>Ga0209755_10004542_pt1 | contig 16353 bp, 18 predicted proteins | sample TergutCo191P1_FD_187301 | JGI IMG/M metagenome (GOLD analysis project Ga0209755, IMG submission 187301) | Cornitermes sp. P1 segment gut microbial communities from Petit-Saut dam, French Guiana - Co191P1 (SPAdes) (version 2) | ecosystem: Host-associated > Arthropoda: Insects > Digestive system... | reverse complement strand
AGAAATCAAAGAAAAAGAATTATATCTCTTTGAAAAGGAAGAAGAATATGTCTTTGCAAATAAATGATGTGATTCAATACGTTGAAGAAAATATTACTTCATTTCACGAAAAAAGATTAAATAAAATTGAAACATTAAAGTTAAAAGAAGTAATTCAAAAGAAAAATCCATATCTTTTTAAAGCTAAAAACATTCAAACAGCCGATGAAATTGTAAAAGGAATAGTAGATGCATACCTTTCTTCTAAAATTTCAATAGTTTGTCAGGAAAAGCTAGGGGCTTGTATTGTGAACCGCTCAATGCGGTTTAATTCATGAACCGCATAAGAGCATGTTCAGTATCTTAACCAAGAGAGACGATTTCTGGTAAACTGTTAGGAACGGAGGGAGGGAACAGATGAGAGCTGTATATCCGAGTGATATAACCAGGGAACAATTTGAAGCGATTAGCCTCATACTTGTATCGACCTGCAAAGTAACGCACCCATGGCATTACGATATATACGATGTTTCTTGTGCGGTACAGTATGTTCTGCGAGATAGCAGGTCAATCATTTACAGCCAACTTCTATGTGTTAACGCACATTGGTGGGGTTTCCGGATTCAACATCGGATTGAAAACACTGTGAAAATTAACCTAAATGTCAAGAAAAACAAACAAAATTTACAGAAAGTTGGTGTTTGATCATTATGTCAGACTATTTACGTCCTGAAACTGATATATGTTTGGATCAGGCAATACTATCTATTCGATCTAAGCGACCTCATATCGGTAAATCGTTGCCTTATACCGTCTACAAAAGCGGTAGATATATTCAGATTTGGGTCAATACTTCTGCGTGTAAATTTAGTTCAACTGGGAAATGCTCCATTTGCGATTATTGGGATGGTGAGTTTGCCGAAAGCGCAATTCAACAAGCATCCAAATATATCAACAGCATCGATGATACTTATGATACGTTGCTTTTGAATACTTGTGGAAGTTGTTTGTGTGATGAAGAACTGCCGTTTGATCAGTTGATGAATCTTATCAGAACAATTGCCAAAACGACAGTAAAACGTGTGATTTTTGAATCACACCCTGCATATGCCACTGTAGAAAAACTAACCTCTATTGGTAATGTGCTTGGTAACAAGGAAATAGTACTGGAATATGGTCAGGAATCTACTTCCTCCTATGTTTTACAATATTGCCTAAATAAGCCCTCGATGCTTCACGAATTTGATATTATCTCCACTCTGCAGCGACAAGGAGTAATTATTATTGCAAATATCGTGATAGGCTCACCGTTCCTGTCAGTACATAATAGAATTAATGATGCTGTCAATAGTATACAAACATTACTTCAAAAAAGCATAGACGGGATAGTCTTGTTCCCAGTCAATATTAAACCATATACATTGGTGAAATATTTATACGACAATGGATACTACAAGCGTGTAAACGCCAATGAAATAATAAAGGTGCTAAGTTGTTTTTCGTCTGAGGAGCTAGGAAAAATAGATATTGCTTGGTTTGAACCTCAACGAGAAGAATTGCCAGCTTACAGCGAGCAGGGGCTAAGCCCGCAGTATTGTGAAAAGTGCGGAGGGATTACTTTAGAGTATTTGTTTAAATACAGGGATGCCACTAAAGGAATCGAACGAAAGGAAATAGTGCAAAAAGCCGAAATGAGCATATGCGACTGTGAAAATTATTTGTATGACTATCCAATCCCAGAAATAGACGAAGCCTACAGATTTATATCTAAAACCGTTCTAAGGAGAGCATAATTATGCAGCCAATTGATGTGCACATACATACCAACACGCAATGCAATTTAAGGTGTATCCATTGTTATGAAGACTCAGATAAAACGATAAAAATGAAGATTTCCAACAAATTTGAATTGCAATTGGTGGAGTATCTTTGCGGGAACTATGCCGCTGATATACATCTTGAAGGCGGGGAGGTTTTTCTCGAAGAAGAATTAATAAAGACATTAGGTAATTTGAGCAATGAAAATTTAAAAAGTATAACAATAACAACGAATGGGTTGAAACGAACTCATGACCAAAAAACACTTCGAGTGTTGAGTTCAATTTCATGCTTGAGAATTTCGGTTGAGGGTCATACAGATTCCTTGCATAGAGCAGTGAGGAAATGTGCCTTGCAATCAATACTGGATAACGCAAGATATTACAAAGGCTTAGGAGTACGTGTGGTTTTGCGCATTACACTCAATAGACTAAACATGAACACGATATTCGCGGAAACAATACCTGCGCTAGAAAAGTTAGGATTTGATGAATTTCAAATTTATGAATTGCAACCCGTGGGAAGGGCAAAGACGGCCAATATCTATATAGAAACACCTTTAACTGCCTTTTATGAAGATTGGCTAGAACATCCGTCGAATACAAAAATAAAGGTATCTTTACCGGAACGCAGAATCAATGAAACAGTAGAATATATCGCTCGACTGCACAAAATCAACGTTGTCGAGCATTATGTAGATGATAACGCAAGTATAAGCATTGGAGTAGATGGATTTGTTAGGATTTGTCCATGGGACTTGCATTCAAAGCCATTAATTCAAATTACTGAAAAAAATATTGCGAATTTGGAAGGTGTTATCAAATTTCAACACACTCCACACGAATGCGAGCATTGTACTCGTATAGTCCTAAAAGGGGGATATCCATGCTAAAACCAATGTCTTATTATGGGATTGGACAAACGCCTATGTTAGAATTAACTCCTATAAACAGCAACAGAGTTTTTCTTAAAATGGAGTCGAAAAACTTTCTGGGGAGCGTAAAAGCAAGAACAGCATATGGATTAGTCAAAGGGTTGCAGGTTCCACGCGAGCGTATAATAACCGAATCAACATCTGGCAACCTTGGGTTAGCTCTTAATTTCTTTTGTAAAGAAGATGCCCGCCCGTTTTTGTGCTTGCTGGATGAAACTGTGATTGCCGCGAAGCTGGAATATTTGAAAGAACAAGGCGTGGATTATAAGATTGTTCCGACGCTAAACGGAATGGATGGCAGGTCCTCACGCATGAGACATGCTGAAGAGTTGACGAGACAAGGTAGTCATTTTTGGGTCAATCAATACGATAACGAAGATGGCATTCAAGTACATCAACAGACCACCGGGATAGAAATAATCGATCAGACACAAGGTGATGTCACGTGTATATTCTGTGCCGTAGGATCGGGCGGTACGATTATTGGTATTGGGCAATGCTTTAAATCATTAAAAATAAATGCTACTGTGTTTGGCGTGGAACCTTATGGATCCACAATTTTTAGTGTCGAAGAAGAACCCTATTTAACAGCAGGTGCTGGATTAAGGGGTCAACCAGGGAATATAAAGCGACACTCGGAAATTATTAGTCTGTCAACATCTATTCATGATAATATTTCTGTAAAAAAGTGTAATGAATTATACACGCTCTACAATGCCGATGTCGGAATAACTACAGGTATGGCTTATGCAGCCGCCGAACAATATTGTCATAAAACTACAGGAGAGACCATTGTAATTATTGCTGCCGACGGGAGGGAATTTTATCGTGATTACTTGTGATTATTCTGAAATTGCGAAATATTACGATTCTTGGAGTATGGGCGATGAATCATATGTTCCCGTTGCTGACTTCTATTTTAAGTATCTCTCTGATTATACTGGAGTCTTTGCCGAGCTTGGAGTAGGAACAGGGCGAATAGCGAGACCTTTATCTAAGAGGGAAAAAGTCATAGTTTATGGTATAGACTCCTGTAAAACAATGTTGGAACTCTGTAAGATAAATTTAACTGCCGATATGGCATTAGAGTTAATATGTTCGGATTTTACTTGCTTTGAATTGCCGCAAAAAGCAGACATTGTTTATATGCCATTTCGTACAATCGGTCATGTGCTGACTCGAAGCGATTTAGAATCTGTTTTCCGCAATGTCAATAAAAACTTAAAGTTAAATGGGTTATTTATTTTTGATCACTACATATTTAGCAAAGAGTGGGCAGAAACGCACAATAACATTGATATACTAATGCACGAAAAGGACGGTGTAAAAATTTCTGATAGATATATTTACGACTTCACTAATAAATCTATGCATTGCGAAGTGAGAAAGAACGATACTATAATTAACAAGTTTGATTTTAGGTGGATTGATGTTGATGAAATTGAAGATTTGTACCCAAATTGCGGTTTTTCCTGCGTAAGTTTGTTCGGAGATTTCGATGGGAGTGCATGGTCTTCTATTTCTCCGAATCAGATATGGGTATTGAGGAGGAGCAAGTAGTATGTTCTTTTTTGGTCGTTCTTTTGATACATTTGAATCAGCAATCACTATGCTTATTGGTGATGACTCTGCGTGCAGACATATAGATTGCTTGTCTGGACGAGCATTTTCGCTCAGTCGAAAAAAAAATAGCGAGATGTACTCTTGCAATCTATCTGTTGAAGATGTCGTTGAGAATTTAAATGGATGTTTTGGAGATGCTTTTTCGATTGTTTCTCCTTGTGAATTGTATGAACCCTTTATAATGGAACTTCAACAAGATATTGGTATCCCTACAATATTTAGAAAATATTATCTACACGGACATTTTATTTTTTGTTATAGAAAAGGCAATGAGATACATATTAACGACCCAGATGGATTTCCCCGCTTGGTTTACCCAATTGAAGACATGCTGCTTGAAAATCAAAGGGCTATTATTAGGACTACTACTAAACCGTTATTAAAGTTTAATTTAAGTGCTATTCGGCAAAGAGGATTAAATATTTTTCGCGCTTCAATAAACATCGATGAGACAATGGAAAGTAGCAGTCGATTATTTATGCAATACGCTATCAGGAACTATGTGTGCCAAACCAATAAGGCATTGTCTTTTCTTTGCGAGTATACAGTTGTACCGAGGAACACTCAAAATAAAGTTGAAGCTCTATTTTCGCAAATGCTTTCATTAACGAAATGCTCTTATGATGATATTGCACATATTGATGGATTAATTACTTTATTTCTGGAGGAACTGTTATGCCAGTGAGTTTTGATGTTTTGAAAAAAGCAGAACCAAATATCCCGTGTTTTTGTTTTGATGAAAATTGTTTCTTTAGAAACCTCAGAATGTTCAAGGAATTACTTAGTCCTGATGTTCAGTTGCTTTACTCACTTAAAGCAAATCCTTTTTTTGTCGAAACTGCCCGGATGCATTTGGATGGAATAGAAGTATGTTCTTCTGGAGAAATATTTCTTGCGTCAAGATATAAAGTAGAACCGTTGAAAATTACATTCGGAGGCATATGTAAGGAGGAGATTGATTTTGAATATGCAATAAAATCTGGTATCAGAAGATTTTCAATCGAATCTCTGTTACAGCTTAATATGTTAAATGATGTTGCTGTCAGGTATGATGCGAACGTAAATGCGCTCCTTCGTATCTCTGTTGGAAATCAATTTGGTATGAATTTGAACGAAATCAACAAGTGTTTTAATGATTGTTGCTTATCCCATGTTGATATTTTAGGAATTCATTATTATCCTGGCACAATGAGAATTAATTCAAACGATATAGAAAATGATTATAATAAATTCATCAGTATTCTGAACTTAATAAATACGCCTTCGATCAAAGAAATACAATATGGCGCAGGCATCGGAGTTGATTATTATGGAGATAGAGAGTTAAGCAGTATAATGGAATGCACGGCAAAGATTATTAATGATTTGGCAAAAAAATATAAAGTAACCTACGAGGCAGGGCGTATGCTTGCAGCCGATGCCGGAATATATATATCAAGAGTTGTAGAAAAAAAGAAAAACGGAGAAAAACTTTTTATAATTTTAAATGGCGGACGCCATCACTTTACATATCACGGCGGTGTAACATGTTTAGGAAAACGTAGACCTCACATTACAATAATCTCAAATTCACCGATTGACGAAACAGAGAAATCCGTGGTAGTTGGGGCGCTTTGTAATGCAGGTGATATCCTTGCAAACGACATTGAGTTACCAATAGTAGAAGCTGGTGATTACATTGTTTTTCATAAGGCTGGAGCATATTGTATGACAGAGGGGTCGACTCTATTTCTTAGCCGAGATATTCCTGCTATATTCAACATTTGCGGCGGGGTGCTTGAAATCATACGTGAAAAAAATTCTATAAACTGGCTGCAAACTTTTTATGTGGAGGGACAAGCATGAGAGAGCTGTATTATTCGTTGCTAGAGCGACATACCGGAAAACTTTGTTCTGAAATAAATGATAGTATGACCTTTAGGGAAGATTTAGGGATGGACTCCTTAAATGTTGCAATGCTATATCCTGATATTGAAGATTCGTTTAATATTACATTTTCGCCCTTAGTTGATGACCTTGGGGATATATTCAAGACTGTTGGAACATTATGGGACTTTATAGAATCGAGGAGTAATTTGTAATGGCAGAATTCAATCCTCTTCTAAAATCGATAATGCGTCAAGTATACAAAAATAGGTACCCTTTACCCATCGAACCAAAAACGGTTGTTCGTCACGAGATTGCGGACGGCAAACCGATGTGTGAAGTTTGGTTCATGTCGGAAGGCTGTACGTATGATCGTGATGGCGGCTGTACAATGTGTAATTATGGCAAGGGGCATGTTGTAAACAGTACCTTCATCCTCGAAGAATTGAAAACCGCATTTAATAAACTTCCGAAAGCAGCTTATAACCTAGTCATTAATCCCAGCGGAAGTTTTTTGGATGAACGTGAAGTTATTGGGACTCTACGGAATAGCATATATGATTTATTAGACAATATTCCTTTTGAGTCCTTGACAATTGAGAGTCGTGCAGACGTTATAACTCCTCCGTTGTTGACAGAATTAAAAAAACGTTATCCAAACAGACGAGTATCCATTGAGATTGGGGTTGAAACACTCGATCCTTGGTTACTTAAGAATGCTGTAAACAAAGGTGTCACGATGGATCAGATTGAAAATGCAGTCAAAATGATTCGAGGAGCTGGACTGATATCCATAGCCAATATCGGTTTAGGGATACCATTCATTTGCGAAAAGGCAAACATTATGCAAGCAATAAAATCTGTAACCACTGCTTTGAACAAGGGATTTGATTTGATTATTTTATTTCCATATCACACCAAGCCCGGAACGCTATTGGAAATTCTCTTTACGGCAGACAGATATCGCAGGATATCATTATGGTCGCTTGTAGAAGTGTTAGCTAACTTACCTTCAAAATATCTCCCGAAGGTCAATATTTCATGGTATCGAAACTATTATACGGATAAACGTAAAGTCATTGAATCACCGGATACTTGTCCACATTGCCGCGATATTATTTTAGGATTGTTAGATCAATATAAAGCAACACCTTGTCAAAGTACTCTATCGGTTTTATTATCGTTCCAATGTAATTGTCGAGATGAGTGGCGTACCATGATTGATAATCAATCAGATAGTATTGAATTTTCGGCAATTGAAAATGATTATCGATTTTTAGCTGATTATTTCAAAGCAAATAACGATTTACTTACTCAGACTTTAACGGAGATGGAGGAAAGTTTGTATGCTAGTTATTGAAAATTTGCAAATATCATCGCCAAGTATGCCTTTTACGAACAGCATTCATCCGTTTTACAAGGAGAGTATACGGTGTTTATTTGGTGCTGATAAGACAACCGAAGCCCATTCATTCCCCACAAGGAATAGAATGAGCATTACCAATTCGTTACAAAAAGCGATAGGTGATAACAAGTATGACATTTCGTATTTCTTAGACATCCGATTCCAAGAAGAACTTGGTTCTCCATCTCCGCAGTATGAAATATTATCTGATTTGGAACTCACTTCAGTAATTCCGATATGTGTACACGGCGACAATATTGGTATAATTAAAGAGGGCTTAAGAATTATTGATGCGCTGTTGAGTAAAGGTGAAAAGGCACTTTGTACTATATCTAATGTGGCCAGTGCTACATGGCAGCACAGTGGTCTTGAGTTTGTTATTTCATGCATTTTATCAAGCAATGGTCTGTCTGACGAACTTATTGATATGAAAGGAAATTTTTTGATATGAAATCAAACGATATATTGAAGCTTCAGCCTGACGAAAAAAGTCGGATTTTGCATTTTATCCGGCAATATGCAAATGATAATGAACCTCTTTGCATATTTGTATCAGGGGGATTGGACTCTGATGTAGTTGCGCGTTTATGTTGCGATGCTGTCGGGCGTGAACGCATTAGGTTGGTTGTAGTTATTCAAGATGATATGGAAGAACGATACATAACTAATACTCGTCAATTAGCAGAAGATTTGAAAGTTCCAATCGACAAAATTGATTTGCAAGGGTTTAATCTACAGTTGATAGAGGCAGCAGAAAAAAGCAATCCCTCCCTCTTTAACTCTAAATCGTTGTTGGATCCTAACCGTGCTAAATGTTCCCTGCGCACATTCCTCATTTCATGCTATCAAGATAAGGGGTTTTTGATTGCAGGAGCATCAAATCGAACAGAAGTTGAGCTGGGCTTCTTCTTGCCATTCGGAGACAATATAGCTCATTTAAAACCGATAGCACATCTGTATAAAACCGAAGTAGTTCAACTGGCAAATGAACTTGGATGCCGAGATGAAGTAATACGCCAACTACCCTCAGCAGGTTTTTGGGCAGGACAAGAGGATTTAACAGACTTATCTTATTGGATTATAAACCGAGCACCAATCATGGGAAATGGCAGGCAATTTAGTACTAAAGACGATGCAAAGATGAAAGTTATACGAGCATCGCTTACACAAAAAGCTGTTGACACTGCACTTTATGCTATTTATAACCAATATAATTCGGTTAGGATAATACAAATGTCAGGCTTGTCCACTGAGTGCGTTGATTCACTTATTGCAATCACAAAAGCATCAAAAAAGTGGAAAACGCGGCCGATACTGCAGCATTTAGTAATCAGATAGAAAGGATGGGCATGTCGTGAACAATATAAATGAGTTCTTATTGAAAATAGGAACGGAGACAAGAAAAACAAGAGTATCTTTTTGGAACGACACCGACACGATTAGTGTCCGTATTACTGATACCTCTGATTGGAAAGATGCAGGGCTTTGGTTCCGAACGGCAGGATGCACTTATGATGCGCATGGCGGCTGCATTATGTGTGATTATAGTAACGGACCAGAAACCGCTGCAGAGCAAATGATTTCATATGTGGAACAAGGGCTTAAGCGAATTCCGTCAGACTGTAGAATTTTATTAGTTTCGCCTTCTGGGAGTATGCTGGATGACAAAGAAGTTCCACGGGAAGCTTTGATAGGGATTCTTGATACCTTACGAGAATCGCCTTTTCAATATATAACATTTGAAACTCGTGCGGAAACTATTACTGATGAAGCTGTGAAGTTATGCAAGGATATTCTTGGCTCACGATTTTGGGGATTATATATTGGCTTGGAGTCGGCGTCTCCATTTATTTTGAAGCATTGTATAAATAAACAGTTACAGCTATCTGCGATTGAAGATGCCATTTTGGTTTGTAAAGCAAACGATGTGCGAATCACCTTTAATGTTTTGGTTGGTGCGCCATTTCTTTCTGCTGACGAAAGTATTATAACTGCCATTGATACTGTGAAATGGGCACTTGCTAAAGGCATTTTTCGGTGCGATCTATTCCCAGTTCATGTAAAACACTCAACTCCATTAGCTGCACTTTATAAAGAAGGACTTTATTCGCCTCCAAGTCTATGGGAATTAGTCGAGATTTTAAATGGGTTAGGGGAGGAATTGTTCCCAAAAATCGGGTTAAGTTGGTACACAACAAATGGTGCTTATAATATCATTAGCTCCCCAACTACTTGCCCTATATGTGCTGATGAGGTTATAACTTGTTTGGCAGGATTTGCAAACACCCAGGAACCAAGTTTTATACATCAAATAAATAATATAATATGTGCATGCAAAAAAAACTGGGGAAATGATGCTGTTATTGATTCGCTTCCCGACAGAGTTTTTAGGGGATATAAAGTATTAGCAAACAAATTTTTAGGAGATTATTGGTGGAGTGAACATGCTGAATCCATCAATAGTATGATTCAATTAGATTGGTTGAATGGAGGTGAATCAATTGCTCTTTAAGAAGCTAATTGAGGACAATCTGTCCGATGCACCTATTCTCTACTATGAATCTAAGGCGTATAGTTATAGGGAACTCTATACTCGCTCGCTCTCATTAGGTCAATTATGGATCAATAATGGTGCTAAATATGGGGATCGTATTATTATTGCATGCTCAAATAAAGCTGAATGTGTAATTGCTTTATTGGCTTGTTTTTCATATGGCTTTGTTTTCGTTCCAATCGAGCCTAATAATGGTGACGAGAGCTATATTGCTAATGACTGCGGCTCTATATTTACTTTCTCAGGCGGCTTGCCAGACTATATGACAGAAAAAGCCCGGCCAGTTCTACCAATGGATACGATAGGATATATAATTTATACTTCAGGTTCCACAAATAAGCCCAAAGGTGTAGTAGCGCCATTTTTAGCAATTGACTTTTGTATTGAAGCAATTAATGAGAGACTATGCAATAACGAAACCGACAAGATACTAAGTAGGCTTTCGCTTTCATTTGACTATGGCCTATATCAAGTACTACTTGCTTTGCGGTTCAAGTCTGAGTTAGTATTAATAGATAACGAAACCCCTTTATTGACTATACCTCAAATCCTATATAATCATCAAATCACTGCCCTGCCAGTCGTACCAACGATGCTGTCCGCTTTATGCCGCTCCCGTTTGCTTAAAAGCGAGTATTGTCCTAATCTTCGGTACATTTGTTCTACTGGTGAGATATTAAATGTCGATTTAATTTCGAATGTACGCAATGCACTACCCAATACTGCGATTATCCCTATGTACGGACTGACGGAATGTAAACGTGTTTCTATCATGCCGCCGGATAGATGGGATAAAGTCATGGCTGGTTCGTGTGGATTGCCTTTGAATGGAACAGAGGTGAAAATACTTGATGAATCCGAGGGCGAGGGAGAACTTGTTGTTTACGGGCCCAATATAATGAATGGTTACTGGGGAGATGAAACTACCTCTGCGGAAGTATTTTGCATGGATGAAAATGGTCGGCGATATCTTCGAACAGGCGACGCTTTTTCCTTTGACGATGATGGTTTCTTGTACTTTCGCCGCAGAATAAAAAACATGATTAAAGTAGGCGGACATGCGGTTAGTGGAATTGAAATTGAAGAATTTTTGAAGTGCGTTGATGGTGCAATAGATATTCGTGTTGTTGGTATCCCCGATGATATTTACGGAGAATCAGTTTGTGCATGTGTCTATTCTGACCAGGCAGATATAATAAATAAAATAGAGGAAATATCAAAATGCCTGCCAGTACATAAACAAATTAGACGAATTGTTTTATTTAATCAACCATTCCCAACAAATAAGAATGGAAAAATTGATTACACGGCATTGCGTAAAAAAGCAGGTGAATCATAATGGATTATAAAGGATTTGGAGCTTGGTGTACGGCTTATGCTTTTTTAAACACAGTGAAATGCCGGACGATTACTCCGGAATTGTATACTTTATTATCTGGAACTCCCTTTGGGCTTAAGCATAGACATGGAGACTCGTTTAGAATACTAACACCATTAATTGAGCCGTGTTTCAGCGTAGAATCTACTTCGTCTATGTTAGGCTATGATTCTACAGAGAATCAATTTTGTGATGCTATTGAAGCAGGTCAGTTTTTATCAAGACTGCCTTTAGCTAGTTGTGCGATGGTCGGTCCAATTGATATGGGTTTTTTACCTCACTTGCCGCAGAATATGTATTACTGCGGCCAAAGCCATTATATTTCTGTAGAAAAAATTGATTATCAACACCTATTGGTAATTGATTCAGAGGGTGTTATTAATTATAGTTATGGAATTAATGCCTTCCATAAGGTGTTAAATGTAAAAAATATCCCCGAAGCAAATGGGACAATAAAAATATGGAATTTTGAAAAACAAAATGATTTTCTCGCGATGGACAATTGGGAACATACTATTATTAATATTGCCGCGGAAAACTTGCAGCGTGCAGAACAGGAAGGACAAGGCAGTAAAGCAATAACAGTATGTGCGGACATTCTCTCGAATGTTGATATGAAAGAATGGTATTTAAAATTATGTTATGAACTGAACTATCTAATCCAACGAAAAAATCTTTTCTTGAGACAATTACTTAAACTGGGAGCAGAAATTCAAATTCGTTTAATTGAAAAACAACTAGATGTGCTTTGTCATATGAGAAAACATTGTATGTGTGAAACAAAAATTGAACCTGACTTTTTTCGTTATCTAGCCAATTATGAACAAGAACTCGCTATTAAGGTAACTCAATTGACCGATGAGGTGGTTTTAAATGATATCAATAACTGAGTACGCGTATGAGATTGGGAATAAATGCCCTATTAATGGACATGATATAATAAAAAGTGTGCCGATAGATAATTTTCGGCAGCTTTCGGATATGATATTTGAGTGTAACAAACATTTTTCTACAGTTCCGGATATAATCTATATTGCTCATTCAATCCCCTTTGCGAAAGGAATGACAGGAAAAAAATTGCCCGAACTGCTTGGTGCTCCTGTGTTATGGTTGAGCGGACTCCCTTGTTCCGTCACGCACATGGCTATTAAAATAGCGGTCTCACAAATAAAAAAACATACACATAAGCGGGTGTTGGTTTTCGGTGCAGACAAGGCATATAGCGACCAAGAACGCCGATTCTTCGGAACAGTCATGGGCGACGCAGTCGTTGGGATGATGATAGAAGACGGCGATGGATTACATGAAGTGATAAACAGCCAATTAGACATATTCCTGATTGCTTCGGAGGGAGAAAATTCGGAACCACAATCAATACAAAAGTATAGAGATACGCTTCCACTCTTTTTAAGAGATGCCTATAGACGTTGTTTATCTGAAGCGGGACTTGAAAGCGTAGACTTCATTGCTCCACACACGCCTAATAGAGTTGTATGGGACGTATTTGCTAAATTGGCTGACGTTGATAGAAATACGATATTAGATGATGATATTATCCAGACTGGGCATTTCAATTCTAATGATAGCTTTTATCACTACTTCACACATTGTGAAAGAAATATAATAAACCCCGAGCAAACTGCAATGCTCATTAATCCGGGATTTGGCGGGACGCGTGGTTGCACCATATTAAGGAGGAAATAAAATGTTTACAATTGATGTTTATGGCGCAAGAGAAAATAACCTAAAGAACCTTGATGTTTCAATACCAAAGCATAAGCTTACTGCTGTGTCCGGGGTTTCAGGCTCGGGTAAATCAACCTTGATTTATGACATCATTTTTAGTGAAGCACAAAGGCAATATTTAGATTCACTGAGTTCGTATGCCCGACGTATTTTACCTCGTTATGAAACTGCCGATTTTGATCGAATAGAGGGTCTGGCTCCATGTATTTCGATCAATCAAGGTATGTTCACAGGAAATCCCAAGTCGACAGTAGGAACATATACGGAACTCTATACCCACTTGCGGCTTTTGTTTTCGCGGCTCGGTGACTCAAAACTGAGTGCAGGGGACTTTTCATTTAACACACCTGTGGGAGCTTGCCCGACTTGTAGCGGTCTTGGTGTTGCAATGACAGTTAATAAACATAGCCTAATCAATATGAAATTATCTTTGAACGAGGGTGCTATCCAGCATAAGACTTGGAAAGTAGGTTCACGCTATTGGAACATCATAGAAGCAAGTGAGTTTTTCGATATGAATAAAAAACTCCGTGATTTTACTAAAGATGAATTAGACCGGCTTTTATTTAGTAATGCAATTTCTATCCAGAGTAAGGGTGCTAAGGTCGCACAGTCTTTTTCTTATGAAGGTCTTGTTAAACGTTTAATAAAACGAAAAAAAGACGAACGCGGTCTAGGTGCCGCCGATTACGATAGTCAATTCTTTTCTGATGGGGTTTGCCCGGAATGCAATGGTGTCCGTTTGTCAAAAAAAGCGCGAGAGATAAAAATAGGAGGACGTTTTGAAATTAGAGATTTTGTGGACTGCGAATTGATTGAGATTCCTGCCATATTGGATCAACTTGATAATTCAAGTGCCGAGTCTCAAATATTATTCCCGGTAATCAAAAAACAAGTTCAAAGCATTGCCGGTTTAGGGATAGGATACCTCAATTTGAATCGTTCGATTTCATTTGTGTCTGGTGGGGAGGCACAAAAACTTAAACTCGCCAAGCAACTTGTTTCGTCATTAACTGACATTGTTTATATTTTAGATGAACCTACCTCTGGCCTTCATGAGCGAGATGTCCGAAAACTATCGGATAGCTTGTCAAGGATTGTGAAACGTGGTAATACCGTTATCGTAATTGAGCATGATCCCTATATATTGAGCCATGCGGATCATATTATCGACATAGGTCCCGGAGCTGGAACTCATGGTGGGACTTTAGTGGCCTCTGGAACACCAAAAGAAATTGGACTTAATAATTTATCCAGTCTGTTTAAAGTTTTTAATGATTCAATCATGGACCCAATAGCTAAGCTCCGTAAACCGAAGATTTTTAGACAATTTAACGATATATATGTAAATAATATCAAAGGTGCTGCAGTAAAAGTTCCCAATAATTGCATAACTGTTCTCACCGGTGTATCAGGTTCAGGCAAGACATCTCTGTCTCGCCATATTTGTGCCCACTCACCTAAAGCCATTATAATGGACCAAAGCCCAATTGGTTCAACTTCACGGGGTAATGTCGGCACATATAGTGGAGTGTTTGATTCCATTCGCAGCTTATTTGCCCGCATAACTGGACAGAGCCCATCTGTTTTTTCGTTTAATAGTGAGGGGAGTTGCGAGTTGTGCAATGGTGCGGGATATATTGAAACTGATATGCATTATTTAGGCAATGTAAGAAACTTATGTGAAGCATGCGGGGGCAAACGTTATAAAGAATATGTATTGCAATTTAAATATAATGGGAAGAATATCGCCGATGTTCTTGATATGACTGTTTCAGAAGCATTAGAGCTTTTTGCGTTTAACACCGAAATAGTAACTGGTCTTCAAATACTTGAACGTGTTGGACTTGAATATATCACGCTCGGACAAGCTTTAAACACGCTTTCAGGTGGCGAAGGGCAACGGCTAAAACTTTCCCAAAAGCTATCGCAACGAGGCAACACATATATATTTGATGAACCAACTCGAGGGCTCCACCCGAAAGATACTCGGAAAATAATCAGTGTTCTTCAATTATTAGCAGACTCTGGTAACACTGTAATTGTTATAGAGCATAACCTTGATGTTGTAGCGCAGGCTGATTGGATAATTGACATGGGGCCAGATGGCGGAAAAAACGGCGGAAAGGTTGTATACCAAGGCTTCACTCAGGATATTATCCATTGTAAAGAATCCGTTACAGGACAGTTTCTGCGGGAGAGAATTGATGAAAAATAATAATGTTTTAGTGAAAATCGCTACAAAGGATATGACGCCTGATTTGATTAGGTTTAGTGCGGAAACCCTTAAGCCAAGTAATGATGCTATATATAATAAAGAGTTCTTGTGTGCACAAGGTTTACGTTCGTCAATAGCAAAAGGATTTGTTATAGTTGCACATTCCGATAATGATTTATGCGGGATGTTACGATTTTATCCTCAAAAAAGAATCGAACAAATCTCGATATATCAATTTGTCGTAGCCAAAGACTTTCGAGGGCAAGGAGTTGTATGCAAAATGCTTCAGTTTCTTAATACACTATTTAAGGGTGCTATAACTTGCAAGTGTCCCATAAATACCCAATTCAACAACTATTTTGAAATAACTGGATGGGACAAAAAACATGCGACAGAGCTGGAATATACATTATGGGAATGGAAGGTAAATGAATGACAATAACGGATATATTTACTTCAATAGCTTCGATCGCAACTTTTATTTCGGTTATAATGATTTGGCTCACAACGCGAACTATCAATCAACGCTCAAAGAAAGAGATGACCATTCAGTATACAGACACACATGATACACATGTCGAAGACTTACTTGCAACAATATACGAGAAGAACGTAATGGTTCGATAGATTTGAAGAATTCATAATAAAAAAATCATATGATAAATGCAATTAACTAATAAGAATTAATTGAGCTATAAAAAAGGGGGTACAACCTCAAGACATCATTCACAGTTATGTCCGATAACATCGGTAACACTTTTCAGGATTTAAAAACAACTTTTACGTTGTTGTATTCAGGCTCAACGAGCCAGTTGTCAGGATTTATTTTACC
>Ga0209755_10004541_pt1 | contig 16353 bp, 14 predicted proteins | sample TergutCo191P1_FD_187301 | JGI IMG/M metagenome (GOLD analysis project Ga0209755, IMG submission 187301) | Cornitermes sp. P1 segment gut microbial communities from Petit-Saut dam, French Guiana - Co191P1 (SPAdes) (version 2) | ecosystem: Host-associated > Arthropoda: Insects > Digestive system... | reverse complement strand
GTTGATCCTGCGATTGGCTTAAGCGACGCGCAGGTAAAAGAAAACATCGGCAAATTCGGATCGAACGCGCTGGAGAAAGCAAAACCTGTATCGGTTTTCAAGCGCATTTGGGATGCAGTCACGGAGCCGATGATACTTTTACTTTTGCTTGCGGCTTTAATCGCCCTCTTTGTAAATATTTCAAGCGCCGTTATGGGCGGAGAGACCGACATCTTAAAGGTGATCGGGATTTTTGTGGCAATCTCGCTTTCTGTCGGAATCTCAGTCGCGATGGAAGGAAAAAGCGCGAAAGCGTTTGAAGCGCTCAACCGTATCAACGAAGATATCGTCGTGAAAGCGCTTCGTAACGGAAACGCTGTCACGCTCAATCAGCGCGATATCGCGGCAGGAGATGTTTTGCTCCTCTCGACAGGCGATAAAATCCCCGCGGACGGAAGACTCCTTGAAAGCACAGAACTCACATCGGACGAGTCGGCTCTCACAGGCGAGAGCTTCCCCGTAAAAAAGAAAGCTGAAATAATTATCGCCGATGAAAAAACTCCTCTCGCTGAAAGATTCAATATGCTTTACTCGGGAACATTTATTACAAACGGTTTCGGGAAATTGCTCGTAACGGCTGTAGGCAGCAAAACCGAATTCGGCAAAATCGCAGAGGAGCTTGGCGGTTCTCATAAAACCACTACCCCCCTTCAGGAACGCCTCGGGCGGATGGGAAAACTCATCGCCTTTATCGGGATTATCGCGGCAGCGGTATTGTTCGCGTCTCAATTATATTCATTCATACGCGCGGATGATGTTACATTCAAAAATATCATGGACGCTTTTTTGATCAGTATTGTTTTAATAGTAGCGGCTGTTCCTGAAGGACTGCCCACGATTGTAGCTGTTTCGCTTTCGCTTAACATCATCAAACTTTCTAAACAGAACGCGCTTGTCAAAAAAATAATCGCGTCTGAAACTGTCGGCTGTATAAATGTTATCTGTTCCGATAAAACAGGAACCTTAACCGAAAATAAAATGACAGTTAACGGAGAGATTAAAGACGAAAACATTTTGCGTAACATCTGTATCAACAGCACATCTGAAATCGGCAAAAACGGATTATTTATCGGCAACCCGACAGAATGCGCGTTGATTACCGCGGCGGGAAAAGCGGGATGGGATTATAAAACACAGCGTCAAACCGCGGATATAGTTAAAACTTTTTCGTTTACATCGGAAAAAAAGAACATGACAACAATTGTCCGTGACGGAAACAATCTAATATCTTTCAGTAAGGGCAGTCCTGAAAAAATATTTTTATTATGCGGCATAAGCGGCGAAAAACTCCGCGAAATCGAAGATCAAATTATCGCTTGGGAAAAAAAGGCATGCCGTATTATCGCGTTTGCGCATAAAAAGATAGAAACAAAAAACGCGGAAATAAGCGAAGGAGATGCCGAAAGTTCCATGATTTACGACGGATTTGCCGCGATTTCAGATCCCCTGCGCCATGATGTATATGACGCTGTCACTAATTGCCGCAGCGCGGGTGTCGCTGTAAAGATCCTCACAGGCGATAATATCGTAACAGCGTCAGCGATCGCGAAAGAACTCGGTGTGTTAGGTGACGATCGTATCGCGGTCGAAGCCCGCGAAATTGAGCCGTTATCTGACGAGGAGCTGTCGGCGAAATTGTCAAAAATAATTGTAATAGCGCGCAGCACGCCCACAATTAAAATGCGCGTTGTAAATTTGTTAAAAGCTCAAGGCAATGTAGTCGCCGTTACAGGCGATGGAATCAACGACGCGCCCGCGTTAAAAAACGCCGATGTCGGAATCGCGATGGGCATTTCAGGGACGGAAGTTTCAAAAGAAGCAGGCGACATCGTTTTATTGGACGACTCCTTCTCGACAATCGTCAAAGCCATTCGCTGGGGAAGAGGCATCTACGAAAACTTCAAACGCTTTATCTGCTTCCAGTTGACGGTAAACGTCGCGGCGGTTGTAACGGTTCTTGTAGCGACAACAATTCTCGGTCTTAAATCGCCGCTTTCCGCCCTGCATCTTTTGTGGATCAATATCATCATGGACGGACCGCCCGCTCTCGCTCTCGGACTCGAACCAATCCACAGCGATCTAATGAAAAGACCGCCGATTAAACGCAGCGAAAACATTATCTCGCCCGCCATGTGGATACGCATAGTTGTAACAGGATTATATATTTCCGTTGTTTCCATACTTCAATACAGGTTAGACATTTTAAACGTCGGCGAAGAATACGCGGCAACAGCAGTCTTTACGATCTTCGCGTTATTCGCGTTATTCAACGCGTTTAACTGCCGCGAACTTTTCGGCACAACAATTTTCAAACATTTTTTCTCAAACAGATTGATGCTTGCAGTCACATTCTCAACCATCATCTTACAAGTGATATTAATCCAGTACGCGGGAGCGATTTTCGGCACAGTACCGATGCCGCTTGATATGTGGCTTAAACTTTTCGCTGCAGCGTTCAGTGTAGTAGTGTTGTCGGAGATTGTAAAACTGGCGGTAAAGTTGTTCGCAAGGAGAAGGTAGTTTACTCTTCCCCTTCAGCCAGCGTAACAATTGCGTCCGCAATCTCCACGAATTTAGAAAGTTCGTTTCGTTTAAAAGCGGCTCTCATGCGATCGTCATCGCTTTCACTGACGCCTTTGATCGCGCTAAAGGGAGCGTGTTTAAGCTCATTGAATGTCATTCCATGGTATTCTTTGTCTAAAAATTTATTAATGTTCATTTTGTTTCCGTTTATTCTTCGCCGTCGGCAAGCAGACAAATGGCTTTTGCCCATTTAACATATTTTAGTTTAGCCATGTCGGCAATAGTTTTTACATTGAACGCTTCTTTGAGCAGCTTAGCGTCACCTTCGCTGACTCCCTGAAGCGCGTCAACGGGAGCGCTTGTAAGCTGTTTGAGCGTCATCTTTTCGTATTTCTTATCGATAAATTTACTGATATTCATTTAACATTCTCCTTATGCTTTATTGTATCATAAAACTTCAGTCGACACGAATACCTTTCTTAATAAAATTTGTAAACTGATCTTCAATTTGCTTATCAACGCCATTTATTATTTTTTCCATCAGCGCCATCAATTTTTGCGTTGATGTTATATCTTTTTTATTTTGATTAATCACATCAGGAATTAATAATTGATAACATTCTACATCGAGAGCGGCAGATAATTTAGTTATTGTTTTATCGCTCACCCATTTTCGCCCGCCTTCAATGTCATTAACGGTTTGAACGGATAAACCGGATATTTCAGCAAGTTTTTCCTGTGAAAAACCCTGCTTTCTTCGCTGCTCCTTCAGGTTTTTGGACAAAACCCTGCGAATTTCGAGAATTTTATTAGCCATTATTAATTTTACTAAATACGCTCAAAGGGTTGACAAGTTATTATAAGCAATATATCATATATGTTACTTATAGCGGAATATAGGTAAATAACAATTTTCGGAGGTTTTTTATGACAAAAAGAGGTTATTCTATCAGAGCAATAACTGTCATCGTGATGCTGATTATTGGGGCTTTTGTTGTCATGCCGGCAGCGGCACAGGCATATCCATCAGGAGTTGAGTTCTATCCTGCTGTGTATGGAGCGTTTTCAGAACTTTATCCAAGGGCAAAGTATTTAGAAATTGATTTTTACAACAATTCGTTCACATTTACAGGTATTACCGGTTATTCCCTTCTCACTCCTACTTCATACGATCTAAAAGTACAGCTGAAAAACGGTAAAATTGAATTAACACCCGATAAGATATATCAAAAAGATCTTGAAACCGGACGCTGGGTCAGGGTGAGAGCCTTTGGATTATACAGTTTTAAAAGAGCTTCAAAAGTCATAACCGATAAAATGATTGAAATAGCCAGAAGTGAATCGCTCATGGAAAGACATCAAAGAGCGGCAATGGCGGATATTTTCTTTGTTCAAACGATAATGAAAAATTTTACAGAGCTCGCATTTCAGGACTTTATCGACAATTACGCTAAAGGTTCTGTATTTACTATGACCGGAAAAATATCTGACGCAACCGAGTATAACAGACCGATAAACGGAGTAACATACAGGTATCGGATTCAATTGAGTCTGAACACCGATGATCCGGGTGATGTCTACCTAGAAGGATTTTTTCCCAATGTATGGTGCTTTCTATATACAAACGATCCAAGTGTTATCAGACTAAGTAAAAATATTGATTATACAGCCAGGGGAACATTATCAAGCGCGAGCAAAAGCGGCTCAAGCGTTGTTTTGAGCCTTGTAGAGTCTAATTAAAATTTTAAGTGTCAGTCATCAAGCTAGGTGACTGACACCTTGTATCTTATTTTCCTTCCCCCAACATCCGATAATAAAACATGGAAAAACGCATTTTTTTCTTCTTCTCCATTGCCGTTATCGCCTTTTCGCTTCACGCGCAGGATCTGAGTATCTCCGCAGGCGATTTGCGGCTGGAACTTCGTCCTGACGGCGGTTATCATCTTTTTATAAAGAAAAAGCCGGATATCGCTTCAGTGCTTTTGACGGAAACGACAAGAGACCCGAACTTGCGCGCCGACAATTACGCTTACCGGGCGGGCGAATGGAATGCTATCAACGGAAATGAAACGCGGCTCTTAAACGGCGTTCCGATTTCGAGGGAAAGCAGAATTTACTCTCTCGTTTCTTCGACAGTCGTTAATCATCCTGTTATCGGACAGGCTTTTCATATTTATCTTCCTTACGTTCTTTACTATGGTTATCCCGAAGGCAGACACGGTGAAGTTTATTTAACCGACGGAACTTTTTTAAACATCCGCGCCTTCGCTCTTCCTTACGCTGATTACCGCGGCGCGTTTCGTGACAACCCTTTCATGCTGGAAGCAAAACAGGAAACGCCTCAAGAACAGCCAACAGGTTACATTCAGGAAACACTCGACGCGTTTTCCGAGATCGCGAAATCAGGAAGCGGCGATTTGATTTTTTCGAAAAGCCCGGATGATGTTGTAGATCTGATCAAATTAATTCTTGACAGAGAAAAAGGCAAAACACTCGATATCGTTCTCTGCCTCGACACAACAAGCAGCATGAAAAAATATATTGACGCTGTCCGCGCGAAATTAATTCCGATGCTCGAAGAAATGTTGAGTAATTTTTCAACATTCAGAATCGGCATGGTTCTTTTTAAAGATTACAACGATACGTATTTAACGCGCGTTATTCCCTTCACAAATAATTTCAGCCGCTTTCAAACCGATCTTAACGCAATCCGCGTCAGCGGAGGATTTGACATTCCCGAAGCTGTGTATGAAGCTCTCCATGACGGCGCTGTAAAATTTCAATGGGAAGCGGAAGCAAGGGTAATGCTCTTAATCGGCGACGCGCCTCCTCATCCAAAACCGAGAGGCAAGATCACAAAAGAAATGGTAGACAAAGAAGTCGCAGACAGAAACATTACGATTCACGCGATGATTTTGCCGCAGTAGAGGAGAACATCAATGAACATATTTGAAGCGATAATTTTAGGAATCGTTCAAGGATTAACTGAATTTCTTCCTGTCAGCAGTTCAGGACATTTAGTTCTTTTACAAAAATTTTTTAATATAAATGAGCCGGGACTTTTTTTTGACACAATGCTCCATGCCGGAACATTGACTGCTGTTTTTGTAGTTCTATGGAAAGATATTTGGGCTATATTAAAAAATCCGATTCAAAAACTTACGCTTTTTTTAATTATCGCGACAATACCTGCGGTAATCGCGGCTCTCTTATTCGGCGATCACATCGAAGATATTTTTAAATCCGCGAAATTTTTAGGTTTTTGTTTTTTATTTACAACTGTTTTATTAATCACATCAGAAATACTTTCAAGACGGGCGATTAAAAATCAAAATATAAAAACAGAAAAAGATATGAATTGGATTCACGCTGTCTTCATCGGCATCATGCAGGCAATAGCGATTCCTCCCGGCGTTTCACGGTCAGGAGCGACAATCAGCGGAGCTCTTTTTTGTAAACTAGATCGTGATTTCGCGGCGCGTTTTTCTTTTCTTCTTTCAATACCGGCGATATTAGGCGCGTTAGTTTTACAATCAAAAGATCTTATCACAGGAGAAATAACGGCGGAAAACATCAATGTAATCGCGGTAATAGCGGGAACGGTAAGCGCCGCCATCGTAGGTTTTTTCGCCGTTAAGTTTATGCTAAAAATAATCAAAGAAAAATCTTTATTTGGATTCGCGGTTTACACAGGCGTTCTCGGCGTATTAGTGTTGATTGATCAATTTGTTACGCGAATCGTTTTTTGATCATCGAATTACGCGAATAATTTAAGAGATTGATCATCGAATTACGCGAATAATTTAAGAAATTGATCATCGAATTACTCATTTCTCTTATTCGTTTTCATTCGTGTAATTCGATGACTCTTTTTGGCTTTTTACGCTGTACCTTCAATCGTCTGTATCGATCCGTCGGCATTGTAATTCAGCTCCGTGACCTTCAAACTTCTGAGCCACGTTTTGCCGCCTGACGGAACGCTGTCGTGATGAAACAGATACCACTTGCCTTTGAACTCGACGATGGAATGATGGGTTGTCCAGCCGACAACAGGCGTAAGGATCACGCCTTGGTATGTGAAAGGACCGTAGGGGTTGTCGCCTGTCGCGTAACATAAAAAGTGGGTGTCGCCGGTTGAATACGAAAAATAATATTTACCGTTGTATTTGTGCATCCATGACGCTTCGAAAAAACGTCTTTCGGTATCGCCTGCTTTCAGAGGTTTGCCGGCTTCGTCAAGAATTTCAACAGGGCGCGGGTCCTCCGCGAACTGGAGCATGTCGCCGCTTAATTTTACAACACGCGGAGCGATGGCGTCTTCATTATCGCCGGGAAAAATACCGCCCGCTTCCAGCGCTTTATTGTTGCGGTAGCGCTGAAGCTGTCCGCCCCAAATTCCGCCGAAATACATGTAATACTGACCGTTCTCTTCAAAAACACATTGATCGATACTGTAACTTCCGCGCATCGGATCAGGCTGAGGTTTGAACGGACCCTCAGGACGATCGGCGATCGCAACGCCTACGCGGAAAATATCATTCTTATCTTTCAGCGGAAAATACATGTAGTACTTTCCGTTTTTGTGCGCGACATCACAGTCCCAAAGCTGGCGGCCTGCCCACGGAATATCCTCAACTTTAAGAACAACTCCGTGATCGGTCACTTTAGCGTTTCCTAAAATATCGCCATCTTCAATCGAAAAAACATGGTAATCTTTCATGTTAAAATGATCACCGTTGTCATTTTCCTCGATTCCGCTTTCCCAGTCATGAGACGGATAAATATACAATTTACCGTTAAAAACATGAACCGAAGGATCTGCCATATAATCATTTGGAACTAAATATCGTGGTTTCATAGTTAACTTATAGGATATTTCGATTTAACTGTCAATAGAGTTTTTATTCAGTAAATTACGGTTGAATTAATTTGATCAAAAAAGTATATTGAATTTATGGACTCTATTGAGCTTGCGAAGGCGTACGACCCAAAATCCTTCGAGGATCGCGTTTATTCACTATGGAATGATTCAGGCAGTTTCGCTCCAAAGACAGCCGTTGATACATCCGCATCTCCGTTTGTTGTGGTAATTCCGCCTCCCAATGTTACGGGCGTTTTGCACCTCGGTCATGGGCTTAACAACAGTTTACAGGATATAATTGTCCGATTTCACAGAATGAGAGGAGTTCCTACATTGTGGGTTCCGGGCACCGATCATGCCGGTATCGCGACTCAAAATGTTGTAGAGCGAAAATTGAAAGAGCAGGGAAAAAAACGAGCGGATTTGGGACGCGAAAAATTTCTTGAAGAAACATGGAAAGTAAAAAACGAACACCACGCTATCATCACAAAGCAGCTTAAAAAAATTGGAGCGAGCGTTGACTGGAGCCGCGAACGGTTTACGATGGATGAAGGTCTTTCACGAGCCGTGCGCGAAGTTTTTGTAACGCTCTACGAGCGCGATCTTTTGTACAAGGGGAATTACCTTGTAAACTGGTGCACATCCTGCGGCACGGCTCTCGCTGATGATGAAGTTGAGCATGCCGATACAAAGGGCGCGATGTACCATCTTCGCTATTATTTTTCCGGCGATAAAGATCGATATATCGAGATCGCGACAACCCGCCCCGAAACTCTGTTAGGCGACACTGCCGTCGCTGTTCATCCTGAAGACGAAAGATATTCCGCCTGTAAAGGCGTATCGCTTCGCCTGCCTTTAACGGAAAGAACAATCCCTTTAATTTTCGATCCTTATGTCGATCGTTCGTTAGGAACAGGCGCGCTGAAAGTAACTCCGGCTCATGATCCTAACGACTGGGAACTCGGAAAAAAACACGATCTTGAATGTATTAATATGTTAAATCCCGATGGAACGTTAAACGAAAATGTCCCTGAAAAATACCGCGGTCTTTCCGTAAAAAAAGCGAGGGAGATCGTTCTCGAAGATTTAAAAGCAGGCGGCTTTTATGTAAAAGAAGATCCTATCAATCATTCTGTAGGAACTTGTTACCGCTGCCGCACAGTAATTGAGCCTTATCTCTCCGAGCAATGGTTTGTAAAAATGAAACCGTTAGCCGAAAAAGCGCTTGCCTGCTGGCAAAGAGGCGAAATTATTTTTTACCCGAAAAAATGGGAAAACACATACAAACACTGGATGGAAAACATCCGCGACTGGTGCGTCAGCCGTCAGCTCTGGTGGGGGCACAGAATCCCCGCTTTTACATGCGCCGACTGCGGAAAACTTACAGTGTCACGTAACGACATCGGCACATGCCCCGATTGCAAAAGCAAAAAAATAACTCAAGACCCTGACGTACTCGACACATGGTTTTCAAGCTGGTTGTGGCCTTTCAGCACTCTTGGCTGGGATAAAGTGAACTGTACAACTGCCGACCTTGAACGCTGCTACCCTACCACGGCTCTCGTTACAGGATACGACATCATCTTTTTCTGGGTTGCCAGAATGATCATGGCGGGACTTGAATTCACCGGAAAAGCTCCGTTCCGCGACATTTACATTCACGGACTCGTTCGCGACAAACAGGGACGCAAGATGAGTAAATCCCTCGGCAACGGACTCGATCCTCTGGAACTTGTTGACGAGTTCGGCGCGGACGCGATGAAATTTACTCTCAGCTTTATGTGCGCTCAAGGACAGGACGTTCTTGTCGACAAAGAATCTTTTAAGATGGGATCAAAGTTCGCAAATAAAATTTGGAACGCAAGCAGATATATACTGATGAATCTTGACGGCAGGAAAATAATTGAAAACCCTGTATTGAATTCCGCCGACAAATGGATCTATTCACGGCTTAACAGCGCGGCGAAATCAATGCGCGAGGCTTTCTTTTCATACCGTTACAATGATGCGGCTCAAACATCTTATGAATTTTTTTGGAATGATTTTTGCGACTGGTATGTAGAAGCGTCAAAACTTTCGATGAAGGGCGGAAACAACGTGCATCCTTCGGAAGCGTCGCATCCTTCGGAAGCGTCGCATCCTTCGGAAGCGTCGCATCCTTCGGAAGCGGACGAGAAAGATCGCGCGACAACCGTATTGCTTGATGTGCTTACTCAATCATTAAAACTTCTTCATCCTCTTCTGCCGTTTGTAACGGAAGAAATTTATCAGAAACTCAAAACAATTAACAAAGAACAATTAACAAAGAACAAAGAACAGAGATCAGAGCTTCTTATTAATTCCGGTTATCCTGAATATAATGAGAAATTACATTCGCCTGATGAAGAAAAAAACTTTGCGTCTCTTCAATCGCTTGTCGGAATGGTGAGAACTCTGCGAAGCGAATGCGGAATTACGCCTGACAAAAAACTTCGCGTAACGATAAGATCGTCCTCTGAGTTGGAAAAACCGTTTAAAGATTACGAAGGGCTTATAAAACTGCTTGCGGGAATCAGCGATACAGCTTTTGAATCGTCAGCCGTTTCTGCCCGTCCATCAGGCTCTATCGGCATGGCGGGTAACGGTTTTGAAGTTTTTGTTTTTATCGCGGAAGCCGCTGACTTATCGGCATTAAAGAAAAAGTTTTCTAACGATCTTGAAAAAGATCGCAAATATATTGACTCGTTACGCGCAAAACTCGCGAATGAGCAATTTGTAAAGAACGCGCCTGCGGAACTTGTTGATGAGCAGAAAGTAAAATTGGAAGAAACTATCAGGCGCACCGAAAAATTAAATAATTATTTAAAGGATCTCTGATGGACTTTCAACAAATGGATAAATTAGGTCAAACCCGTCTCGCTCCGTACATTCAGGTCGCGACATATTTGATCGGATATTCACGCGAAGGTGGCGGAAATATGTTCCGCCATCAGCTTGATACTATGTCTATTCTGATTGACTATAAATATATAGACACGATATTGCTTAAAGCGTCTCTTGTTCATGATGTTTTGGAAGATATTCCGGATTTTAATCATAACATACTGCTTAATATTGATATTGAAAGCCACGACGTTTACAGTCTTGTTCAGGAAGTTTCAAGAAAGCCCGGAGAAACAAAACCTGAATTCTTAACAAGAATACGAGAGACAGGATCACCTAACGCTAAAATTTTAAAAGTCGCCGATCGCATTTCCAATATGATCTCTCTTGGGTTTGTGAATAACCTATCGTTTGTCGAGCGTTATATCAACGAAACAGAAAAGTTTCTTCTTCCGCTGGCGGAGGAAGTCAATCATAACATGCTAAGAGAATTAACAGACCTTGTGAATTCTAGACGAAAATATCTTGAAGATTTTCGCATACTTGGAAATGATGCCAGATAAACTTCTTCAAAATATAAATTCTCCTTCCGATATAAAACAATTATCGTTACGCGAATTAAACCGGCTCTCTCAGGAAATACGTGAAAAAATTATCTCTTCCGTTTCGAGTAACGGAGGGCATCTTTCTTCAAATCTTGGAGTTGTGGAACTTACAATCGCGCTGCACCGTGTTTTCAATTCGCCTGACGATAAAATAGTGTGGGATGTAGGGCATCAGTGTTACACGCATAAACTATTAACAGGACGCCTCGAATCTTTTTCGCAATTGCGAAAACAAAACGGAACCGCGGGATATCCAAAACGCAGCGAAAGCCCCCATGACGCGTTTAACACAGGGCACGCTTCCACCTCAATTTCCGCGGCTTTGGGGCTTCTAGCGGCGGACAGAATTCAAGGCAAAAAAAACCATTCGATAGCGGTTATCGGCGACGGCGCGCTGACAGGCGGACTTGCCTATGAAGCGCTCTCTCACGCCGGGCATCTCGGTCTGCCTTTGATCGTAATTCTTAACGATAACAAAATGTCGATCAGCCAAAGTGTCGGCGGTCTTTCAAAATATTTAAGCCGTCTTTCAATGAAAGGCAAATATCAAACTTTCAGGCGTCACTTTGACGCGCTTGTAAAAAAGATTCCGTTTATTGGAACAGCGTTTTTCAATCTTGTCGTAAGATTGAAAAGGGCTGTCAAAGCTGTTTTTTATATCGACAATTTTTTTGTCGATCTCGGTTTTGAATATGTAGGACCGATAGCGGGACATAATATCCAGAGCCTGATAAATGTTTTTAACGATGTTAAAAAATTAAACCGTCCTGTTGTCATTCATGTAATCACGCGTAAAGGAAAAGGTTTTAATCACGCCGAAGACAACCCCGACAGTTATCACGGCGTAGGATCATTTTCGATTGACGAAGGGCTCGCCTCTTCACCTGTCAGCGAAAAAGAAAACCTTTCCGATTCATCAATTAAAAAAAATAAAACTTTTACAAAAGCGTTTTCAGCGATTATAACCGAAGCGGCGGAAAAAGATTTGCGCATAACAGCGGTTACGGCAGCCATGAAAACAGGAACAGGATTGTCGGAATTCTCTCAAAAATTTACCGAACGTTTTTTCGATGTCGGCATCGCCGAAGAACACGCCGCGTCCTTCGCGGCAGGGCTCGCCGCTCAAAACTTAAAACCTGTTGTCGCGGTTTATTCAACATTCATACAACGATCAGTTGATCAGATCATTCACGACACAGCGCTTCAAAATCTTCCCGTTATTTTCGCTCTTGACAGATCCGGTTTAGTCGGCGCAGACGGCGAAACTCATCAGGGGCTCTTCGATATCGCTCTTTTCCGCAGCACTCCGAACATGACAATCCTCGCGCCGGCGAGCGAGAATGATATGAAAAAATTATTCGAATTTTCTCTCGCAGAGACGCATCGAACCTTCGGTTCGCGACGCAGAGATAATACTTTAAAAAATTGTTTAGGACCTATTATTATTCGTTATCCGAAAGATTTTTGCCCCGATGAAAATGACGCTTTTTCTTTACCGGCGGAAACAGGACGCGGTGTTTTCGTTTCAAAAAATAACGACGCATCAATTTGTCTTGCGTTCACCGGAAGCCTTTATAATGAAGTTGTAAAAGCAGAATCAATACTAAAAGAAAACGAAATTAAAGCGGATTTGTATAACCTCAGATTCTTAAAACCAATTGACGAAAATTATCTAGTTGATTTAATGAACAATTATAAATTGACAGTCTTTATCGAAGAAGGAATGCGCGAAGGCGGCTTCGGCGAATACGCCCGCTCTCTTGCTTTACAGCGAGAAGTAAAATCAAAAACTTATGTAATCGCGGTTGAAAGCAGTTTTCTTGAAGACGACAAAGCGTTAGGAACAAGAGAAGAATTACTGGCTGTAAATGAGTTGGATGGGAAAAGTATTGCGCAGAAGATAATGAATCTTATACATTACTGTTTATGAATGGTCTTCGTTTTGTAAATCAGGTTTATTATCGTTTTTTGTAATAGTTCTGGTCACTCCTCCGGAAACATAAATTCTGCCGCATTCATCGCAGATTGATGTTGACAGCGTAACTGTTTGACTTACAACTTTTCGATCTTCCTTCTGCGCTTTTTCCTGTTCATTTGAAACATGTTCGCGTTCATGTCCCATGACTCTGCTTGCAGCCTGACTGGGGTCTATTTTCTGCGGCGTCTGAAAACTAACAGAAGGATCGCTGGAACCGTCAACATATTTACGGTTTTTGCAAGTCTGACACCCTTGCATCTCCTCAGCGGCGGTAAGTCCGTTGATTCCTCTACTTCCCTTTTCAGCCTGTACTTTATCCTGATAATCCCTTGCCTGCTTGGAAATTTCTATAGAATCCCCGATACCGGAAAAGTTCTTTCCTTGCGGCTCAGTACCGGGCACCCTGCCGATTTTATATTGATAAGAGTCATTGTTAAAATATGATGAAACGCCTTCTATTCTCATTTACGCAATTACCTCTTTCAAATATTTAATTATAATCAGCGTATATAATATAATAAAATAATAAATAATGAAAGTATTAAATATTAATCTATATATCAACATCATAATAATAACCTACATAGGCGGAAACGCAAAACCCTTGCGGGCGCAATGATGACAGCCACCCAAATTTCATAGCGTACTTTCGAATAATGGTACGCTATATGCGGGGTGGATTGGAGAAGAGCTCACGCGGAGGCGCAGAGAATAAGAAAGAATTTTTATTCTCCGCGTTCTTAAGGTATCTTAATATCTTTAGGATCAAATTTCGCTTTGGGAAATTTTAAATCCATTGATTCGAGAGTTTCCACAAGAACTTTGACAACTAAAAAATTACGAAACCATTTGCGTTCGGCTGGCACGATATACCAGGGCGCCGCTTGAGTTGAACATTTTTCAAAAACTTGTTCGTACGCTTTTTGGTAATCTTTCCAGCGCATTCTTTCGGGGATATCGCCTGCGTCGAACTTCCAGAGTTTTTCAGGCGTGTCGAGTCTTTCCTGAAGCTGTTCCTTTTGATACTCGTTTGAAATGTGAAGGAAAAATTTCACGATGCGCGTGCCTTCGTCAGAAAGGAGCGTTTCAAAATTGTTGATGTGGTCGTAACGTTTTTTTACCTGATCTTTGGGCACAAGCTCTTTGACGCGGACGATAAGAACGTCTTCGTAATGGGAGCGGTTGAAAACTCCGATATGCCCCTTGCGCGGTGTGTTCTGATGGACGCGCCACAGATAATCGTGCGCGAGCTCTGTGTTGTTGGGAGATTTAAACGAAATAACATTGCACCCTTGAGGATTGATGGGACCAAACACATTTTTGATTGTCGAATCTTTTCCTGCCGCGTCCATAGCCTGAAGCACGACAAGAAGCGCCTGCGAGCTGTCGGCGTACAGAAGCTCCTGAAGCTTTTGAAACTTTTCGATAAGAGAAGTAAATTCCTCATTGACTTCTTCTTTTGTCAGTTTCCCGTTGTAGCGCGTTTCCCATGAGTCCAGTTTCACGGACGAACCGGGCGCAACTCTATATTCATTTGTGTTTATCATAATCTTAATTGTACACAAGGATCGGAAAAAAAGCAAAACGCGTTTTTAGCAGCGCGTTACTTCTTTCCTATCTTTTTATTCCACGCCGCGTTAATCTTTTTCTTCTCTTTGTCTGATGTCGTAGCTGTTTTTGTCGCGGCGCTCGGCGCGCTTTTCGGCATACTTTTCATGCGCGGCGCGGGCATTTTATCGTAAATTTCCTGTAATCTAAGCGCTACCAAATTATACTGCCCTGCCAGAACAATATCACCGGCTGTTTGGAGCGCAAGACTCTTGTACTCCTTGATTTGTCTGCCGAGTTCATCCCTGTCTTTACAGTTCTTGTGCTTGCTTACTTCAGCTTCTACATTAATCATAATTTCACCCTCTATATAGAAATGTTGTAACTTACCCAAAATTATATCACGATCATTGAAATTGTCAATAAAAAATGATATAGTGAGCAAATGGTATTTTTTCAGTGGCTATATTCCATATATGATTTTATACGCCCCGTCATCGATGTTGCCCTGCTTGCTTTTATCTTATATAAAGCCCATGAACTATTGGAAAAGTCCCAAGCTCTCCCCCTTGTTAAGGGAGCAGGTTTTCTCGCGATTGTATACGGCATTGCCTACCTTCTGAACCTCGCGACGCTCAAGTGGGTGCTTACAATAATCGCTCCAGGACTTTTTATTGCGATTGCCATTGTTTTTCAGCCTGAACTTAGAAAAATATTTATGAGGCTTGGACAAACCGATTTTTTCAGACCGAGCGTAACCGCTCATATCGGAAGACTTGACGCTGTTGTAACGGCGGCGGAGCTTCTTTCTCAGAGGCGGCGCGGGATGCTGGTTGTGTTTCCCAGAAAGATTGGCATTAAAAATATAATTGATACAGGCACACGCATCAACGCGGAAATATCATCAAGTTTGATAGTCGCGATATTTGAATTTGACGGTCCTTTACATGACGGCGCGATGATCATTCAGGGCGGAAAAATTACCGCAGCCGGATGTTTTCTGCCGCTTTCCGAAAGACAGGATATCCGGAAAAATTTCGGCACGAGACATAGAGCCAGCCTTGGCATGGCTGAACAATCCGATGCCGTTACTTTAATTGTATCCGAAGAAAGAGGCACGATATCTCTCGCGTATGACGCGAAACTTTATTACGATTTGTCTTCTTCGGAAGTTACGCGCAAATTAATGGAATTGCTCGACAGAGGAAGCAGAAAAGAAGCCGAGCAAAAAGTTCAAAAAGAAGAAGAAATGGAGGTTTTTGTTGATTAATCAAAAACTTCTTTTAAAAATTACCGAGAAATGGCCTGTAAAGGTTCTCTCTGTCGCGGCGGCTCTTATTATTTCGATCTTTTTCAGAATGACAACTTTAGAAACGCGTTTCTTTTCCGCGCCTCTTCGTATTGTAACAAACGAGAATCTTGTCGCTGTTAATTCCATAACAAGTTCTGTTAGAATTTCTTTAAGAGGAGAGTCGGACGGAATACAGCCCATTCTTGAAGATGATATCGAAGTTTCTATCGATCTCGGAAAATATACAATCGAAGGCACATACAGAGTTCCTGTTCTTATTTTGAAAAAAGGAAGCGCGTTAGGCGTCTCACCTCTTGAAATATCCGCTCTTCCGATTGAAATTACGGTTGTTCTTGAACAAAAAGTCAAAAAAAGCGTTCCGATCTTTCCCGTATTTTTCGGAACATTAGCTCAAGGATATGAAATGACAAGTCATCAAATAATTCCCGAAGTTGTTGTAGCGGAAGGTCCGCGAAGCGTAATTGATGAATTGTATGAGTTCAACACTGAAATTATCGATCTTGACAGACGTTATGAAAATTTTTCGGTTAGAATAAATATTATTAACAATAATCCGCTTGTAATTATTCACGGCGACAGGATGATTGAATACCGCGGAACGATCAACCGTATTGTCCGCGATCCC
>Ga0209755_10004540_pt1 | contig 16358 bp, 12 predicted proteins | sample TergutCo191P1_FD_187301 | JGI IMG/M metagenome (GOLD analysis project Ga0209755, IMG submission 187301) | Cornitermes sp. P1 segment gut microbial communities from Petit-Saut dam, French Guiana - Co191P1 (SPAdes) (version 2) | ecosystem: Host-associated > Arthropoda: Insects > Digestive system... | reverse complement strand
CCTTGGCCTGCTGCGCGCCGTTGACGCCGGCAAGGGGGTGAGCCTCAGGCGGAAAATGCGCATGGCCTGCCGCAATACCGATTTCCTGCAGAGGGTGCTGTTCGGAAAGTAAGTGCTTTTGCCCTGGCGTTGCCTCCATGACAATCTAATTTGTGATCGGAACGAAAGAAGTCCAAAAACCTCGCAAGCTGAGCGGTGTCGAAAAGGTTGGCCTTGAACACGCTGGTGAGGCCGTGTCAAATCTGGCCTTAATTTTTTGGGCTGACGGGCGGCATAGCGAAATAATATGCGGCGCGTCAACAAAATCCAGGCGGGCGGGCCCTGCCGCGGCGGTATCCCGGCTCATTTCGCCCCGCATGCCGCCGTAAGCCTTGCGCCGCCCAGGATGTTCACCACGCGTTTTATGTTGTACGCCAAAAACGACAGCGACTTTAACTTATCCCATTTTCTGCTATACTAAACCCCAAGCCAGGCGGCCAAGGGCTTGCCGAACTTACATTTATGGAAGGAGCGCAAAATGCACAAGGCTAAGGTTTTCGTGACGCTGCGGGGGAGCATCCTTGACCCCTCCGGTACGGCGGTGAAAGGTTCCCTGCACAAGCTGGGTTTCGGGGAGGTAAGGGATGCCCGTATCGGCAAGTATATAGAGCTTAAACTTGACGGTGAGCTTGGCAACGCGGGGGAGCGGGTCAAGGCCATGTGCGAAAAACTGCTGGCCAACACCGTAATGGAAGACTTCCGGTTCGAGATAGAGGAAGGGGAGTGCCAATGAAATTCGCGGTGATTGTCTTTCCCGGTTCCAACTGCGACCTGGACATGTACCACGCGGTAAAGGACGGGCTGGGGCAGGACGTTGAATACCTGTGGCATGACGAGACTAGCCTGGACGGGTTCGATGCGGTTCTGCTGCCAGGGGGGTTTTCCTATGGTGACTATCTAAGGTGTGGCGCGATTGCCGGCATGTCCAACGTCATACCCGCGCTTAAAAAAGCGAACGAGGCGGGCAAGCCCATACTTGGAGTGTGCAACGGTTTCCAGATTTTGACGGAAACTGGCTTGCTGCCAGGCGCCTTGCTTAGGAACAATAACATCAAATTCGTTTGCAAGACCGTGGATCTACGGGTGGAAAATAACGAGACGATTTTCACTGGCATGTACCAAAAAGGGGAAACCCTTAGAATCCCCGTGGCCCACGGCGAGGGTAACTATTACTGCGACGGGGTCACCCTTGCCGGGCTTCGGGAAAACGGGCAGATAGTGTTCACGTACGGCGAAAACCCCAACGGCAGCCTCGACGACATAGCTGGTATTACCAACAAAGGGGGGAATGTGCTAGGCATGATGCCGCACCCGGAACGTGCGGTGGACGCGCTGCTTGGAAGCGACGACGGGCTGCGTCTTTTTAAATCAATCCTGCAAACATGGAGGGCGACATGCCGGTAGAACAGAAACCCACCAAACGGGAACCAACCCCTGCGGAAATCGAAAACATGCAGGTCTACAAAACAATGGGCATGACCCCGGAAGAGTTCGAAATGGTGAAGGGCATTTTGGGTCGGCTGCCCAACTACACGGAGCTGGGTTTGTTTTCGGTCATGTGGTCGGAACATTGCTCCTACAAGAACTCGAAAGTGTTGCTCAGGAAATTCCCCACCAAGGGCGAAAGGATTTTGCAGGGGCCTGGGGAAGGAGCCGGCATCGTTGACATCGGCGACAATCAGGCCGTGGTCTTCAAGATGGAAAGCCACAATCACCCCTCCGCCGTGGAGCCTTTCCAGGGCGCGGCGACCGGCGTTGGTGGCATAATCCGGGACGTGTTTTCGATGGGTGCGCGGCCGATAGCGATTTTGAATTCCCTGCGCTTCGGTGAAATTAAGATCGATCGCGTGAAATATCTTTTTCATGAGGTTGTTGCCGGGATTGCCGCTTACGGAAATTGCGTCGGTATTCCCACCGTTGGCGGCGAGATTTACTTCGAGGATTGCTACGAGGGCAACCCGTTGGTGAACGCGATGTGTGTCGGTATAATCGACCACGGGGATATTCAGAAGGGACAAGCCCACGGCGAGGGCAACACGGTGATGTATGTCGGATCCGATACCGGCAGGGACGGCATTCACGGCGCGACCTTCGCCAGCGAGGAGCTGTCCGAGGAGTCCGACAAGAAACGTCCATCGGTGCAGGTGGGCGATCCCTTCATGGAGAAGCTGCTCATCGAGGCCTGTCTTGACGTGATTCGCAGCCCAGCGCTTGTGGGTATTCAGGACATGGGCGCGGCCGGGCTTATCTCGTCATCATCGGAGATGGCGAGCAAAGCCGGCATGGGCATAGAGCTTTACCTTGACGACGTTCCGCAAAGGGAATCTGGCATGACCCCCTACGAGATGATGCTTTCCGAGTCGCAGGAAAGGATGTTAATGGTGATAAAGAAAGGCCACGAGCAGGAAATCGTCGATATTTTTTCGAAATACGGCCTGCATGCCGTTTCCGTGGGAAAGGTTACCGGCGACAAATTCATTCGCATTTTCCACAGGGGCGAAGTCGCGGCGGAGGTTCCGGCGGATGCGCTTGCGAACCAGGCCCCCGAGTACCATAAGCCGTCCAGGGAACCGGAGTATTACCGCGCGTTCAAAACCATGGACACGACACCCCAGCCCGTGACGGATTACAACCAGACCATTCTGGACTTGCTGGGCCAGCCCACCATCGCCAGCAAGGAGTGGGTGTACGAGCAGTACGACCACCAGGTGCGAACCAACACGGTCGTGCTTCCCGGTTCCGACGCGGCGGTGCTTAGGATACGCGGCACGAACAAGGCCCTTGCCATGACCACCGACTGTAATGGTCGTTACGTGTATCTTGATCCCCATGTCGGCGGCCAAATCGCCGTGGTGGAGGCAGCAAGGAACATCGTTGCCAGCGGCGGTGTCCCCCTTGCCATCACAGACTGCATGAACTACGGCAACCCGGAAAACCCGGAGATCTTCTGGCAGATGGAAAAATCGGTGGACGGCATAAGCGATGCGTGTCGCGCCCTGAACACGCCGGTCATAAGCGGAAACGTTTCGCTGTACAACGAGCGTAGTGGCACGGCGATTTACCCCACGCCGACAATCGGCATGGTGGGGCTTGTCGAGGACTTGGCGCATATCACCACACAGGGCTTCAAGAACGCCTTGAACCTGGTTTATCTTGTCGGGGATACCCTTGCGGAGTTCGGCGGCAGCGAATTGCAGAAACTGCAAAACGACGGCAGGATATTCGGTCCCCCCCCCTCAATAGATCTGGAAAAGGAAAAGCAAGCGCATGACGCGGTGTCCAAGGCGATACGGGCAGGGATGGTTTGTTCGGTTCACGACCTTTCCGAAGGCGGCCTCGCGGTCGCGCTTGCGGAATCGCTTCTGGTTGGTAGCCCTGGCTTGGGTGCGGACATCAATCTTGACATGGAGGCGTTCCTGCTGTTCTCTGAAAGCCAGTCGCGTTTTGTCGTCAGTGTTCCTCTCGAACACGGCGAGGCTTTCTCGCGTATGGCAAACGCTATATGCATTGGCAATGTCAACGACACTGGAAGAATGACAATCCATTGCAAGTGTGCAAAAGTCGTTGATCTTTCCGTGGAGGAAATGCGAAAGAGGTGGAAGGAGGCGATACCGTGCTTGTTGAATCAAAAGGCTTGAACGAGGAATGCGGTATCTTTGGGATATGGGGCCACAAGGATGCCGCACACGTCGCCTACTACGGGCTTCACAGCCTGCAACACAGGGGGCAGGAAGGTGCGGGGATTGTCGTCAAGGATGGCAATAAGCTTACCCGACACCGTGGGCTTGGGCTTGTGGCGGAGGTTTTCACGAAGGACACGCTGGACGGGCTTAAAGGCACGGCGGCTATCGGGCATGTACGTTACAGTACCATGGGAAAGAACGAGCTGGAAAACGTGCAGCCATTATTGTTCCATTTCGAGAACGACAGCCTGGCCCTTTGCCACAACGGGCACTTGGTCAACGCCAAAACCCTGAGGCGCGAACTGGAGGGTCTCGGCAGCATATTCCAGACCAGCTCGGACACGGAAGTCATGGCACACCTCATCAAAAGGACCCCTCGCTCCGGCGTGGAAACCCTGAAAAGAACGTTCAACAAGATCAAGGGCGGTTTTTCTTACATTCTGTTCACGCAGAACGAGATGATAGCGGTTCGCGATCCCAACGGTATCAGGCCTTTGTCCCTCGGCCGTTTGGGGAGCGCTTTCGTGATCGCCTCCGAAACTTGCGCCCTTGACATCATAGGCGCATCCTTCATGCAAGACCTGCGCCCGGGAGAGATGATCGTAATCAACGACAGGGGCATGAAGTCGGAAATGTTCGCCCCCCAGACCTCGCTTGAGATTTGCAGCATGGAGTACATTTATTTCGCCAGGCCGGATTCCGACATAGCCGGAGTGAACGTACACACGGCTCGAAAGAACATGGGAAAAATACTTGCCAAGGAATCCCCGGTGCGGGCCGACGTTGTGACCGCCGTCCCGGATTCGGGCGCTTCGGCGGCGATTGGTTTTGCGGAAACCACCGGCATTCCCTACGAAATGGGGCTTATAAAAAGCAGGTACGTGGCGCGAACTTTTATCCAGCCATCGCAGGAACTGCGTGAGCAGGGGGTAAAGATGAAGCTTTCTGCGGTACGTGGCGTGGTTGCCGGCAAAAGCGTCGTGATCGTGGACGACTCAATAGTAAGGGGAACCACCACGAAGCGTATCGTTCGGCTTCTGCGCGAGGCCGGAGCCGCCGCCGTGCACGTCCGGATTTCGTCCCCCCAGCTTAGGTACCCATGCTTTTATGGTATCGACATACAGACCAGAAGCGAGCTAATCAGCTTCGATCATTCCGTGGACGAGATATGCGATATAATCGGCGCGGATTCCCTGGCCTTCCTTAGCGAGGAGGGTCTTGTCAATGCGATAAACGTACAGACGGAAGACGGGCGCAGGGGATTGTGCATGGCATCCTTCAACGGGAATTACCCCACGGACTTGCACGATTATGAGGAAGAGGTGCGCGACAAATGGGGGAGGAGGTAAGAAAATGGCAAATGCATACAAAAGTGCCGGGGTGGACATAGAGGCCGGCTACGAGGCCGTATCTCGCATGAAAAAGCACATCCAAAAAACCATGCGTCCCGGGGTGATGGGTGCGGTCGGCGGCTTCGGTGGGCTGTTCGACCTTAGCGCGGTTCCCGTAAAAGAGCCCGTGCTGGTGTCGGGAACCGACGGCGTTGGCACGAAGCTGAAACTAGCCTTTGCGATGGAAAAGCATGACACCATCGGTATAGATGCGGTGGCAATGTGTGTCAACGATATTGTTACCCAGGGAGCGCAGCCCCTGTTTTTTCTCGATTACATAGCCTGCGAGAAGGTTGATCCCAAGCGGATAGAGGACATCGTAAAAGGCGTAAGCGAAGGCTGTGTGCAGGCGGGCTGCGCCCTAATCGGGGGGGAAACGGCGGAAATGCCGGGGATATACAGCGAGGACGAATATGACATAGCCGGCTTTGCCGTGGGCGTGGTGGAGAAGAAAAGCATCATAACTGGGGAGAACATAAGCGAAGGGGACGTGCTGGTTGGGCTTGCCTCTTCCGGTACGCACAGCAACGGATATTCCCTGATCAAAAAAATCGTAAGGGAAAACGGCCTGTCCCTTGATACCGTATACGATGGCTTTGACTTGCCACTTGGGGAGGTTCTGCTTACCCCCACCCGAATTTACGTAAAAACCATACTCGACATTCTGGCCGAGGTGCAGGTAAAAGGCATGGCCCATATCACGGGCGGCGGTTTTATCGAGAACATTCCCAGGGCCATACCCAAGGGGCTTGGTGCCCTTGTCGAGAAAGGCTCTTGGAAAGTGCCGGGGATATTTCCTTTCCTGCAAAACCACGGTCGTATCAACGAGGCGGAAATGTATAAGGTCTTTAACATGGGCATTGGCATGGTTCTGGTGGTGAAGGAGCAGGACGTGTCGGCACTTGTGGCAAAGGTAGGGGAGGGTGCGGCCTTTGTAATCGGAAAGGTGGTGCCAGGCGAAGGGGTTGCTTTTTCGTGAGAAACATTGCCGTTTTTGCGTCTGGGGGCGGCTCCGACCTGCAGGCCATTATCGATGCATGTAAGTCCGGTCGCTTGAATGCCCAGGTTCGTGTAGTTGTCAGCAACAACAGCGGCTCGATGGCCCTGCAACGGGCAAGGGACGAAGGGATAGCGGCGTTTCATTTCAGTGCCAAGTTGATCGGGGATCCCGGGGCACTGGAAAAACGAATACTGGAAACGCTGCTTGAACACGAAATCGATCTTGTATTTTTGGCAGGCTATCTAAAGAAAATGGGCCCTACCGTTTTAAGGGCCTATGAAAACCGCATCTTCAATATTCACCCGTCCCTTCTGCCCAAGTATGGTGGGGAAGGGATGTACGGAATCAAGGTGCATAAGGCAGTCCTGGAAGCTGCCGAGACGGAGACCGGCATTACCATCCATCGGGTAAGCGCCGAATACGACACCGGCGAAATTATCGCCCAGCGAAAGGTGCCGGTGCTGGACGGCGACACGCCCGAAACCCTGGCCGCAAGGGTGCTGGCTCAGGAGCATGTGTTTATTGTCGAAGTGCTTTCGAAAATTCTTGCCGGGTATGCTGACATATGCTGAACACTGGAGCCCTGCACCACGGCGGCATCATGGTAAACTACCAATGCAACGCCGCCTGCCGCCATTGCCTGTACAGTTGCTCCCCGACAAGAAGGGGCGGTTACCTAAGCGGGGAATCGGCCGAGGAAATTTGCCGGCTTCTTCGGGAGGGCGGCTGTCGGTCGGTTCACATAGGCGGCGGTGAACCGTTCCTCGATTTTGACGGCCTTTTGATGGCGGTGCGCAAGCTGAACCAGGCCGGCATCACCCTGGAATACATCGAAACCAATGCGTTTTTCGCCGCCGGCTCTTCAAACAGGGCTGGGGAATATTTGGGGCGGCTTATGGCGGAAGGGGTAGATACCCTGTGCATTTCCGTTGATCCCTACCATGCCGAGTACGTTCCCTACGGTGCGCCTTTGGCCCTTGCGGAACTCTGCGGCAAAACCGGGATGGGGTTTTTCCTGTGGAAGCAGGAGTACATTTCCGCCCTTTCTGGGCTGGCCCCCGACCAAAAGCATTCCCGCAGGGAAATGGAAAAGGCTCTTTCGCGGGATTACATTGGCGGAACGGCCAGGTTCTACGGAATTGCTTACGGGGGCAGGGCGATCAACATCGAAAGGGAATTCGCCGGTTGCGGCAAGCTTTACCCTGCGGAAAGATTTGCCTTGGAAAAGTCACCCTGCACCAACCTTTTGACGACCGGGCATTTTCATGTTGACATGGACTGCCATTTCATACCCCCCCGTTGCACGGGGATACGCATTCCCCTGCGGGAGGCGGCATTCGGCATTCCCGGTGGCAAGTATCCGGCTTTCGAGGCCCTGTATCACGGAGGGCTCTCCGCCCTGTTGGAACTGGCCCTGCGGCAGGGCTTTTCCCCGGATGTTGGGGGTTATACGTCAAAGTGCAACCTATGTTTTTTCATTCGGGGCTTCCTTTGCGAAAAGGGCTTTGCGGAACTGGACGGGGAGCATTACCTGGAAGCGTTAAAGTATTACGGCGACACATGAACATGCCTATTAAGGCGTGTTCCCACTATGAAAACCTGACAGAAGCTTCATTCAATATCGCAGGGGGAAAGGATACGGCCAAGGCGATTTTCACGAAAGCCTAAAACCGTCCGCCAAGGCCGAAGCCTAACCTGAAGTTGGAATTGCCCAGCCCCTCCGACCCCCCTGGCAAACCCACAACCCAACTGGGAAAATTTAGGAACGGGTTTATAAAATACCCACCCCTCCGGCCTATGTCCAGCCTAATCCCAAGCGCCGGGGCAATCTTGAACCCGGTGACGCTTGTGTGCGGTTCGGATGCCCTGTCGGTTATCCTGCCGTAGCCAAGGCCAAGTTCGAGGTAGGACGAACCGCCACCGGGGAAAAACCGTCCGGTCGCCATTGCCCCTGCGGTGCTCCAGGGCATGTACGTGGATCCGAAAACGGCAAGGCCCAGCGAAAAGTTTGCGTTTATGTCGCGATCGTAACGCAGGCCGATACTGTCAAAACTAAAGATGCTGACCTCGATAGAAAGCCAATTGGCCAGGCGGCCCCTTTCCCGTGTGGGAGCCGCGTCGGCGTTTTCCGGGGTATTGTCCCCTGCCGCGGCATGAACCGCAACCTGCGCTGCCAAGAGAAGCAGGGCAAAAAAAACCATTTTTGTTTTCACTATAACCCCTTTGCGGCGTAAAAGCCGCCGCCGGCTCGCTGCCCGTGCTAGCTTGCGGTTCGCCGAATCGCAACTCAATCATTCTATACCGGCCATCGCATCATGGTCAAGGCACCGCATTTTTGCCTTAGCCTTGACGCTCCAAAGATAGTACAATATCATCAATAGATGGATCTGCCGCTGTTGGGAAGCTTGAAAATCAAAGCAAAACTTGGACTTGGTTTTGGACTGTTACTGCTTATCACCGTAATCATCACCATGCTTGGCATAATCAATATCAGGCTTGTGGATATCGACTACACCTACACGCTCGATCGGCCCTTGGCCCGATACTCGATTATCAGGAACCTGGAGGTCGAGCTTATGGACTTTAGGCGTCTTGCAGCCACGGCCGCGTTTCAGACGGGCAATCCGGAGGCTATCGACAGGCTGGAAGGCGAGATAAACGCCAGCCTAAACGGTATGTTGGGAACCTTGAACCAGGTCGTGATCAATTTCATGGACGATGAAATCATTGACGCGGATATGCGTGGCGTCCGCTTGCGTCAGGCGGCAAACATCTATTACCTGGTTAGCGTGTACATGACAAGGGTCATACAACCGGGGCTGGTGGCGGCACGTCTGGGCGACATAGACGAGGTTCACAATATGTTTACCCTCGCCGTCAGCATAAGCGATACCATCTACGCCCAGTTCCATGAGCTGTTCAACGACATCCGGGCGCACATGGCCGGCAGGGTCGAGCACAACAACCAAACGGTCAGAACCACAATGCTTATGCTTGGCGCTTTGGGTTACGGCAGCCTGCTTATAGGCATAATTATCGCCGTTCTTATTACCAGGGCGATAACGAAACCGGTAAGGGCCGTGGTCGCCGCTTTGGGGGATGTGGCAAATGGAAACCTGGCTATCAACCTTGGGGCGAGCGACACGGACGAGACCGGCATGTTGACCCAAAGCACCCAGAACCTGGCAGGCACCCTACGGACGCTTATGCAGGATATCGACAATATGTCCAACGCTCATGACAAGGGCGATATTGATGTTGTTATCCCCCATGGGAAATTCACCGGGGCCTATAGCGAGGTGGCGGAGAAAATCAACTATATGGTGAACGCCTATCTCGAAACCCAGAACAGGGTGGTGGGCGTGGTTGCCGAAATTACCAACGGCGACTTTGAGGCCAGGTTGGAACAGCTGCCAGGCAAGAAGGCCCGGCTTAATGATGCCGTTGACAATATACGGGAGGTGCTTTGGCAACAGCACCAGATTTACCACGCCAACCCAATACCGGCCAGCCTTTGGGATGCCGACCTCAACGTCACGGATTGCAACGAGGCGATGATCAGAATGTTGGGGATGTCCGGCAAAGAGGACTACATCGACAAGGACAGCTTTTTTAGGTTTGCGCCGGAATACCAGCCCGACGGCACCCCATCGAGGGAAAAAATCCCAGAGGTCGCCAAGGAGGCGTTCGAGAAAGGCTTCCATCGCTTCACCTGGGTGCACCTTACGGCGAAAAAAGAACCCGTGCCCTGCGACGCTACCATAGTACGCATAGACCTTAAGGACAGCCACCTGCTTTCGGTCTATCTGCAAGATCTGCGCCCCTTAAAGGCGGCGATGGAAAAGGCGCATAAACTGGAGATGAACGAGCGTATCCAGCTTATGTTCAACGCCACGCCACTCATCATCGAATATTGGGACAAGGACTACAATCCCATCGAATGCAATCAAACCGCCCTTGATTTCTACGGGTTTTCCTGCAAAGAGGAATACAAGGAAAGGCTGATAAAGGTCACGTCCTACTCGCACCCCGACAGCGGCGTGCCTTTCTGGGAATTGTGGAACGAACGTTTGAAGGAAATCTTCGAGTCAGGATCCGGAAGCTTCGATTTCATGGAACGGACACAGGACGGCGACACCGTCTTTACGAAGGTGTACGGCATACGCATGAGGTACAACGACGACCTTGTCGTCGTCACCTATTCCAACGACGTAACCCAGTTGAAGGAAAACGAACATGCCGTGGCGGTGTCGCAGGAAGCGCTCAGGTACCGCGAGAAACTGCTGCACACGGTAAACCAGGCCGCGGAGGTTCTGCTTTCCGCCAACAACAAGGATACCCTAAAGGCGCTTATGACCGGCATGGAAATCGTGGGCCGCTGCCTGAACGTGGATCGTGTCCAGATTTGGCGCAACGAGCTAATAGACGGCGAACTGTGTTTCGTGATGCGGTACGAATGGCTAAGCGAAATTGGGAAGCGAAAAATCGAGGTCCCCATCGGCCTTAATGCCCCCTACAAAAACTGGCCCGAATGGCTTGATATGTTTCGGCGCGGCGAATCCATGAACTCGCCAATCTCGAAACTGTCGCCGGCCGAGGCGGCTTTCCTTGGCCCCTATGAAATGGTGTCCATCGTGAACCTGCCCTTATTCATGAACCAGGAACTCATCGGCTTTTTCAGCGTTGACGACTGCGAAGTGGAGCGTGTGTTTACCTCCGACGAAATGGATTTGATAGCCTCGGCTGGCCTGATGTTTAGCAACGTTTTTAACAAGAACTTGCAGGCCGAGAAAATCGCCGAAACCAACGTACAGCTCGAAGATGCGCTGGAGCAGGCCATTTCCGCCAGCCGTGCGAAAAGCGAATTCCTTTCCACCATGAGCCACGAAATGCGAACCCCGATGAACGCGATCATCGGCATGGCGGCGATAGCGAAAAAAGAGAATAACAACGAGCGTAAACACCAGGCCCTGAACAAGGTCGAGAAGGCCGCACACCACTTGCTGGGCATCATAAACGACGTGCTTGACATGTCTAAAATCGAGGCCAACAAGCTGAAGCTACAGAGTGTGGAGATTGATTTAAGGAATTTGCTGCACAAGGCGGTTTCCTTCGTCGAGTTCCGCATGGAGGAAAAGCGGCATGGTTTTTCCGTAAACCTGGACAACAACGTTCCGTTCTTCTACATCGGCGACGACCAAAGACTGACGCAGGTATTGACAAACCTGCTGACGAATGCGGCCCTCTATACCCCCGAGGAAGGCGAGATCAGCCTAGAGGTGTATTTGGTGAAAGACGAGGACGGGGTGTGCGAACTGCGTTTCGAAGTGGCCGACAGTGGAATAGGCATATCCAAGGAGGATCAGGAACGGCTGTTCATGATGTTCGAACGGGTGGACAGCAGCGCAAGCAGCAAGAATGACGGCACGGGGATTGGCCTTGCCATATCGAAACGCCTTATTGAACTTATGGGCGGTAAAATAACCGTGGAATCCGAGCTTGGCAAAGGCGCGAGGTTTATCTTTACCGCAAGGCTGGAGCGTGTCGAAAAAGCCGAGGACTTCCATGCCCACTCCGCCTCCGACGATACCGGTCTTGACGACGGCGCAACGGACGATGCCAAATTTGCCGGCAAAAGACTGTTGCTTGCCGAGGACGTTGAAATCAATCGTGAGATATTAATCATACAATTGGATGGCACGGGGCTGCAGATTGACGTGGCGCAAAACGGCAGGGAAGCGGTAGAGATGGTTGCGGCGAACCCTGATTTATACGATCTGGTGTTCATGGATATGCGAATGCCTGAAATGGACGGCCTTGAGGCGACACGGCAAATCCGTTCCCTGCCCATCAACAAGGAACTGCCCATCGTTGCCATGACCGCCAATGTCTTTACCGATGACGTTAAAAGCTGCCTTGAGGCCGGCATGAACGACCACATCGGGAAACCGCTTGATATGCAGACTGTGTTCGAGAAGCTGCGGAAATATCTATAGTTTTCCGTCCAGGTCAGGATTAGGATAGGAAAACACTGAATTGCGATTCATTGAGCCGAAAATCAGCTGACTTAACCGCCCAGCAATTCCCGAACTATCCCCAGCCCCTGTTCGATTTCGCCATCGTCGATGACATAAGGGGGCAGAAAGCGCAGGGTTTTCTGCCCCCCCGAAAGAAGCAGCAGGCCGTGGTCTTTGTCGCCGGCACGGGCAATGCCGGCTTCCAGAATCGGCCATGCGTCACGGTCGATGTCTATGCCGATCATAAGGCCTCTGCCACGCACTTCCCGCATGGCAGGGTGGTTCCACGCCTTAATTGTGTCAATGATTTTTTCACCTTTGCGGTTTATCTCGACAAGAAAGGTGGGGGTGTCCACGGTTTTCAGCACGGCAAGCCCTGCCGCCGCCGCAAGGGGGTTGCCGCCGAAGGTGCTGCCGTGATCGCCAGGCTCGAAAACCCCTGAGGCTTTTTCCCCGGCAAGCACAGCCCCGATCGGCACGCCCCCGGCAAGTCCCTTGGCGAGCGTTACCAGGTCGGCCCTTACAGGTTTGCCGTCGAACATGTATTGCTCGAATGCAAGGAAAGTTCCCGTCCTGCCAACGCCGCACTGGATTTCGTCGAACATCAAGAGTATGTCCCGTTCGGCGCAAAACCTTACCGCCGCCGCTATGTATTCCGGCGCCTGGGGCCTTATGCCGCTTTCCCCCTGCACGGTTTCCAGAAGAAGACCCGCCACGGTTTTGCCGTCCAGTGCCTTGTCCAGCACGTCGATGTCGCCGGGGGGGACGAAGGCGAAGCCCTCGGTAAAGGGGCCGAAGTCCTTGTGGAACTTGTCCTGGCCCGTCGCCGAAAGCGTGGTTATGGTTCTGCCGTGGAAACTTCCACGCAGGGTGACGATGGTGTGCCTGCCCGGGCCGTATTTTTTGAGCGAGTATTTACGGGCGATTTTGCAGGCCCCCTCGTTTGCCTCCGCGCCGGAGTTCGCAAGGAACACGTTTTTCATGCCGCCGCCGGCGCAGGCCGAAACCAGCCTTTCGGCAAAGGCCGTGGAAGTGTCGCCCATGTAATAGTTGCACAGGTGCAGGCACTTTGCCGCCTGTTCCGAGACGGCTCGAACCAGGGCGGGGTGGTTGTGCCCAAGGCAGTTCACCGCAATGCCGGAGGTAAAGTCCAGGTATTTTTTCCCCGCCGTGTCGAAAAGCCAGGAGCCTTCCCCCCGGGCAAAGGTCGCCGGGAGACGACCGTAGGTGTTCATAAAAACGTTGCTCATGGTTTCCATCCTTTTGCGGCGGCCGTTTCCTCAAGGGCCTTTTCCGCCTCGGTTATTTCGTCGAAGGGCATTACGTGGTTCGCATAGATGATCGTGTTCTCGTGCCCTTTGCCGAGAAGCAGCACTATGTCGCCAGCATTGGCGAGGGACATGGCCCTGCGTATTGCCGTCGGGCGATCCGGAATAAGGAAAAGGTTTTCGTCCCGTCTGAACCGCACCCTTGTTCGCCCGGTTTCCATTTGGGCGAACACCCCACGGGCAATCTCCTCGATTATGTCCATGGGTACCTCCCCCCGGGGATCCTCGTCCGTAATCAGGATCAAGTCCGAATACTCGGCGGCGACCTTTCCCTGTTCCTGCCGTTTCACGGTGTCACGCTCGCCGGCCGAACCGAACAGGCTGATTATCCTGCCGCCGGTTTCGTCCATGCGTTTTCGCAGGGGCGGAAAGATTGTCTGGAACGACGACGGGGTATGTGCGTAATCCACCAGAACCTCGAAGGGCTGGCCTTTGTCTATCGTGCTCATACGCCCACGCACTGGCTGCAGTCGGGAGCAGAGTGGGGCGATTCTCTTTACGGGAACGCCCGTAAGCCTGGAAACGACAAGCAGCGAGGCAAGCACGTTCCCGGCGTTGAACGCGCCGGGCAGCCTGTCGTTGATGTCGGCACCAGAATTCTCGCCAGCGATTCTGACACTGTACCTGTTTCCGGTGGCGCCGCTTTCCACGGTCGCCGCCACAAGTTCCGCAGCCTTTCCCGTGGTGCTGTAGCCCACAGTCTTGCGCCCGGTCACGCCGATGAAATACTCCGAGGTCGGATCGTCCACGTTGACCACGCCGAAAGGTTCCGGGATTACGGGAACGCCGGATATGTCCGTCTTTGTCCGCTCACGGTTCAGCGCACGGAACAGGTTTGCCTTGTCGTCCCGGTATTGCTCCCATGTCCCGTGGAATTCCAGGTGCTCGTGGCCCAGGTTGGTGAACACCGTGGCATCGTATTCCACGTCGCCGAGGCGGTTGGTTCTGGGAGAAAGGCCGTGGGAACTCGATTCCACCACAGCATAGGTACAGCCGTTTTCCGCCATCTCCCACAGTAGCCGCTGCACGACCGTCGCCTCCGGCGTCGTCTGGTGTTCCGGGTTCCACTGCGCGTCGTCGCCGTCGGACTGCTGAACCGTGGAGAAAAAGCCGGCCCTGTTTCCCAGCAACCGCAGCAGTTGCCAGATGAGGTACACAGTCGTGCTTTTGCCCTCGGTTCCGGTAACACCGGCAATCAAAAGCCGGCGTGATGGAAACCCGTAAAAGGCCGCCGCAATCGGCGACATGGAAAAACGGGAACTTTTCACCCTAAGGTATACCACGCCCGGATTCTTGTCCGCGATTTCCGCCTCGTGGACGACCACGACGGCGCCTTTCCCCACGGCATCGGCAACGTACCTGTGCCCGTCCGTGTGCAGGCCGGGGAGGGCGAAGAACATCGTTCCAGGTTTTACATTCCGGGAATCATACTCCAGCGAGCTTACAAACGGGTTGGCATCGCCACCACCATGGCGTTCCGCAAGACCGGCCCTGGCGGCGGTTTCGTCGGTGAAAAAATCGGATAGCTTGCGTTCCAGTGGGTGCTTCATGCCTTAGTGTACCGGTTGGGGGTGGTTTCGTAAACGGGGTGGTTCCTTCGGCGGACAAGCAATACCATCGAAAGGCAGGCTGTCAAGGGCTCAATTAATTGGCCTGTCTTACGAAGGCCTGCGTATTGCCCACGCTCCTGACTCGCCTAAGCACCGCGGCGCTTTCCCCCTGGTTTAAGGGGCCAAGGAGAACCCGGAACATGGGGTTGGTGTCGGTTCCGATGTTCTGTATAAGCAGGGGGTAGGGGTAGGCCATCCCGATGCGGCTGATTTCCTCCTCCACGCTGTTGTGATGCGCGAACGCGCCAAGCTGTACGTACCACATATCCCGTTCAAGGCTGCTGACAAGGGGGGCATGGAAAGGCGAAAAATCGGACAGTGGGTATACTGTCGGTATATATACTATTTCCGGCGCTGGTAGGGCGTCAATAGGCGGGACAAACGGGATTTCCCTGGGGGCGGGCCGTACTACTATTGCCGGCGTTGGTTCCGTAGGCTGTACCGGCTCTATGGGCCGCAAATCTACGATTCGTATTGGCTGTTCCGCGGCTTGCACCGGCTCTGCGAACTGTTCCCGTTCTATGGCTTGTATGATATATTCCCGTGGAATCACATGCTCCTCTGCTGGCGGTAGGCGTTCCTCGGCAGGAGTAAGCGTAAACCTGGAGCTGGGAACGTATATCTGCGGCTCATGTCTTATGGTTCGTGCGAGACTTGCCTCTGGCCTAAGTACCGCCGGCGTCGTTTCGAGCACGACATTGGGCTGCTGGATGTCGGGGAGCTGTAGGCCCGTGTTTGCGCCCATAATGAGCGGAACTTGGGTGGCGGCAAGCCGCTCGGTTGGTTCCAGCAGGGACGGCGGTTCATCCACGAGCGATTCCTCGTAGGCGATAATTTCATATTCCTCCGACAACATAATTGGAGGGATGGGGATTGCCGTTTCCTCAGGCAGCAAAGCCGTAGTGGCGGGGCTTGCCGCCTCCTCATGCAGTAAAGCCGTAGTGGCGGGGCTTGCCGCCTCCCCGGGCAACAAGGCCGTAGGGGTGGGGCTTAGCGCTTCGAATACCTCCGAATCGCTTGTTTCTGCGGAAGGGTCGGCCAAGGCGCCGGCTCCGGACGGGGAGGGCGTGGCCCCTGTCTCGGTCAGGTCGGGGAGGGGCCCCCGCCTGATGTGGGCGAAGGCAATCGAATCCGATGGCTGGGTGATCCGCACCCTGCGGACCGAATCGCCGTTCATTCCGATGGAGTCGGCTGCCCCACGTGAAAGCGTCGCCAGAAGCCCGGAATTGCTGAGGCCGGAGACCACGAGCACCCGCACCGACCTGTTGTTTTCCAGGTTGGTAACGTCAA
>Ga0209755_10004539_pt1 | contig 16360 bp, 9 predicted proteins | sample TergutCo191P1_FD_187301 | JGI IMG/M metagenome (GOLD analysis project Ga0209755, IMG submission 187301) | Cornitermes sp. P1 segment gut microbial communities from Petit-Saut dam, French Guiana - Co191P1 (SPAdes) (version 2) | ecosystem: Host-associated > Arthropoda: Insects > Digestive system >... | reverse complement strand
GGTCTTTGCTCATACGCATAGGTCGTACATCTGATGCTGATGGCCTGTGCTGTTACGAAGATTGAATCAAACTCCCAATCGCCGAATGGCGCAAGGATTAGTGTGGTTGAGCCAATTATTGTATCGAGTGTTGTGACATACTCGCCTTCTAAATGCTTACGCAAGACAAAATGGATACTATCTGCAGGCGTTTCAGGGTCAACGGCCACAGCAATCGGCGTGCCCATCATAAACATTGCACAAGCGTGGGATGGAAATATCGAAAAGCCATCCAATATTGGTGTTGGGAATGGTGTAATCATATCCGACAACAACACTTCTTCGTTGACGTGATATTCGTCGCAGAAATATGTGCCATCGCTACGGCTTGTTGTTGTAACAACGCCGACTTGTCCGGGGTTGTCACCGATAATGATGTCAATTTCGTATGTTCCTGTCAACATTCGTGTGGTGTAAGGATGTCCAGCGAACGACCACGTTGTATCGTCTTCTGGAAGAATCCAGCGATAGCCCAGTGCCAAGTCTTCCAATACTCTGAATGTAACTGTACTTCCAGGGCACGGACGGTAATCGAATTCGAACGCAGGCACAGTAACGATTCCGATGAATTCGTTTATTGGGATTGTATCTACGGAGGTTAAGCGGATTCTCAATATCTCGCCCGGTGCTGTCGGACATTGTGCTCTTGCAACAGAAACGTTGATCCACGTGTTGTAGATGTCTGCAGGCACTCCAGCATCTTGTGCAATCACATTAAATGTGCTGCTATCTGTTGAGGATGTGAAGTCGAAAAGAACATTGATATCGTTGGATGCTCCCACACCTCCTGTACCAAGTATGGTCCATTGGAACGGCGCCCAACCGCCTGGATAAGGCACATCATCTTCGTGAATGGCGATTTGCCAGCCATCGAATTGCTGACGAAGACAAACGGTATCTAAAATCCAGTCGTGTCCACTTCCATCCGTATAAATACCGAGTTGTCCGAAACTACCATCGTAAATGCGTGGTGCGCGCGGTGCTGCCCAGATGTCTGTAACTTCAAGGTGTGCCATATAGTTCCAGTTGGTTGTGTCACACATATTAAATGCTCGAACACGAATAAATCCGTGGCCATTAACATCGAGACTGTCTGCATACATTTCTTCCGGAATGTCTAATTCTATAGTGCTTGTCAGCGTTGTGCGTACGAATGGATACCACGGGAATGTCCAAATATAATTGGTTGTTCCGATGGCGTGAACGGATATTGTTACAAGATCGCCCTCACAAAATTCTACTGTTGCATTTGTAAGACCGTCCCACTGAACTGGATATTCAAAATAAATCTGTTCGTATCTGATGAAAGCATCGGCTACGGTTAGAATAATCGGATCGGAAAACGTGATTCCACAATGATTTCGCAACACCAATTGAACGTGCAAAGGCATTTCTGTGCTACCTCTCAATTCTATCGCTAATGTATCGTTTTTGTTTGAAAAATACCAATCGTAATGATTATTTTCCGATGGATACATCACAACATCATCTTCGATAGTCGTTGCTGTTAGTCCCCAGCGCCAGCCGATGGAATCGACACTGTGGTAATCGTACCAAAACGTTCGATTGATATAAAGTCTCAATTCTTCGCCATCACAAACATCCGATACAAATCCGTAATCATCTCTTAGAAAATCCAACAGGGAATCCATAACAAACACAACGGTATCTGTTACGCGTACAGGGATTCGCAACACAGAGACATCCTCTCTTTGGAATAAAAACGGATCGTCATCCACACGACAACGTGCACTTCTTGCCTCTACGCGAATGGTGTCTGTTCCTAACGGATCACCCAAATGATCTACACCTAAATAACCAACGGTCACAAGCACCGAATCCGAGTTTGGTCCTCTTGGGCCCCATTCAACAAACGACCAACCGTCTGGGAACTCCCAAAAATAGTCAATTTCTTGCAGCGTATCTCTAAGAACAGCCTCTACACTCAACCAAACATCGTGTCTCAAACAGAATGTAAAATAACCATCATCGGCTATATGGTTGTTCCAATTTTCTTCCACAATGCGTGGTGCTAACGGGAAAAGGTGTGTAAAAACGTGTGTGGTATCCCACCAATCTTGCGAACGTCGGTTCTCGACTGGGCGTCCCGACCAAGGTGTATCGCAACGTTGGTCTAACCACTGGATACGGACAACACCCGAATCGCCATAAAGTTGAGGATTTCTAACGATAACATCAAACGGAAGTAGCGTTCGGCCAGGTACATTCACTTCAAGTCCTGGCACGACATTCACATTGCTGAACGGCGGTTCAAGGTCCACCGGCGTTGTAACGTTTCGCATCACCGACCACGTGCTTGGGAATTCGATTGTCAAATCGTCCATATGTCCAAAGAATGGCCACTCGTAATTGATGCCAAAAGTGTATCGTGTGTCTTCACAAACAGCCTCGTGCAACGGGTTCCAAAAACCTTCGGAACGGAAACGCTGAATAGGTACAATTTCTGGTGAAAACACGCGTGAACTTCCACCGCATTGGTTCACAACATTCACCGACAGTCGTCCAGGGTATCGTCCAAATATCATATCCCAATCGTTGGTTTCGCCAAGCGGCCAAACATTGACTGAAGTCCACGTTGTATCAGGCAACCACCAAACAATCGATGCACCACGGTTGCGGTCTAAATCGTCGATATTTGCAACCCAATGCGTAAAGCGTTCGCCTTCGCAAAAATGTTGTTCGCCAGCCTCAAGCGATGCCCAAGTAAATGGCAAGTCACCAAAAACATAAAAGACAGGTTCTGGCACATTTACCACATCTATAATAACGAACGGAATTCGGGTATAAACTCCCCTACCGCACATATCTTGTGCTGCAAACGTCAGATAACCATATTCATTCGTAATATCACCCACTGCGCGCAACCATATACGTGTGCGCTGAAACGGATCATTTTCAAAGCCTATATTGTCAAACGATGCCTCGATTTCTTCGGGATGCCCGTCTTCCCCTCTATCGTTGTAGAATCCAAAAAACGCCGTATTTATAGGGAATACAGGAATTGCACCTGGCAACAAACCGGTTACTCGCAACTCTGGATGTCGCATCATACCTGCCGAATCCGTTCCCGAAACTGCTAAGATAAGACTCACGCCTCTTTCGCCACCGGCCAAAAAGTCATCACCCAGCGAATCCATAATTTGGTAGCGACAGATAAAAATTGTATCCGTTGCAGGATTTAAGACTCGAGAGCGTGCTGGGTCATATATAATCGGCGCGCGTACAGCCTCTTTCAAATAAAATGTTGTAATGCGGTGCCAATATTCGTCTTGTGGTTGAAGTCCAAACGTATCACGTCCATCGGCAGTTGTGACCAGCGGAAGTGGCATCGTTGGGGCTCGTCTTACAAAACATCTGTTTTGTGGTGTGAATGTTCGCCAAAGTCGTGTAAGTCCTGGGTGAGATGTCATTACTTCAACACTTCCGGTAAGCGTTGGATTGGTCGTTACCCCACCAAGGTCCGTCGTTCCATAGATTTCTATTCCCGCCGGAATGGTCGGAAAATGTCCTGCAAAATTTTCGATGTTGTAGTCATTCAACAGCGTAATCATATTCCACGAGGCTACGCCATCAGGACGTGGCAAAGCGAAAAAGCCGAGTTCTAATTCCACACACGTTGTGTCTGGTCGTCCTAAACTTCGATAGATATTAAACTGATAAAACGGCTTTACGGTATCGAACGCACGTCCCACGTTTGCACTAAGCAAGCGGTTGTAGAACGGTGGTCGAACATTTGGACTTAAGATATCCAATGTATCGTCTGGGTCGCTACAATGCGGACAAAACGGGCGTACTCTAACTGTGATATCCTCAAATATTCTCGGATCGCCTTCCGGCAAAGCCCTTACACGAAACGCAATACGGTACGTATCGCCACCATCGTTAGGAACGCCAGCAAGTGACGTGTCGCGTCCAAAGCCACCAAAATTTGCCATTGACCACGGATCATTTTCAATGCTGTCGAGCATTCTGTTCCAACGTCCGTGTGCTGTACTTCCAAGTGGTGAGCCAACTGCAACAAAAACACGCTCAAGGCGTTCTTCATCGTATTCCCACACATATCTCAGCATTGTATCCGGCACTGTTCCCACTTGAAAAAACAGAAATCCTGCCGATATAGCATCGTCGTAAATGCCCGAAGGCACAGAGAAACCGCCAACATCTGGATGACCAAAATTTGCCCCTGCAACATTTATCGTGTTTCCATAATTGACACAAACAGGGTCTTGCATATCGATTGAAACCCAGCGCGGTTCTTCTTCGCCTACTGGCGTCAACCAAGCCAATCTGAGTAATGTATCTTGGCGCGGCAAATCGTCTGTATCCTCCGTGGGTAGCGGTGGATCGGAAATAACAACAATCGTTGTATCTTCGTAAAAATTACGTTCTTTGATGTCGATATCGGCAAGCGCAACACCAGGACCGAGAAACCATCCGTTGTGACAAAACGCACGTTGAACAGTAATCGCTCTATGGATATCTGGGTCAAAGTTTGCAATCACAAAAGCGGTGTCACCCGAATTAGCCGCCACAACACCTGCTGACGGTATAACGTTATCATCGCCATCCAAGACCGCCCATCGGAAAAGCATTCGTCCAGGCTCATAAAACTCGCTCAGCGCAGAATTATACAATCCGGGCGGACGACGGAAAACCCTTGCAACAACGGTTTCGCCGTGACAAAGTATGCTGTCCATCAAGATTGTATCCGCAAGATGAGCCATTGGATGAAACGGAATAGTAATACTTGCTATTTCGATAATATCACCACCCGCATTCCTACGATTTCCTATAAAACGTCCACCAAGTTGTATTTCTCGTAGCACCAAAAGAGTTGGATCGCTCTGAAACTCAAACGTTACAATATCGTAACCTGCGCCCGGCTCTACATCAGAAACCACCCAACCCGGCACAGTTACACCAGCCACAGATGGCATAGTTATGTCTGGAAAGACCCATTCCACATCATCGTGCCCCCACGAAACACCGCCGTGCAAGAATGTCACGCGAATGTATTGCTCTTCCCTATTCAAACAAAGCCTTGTATTGTTTAGAAAAATGTCAAAATCATATAGAGGATCACCAACAGTATCTGTTAGCCAGCCGGCTCTAACCGTTTGCGCATTTACAGTAGAAAAGTCGCCAATAAAGAACACGGACATTACGACGAAAAGCAAGGCCCTAAAGCGATGCAAAACAGTGGATAAACCATTTGGTACTGACAAGTTTTTCATAAGCATACGTGTCTAACGATATAATAACTTACAAAGATACGACTTTTTTTGCAATAAAACAATTTTTTTTTCGTTTTTTTATTTGGTTATACGTTTTTTATTGAAAAATGTTACATTATCAACAAATGATTTGCGTATCTCAAAAAAAAGTCGTATCTTTGCAAAAAATTATGCCCTTCGCAGAATGAAGAATCCCAAGATTTTGTACGCAAATCAGGAAATGTTTCCTTACACCAAGGAGTCGGCGTTAGCAATGACCGCTCGAAAATTTCCGCAATTTGTGCTTGAAAACCAAAGCGATATCCGTGTATTTATGCCCAAATACGGCACAATCAACGAACGTCGAAACCAATTGCACGAAGTTATTCGCCTCTCAGGAATGAATATCGTCATCAACGATGTTGACCACCCACTTATCGTGAAAGTGGCATCGCTACCGAGTGCTAAAATGCAAGTTTATTTCGTTGACAACGAAGACTTTTTCAGCAAAAAAGGTCTTTTGGATAGAACCGGAAAACCTTACGACGATACAGCCGTAAAATTGGTTTTTTTCGCCAGAGGTATCGTCGAAACAACAATGAAATTGAACTGGAAACCGGACATTGTGCACGCCAAAGGGTGGTTCTCAAGCCTACTCCCGCTTTACATTCGCCGCTATTACAAAAATCATCCAATGTATAAAGATGTGAAAGTGGTGATTTCCCTTCACAACGAAACATACAAAGGAAAAATCAACAAAAAACTTCTCAACAAACTCAAATTTGATAAAATTCCGCAAAAAGATATTGAGCGCTACGAAGAAACGGCCTACCTCGATTTGATGAAAGCCGCTATCGACTTGGCGGATGGTGTGATTGTTGCTGAAAAAGGTGTGGATCCAGAACTGATCGCACACGCCAAAAAAACGCGAACGCCACTGCTGCCCTTCAAAAGCGAAGAAACATTTTTTGCAGATAGCACGAAGTTTTACTCCAAAATCCTTTCTAAATAAATGACCGTTTTTCAATATATCACAACGCGTAAATATCCACGTTTTTTTGTTCTTATTCTTGCACTTGCCTTGATTTTCAAGGGATGCAGACCTGATTTCACCTCCGAAATTGGTAGCGGTTTGCAACCCGAAGACGAATTTATCGGCGCACATTTCAACAATACGCACGAAAGCCTTCGCTTGGTTGCCTACACTATCGCGGATTTCCCAGGAATGACCAGCGGACGAAACTTTTTTGCGTTGGGCAGTTTCAACGACCCAAATTTCGGAACGGTTTCCATTGATTTGATTACACAAATCGACGATATGTTTCGTTGGGACACCGTGCGAGACAATGTTTATCAGATTGATTCGGTGGTTATTGTCTTTGCATATCTCAATGCCTATCCGTTTCAACGTGTTGGCGATGATTTAGACCCCATCACGATTAGCATTGGCGAATTGATTGAGCCTACGCTGATTGACCGCTATACATCTGCTGGATTACGCTCGTATTTCAGCAACGACCCGCCGCGTGGCGGATCTCTTGAAGGCTCGATTGTGTCTGGGCTTACCGTTCAACCGAATTTGAGAGATTCGGTATTCGTGAGATACGATACGATTGTAAACAATGGCGACACTACGCTTCAGGCTGTTATGGAGCGCATTCCTATTCTGCGAATCCCGATTTATGGCACCGAAGAAACTTTGGGAAATACACCTGGACGAGATTTTGGGTATCGCTTGTTGCGAACAAGTATGCGAAATTTGCCGCAAAGCGACCTCACCGAGCCGTCGTTTTTGGGCGAAATTCCAGGGTTGCATTTTCAAACGCATCCAGAGTTATTGCCTGGGCGTGGAAATATCGTGAATTTTGATTTTACAGCCAATGTCATACCGCCGCAAATCCGTGTGCATTACCGCTTTACAGGACGAAACCACGATAACACAGCAGACAGTATTATCGCAACAACGAAGTTGTACTCCGTTGGTTTTGGTGGTGCAATGACGTATAATTATGTGCATTTCGACCGTCCAGCGGGATTTGAAGATCGTTTTGGCGATGCTGACGCTGGACGCGATAGGCTTTTCTTGCAAGCCTTTTTTGGCACGCTTATTCGTGTGGAAATGCCCGACATTCGCGATTTTCGGGAAATCACTGGCGACTCGATGCGATTGGTCATCAATCAAGCGAGTTTGGTTTTGAATCCGATAGCGAATGGCGACAGACGTTTTACGCCGATTCCTACGTTGGGCGTTGGTTTCTTGACAGATACGATTATCAGTGATACCGTGATGAACTTCGACCGCGAAGTATGGCGAAGTGTGGCCACGCGCGACCAAGGTGTTGGCGTTAGTGGTGGTTTTGATGAGCGTCGTGGCGAGTATCGCATTACTGTCACGCGACACATTCAACATTTATTGACAGACCCCGATGCAGAAAATCTTCCTCTGACGATTTTTCCTTTAAACCGTCTGTTATTCCCAGAGATTACAATGATTTCCGGTCCGCCGGAATGTCCTACAGAGTTCGACGAAATCCCTCTAAGCGACATTCGTCGGATGCGGTTGGAAGTCGTTTATTCATTAATACCAAAGTAGAATAACAAGCAGATTCCTCAGTCGCTCCGCTCCTTCGGAATGACAGCGGGGTTATGGGGAAGAAATAGAAAAAGGAGGAGCGACTTTGTCGCTCCTCCTTTTTCTATCCCCTCTCTTCGTGCGGTTGTCATCCCGAATACTTCACTTCGTTCAGCATAAACTCCGTGAGGGATCTGCTTGCTATTAACTGTACACCTTCGGAACAATTTCGCCAGTCGCGACGAGCAAACCATTCATCGCCAAGGCCTCCATTTCGCCTTCGCCCGGATGCACGTGGATGGTTCCCAAATGCTTGACGCGCTCGGTAACGGCATCCACAAACGGCTTGCCATAAACGATGCCACCGGTCAAAATAATCGCATCAATTTCGCCTTTCAAAACCGTTGACATTGAGCCAATTTCCTTAGACACTTGATACGCCAGCGCGTCTTGAATAAACGCTGCTTTTTGGTCGCCAGCAACCGCTGCTTTCTCAACTTCGTACGCATCGTTCGTGTTCAAATACGCGACATAACCGCCTTTTCCGGTAATCATTTTTTTGATGTCGTCGTGCGTATATTCGCCACTGAAACACGCTCTTGCCAAAGCGCCAACGGGCAGGCCACCCGAGCGTTCCGGCGAAAACGGGCCGTCGCCATCCAACGCATTGTTCACATCAATCACACGCCCTTTGCGATGCGCACCAACGCTGATTCCACCGCCCAAATGCGCAACAATTAAGTTCAAATCTTCGTATTTTTTTCCGATGCTTTGCGCATAAATTCGTGACACCGCTTTTGAATTCAGTGCGTGAAAAATCGACACACGCTCAAACGCTGGATGTCCCGACACACGGGCGATATCATCCATTTCATCCACAACAACCGGATCGGCGATATAGGCCTTTGCACCTGGAACGGTTTTTGCAATATCGTCGGCAATCAAACCGCCCAAATTGCTCGCGTGCAAACCCAAAACGCCCACACGCAAATCGTTTTTCATGGCCTCGTTTACTTCGTAAACGCCTGATGTAATTGGCTTTATCAAACCACCGCACCCAATCACAACATTGATGCTGCTGATGTCGATACCGTCGTGTTTGAGTTCGTCCAAAATCGTGTTTTTGCGAAACTCGTACTGATCCGTAATCGTCGCAAACGGCGCTAATTTCTCAGCAGAGTGCTTAATACTTTTCAAAAACACTTGTTTAGAATTCACGAAAACCGCGATTTTCGTGGATGTTGAGCCAGGATTAATGGCTAAAATGTTGATTGTTTCCATTGTTATTTGTTTTTATTTTTTGCAAAGATACAAAAAAAAGACGACTTTTTCAAGTCGCCTTTTTCATTTGCGTTGGTCGGGATTATTTTACCGCCAAATTGCGTTGGTTTGTCGCAGTTTTGAATGCTTGCAAACCTGCCTCGTTAAGTGCAACAACAGTACCGTCATACATTTTCACGTTTTGAGCATCTACCGCAGTGAACAACGGCTGAACACCAAGTGGTGTCTCGATTGCCCACGAATTTTCTGTCTCATTGAACAAGAAAGAAACAACTGCGTTCGTTTCCATGTTCGTGATTTTGTGGCCTTGTGGCGTTGTTTCCACTAAGAACCGCCCATTTTCGGTGGTAATTTCTTGTGTGTTGTAAGCCATTGGGTTTGAGCCCGTCCAGAATTCGATTGTGTTCAAGATAATCGCATCAATAAACAAGGTAGCACCTGTTACTACGTGACCTACAACCCAGAATACCACAGCGTTGAGGATTCTGATGTCAGTCATATTGTTTTGCCACTCCCAGTACGCGTTGGTTAATCTGAATGAACCGATGCACGATTTGAACATAATTGACGATGCTAATGCAATAGCAACGAGTTTTGTGATTGTTTTTGCTTTCATAAAATTTTTGTGTTTTAGGGTTAAATAACGCCACAAAGTTACAACATTTTTTTTGAATTTGCAAATTTATTTAATAATTCGTATCTTTGCATTCCTTTTTGATATGATTTTGAATGATTGAGATTGGAAAAATAGAAGAAAATGCCGTACTAGTTGGTGTTGCCGTGCAAAACCAAACGCTGGAAAAAGAGTTGGAATACTTGGATGAACTTGCGTTTTTGGCTGAAACGGCGGGCGTTGAAGTAAAAAAAATCTTTACGCAAAAACTAACCACACCCGATAGCCGAACTTATGTGGGCAAAGGAAAATTGGAGGAAATCAAAAATTATTTGGACGCCGAAGACGTGAAAATGGCGATTTTTGATGATGAACTTACACCTTCGCAACTTCGTAATATTGAGGCAGATTTGAAGGTTAAAGTGTTGGATAGAACAACGCTAATTTTGGATATTTTTGCGTCGCGTGCACGAACGGCACACTCGAAAGTGCAAGTGGAATTGGCACAATACGAATACTTGTTGCCACGCTTGACGCGCATGTGGACACACTTAACCAAACAACGCGGAGGCTCAGTGGGGATGCGTGGTCCGGGTGAACGAGAAATCGAAACCGACCGCAGAATTATTCGTGATCGAATGACGTTGCTGAAACAAAAATTGGCGGAAATCGACAAACAAAAAATGACGCAACGCAAACATCGTGAATCTATGATTCGTGTGGCGTTGGTGGGCTATACAAACGTTGGAAAGTCAACGCTGATGAATGTTTTGAGCAAGAGCGATGTGTTTGCTGAAAACAAATTATTTGCAACATTAGACACGACTGTTCGCAAAGTTGTGATTGGAAATTTGCCGTTTTTGTTGTCGGATACGGTTGGATTTATTCGCAAACTTCCGCATAGTTTGGTGGAATCGTTTAAGAGCACGCTTGACGAAGTTCGTGAGTCGGATTTGCTGATTCATGTGGTTGATATTTCGCATCCAGAGTATGAAGACCAACTCAACACGGTGAAGCAAACCCTCTCTGAAATCGGGTGTTCCGAGAAACCAACGGTGATGCTGTTCAACAAAATCGACAACTACACCTTCGTTGAAAAAGAGGCCGACGATTTAACGCCAAAAACCAAAGAAAATATCTCGCTTGACGAGCTGAAACAGCATTGGGTTGCAAAAGAAAATTCACCGAGTTTTTTCATTTCAGCGAAAACAAAAGAGAACTTGCATCCGTTTCGGGATTTTGTTTATGAGCAAGTTAAGCAGTTGCATATTCGGCGGTATCCGTATGATAAATTCCTCTACTAATCGTTAGGGGATCCCCGCCTGCGCGGGGATGACGGGGCATAAAAAAATGTAGGGGCGGACACGCTTCGACAGGCTCAGTGCATCGCTACGCTCAGTGACCGGTCGGACTAAAGCGACTGCGAGGGCGAATTTTGCCCTTTGTGTGCGTTGTGCGAGCGTTCGTGGGTTTTTTACACTTTTTGGAAGTGAACGCATGTACATGGTTTGTTTCCAACTTGAACCGATTACGGTTCCGACTTTACCTGAGAATCCTCCGAGGATCCCCTTTCTAATGTGTGCCATAACTTTAAATTTTTTATGGGTTAAACATTTTTTTTAACGGACTTGGAACGGACTTGGTACGGAGTTGGTACGGACTTGGTCGCGCGTTTCAAGTCAGTTTTTCTGTACGATTTTGTTCCTTATCGTGGTGCAAAGTTACGGCGGAAAAAGGGTTGGAAGGGGTTCTGGAAGGGGGTACTAATATTCTTTATCGGGATTGATTGTGATTTCGAGGTTTAGTTCTGAGAATATATTGTTTATTTCTTCGATGGCTTTGGTGTGGTAGTTTGTGAATGTGATGCCTTTTTTGGTTTCGTTGTAGATTCTGTGATAACTGTTTCCGGTTAGGAATGCGATTAGTTTGCAGATTTTTGTTCGGTCGTTGTGTGCTGTTCCGGCGTTGATTTTGTTTAGTAGTTCGAGGATTGCTACGGCTCGGATTTTAACGCAGGGGATATTGCCCTTCGACACTTCGGCGCTTCGACTCCGCTCAGCGACCGCAGGTTCGGCGGGTTGTTGTGTGTTGTCTGGGGGTGTTGCAGGAGTTGAATTTTTTGTTCTAAGATTTCGCAGATGTTGTCTGGTTGTTCTTTGACGAGTGTGATGTACCTAACGATTTGTAGGAGTTCGATTTGTGCCTCTTTTGAGAAGTTGCAGTTTGGGATTGTGTTTAGGATGTCTTGGATGTTGATGGTGTGGTTCATTGTGATGTTTTGGTTCATGTGGGTTGTGGGTTTGGGTTAAGGGTGTAAAGATACGAAAAATTCTTTAACATTACAACGAAAATCTCACCGAAAAAAGAACATTCGATGGGCGCAGTTTGAATGTATTTACAAATGAAAAGAATTCGCCGTAGTTAGCGATTACGTATTGATTGGCATTGAAAATATTGTTCCAGTTTATGCCAAATTCAAAACGACCGAGCCTGTATTGTGCTCGCAAATCGGCAAAAAATGTACTCGGCAAATTTTCTGCTGTAAAACTTTGGTTGTGATCCATGCTTAACGTCAGCACAAGTGCGTTAATCGGTGTGATGTTTAATCGGAAATGTTGTGCTACTCTGCTAATTGCACCAAAATTCTGAATAGCATCGCCTTCAACACTCGTTCGTCCGCTATTGTGCGAAATGCGATAACTGTAATTTGCAAATCTGGACACTCTGCCCGAAAGTGCAAAATTGACATTGTACCCTCTAAATTCAGACAAAATAGGCATCCCTCGCTGAAGTTGATGACTCGTGGAAATGCTGTAAGAGCCGTGCAAATCTATTCGTGTAATCACTCGGCTAAACCCTTTGCTAAACGACATTCCGAGCAATCGTGAATCGCTATGTCCTTGGTGTTCCACCAGTTCGCGAATGGACAAAATGCCGTTAAAATTTACTTCGGGGAGCATATCAAATCGGGTGCGACTATAACCAGCAAATATGCTCGCATTTAAGGCAATCAAAGGCTCATTAAATCGGAATCCGATGTTGTATGCTTGTGTATTGCTGCCCGAAAATTGTCCGCTATTCTTCCGAATATTGCGATAATCGGTCAATACATATCCCGTATAAAGGTTTCGGATTGTACTGAAATTGTTGGAATAGCGGGCTGTTGCCGACAATTCCCATTGATAACCGATTCGGTATCGCACATTGAGCGAAGGGTTGAGAAACGGTCTACTTTCCGTGTTTGACGTGTTGTTTAGCAGATTTGTGTTTTGCTGAATGGCAAAGCCAACCGGCAGATTAAGCGTTGCTGTTAATCGCCTTGCTACGTAGCTGTGTCTCACAGCAACAAACGGCTGAGCGAGCATAAAGCGAAATTCGTTTTGCAGGCTGTCGGCTGTCACTCGTTCGGGAATGTTGAGTTCGGAGTTTAATTGTTGCACACGCATATCGAACCCCAATTCATAATTTCTTCGCCACCGTCCGCGAACGGTTGATAAATTGAATGCCGAGTTTGATGTGAATTCCAATAAATCAGCGTTTTGTCTCATGTATTCGTACGAAAGTCCTTCGTTGAAAAAATCGGCAAAAAGTCCGGGTCGAATGGTTAAAGCCTGCGATGTGTTTGACAATCTATTTCTGCTTTCGATATCAATTCGCATCCGTTCAATCACTCTGAGCCACCGAAAATCGTTGGTAATTTGGAATGGATTGGTTGTTAGTCGTTGTTGATTTTCGCTAATATCGGCGAATGTATTTGTCCAATTGCCTTGAAAATTTAGGGCATTTTCCAAAAAATATCGTTCGTGATTTCCCGTTAAGGTCAAGGTTAAATTTGCACGATTAATGTTCAGATTGGCATGCGTTTGCTCCTCTGTTACAACCTCTGTTCCATCCAAAAAGAACACGATACGGCTTGAATTAGTTGCCTCTTGTCGGTCATTAACATAATCGGCATTGATGCGAATTTGATACGTATCGTTTAACCTAATCAACCGATTGGTTGTAATCATGTGTTGATTGTTGAACAGCGTACGATTTTCGCTAATGCCGGAATGTGGCATTGGAACAGACAACAGATTAGTTTCCATAAAGGTTGCGATGCCGTAATGAGCGGTGAGTTGGCGAGTTGCACTAACACCGACATTGTTTGTTCGATAAACAATCACATCTTGAACATTTGGAGCAAAACGCATGGCGGTTAGTTCGCAATCCCACAAAGGTAGCGGAAGTCCAGCCCCCAATCTCATGGCAGTTTGCCATGTGGCTCTGGCATCCTCTCTCAAAACGATATTCAATGCGGCTCTATCCGACAAACTAACTTCTTCCAGCGCCCTTATTGGCTCGTGGTTTTCTAAGATTTGCACGGTTTCCACAACATTATGCCTCAAATTTTCGCTGATAACCGTGTATCTGCCACCCATCAAATCCAAACCTTCAACATAAAAACGATTTATCGGCTCGTTGTTGTAAAGAATACGCCCAGAGGGCAACACTTCAATACCGGGCATTCGTGCAATCACATCAGCAATTGTGCGATCGCTTGCCTCAGCAAAATCAATCACCGAAAAATTTACAGTATCTCGATTTCGCCAAACACTTCGCGGACGAATAGTGACCTCTTGCAATTCTGTAATTTGCTCTATAAGCACAAAATCCAACTGTTGCGAGCGATTGGCAACCGTTACCAATTGTGTCGCCTTATCCAGTCGTGATACTCGGATTTGCAGACTGTCGTTTTGGCTGGTATGCCTAAGGCGATATCGCCCTTGCACATCGCTGATTGCAAAACCCAATATCGCTCCATCGTATCTCACAACCATGATATGTGCAACATCCACAACAGCACCTTGCTCGTTTCTGATTGTGCCTTCTATGGTAACTTGTCCAATCGCGCCAAGCGAAAGACAAAAAAGCAAAAAAGCAAGCGATATTTTTTTCTTTTTCAGCACACGTGTTTGGATTATTCAAGAATTTCAATATGATTAAATTCAAAAGAACGTCCAGGGATTCTCGAGCTTTCTGTTCTTAATCTGAAGAATTCTCTTTTTGGTACATTTCTATAAACGTGCCTTTCACATTTTACAATAGGTCTTCTTGTTCCTCGGTTGACCGAAGTCGCTGTTAGCGAAAATTCGCCATCGGCAGTTTCGGCTTTGAGGATTAGTCCCGGCAATCCGCGAAGTTTCCAAGGTCCTTCGCTAATCGGAATATCGGGAGCAAACCATACCGTCCAATCACGCCCACCAAAGCGAGTTGTTGCTTTTTGTGTGTGATAGCCGATTATAGTTTGGGTTTCTGTGCTGATAGTCCATGTAGGACTATTGAGGGGTTCGGTATAACTAAGATTGTTACCGTGTGCGTTTGACAAATTTCGCACATCAACAATATGCTCCATACGTGTTGCTTTTGCTGATTTTCTGTTAATAAAGTATCGTGCTCTGTTGAATGGACTACTGGCTGGCATAGTGCGAGGCATAACAACGGTTGGTGTGCCTACTATACCTGCTCGAGCGGTAGCGGCTTCAAAGCTTTCATTTAATCTTACGGACGTACGCCTGCCATCACTGCCTATAAGTTCAGGCATAAACTCAGGAGCTCCTGTTCTTCGAAGTGAATCTGCAATATAGTTTCTAAAACTAAAATACGCCGTGTATTCATTGCCAATCAGCAAGATAACTTCATCTGTGATTCTTCTGTCGGGGTCTAAACGATTATTAACGAACTCAAAGTGATATATGACTTCTAATTGGGCGTGGTCTATAGTCTGCGAATAGCCGAGAACACTCACTATTAAAAAGCTAATGATAAGTACTTTTTTCATGTTTTTTGTTTATATAATGATAGCTACGGGACTACTTGCAAGCAAATTTCAAGTAGCCCGTAACTATCAAAATGAAGACTTTAAGGTCTAATATCAGCTGCAGGACCACACATTTCTATAATCTTTTCAGCGATTTCGATCCACCTATCCACAGTATCGGCTGCTATAATTACAGGACCACATCCTGTAGCGAGATAACCAATCTTAGCAATTGCTTCAGGTGCCACAAATGCGACAGCAGTGAATACTACCACACCAATTAAAATTTTATGTAACTTTTTCGTAATATTATTTTTTTGAAATTTATAATTCCCCTTATTTTGCTGAAGACTCAACGCCTCAAGGAGTTTTGGCAGTTGTTTCTCTTACGCAGACCACAACCAAAGCCACGCATTAAACTTCGCAAACTATTTGCTATGTTCAACATTTTTTTGTACCTTTGTTACGCCTTTCTTGGGTTTTAGGTTAATACTCCGATTTGTTTCTCGCTAATTCATCTTGCGTTTATAGCCTGCAAGAAAGGCTTTTTGCTTTTTGTGAGTTGGCGAAACTTGCAAAACAGCACCACAAAGCTACAAAACATTTTTTAACTTTCCAAGCAATTGACGAAAAGATAGTTGGAGTGTATTTTTTGCGTTTTTCTAAAAAAGGATAATGTCTGAAAATCAGATGAATAAAGTTTTCGGAAACTATCTTTTGGACAAGTCGTATATTTTTCTGTTTATTTTTTGTATCTTTGTGTTGAAAAACAACCCAAAACACTATGAAAAAACCACTCCAAGTTTTTGAAACCTTTGATT
>Ga0209755_10004538_pt1 | contig 16363 bp, 10 predicted proteins | sample TergutCo191P1_FD_187301 | JGI IMG/M metagenome (GOLD analysis project Ga0209755, IMG submission 187301) | Cornitermes sp. P1 segment gut microbial communities from Petit-Saut dam, French Guiana - Co191P1 (SPAdes) (version 2) | ecosystem: Host-associated > Arthropoda: Insects > Digestive system... | reverse complement strand
GCTTGAGAAGAGTCATAGCGTCGTCAATGTTACCATATTCATGTTTGCACTTAAGTATATGTAGTGCATATGCCGAGCGAGGGTCATTGTTTTTAATGTACCGTATGTGTTCCCGGAATATTGATTTTAAGTTTCGAATTGTCTGCCCGACAAAAATTTTGTGGCAGGTCTTGAACATAATTTTGTATATTCCACGTTTTTCATTTTCTTGTAATCTGGTTGGTGCTGTGGGTTTTATTAGATGGTGCAATGTTGTTGTAGTCTTGAACACTATGCCTATATTCGTATTTTTGAACAAATTGGTAATTTTTCTAGTCTTTGGGCTGTGGAAGTTAAATGTAGTCCAGATTTTTTTTGTCATTCTTGCTAGTTTTTTGGTTGTTGACTTTGTGTAGTATCTGTCGGTTAAGTTTCAGTAGCAGGTGTTGTGGAAAGTTATTGTTCTTAGCAACTGATTTATTTCCCATTCTGTTTGTTTCTTGTCCGGATTAAGAGGTAAAGAATGCATTCTAGTTATGTGGAATCTAAAGGCTGCCATTTTATGTTGTGTGGGGTGATTAGAAGGAAAGTTAATTGTTGTGTCTGTAGTGGTTGGTTTCCTCTATATGTCTTCTTCAAGTTTTGTGTGTCTGCGTGTTATTGTCAGATCGAGAAGGGCTATGGAATTGTGTTCTACGTATGTGGGGCTAAGTTTTATGTTAGTGTGTATTTTGTTTACAAATGTGTTGATGGTGTGCAAGTTGATTTTTGTTGTGTCGTATGTGACTAGTATGTCATCTACATATTGTACATAGAGTGCTATGCTCTTCATATCCAGAAGTTGTTTTGTATTCGCGTCTTCATAATGCTGCAGGAATATTTCGACAATTAGGCTAGAAGTCGGTGACCCCATAGAAATACCCTATGCAGGTTGATAGATTGTTTGTTGGAACATGAAATAATTCTATGATAAGATTACTTTTAACAATGAGAGCATGTGGCATGTTATTTGAATGTTGTTGTTTTGCAATAATTTACTATTTATTATAGTTTCGTTTGTGGGTATATTGACGTAGAGATCTTTGATGTCAAAAGAAATCATTCTGTGTCTTTCATGTATTTCTAGCTTCGGTAGATCATTTGCAAGGTTGGTGGAATTAGTGACATTGAAGTAGTTATTTAAGGAAATGTACTGATCTAATGTCTTGGTTATGTATCTTGCTAATTTGTATGCTGGTGCTGTTCTGTTGTTGATTACTGGACGTATTGGGATATCTGTTTTATGTAATTTTAGTTGGGCTTTGAGAGTGGGTGGTAAGGCCTTAACAAGAAAATGAAAAACGTGGAATATACAAAATTATGTTCAAGACCTGCCACAAAATTTTTGTCGGGCAGACAATTCGAAACTTAAAATCAATATTCCGGGAACACATACGGTACATTAAAAACAACGACCCTCGCTCGGCATATGCACTACATATACTTAAGTGCAAACATGAATATGGTAACATTGACGACGCTATGACTCTTCTCAAGCAGATCAACACACCGACCCTTTTGCTTCCATATGAACAAATGTACATCCAGTCGTTCCACCATAATAATGAACCCATCCCCGAACAACATCTGAACGAGCATAATCCTATGTTTGACCTCCTTCATTCAAATACTACACGTCATAACCCACCTGACGCCTAACCCACAATCCCACGCATTCCACCCAGTCCTCTCTCAACCTGTGCACGAGACGGCCACCTATAGGGTAAGCACGTTTTAAAAACATTCAAGTAGCATTTTCTGTAGATTCAACAATTAATGTAAAGTAAATAGACACCGCACAATCTTAATAACTAGATAAATACAACTCTTTTAGATAGGCAATGTAAATAGGCATCGTATTTTTAACAATCCTAACAACCAGACAAACATAACCTTATAGATACAACAGCCAATCAGCAATTTATACGATTTTATGACTAGATAGACTAAGCAAACATAAATTAAATAAACATAGTACCTTTCTAATAAGTTTAATAACAGGATAAACATAACCTGTGCATGACATAACATGTTTATAGTAAGTAATACACAGTAATCACACCCGAAAAATTCACACATAAATTTTACTACTATTTGCTCATATCTATAGAATTGTATTTTAGTAATTTTAGACCACTTACTTGTTTCAGTGTGATGATACCAGAGGCTTTGTAATGCAAATTTGACCTCCTGACGATGAGCACATGTGCTCGAATCATGTAGAGACACATAAATTTTACTACTATTTGCTCATATTTATAGAATTGTATTTTAGTAATTTTAGACCACTTACTTGTTTCAGTGTGATGATACCAGAGGCTTTGTAATGCATATTTGACCTCCTGACGATGAGCACATGTGCTCGAATCATGTAGAGACATGAAATAAACATATTGTAAAGCAAAATGTTGTGCATCAAGTTGGTTAATTACTGAGACAAATATACTGAGATGCACGTTCTGCAAAACTTCAAAAGCAAGAATTGAAGTTATGAGGATTTCTAGAGTAAGGAGGTTTTTTCTTTCACAGGTAATAATTTTTAAGTAGAACACAGTTGGACTGCAAACTTCTTTCAACAGACTGTAAGTTATGACCACGGAATTTTCTTAAATATTTAGACAAAACCCCCTACTTGTTTTTGGTCCCGTAAACTTGAGGTTTTGTGGTTGGGGGCTGGAGACGGTCGCTTCTTCGCAACAAACAGCAGCTAATATAGGCCTGTTAGACGTGAGTGTACTTGAGCTGAGAGTATGTACTGGACAGTTTGAGTAGTTACGCATCCGCACACTTATATACGCTGTAATTCTGACTCTAGTAACATTAGTATTTGAATGATATCCACCCTATAAATGATGAAGAGATCGCATCGTTTGTTACTGTCTTTCAGAGCTTAGTGCTCCGCTGTCTACTGCTTGCCCGTGCATACGATTTCGAACTAGTCCACTCACAGTTGGCCCCAAACACAGCGAGAGTCAAGAATGGAACTTAATCTTGGCGGCCAGGTAAACTATTGGGGTTTGCGATCACATTAATGCTTTTGCTCACAATAAATAGGCAGTGACCTGCTGTCACGAGAGTAGACAAAGACGTGGCATTTCTTAAAGCAGCAAGGGACAGGAGAAAATTGTCGTTCGTTCGGTCAAACCAATATAAGGTACTTGAAATACGTCATAGCTTTATTCCCAGGAGTGATCGGTGCTTGTGCATAAGTTTCTTTGCCCGCGCTTACCAAATCACTCCTTTATAACTGCCGCTGAAGTTCGAAGCGCCATGGCGATCTGGCGCCCGCCATTTGTGCACTACTTTGCTACGTGTTTCAGTCCAGTAGAAACTGTCATCAGGGTGCCTCAGATGTGCGCTTATACAGCTTTTGTGTCATGCAATACACAGACTGCTAGTACGTGATTGCGTTATACTTACCCTTTGATAAAGTACATATTTTGCGAAATATTGTCTCACTGCTAGTTTTTTTTTGGTTTTCGCATCGGTGTTGCTGAGGATTCTGATCTGGGATGCAACGCTGCGTCAATCTTGTAGGGACCATGGACACGAGAACGTTGCCCCGAAATGCCGGGATCCGATTACGTAACGTCATATTCCAGAAGAACGGAGTCCTTGTGCGTAGTTGGCTCTCTGTGGGTAGAAGCGTTTGCGTTTTTCACTCAGTTATGTTGCGACAGTACGAGTGCAGCGTAATTGGTTCCGAGCCCGGCAACGTTATTCGAAGCTTTGTGAGCCCATACACATTATCGCGTAATTGTGTGGTCAAAATAGGAGGATGGTTTTAAACAACCCATTTTCACCAAAACAAGAGGTATAATGAAGGAAAATCTCGCGAAAATTACAAATCTGAGAAACAACTTTCAAGCTAAGGAGGGGGCACTTCCTCTTGAACTGTAGGCGGGGCGTCTGCTTCGTCACTGCAGTGTCCATCATCACAGGTGGTGCACCAAGTTCTTAAAGATGACTGCAAGAAGTCATGTACTGAAGTCTGTGGAGAGAAAATCTTCTTCTACCCCATCAGAATCTGCTTACAGCAAGCAAGCAACTCAATGTTTCCTTGTCTAGCTGTTGCTTCTTGCTGCTGGTTCCAATCAATGCCCTCAGACATCTGGTGTCAGCGTCAGTAAGTACAGGTGCCTCAGAAAACTTCTAACTGGTCCTGTTCCTTCCAATAGGCTCGTGTTCAGGTTCCCCACTCATTTGCAGGATACTTTGTTCCGATTTTCATCAGTGCCGCGGGCGTGAGCTCCAGATCTTGGGAGTTCAGCAACTTGAAGACATCTACAGATTCACATTCATGAATCTGTGCGCTTGGCTTAGTCTGCTAGGTCTGGAAGCCAATGACACAAGTGCGAATCGATGTAGAACGAGATGACATCGGAAAATTTCTATAATTTTAATTATTGCAATTAATTAATTACTGAATATTGAAACATTATATTGACTACTTACTATCTAAATTTGTCTTTTTTTCCTTCTTAAGTCTATTTTACTGTTACCTCTGATTATTATGCATATCCGTAGTTTCACTTCTTATAGTCTGTCGTCATTTTCCAGTTTGGAAGTTAATGCCTTCTAAACTGAACACCTCTCTTATGAGCACACCAGCTGTGATCCAGTAAATTAGTCCTTCTACGTGATGCATACTGTAAATGCAACATGAGGATAAGCACTAGAACTAGCACACTGCACGTACAACACACAATAAAATAAGAGATATGGAATGGACTAAGGTGGTGGACTCTAGATTGAGACTATTCAGAGGCTATCCTAAAAGATATCTGCAAAATAAACACCTTATATATACGGTCTGTCTAAAATGTTTGGACAAACATCGTTTTTGAACCCTTCACTCCAAATAAGGAAATGTCTTGATAACCAATTAAATTCAAAACCCGCTTATTTCTGTATGTGTTCTTGTATAAAATTTTTATTTGTTGTGAAGCCCTCACTCTTGAAGTTTGTCCAAGAATTCTATATAGTGACTACACCGGTCATTGTTCGTTTAATTCTTAATACTTTATTAATATAAGTGATTTTTATGTCCTATACATACCTTTATAACGAAAATGAAATCTTGTACTCCCATTGATAAACAACTAAACAGGATTTCACAGAGGGCGCCTGTTCCTACCAAATAAAAATAACGTTCTTACCAGCAGTCTGTAAGCTGTATGCCATACAGGCTATCTGAACGCAGTAAGTTTTGGTTGCAATAATAGGCTCCGTGATGCTACCGTGTAGCGTGTAGTAAAATGAAACAAGTGTCAGAATAATTCAAGGCATTATTGTATTTTATATACATGGTTCGTGCATCGTGAATCGAATTTAACAATTTTCCAACTAGATGCGAGCTGTATTTACAGTTGTACGAGCTCCTGGTGATGGGTGTCTACAACCGAAACATGTAGAGCTGCCTACAGTAATGTAAATAAACTGAATAAGTCGCATCTAGTTGGAAAATTGTTAAGTTTGCATTATTGTATATTGAATTTGTGTTTTGTTCTGTATTTGTTAATCCTTTATCGTGAAGTACACAGACGAGTTGAACCAGTGTAAAGTTACTGCCTATTGTTTAAAACGTTGGGACCTTGGGACCTGCTCTACCAGTGACACAGTATTAAACGTCAGGAGTTTTATATCTTCAGCAGCACCGCTGTGAGAAGCTCATATCTTTCATTGGACTTGTTATGTTCACACGAGTTCATCAGGATGATGAGTGTCTGTGTGAACATTACATGTCATGAATTTATATATTCAGCAGCACCACTGTGAGAAACTCATATCTTTCATTGGACTTGTTATGTTCACACGAGTTCATCAGGATGATGAGTGTCTGTGTAAACATATCTATGCAAATGTTGCTCAGATACTGACAAACCAAATTACAGAAAATCCGTCATTTCTTGTACTCTTTTTCTTTCAGGATTTGAAACCTGAGGCTTATTCTGCAAGTGGAGATATCCATCCAAATGATGATGACTCATCTTCTGAATTTGAAAGTGAAACTTCTTGTCCACAGGCACATGTTGACAGTCACACTGATGTCAGCCATTCTGAAAGTAAGAGTTTGCTACAGTAAGGTTTTGAGAAGTTTTTTCTCAGCCTTTGTTGATTGTTTGCAGAGACCCTTTCCAACCATCTATCTTTCTGCCAGTAACAACTCACGAAATGCTGGATTCGTGTGAGCTTTGATAATGGAGAGTTTTTTAAAAAATATTGAGCCACATTTTCTGTTTAAATTGGAGAGTGTCACTGACCGCTTTATGCGAAGCCCACCCATGTTTCTGCCTGCATTTTTAATTTGTCACTAACTGTTTATTGGAGTAAAGAATGTTTTTAACAAAAGTGTTCTCATTGTGTACGGTACACGCTTTTTCTGTAAGTCGTGGTTTTGGGGTTGATTGGTCAAAAATAATGCTGAGCTTAAATTTTCAGGAATGGAAATTTCCACGGTGTTGATGGTGAGGATTCTGATCTGCTAGAATGTTGTGTTGTTTGTATGTTAACTTATTTCGACAATTCTGTAGGAACACAGCGCCTTCATCTTCAAAGGTTGGTAGGTTCTAGGTCTTCTAGGATATACCAACCTTTAAACATGAAGGCACTGTGTTCTGTCAAACTGTCGGGATATTTTAAATTATTCAGTACACTGTATAACATCCCAGAAGATCATAATCCAAATTTTTACCCTTATAGGACGTGTGTCCAGTGTAGAACAGTCTTCCCCACTTTTTGTTCTGCAAAACCCCAGCGTTCTACGAAATAAGTAGAGGATTAAACAAAAAACAATAATAAAAATAGTTTAATAACATTATTAAAACTGAATTCTAAATACATAATTTAATTTCTATTTTAGAATGATTCAGTCATACAAATATTTCCGAATTGCTGCAATACTAGATCAAATACAAAAAATCTTGAATATGACTTACGTGTTTGTTTGTTTGTGTCACGGAACCATGCTCGTGTCATATCAGTAGATTCAAACGTTTAGTTTTTGTTCTGATACTACATTAGCAGACTATTCAGGCAGTGGGGATAATTATGCCGCTCGATACTAGTCAGTGCTCTGTACCCTGCACTAGAGCATTTCGTGTTTTCGACAGTGAATTCTGAGACATATGAACATTTTACTTAAGTATAGTAAAGTGTTTTCTTATTTTAAAATTTAAACAAATGCAAATGCAAATTTATGTCTGTGCCTCTAACAGCTTTGTATGAATTTCGTTTGGAGTCACTTTTTTAAATTGATTTTATTTGACAGTAGGATTTGTTTGTTGTCACACATAATTCTCTATGTTTTGGTTACAAACACTTTGATTGAAAATTCGACATAATTGGCAGAATTTGTTCGATGAAGATGTGTTTATTGCTTTTTTTGTCGTTACGTCCAGGCATCCCTTGCTATGGCGCGATTCATGTCGTGCCATTTCGCCATAGCGCTCTTGCGAACTTCGTTGCGCGGTTTATCTAGCCTCTGATCCCATCGGTATGTTCTTACCGTAATCGTTGCGCGTTAACTGATGGCCGAGCACAGCCGGTCGGTATTAGTAGCTTATCCACGGTCGGTCGAGTTGAATGGGGCATAACCAGGCTTCCAAAGGTAGAAGCCATTGCCTTGGGCAGAACCGTTCAGGATGGGTGAAAAGTGCAAAAGCACGCACATGAAAGAAACTTCTGTAATGTGCCTAGGAAACGCTCCTCATTATCAGTGAAGTTGAACAAAATCTTGAAGCAGGAGCATACCAGTTCGATGCCTGCAAAGCGTTAGACTTAGCCCAGTCGATAGTGTGATATACTTTGACAAATGAAGACAAAAACGTAGAAAGATAAAAGTCCTTTTAAGGGACTCGAAACTAAGTAGTATTGTGTTGGCTTTTCATTTTTCATACGGTTTCAATGGAACGGACCTCACGTTGGGAATTAATTATCACTGAAGCGTGATCTAAGAATACAAATAGGCGTGCGTACAAGGCATGCTAGTTGTGTCTCGGTAAACCCTAATGTCTCGAAATTTGGTATCATGTGTCTCATTTTTTAAGTTTGTGTCTTTTAAATTCCTTTAGTTGTTAATTAAAAATTTGTTATGTTTTCTCCGTTTGGCTAATAAAAATGCTCGTTAAGGACGAGTATTCAATAATTTTCGCCTTAAAATAAAAAATAAAGTTTCTTTGGTGCATACCCTAAAGAAATCTGGTGCACACGATTATAATGAACATTAATTCTTATGGGGAAAGTTTCCTTACTTAGTGCTATTCCAGTTAGTGCTTGGTTTTACTGGAAACGATTATGAGGACAAAATGAGAATTGTCCATATTTATACATTTTTTATATGTTCAATTATGGCCACGGTTTCTTGTTTTTAAAAATTTCATTCAGTTTACTTCTGTATGGTTTGCATGACCCCTTTCAAATATTATGTTCAATGTTTCCAATTTGTGGTAACTTAGAGCTGGTATGTTTCAGCATTTCTGCCACTGCTGCCTATAATTTCTTTTTCATATTATAAATATTGAAATTCATGAACGCCACTCTCATAAGCTTCTTCTGTGTTGCAACATTTAACCTTCAAAGTTTTCATTTTATATTCTGTTCCAAATTGCTTCCAAATGTTTATACCATCATTTCTGTTTGATATATCTTTTCAATGCCTTTTTAAACTGTAGCTATCAAAGCTTCTGTTTCATCACTTACGTGCTGTAATTGAAGACAGCATGGTATATACCAAGGCAGTTCATGTCAAATATGAAGAATAGGAGTCTTTTGTTATCTTAGGTGCTGCATCTGTGGAAACACTGGTGATTCAAAAAACAAGAACTGTTTTCATTTAATATGGAATTTGTAAATGAGAATAGGTGTTAGTCATTTGGATTCACCGGCATGGGACATAAAGGTGTTACAGATGCCCAGATTCCACTCTGTAAGAACATACTAGTGTTATGTGTTAGTTCTTCAATGCACGCCAAATTATGAAGGTAAAGCTAAAAAGGTACAGGTAAAATTCACCCTATTACAGGCCACAAAGGTCCAGAGGGGGAGTAGAGGTATAGATCTACTTTTTCTTTAACCTCGGCGCTAGATGTGGGTGGGTGGTCAACACCACTCCCCGGCTGCTTTACACCCGGGAAAGACCCAAACCCATTGTATAGGAGGCTGGGTGGGCCCCAGGACCGGTCTTGACAGGTACAGAAAATCTTGCTCCCACTTGGATTCAATCTATGGATCATCCAGCCTGTAGTGAGTTACTATACTGACTGAACTATCCCGGTTCACCCAAATTATGAAGACACAATGAAATAAATCACTCAGAATACAAAGATAAATGTGCTGGTTTTTTAAGTGAGAGTGTGTGCTATTGAAGACAGTAAAATTTCTACCCTAAAAATTGTGAAAACACACAGTGAAAATACCAAAAATGCATCCTAAGAAGTGAGCTATCATATTTCAGTTGGGAGGACAAAATAACATAATTGGAGAATTACTCGTGACCCTGTTGAAAGGTCACTGTAATGTATCTGTTGGATGTGGGCTCTTGTAAAAAATTTGAGGCTGTGCCACTATCTCACAGTGCTGCCATATTCATGACCTTTCTGCTGATACCAAGTCAGAACTTATTTTTTGGCTGCACATATCTGAAGCACATTCATTACAGTGAGATGAGTCCACTTATGTAGTGCCTTCAGTTGTAGGGTTGAGCTTCACCCTGAGTATGAGAACACTACAGTCCTTCAAAACAACATGAACTACTCATTCAGTGATACAGCTTCACTTCCCAGAAGACATAAAACTTAAGAATTAAGATAACTGCCCAGAGGGACAGTGTATGTCAGATTATGTGAACTGCATCAATAGCTATCCACATGTTTTCTGATCATAAAGGTTGTCTGGTCAGATCATTCAGCAAGCTTTGTCATTGCTTTTGCAGATATTCTTGTAACACTGAATGAAGTGATGCTGGCTGCAAGGAAACAGTATCAGTATTTATTAATGGAGAAGTTAACATTTTGTCATTGTCATGCAGTGTAGTGTGTTGGATCTCATTTGTCATAACAGAATAATTTTTATTATTTCCCAACTCCAAATAATTTTCTCATAGAAAAAGGAACAGGTGTATGCAGTGACTTTTCAGCATCAAGCTGAACACAAAAAAGAATTTTTAAAAAAGATAGAAAAACCACTCTTTGCATTGAAGGTGCAAATATCGGACTTATTGTGTTTAAACTTCTTATATACAAACCATGGTACCTGTTTCTGAATATGTGCAGTTAAATAATACATTGATCTCATATTCGTGTTTAACATTTATTATTTTCCATACTTATTTGTGGCCTAGTGTTTTTAGCTTTGTACATGAAACTTTGCTAGGGCTTCCACAGGAGTTTTGCAAGGGTGAAATGTTTCCATGACCAAATTAAATTGGGGAAACACTATTTTGGGATATTGAAATACCTACAGTGGTCTTTATGAATATATCTGCCTTGCCATTTTAAACCCAAAGGAAAGTCTTCACCGATTTTAAATTCAGTTTGATTCAGATTTGTTCTGTTGTTTAATGTGATGCTACCTTAGATTACAACTTTGAAGCATATATTACAATACATATGTGAAATTTTGAGGGCATTGGTTGTCACAAAGTTAATGTGTTTTATATTGTTTAAGTTTGTTTATACATTTGTAATAACAAGTGAAATATTATGGTTTGTGTGGTACAGTAAAATTCCTTCTGTTAAGTGAGCCTGTTAAGTCTATGCTGAGTATTCAACATTCTTGTTTGTTTTTCTGACCCCTTTTTGCATGATCATTGGTATAACCCATATCATGAAATACCTTCTTATGTGTCACATGAAGTAATCACTTGAGCTGAGGATTCAGTTGTGGTTCTGGTGTTGTTACTATTGTACATGCTTAAGACTTTGATTTTATAGTTTTCATTATATACCATTTAGTGGACTCTACATCTTCTGCTGTGTAATGACAGGTATACTTCTTGCTTGACTGTGTTTTATACATGTCACATACTTTGACTAGCAGGCCAGGCCATGTGAGCAGATAGGAAATTTTAGACTAACACCATTTAGCATTATAGGTGGTTACCAACATTTTGGAGGGGCTCTTCCTATAGTTTCTCTTCTACCTTGAAGATGGGGGCCCACTCAGCCTTATATTCAATGGGTGCTGGGGTGTAAAGTTGTCAGAGCATGGGTCTGACATGTCACTTTCATCTAGTGTTTGGTGCAGAATGTGTGAACCATATCTGCCCTCTGCATTGTGTCTCCTTGATGTGATACTGAATACAAAATAGGACCTACCTCTTTAATTACTCATTTTCAGGTTGTGTTCAATACAAGAAATGGAAAAGCTTTGCTAATAGCAGTAATCAATGATTTGAAAGTGTCACAGTAAAGGTTGATATTTGGTTGTTCACTCATGTTTGAGTCAGCACACATCCTGTGGTATGCTGTTGTACTGTTCCAGCAGGCTGTGCATCGAAACCGCCCAATGGTGAAATTGGAGTGCCTCAGAAAGCTAAGTGCACTACAAGAGGTAGCACTGTCTTGTCCTCATTGCCACAACCAAAGATTATATTGACTGTGTCTGCTTGTTTGCTGGTACTGCTCTTCCTGTCTGCAGCATTCCTGCTATATCGTATCGGGCGGATACACAACCAGTTTTCTGAAAATCCTATCCATACAGGCAGGTGAGTAAGATGCTTCATGGAACTAGGACACAGGGCTGCTATGTATTGTGAAAGCCCCAATGACAGAACTGCATGGCATTCAGAACACAGAGCCAAATACTAGTGTTTGGTGAACAACATTCAGGATACAGGGCCACTATGTATTATGAAAACACTCACATTAGGAGAACATTACATTGTGCACTGAACACAATTTGCTGTTAGGGGAACACAACATGGCACACAGAACTTAGGGTCATATGGTGGTGTTAAAAAGCTTTATGGTACAAGAAACACCACATGGCACTCAGAACACAAGGTTGCTACCTATTTCAAAAACACACACATTAGGAGAACACCCACATTTGTCACAAATAAGGAAGTGTCTTCCAACTGTCAGTTGCAAGTTGTTAAATAATTTAGGCTGCAAATGTTGGCACTAAGAGAAGGGTTTCTAGAGGTCCACAGAAATATAGTTACATTTTTTCTCATAATTAGAGATGGTATTACTGTCTGCAACACTGAATTTTCATCAGTATTTTAGTGTTAATGTGATAAGTCAATCTGTATTACAGTCTTGCTCATGAAATTGTCATGCAGTGTTGCAGTGGTGAACAACAGTTCTATTTTGTAGGAATTACTGATGATTGGCAGACCAGATATTGGTGTCATACTGTGGTTCCTCTACAGCTGAAGGGACCAGTGAAAAGTACATTTAATTGAGCAGATGGGAAGTTTTGATTGAGGAAACTGTAACTGCTATTAACTCTCATTAAATCCTGTGTACAAGGTGTGACAGTTGATTTCCTAGAATGCCCTCACAGATGTCATCTCAAGTAGCAAGTGAGCAGTAATTAAGCAGTCACATTTTATGACATATCTGTGGTTGCATCTTGTGTGTTACAGCAGCAAATAATGCAGCACTAGCAAAGCCATGGTTGTGTTACACAACTGTGTTTTGTCCTAATGAAACATGATTGAATGGTGTTTTGAAAAACACATTAAAAAATTTATGCAAGGTAAGCTGAAAGTAGAGTGTCTTTGAGTGGTGAAAGAGGTTTAAAGACTGTCAGGAAACAACAAAAGACAACAAAATAACTTGGTATAAGACAGTCTACCAGACAAATTAAAATGTGGATAGAGTTTGGACACTGGTTTGTACTGCCAGATGTCTGAGTGTGTGAATGATGGCAGAGGAACTAAGTGTAGACAGGGAAAATTAGTGAGGAAGATTGTACTGGATATTTGAGAATGAGGAAAATTCCAGCAGAGCTGGTGCCACAGATATTTTCTGAAGAACCGAAACAGCAATGTGTTGAGTTTTGGTTTAAGTTCTGTTGTCACTTGGCTGAAGGATGTTACTCCATGGGTAGAGTTACCAGGGTGATAGAATAGTCATGATGCTTACAACGTGATCCAGAAATGAAGTACCAAAATGTGCAGTGGAAATATCACCATCACCAAGACCAAAAAGACATGCATGTCACATACCCAAGTGAAGACACTGCTGTTTTCTTATCACAAGGAACTTATTCTTGTAGTATCTTGAAGATTAAACAATTGAGATGCTGTGTTGCTGGGGAAATAATGGAAACGTTACATGATGTGTGTTGGAAACACCTGAACTTTAGAATGAAGTCTGGGTCTTGTATCATGACATTGCCCCTGGTCGTGATGTGCTTGTTGCCCCTGAGATTTTGGCTGAAACATCTGTAACAATTTTGAACCACCTTTCATATTTACCAGATTTGGACCAACACATCTTTTGATTATTCTAGAAAATGACAACCACTTTGAAAGACCAATGGTTGTCAGATGTTGCCTGGATTAAGAGACATGCAAAGACTATCCTGAAGAGCATTCCAGAAGAGGGATTTCAGAAATGTTGTGAATAGTGAAAATGCTTACTCACTAACTGTGTTGCTATGCGAGGAGACTTCCTTGAATGTGACAGGAACTACTAGTGTTTAACTTACTTGTCAACCATCATCACACTTCATGATCTATCAGAAGGGACCCTACTACATGGGCATCAATAAAAATGTTATCATGTAATATTAAGCAATTAAAGATAGCTCTTATGAATTTTATACAAATACATTCCTTGTATGCATTATCTGTATAATTTAACTAGAATGAAAATTAATTCTATAAATACTTTTAACAACTTACATGTAAGATAAATTTATAAATTTGTAACACATTTTTAATAAAATGTCGTATATACAAAGGGATAGACATTTTTTTAATTGTACTTAAATTTATTTAGAATTTTCTATGCTTTCTGTCACGTACATTCAATTTTTTATTCCTTTGTGTTCATTAATTTTTTGGCTAGTTTTTAATAATTATTTATTGTTTAAAATATATAGAAATTAATTTTATATTATGACTAGTTCTATATGTCTATATTGGAACTGCATATGTATTGAACTATATACATGTTCTGACAAATTCTATATCCATTGCATCTGTACCAGTAATGGATTCTGGAATTATCAATCAATGAAGGAACAAATGAATGAAGTACTGGTTTTGCAGGCTTATTCTGGGAATGTAATTGTCACACCTAATACTAAAAATATTTTGGTTAGGAACTGTGAAGGAAATAAACCGCTTGGTAGATAATATTAAAGCGTTGAAATTAATCTTATGTAAATAGTGTGTGAAGTTGTGGACATAATTCAAGTGGCCATTACAGCCCTACCAATGGGTAATGATTAACACCCTTTGCATAAGTCACAGGTTGTTTGCATGTGAATATGGATTAAAGACTGTAGATACATACTACCAAACAGAATGGTTATCAGTGTGGGTACAAATGAAAAGATGTAGATAATGGTAGTCTGTGACTTGCAAGGATTTGCTGTACCTAGTAACTATTTGATAACAGTATCAGTATGTTTTGATTGATGCAGAATGCAAGCAGAATCACACTAGAGCAAATGTTCACCTTCTGACATGATCCATTTTTCATTTGGTTTTTAATATCTGACTGCTGTTTTGTCTCAGAGAGTCTTATTGGAAGTTTTCATTAAACATTTGTGAAGGTATCATTACCATATCAAAAACAAGGCTGAATAACTTATTCACAACATGTTCATTCTTTGTAACAATACATCACCTTCTGAAAGACTAATTAACCAAAATAGAGAAATTTGATTTCTTGCTAGTGATGAGGTGTACCAGGAGATTTTGAAGTGGCAGACACAGCTACACTCGGAGTCTGCAAATGAAGTCCAGGAATTTCTCAGTGCCAATTTGGACCAGCTAGCTAAGGTATGGAGAGTAACATAGTGAACGATACAGAATATTTCAAACTGTACATTATACTGATAGTACAATTAACTCCTCAATCACCCCTCTATGAGGTGATTTAATAATTTACATGTGGCTTTATTTTGTCCGGAATGTACAGTGTCACCATACACAGTTATTGTCTCTTAGATAAAGAATTTTATTATTATAGCAACAAAAGTGATCATAGTTGTCAGTTGCTTAGTGTTCCATATCAGGAAGGAATCCTTACAAGTGATTTGTCAACATACGAACCTGTATACGGAAGGGAGGCTGCCTGTGCCAGGCAAAGGGAGCCTCTAAAATGCAGCAATACCATGAATTTTCCACTAAGATTCACCTGTGCATGTAGTACACGTTATTAAGCAATCAATCATGGGACCACCGCCACCGCCACCAATCCAGTGTACGACTAATATTGGTCATGGTTCATGATTCTGAAACTCTGCAGTCCGCACACTTTTAATCAAAGCAGATTAGTTTGTACATATTTTAAAAATTTTGAACCTTGTCCAATATTAATTGAATATTTATCTCTTTATGCACATTGTTGTATAATTTTGCACTGTAGTTGCCTAATTGTGTTTCATGTACATATTTATGAATGTATTGAATGTTGTTCATATATATGGTCAAATGAAATTCTTACTAGTGAGAGGTAAGGTAAAAGTAAAGTCCACCCTTGTACAGTCACTGACGCTCTGTACAGGCCATACAGCCCATAGGGGGAGTAGAGGTATAGCTCTACTCTTTATTGACCACAGCACTAGAAGCGGGTGAGGACTAGTGAGAGGACTGGGACAGAAATCACTGTACTGTTATAATGAATGTAATATTAGTTATAATAGTATTACACTATACATACTTATAATAACTTATTTCATTTTTCCCTTCCAATGTCACCTTGTGTTCTGTGCGAGAGTCAACATACTATTCATTACGTAAACACGAAGGTAGTTTATGTGACAGTGCATAGGCTAATCATATGCTGATTTTATTACATACTATAGAATTGAAAAGTAAATTGGCACTTACTGTGCATTTAAATATAGTTGTATTGGACTATGGTAATTACTGTCATTGCATTATTAAGCTAAGTAACATAACAGTATGGTTTCTATCAAGATACAAATTGGGTCAGTGACAGATTGGTTGTGGTAGTAAACTTTGAGTATCATTAACAGCAAATGGTTACAAACTATATATTCCAGTTTTATTAAGCAAGGGTTTCTCAGTCAGTGTAAGTGACCAGTCTGTGGGTTCAGATGGTCGTGGAATTGGGTTTTGATACATCATGGGTATGAGATTTTTACATCTATTTCTGTTGGGTGAAAATGAGGTGTTTTTTTTGTTCCCCCCCCCCCA
>Ga0209755_10004537_pt1 | contig 16364 bp, 13 predicted proteins | sample TergutCo191P1_FD_187301 | JGI IMG/M metagenome (GOLD analysis project Ga0209755, IMG submission 187301) | Cornitermes sp. P1 segment gut microbial communities from Petit-Saut dam, French Guiana - Co191P1 (SPAdes) (version 2) | ecosystem: Host-associated > Arthropoda: Insects > Digestive system... | reverse complement strand
AATGGATGGGTCCTACATTGAAATACAAGACATGATGGGCATTTTATACTGCCCACATTCTACAATTTTTTACATGTCACAGGTACAGGATGGGAAGATATATGACAATATCAATACTGGATCTAATGAGGATAAACCTGTCACCCAGACCCACATACTTCCACACTCTGTGTACCCAGCGTCATGTTCGAGTGCAGCAAAACTGTAATGTTGCTCTATGAAAATGCTACATAAAACTGCACATAGCTTCTCCTAGCCAGAACTAATATTATTTTATTTATATGAGTAACAATTGGCTGTCATGGCATAACACTGTTTAATGGCTTCTTGACAGTCATTGTATTCTTTCCAAGGTCGCTGTATGAACCTGTCAAGCAACTGCATATGACAAACCAACTTCTGAGCAAGCTCCTCCCAGTGGCAACCTTTCCCTGACATAACCTGTTCAAGATTTTGAGCAAATTCTTCTGAAGATTTCTCAATGTTACTGATAATTTCTGTCATGTTGTGGGATTCTTTACAGTTGTTACAGATCGCAACTTTATTTTCTGATGGATCAACAGCTGGGCTTGGCAAAATATGTCTGCACCTGTACAGATTATAAAAATCACAATAGGTCACACAGCATAAGCAATAATGTATATTTCTGTGGACATATTAAAGTACCTATACATTTCCACACAAACACAGAAACTTCTGTCCACAAGTGCTTATGTCAGAGTTAAGATGCTTATTTTTATAAAAAGATGAGCATGCATAAATACAAGTGGATGTACCAGCAAGAGTAACTTCTGAATGCATACGAATCTCCCTCCTTGAATGGTAAAGTATGACTAGTCATAAAATGCTGTTGTTTCGTGCTCATAGCTCACAACTTTACAAGATAAATACCTGGTGCATAAGTATGCTGGATTACTGATAGGCAGCAAGCTATAGTTTGGCCAGTCCTCAGTACATGCATTGCACCCACAGGTGAAGTGGTACTGCATCTCTAGGCGAGATCTCCGCTCTGTTTTGTCATGTAGTGCATAGTGGTAGCCATAGTTGTCCAGGACCTGTGAAATTACACAACTTGTAATACTACACATATACAGGCACTCAGTAAGAAATAAATGGGTTGGGTGCTTGATTATTATGTTTGTGATAACTGTACAGATTACATGGTAACGAATAAGATAGGACAACAATCCTAAATGGCAATTACATGAAGATTTGCACACACAAACCAAATGAAACCAGAAGATACTTCAGTCAAGAGAGAACTGCATTTTAAATGGTTTTATTCTGAAGATTCCTACTGATACAACTACAATGACCACTGGTCCTATATTAAACATTCCATGCCATTACAGTTAGCAGTGTTCCCCATAACTGTTATGCAGGTATCATGGTGGTGGGTTAACATAATGACAATCTTATAGGAATCTCAGCGTATTTCATTCCAAATCACATTCATGACCAGACTGTTAAGGCTATCCACAACCCTACTCAACATAAAACTGATGTGAAGATCCCAGTTTCTTCAAACATATCATTCTTCTTGGTTGTAAAGCTTCTGAAAGATGACAAATACACCCACATACACAAGAGTGCTTTGAGAGCTATGACCAATGAATATATCGTTTCACTTCACAACTGTAAGTGTGCAGTACAATAAAATTACATATATATATCTGAAAAAGAATTGGCTTGGTAATTTCTGCCATCTATTTTTATATCTCAAATTGTTTGCACAGTATGTTGCGAGGTGTGAGGTGTGTGCATGCACATGAGTGTTCATAGGGGAGATGAGAGGGAGAAAGAGAGAATTTCTCTGTGATGTACTGTGGGTAGTAAAACAGTTACGTCCTTAGAAGGTTAAGTTCTGTATTTAAGAAATAGATGTTTATCAAACAAATTTAATCAAGATATAAAAGGTTTACAAATATTGTTTTCCAGGATTAGCTGAATAAATCAAACTAAGCAACATCAGGCTAACACATTTCAGTTTTTGGCAATTTTCTCACCTGTTCTCCTTTTGAAATTGGACGGATTGCTCGAAGCACAGCTGTGTCTCCAAGGTAGCTATGTCGGACAACATTTGGGTCGCATGAATGGTTTACCAAACTCAGCACTGCATAAGCTGCAGCCCCAATCTCAATTCCTTTCCACATGGGAACACCTTCCTTGGTATTCCCACTTTCAGTTTCAACCAACTCTGACACCTCATGGGCATTGCAAGGCAAGTTCTGCAAATGTTGCAACAACAAACCTCCAACAAGCAGTTTCTGGCGTGTGATGTCATATGGAGGAGAGTTCGTATCAGTTGGGAAGAAATCTGTCATGGTCTCCAAACAGTTGAGGACACAAGCAGCTGTGACAGCTCGCCTGAATAAATCACCAACTGCTCGTTTCTCAGTATTTCCCACTAACCAGTAGATGGGACTATAATCTGCGGAACTGTATGTACCATCATTACTAAAACCCTTAGTCCTATCACTGCATTTATTATCACTTTCTAAGGATGCTATCAGTCTGCAGAGGTTTTGACCTTTACAGACCTGTATTATGATTCTCAGTGCTAGGAAACTCATTTTGCCTATTTCAAGTTTCTGCAAAATATCCAACAGTGGGCAATCTATGCAATGGTTATTATTCCAAGATGAAGCACGGCATTCTTCACTGCAATACATAACCTGTGTGAGAAACAAAAAATATTACATGAGAATGAAGGATCTCAAGACAAAGAATATCAGGATTATGGGCTGCCAGAACGTGATACCATAAAATCTTGTAAACAGGAACCACTCTGTGCATGAGCCTGTTGCTTCCATCTACCTTGAAGATGAGACAGCAGGTTCCTCTGAAAATCTGGTACCTATCTACCAGACTACATGTTGTCACATCCAGATGATCATAACCCTCTGTCATCACAACAGTACCTATGCTCATGGCAAAAGGTTCCTCTTCACATCTACTCATCTAACAAACTGCATGGTGTCACATGCCAAAACACAGTAATCCTCATTGTGTCATACTAGTTACCTAACTCTCTTACTTCACCGTTTCTTAATTAAAAGTTGTCACTTTTGTGAGAAATTCTTTTTTATAGAATACATCCAAAGTTGCCATTCATACATGAAACCTACTTTCTCATTTCACAATCTCATTATCACCATAGCATTAGGTTATGTTACCCACTTAATTTACTTCAATTTTGTAATGAGCCTTTTATTTAATTACACATTCCAGACACACGATCACTTCAGAAAATAAGGGTACCACATGAAAACATATGACAGCTGCCAACTTTGACTCTTTTTAAATATTGTCTTCTGTATACAAACTTTAGAGAATATGTACCGTGGAACAGTGACTGCATGGCAGGAGACTGTGGCAGTGTTTAAGACAGCTGTAACAATGTGACCAGTAACAATCGGGCAGAAGCACTGATGCAAAGGGCTTCTCGACAGCCAAGACCTCACCTGCAATTAACAGCAGACACAAGTGTCAAACTGAATTTGAATCAGCAGTGAATCAGAATTTCAAACACTCACATACGTAGATGAAGTGTCTGTTTATTTCCTGCCTTATGGTATAGTACAGCATAGTTTTATTCACATTCAAGTGATCTATAGGAGGAACCACAAGGGACTGTGAGATATAGAAAAAGTCAAAAGTCATGTACACACACACACACACACACATATGTGTGTGTGTGTATATATGTATATGTGAACGTACTGTTATGAAAATATGGCACTGTCATATAATACAGTTAAAAAGAAAACAATACAAAATATGATACAATGTCTAATTTCAACAGTAAAATTATACTTTAAAATTATACCTTGAATACTGTTCAATCAACTAATAAAACAGAATATATATTAAGAATAAATATAGTATGTATTATTATACTGGAAATACTCCTCCAACATACACGAAGAATTTGAATATAGAAACTATTTTAAAAGATGTGTGAATTCCTTCGCATTATAGGATATGTCCTTTAAACCAGTAGGTAAACTATTACACACCCTTTGTCCCATATAATAAGAACCTCTTAGATACAGAGACAGATCTGATATTGTTTGATGAACACAGAGCCATATCTGGTATTTCTGCCATGGATATTTGAATTTGTAATATATTGCTCCCTGTTAGTAATGGCAATATATATTGTGATATAAAAGTGAAAATATTAAGATTTCTGAACAAATTTTTGCATGAATCCCTATTCTTAGAAATAGCTATTGTTCTTATTATATTTTTCTGCAATATGAATAGTGTATGGAAAATTACCCCAATATATTATGCCATATGTCATGAAAGAGTGAAAATAGGCATAATATATCATTATTAACATTTCTTGTGATATTATTTGTTTTAGAGTTCTAATGGCATACCATGCTGAGCTTAATTTAGGTATAAGATGGTCTATATGCACTCTCCAATCCATTGTTTTATTTACGCATAATCCTAGAAGTTTTGTATCTGAAAAATTAGTAATAAATTATTTTCATATTGTAATTTACCATTTATCTCACGAGCGATCTTTGTTTTAAAAAGAATGAAACCTGTTTTTTTTCAAAAAGTATTAATAATAAATTTACATTAAATCAGTTGTTTAACTGTTCAAATACCACTTTCATATTAAAGCTGAAAATCAACAATATTTGAGTCAGTAACAATTACACTGGTGTCATCAGCGAAAAGTATTGGTAAAACATTCTCGATTAGCACTTTAGGCAAATCGTTAAGGTAAACAAGGAACAACAAAGGATCAAGAATTGATCCTTGAGGAACGCCATGAGGTTCCCCCCCCCCAATCTGAAGAGATGTTATCAGAGTGTATATTGGAGCGCATTGGGATCTTCTGATACGTCTTCAGGATAACATTTTATTAAATTAAGAAACTTACTAGTAATACCGTAAAATTTCAATTTAGTAAGCAATATTTTGTGCTAACCACAATCAACAGTCTTATGAAAGCCAAAGAATATAACAACAGCTAATTTTTTATTGTTTAAGACACTGAGTATTGCATTCAGTAATTAATGTGTTGCTTTAACCATAGAAGAATTTATTCTAAAACCATAGTGTTTATCAACTAATACATTATTTTCAACAAAATGTTAATATATTCTCACATATATTAGCTTTCCAAATATTTTTGAAAAGATGTTAGTAATGATACAGGTCTGTAATTTGATGTGTCATTTTTGTTTCCCTTTTTTGAATAAGGGTTTTACTACAGAGTATTTCAGCCATGAAGGAAAGATACCTGTTGCTAAAGACCGATTACAAATAAAAGTTAAGTGTGAAATAATGAAATGTGAAATAACTTGTAGGATATTTGTAGAAATATCATCAGAGCCATGTGAGTTAGAAGGTTTTAGAAATGTAATACATTTTTAAATTCCTTAGTTAAAAGTCTCTTTTTAAGGAACACAAATGTTTAATATAGGGAGTAACCCATCCAGTATCTTTTCCAATGACGTTATTATTATTAGTGTTCCTTATTAAAGGAAAATTAGAAAGAAAGTTCCTTAAAAACGTATTTAAAAAAGAGTTAAATATGATATTTACTTCTTTTTCTGCAAATATATCCTCCCATAACTCAAAAATTTTACTGTATTCAAAATCATTTAATGAATTTTCAATGATTCTCCTAATATTTATAATATTGTATATTTGTTTATAAAGACCAATTTCATTTATGAATATTAACTGAGTGTCATGGTCAGGTAGACCATTATAAACACGGAATATTACAAAGTTCCCTTGTCTAAAAAAATCTATACAGTTATTATAATAGCAGAGAATGTAGTATTCTGAATTCTAATTGGAAAGTCCACTGTATCAAAGAGATTATGAAATCAGTGATGAGTTTAATTGACTTTTCCTATAAGTATCAACCTAATAATTTATGTTAATATCTCCACAAATTATAAATTTAGTATTGGGATTCATAAAGAGCTTTAAAATACTCTCTAATTACAGTAAAAAATTTGTAAAAATTTCCTGAGGGTACTCTATAAATAAAAAAAAATATAAATATTAGATTTAGTTGAGGTGGATACCACTGGCTAGCACACACACCTCACCAGGATATTTTATCATCCATACACCATAACCCTATAAACACAGACAGCAGTTGCAAGTGAAGTGGCAACTGCAAAGTGAGTCAGTGTGTGATGTGATGCGGTGCAGCATCAAACAAGTGGCTGGCTGCAGACAGTGTACATACGTAGAGAAGTAGTGTTGCACTGGTACTGTGTCACCCCGCGAACACATCATGTGACAAGATGCTGACCCATCAACAAAGCCAGAGCAACAGCCTGATTTGACTTTTACTATCAACTACATAGTCATCTTCAGATTTACTCCACTAATTTCAATATTATGATCTAAACAGTAGTTATTAATGCTTATTTTATATAATTTTATACTTTTATGTACAAAAATACATGTTCCACCTTTTAAAAATTGTTTTCTACAATAGCTAGCTCCCAAGATAGGGTTTTCTATATTGACCGTATCCTGCTCTAGTTCATTTAGGTGATATTCTGTTACACAGATAATACGCAGAAGATCAGAATGTAAGGAATTAAGCAATTCATTTGCTTTATGTTTAAGTCCTTGCATGTTTTGGTGGAAAATTTTTCGTGAAGTATGTGGTAAAAATAGTTCAAATTATTATTATTATTATTATTATTGTTGTTGTTAATATCACCGCTATGACCATCTTCATGAACAACATTAATATTCTGCCTGTTTGATACCAAAGTTGTACTGTTCTTTGAAGGAATTGCGTTACTATTTGTAATTTTTGTAGTATTATTTACCCATTCATTATTTACAAATTGTGTACTCTTGTCCCTCATCCTTACTTTATTACCAAAAATTTCCATAAAAAATAATCATTTTTGTTACTGGGGAACTTGTATTTTCTAGATATGTCCCAACTTTGGTGTTGTCATCTACTGCTACTGTCTGTTGCGAGGACAGAGTCCTCGCAACAGACACATCAACAACGAAAGGGGCACACAACCTAATCTAAATTGCATGCTGCTACATAACCAACGAAGTACAAAAATAAGCTGCTCTAAGTAACTTAACAACTAGGCACGACAACTCCCTGAGGATGGTCTGATAGGACCGAAACATGTAGGAGTGCAAATTAATTTATTTTTAATAAGTGAATGTTTTTAATGTGTACTTTAGTGCAAAAAGTTGGTTTTTAAAATATAAATCAGGACTCTTGCATGGTCACAAAATGAAAATTGTGTGTAATTAATTATGCACCATGCTGTTAAGTACAGTGATATTCAGTAAAAATGGTGCAAATGGTAAACCATGCTCCCTACAGTCCTATATGCCCAGTCATTTCCATCTCTTTGAACCTGATATGAAGCTTCTGGCTAGTAAATAATTTATAACAGATGCCAACATAAAGCAAGCTGTTGCCACCTTGATACAGGGGATTGAAGGTACAGCACCATGTGTTCCAAATCTCAGCGCTAGAGATATATGAGTGGTGAGCTTCATGATATGCATGATTTACCCCATAGAAAGAGCCCTTATACCCACTACACAGGAGTTAGTGTGTCCCAGAGCAAGTCTGAATGCCGTCAGGAGCAGAAAAATCTCCTTCCCCTACAAAAAAAATGAACATGATTTCTCAGTTGTCCTGCCTACAGTCTACTCAGTACAATGACTGAGATATCCTGGCTCCTTCAGATAGGAGGACAAAATTAAAATGGCTGTGAAAGAAACAGACGTACAATGTGGACAGCACTTATTTGGCTCAGAATACAGAAGAGAAGGGTGTGCTCCAGTGGACATGGTAATCCATCATTGAGCTTCAGAATAGGTAAGGAGTTCTGCGATTTGAGCAACCACCACCATGTCTGAAATATTGCGTGCAATGTTTTGCTCACTGTTTGAAATTGCTATACCTGTATATAACCCTGACTTTGCTACTTTGTTTATAACTCTATATAAAGATAGCTAACAGACGTGAAGCATTTTAAATTGAAAAATTCTGAATAGTGATGTTAGTGGGTAAATGTATTTGTAAAGTAAATCACTCTTTATAATATTCAGTAAAAATGGTGCAAATGGTAAACCATGCTCCCTACAATCCTATATGCCCAGTCATTTCCATCTCTTTGGACCTGATATGAAGCTTCTGGCTAGTAAGTAATTTATAACAGATGCCAACATAAAGAAAGCTGTTGCCACCTTGATACAGACACTTGACATTTATTTGTCCTACATCAGTTTACAAGTCTTGGTGCCTGGGACAAATACATGTATGCCAATGGTGACAGGGTGTCCTGATGTGTACCATCTGCTACCCATGTAACATGCATAAACAAATTCAGAATGAAGTTTTCAGCAACAAACTAGCCGTGACCACATTCTTTAAAACTCCTTTGTACTTGTAAACTCTGCTAACTGATGATCTTACCTGGCTGTATATCTCTTGTTGCTGAAATGTAACGACCCATTTCTGGCGTATATTTCAGTTCCACACAATCTGAAGCACTCAGCAGTTCATGGTTATTGTTGCAGCTGCACTTTGGCAGTTTTTGTTGCTCATTTTGGAGAGGGGATGATACTTCAACTGGTTTATAATTTTTTAAGTGTTGCATAAGATTCCTCAGTTCTGTTCCAACAATTTGCTTTCTCTCTTCCGTCAAACCTGAGGCGGAAGAAAGCCATTTTAGTGCATCCTAGAAGATAAGGCACATCGCTTATATTACATTTATAAAGCAGCCATTTATAATTTAACATCAGTTATTTTACCTCTGCAATTTCTTTACATTTATTTGAGCTACACTATCAAAACCTCAAACATCCATACTTACACACAGATTCTCCACAGCCTCTTCTGTCCTTCCTAAGGCCTGTAAACACCTTCCTTGCCTTTCAAACAACTTATACAATAATTTATTGGGGTAATTATATTTCAGTGCTTGTCTAACATCACTAAGACAAGCTTCATGATCACCCATTGAAAACAAAACTGCAGATCTGTTTGCTAATGCTAGAGATAATGCCTCTGATGTGCAATTATTCTCATTTTCTGCCAACTCTGTGTGAATTTCTTTCTCAGATACTTTCGATGTACATGGAAATGGAGCAGCGGCAATACTTTGTGTGTATAACATCAATGCTGTCCTGTCATCCTTCTTCTGGAATGATCTGTTTCCCGAATTTCTTAAGTCAATGGACCTTGTCGCGGATTTTCCATCTTCTCTGAGAAATCTCTTACATGTTGGCAACAAATTATGTTCTCTCAAAAGTAGTGTTGCAATTTCAACGCGATCTGAATCATTTGTCTGCTTCGCAAACAATTCAGAAACGCTTTCCACTCTACGGTTAACTCGGAGACAATCGCACAGCTGCTGAAATATCTCATCTATTGTCGGTATTTCCATATTTAATATTCTACCTTTCACATATTCCTGAAAAATTTACGTTAGCCCCAATGGTTCCCGTGGTAAACACGAACACTGCAAGTATTCAAACCGTCTTTATTGTGTCACATGTCACACATATTTCTGACATACATATTTTTCTACACAGTACATTACATCTACTACAACTGCTGCTGTCTGCTTCTTTTTACTTTGCTATTCTCTTTCATCCCGCTCCGCCGAGCAACTCATGCACTTCCACGCTGCTATCCCCATGCATATTCTGCACCGCTCACAGTGCTGGCAATACTCTATATCAGAATTCTCTCGTCCTGCAGAAATTTATCTTTCCAGTGCTGGTCATACATTCATGCAATTATCGATATAACCAGCTAGTTCCGAGTCTACCCCAAAGGTGCATTTTGCTAGCGCTGTGCATAACAGACGGTAGGGTTTGTTGTACGAAAGTGTTTACGAGCTCTTATAATGATGACATGCAAAAAAATGTGTGCTATTAGTTGTGGTTTTGGTTGTGACGCTGTCTCTTCTTTCGTCGGTGTCGCAAGGTTATTTCGTCAGTAGTTAAGGTAAAAATAAATGCTTGTGTTCTGCTAGTAGCGCCTGCTCGTCGGGTTCAGTTGCTGTGTTGACAGTATACCAATTTTAGGCTTAAGTCAGTAGGCATGCCTCATATGCTAGCTGTTCGGCATTTCTCACCGCGACATGGATTTTCGTTTCAGTATTATATGCTTCATCGACTCATTGAAGTTACAAAAGTACATGTTGTAATTCTCTTCTAAGCATGTGCCTGTAACTTCTGTTTTAGGTCCATGTAGTAGATGTCAGTCTTTTAGAAGCGGCGTATGACTGGTATACTAATAATAACGTTCATCATTGTCCGTGAAGTAATGGTATTAGTTAGTGAGCGATGATTATACAGGACATTACTGCTACTTTTCTGCGTGATGGAATTGATATAAAAAATTCCCCCCCGCCGTTTTTCCAATGAATTTATTTAGTGGCCGAGAGCAGCTGTTTTGCCTCGTGATGGTCTCTTCTACACGAATTCAGCCGATTAATACTGACCAACTGCTAGTTTTCAAGAACTGCTCTTTTTGAGTTGGTTCATAGATCAGGTGTGCAATGACATAGACAGCCAAATTTAAAGAAGAATTACATGCAACAGTCGCTGACACTTTTATACTTGTGTCTGGGGAAACATCTGTATTCAGAAAAGTATTATCTTAATTGAGATAGCAATATGTACCTATTCTGTAAAGTACTAATTGTAGACATGTATACGCTGTGGGAAATATAAAACCTTCTTGTAAATGAATGTGAATGAAAATTAACTGACCGACTTAAACTTTGCAAAATATCTACATTTAAACATATCTCTTGCATACAATATGCTGAGTATGCCTATTTTAAAATGTACCAATTCGAGATTGAATTGGATTATACAGAATTCTGGTAAAGCATGCATACTGGTTACTTGTTCCTCATATATTTCCAGCTGCTCTGATTAGCTGCTTGCAGAGACAAGCTATGTGATTTACTTCCACAACTTTTACTGTTTGTTTTTCAGGCTAGAGCATTTTCTATTATGGCGGCCTAAGCAAACTTCATATCCCTTGCCCCACTTGGGGTAAGGGGAGTGAGGAGGCAACTTGCTATGCCAAGTGCTGGACAGTAAATGTGCCAAGAGGACTGTACGTGGAGAAGTTCATACCACCTGTAATTTGTGCACCAGCATTGTACCCAACAGTGTCTTGAACATTGTCGTATGAAACGATTCGAACAATACCTAGTCAAATAGATTATCATCAAATTGTCAAATTTTTGAAACTATTTGATGCCTTGGATACTGATTTCATGGCATGTGAAAGACTGATTTTTGCAGGGGTACCTATACCAATGCACCAATCCGATTTGTATATATATACATATGTACATAGAAATTTATAGATTATTGTATATTCTATTTTTTATATAAATATCTGTTTAGTAGCATACACAGGTGAGGGGGAAAAAGAATTCTTTTAAGGTAAAACTTCCCACAGTTTATTAGACCTGCAGTTAGATAATAACATGAATTTGGTTGTGACATTTCCACATGCCATATACTTCCTCCATATGCTTAATAATATGTCTATCTGTTGTCACGGAAGCTAAGTTTGATGGGTGGTGTGACATGATCCACTGTTGTACCTTCAACAGATAAAGTTAAAAAAGGACTAACACATACATGAGTTTTTCACAAACAGCATCTGTCTGTTAGAAGCTAAGGTAACAAAATAGAAGAGGAAATTCAACATTCACTTGAAACAGAAGCATTGCACAATGCGTGGCAATACATAACAGAATACAGGGCTGGAAGAGTTTTTAGCAATAGCTGTTTGAGAAAGACTCCTGTGGTGAAAGTGAATCAGCAAGACCAAGGCCTGATTGACAACACATTTCTCAAGATTTCTTTGGCTGGTTTACTTGGTTGGAAATTAAAGGAGAAAACTGAAGAGGTGCTTGGTGTTACATAAGGCAAGTGAGGAAAGATGAGTGCATCTGAATGTGAGTGTGTTGTGGGGAGATGCACATCAGTGCAACATGGGGGTCAGTTGGCAGCAGCTGCTACCATGAGGGCAGAGCAGCCCCTGTTGGCAGCATACATGCGATGGCTTTGTGGTACATGTGGGCGTGCAGCTGATTCCTTAGGACACACCGTGCTGCACCTTGCAGCTTCATGTGGTCATGGAGCTGTCGTCCGCTGGTTGGTTAAACGAGCAGATGCTGTTATTGATATGCGTGACATGGAGTCTGGTTACACTGCTCTTCATCGCAGCATTTTCTATGGGCAGATCCATGTAGCAGTTGATCTAATAAAGGTTAGTGATACTAAAACTTACCCTTTATGGGCAGACTTTATTTTTAACATTAAAGATTCTTGTTTATTAAATTGCAATATGTGAGGTTTGCACAGCAGTGTTGCTGAAAATGTAAGTGTTCTGGGATGTTATGTGTTGACTGAAAAATAGTTACTGATGTTTTGAAGGATCTATTGCCATCTTCTTCAGGGTTAAGCAAAGAAGAATTGACTGTTCTTGGATTTCCCCAGGCAACTTTAATCTTATTATCTTACAATCTTAATATGCTGCCATCTGGTGCATTTACTGTTCACTGCTGGAAGTAGTGACTTCTGGTATAAATTTAGTGAACTTAGCAAAGAAGGACTGTGCACTAACATGTACTCCTTGGCAGGGATGTTTTGTATAGTGAGTAAATGACGAAATTAAGGGCAGATTTAATAAAGAAATGTGTGTACTTCTTTATTTCATAATCTTTCATGTTTATGTCATTTACAAGATCTAATCAAAGGCATAAAACTGTAATTGCACTCCTCCTGTTTTGTGGTTGTGGAGGTTGGTATTTTTAATGAAAGAATGTATCTTTGAGCTTAAGTCAAAAAATCATTGTGAAGGGCATAAGCTGACTGATGATCTTTACACGAGACAGATTTGATTGTATTTGATCTGGTTATTTTCTATGATTGTAACTTTCACTCTGTAGGCCTTTCATGCTGTTAAAAAGGAAACATGTTTATATGTTTTTGGTATGAGTTATAATTAACAAAATTTGGCTTAAAGTTTTCTAACTCAGCATCAAAGATATATTGAGGTTGCAAGATTTGGGATTCTCACTACAGTGTTGATGCAGATTCAAGTCTTCTAGGATATGACACTGTATCTATTGGTCAGTAGTTACCAGCTGTTAACTATTTACCAGTTGATATTTGAGGGTCTCACAGGAGTATTAATGAAGATTCAGGTTGTCCAGGATGTAAGACCTTGCCGAGTTTTAAATAGTTAACAGTGAAGATAGAGGCAGCAAGCTTCTCTGAACATCAGCAAATATTTTTGTAACTGATGAGGTGTCATACCCCAGGCGAGGCTGATCTTTGCATACTGATGTTGAGATAAACATATCTTAGGATATCAGGTAGAAGACTGACACAGGAATGAATGTGGAGTTGCACAACTTGCACCCCTTATCTAAATTCCTTCTTGAAGGTTTTTGATAAAGCTTTATGTAATAGAATAACTGAATATTTAAATACTAATAACTTACTAGTAGGAAACCGGTTTGGCTTTAGAAAAGGCACCGCAACTGAAGATGTCATTTTGAAATTAATGACTGAAACATTAAAAGCCTTAATCAATAAAACATTGGCAGGTGGCATTTTTTGTAATTTAGAGAAAGCTTTTGACTCAATTAATCATGATATTTTACTGTCAAAACTATCCTATTATGGCATAAGTGACAAGGCTAATCTTTACTTAAATCTTATCTTCAGAATAGATATCAAAGAGTTCTCATTACTAACTTACTTTTTAACTCAAACACACTTTCAAAATGGACCAAAATAACATGTGGGGTGCACAGGGCTCAATTTTAGTCCCTTTGCTGTTCCTATTATACATTAACGACTTACCTAAGGCTGTCAAACATAAAGCTCTTCCTATCTTAATTGCTGACAATACCAGTATCTTAATAACAAGCCCCAACAGTAACCAGTTACAGAGCAATCTTAATACAGTTTTTGCACAACTAAATAAGTGGTTCAAATCAAATTTGCTATTCTTGAATTTTGAAAAAACCTACTTCATTCAATTTAATAATGCAAGTAAATGCACCCCAGTTACAGGAATTAAATATGAAGAGGAACAAATAAGTATAGCAAATGAAACAAAATTTCTAGGGCTATATATTAATAATAATCTTCCCTGGAAAATACACACTGAAAGTATTAAGAATAAACTAAACTCAGCTTGCTATGTTATGAGGTTAGTTAAACCATATGTAACAACAAAAACTTTGAAAATGATTTACTTTTCCTACTTTCACTTTATAATCACTTATGGTTTAATATTCTGGGGGAACTCCTCAGACAGTATTAAGATTTTCAGGTTGCAAAAGAAGATTATCAGAATCCTGATGGGCTGCAGAAGTAGAGACTCATGCAGAAAATTGTTTCTTGACTTGGAAATCTTAACTCTCCATTCTCAATATATTCTTTCCCTTCTATTGTTCATGATAAGAAACAAGAACCAGTTCCAGGTAAATTCTGAGATACATCAAATTAACACTAGACAGCATGCAAACTTATACCAACCCTCTGTCAGTGTGACAAAATACCAGAAGGGAGTGCACTGTATAGGTGTTAAGGTGTTTAACATGCTTCCCTTTTACCTAAAAGCAGAGTCTGATAATCCAAAAAAATTTGAAGCAGTGTTACAAAAATACTTATGTAAAAATTATTTTTATTCCCTGGATGAATATTTTGAACTCCACAGCTAAAAGTTGACATATGATCTGAACTGACACGTGAGGGCTTTAGGACACATGTTCCTTCTCTTTAATTAAAAGTCTGTATTATAAATATGTTTGTATATATCCAACCACTATCTGTAACGAAGGATAATTTCATACTTAAAGGACACCTCTAATTGCTTCTAACTTACCCCACTATCTTTATTTTTATTTGTATCTTATTTTTATTTTACATTAATTTTTATTTTTATCCTTATTTTATTACACTAAACAATTCATACTGTCCTATTTTATTATATTTATCATACTAAATAACCACGTGATTGTTGTACACACTTGTGTTGATGTCACCCCTTAATCCCGACAAATATGACGTTTTCCATATCCATGTGGATTATGTAATCCCGTACGGATCTACGGAAGGGGAATAAATGATATAATAATACTGTTACAGTAATTAAATGAAAAAAGAAATGAGACTGATGGGAAATGTAGCACATATGGAAGAAACATGAGGCACATACAAAATTTTGATTGTAAATGTGTAGGAAAGAGATATAATGGGAAGACCTAGGTGTGGATGGAAGTATAATATTAAAAATGGATGTTAGAGAAACGGATTATGAAGGTATGCTTTGGACTGAAGTAACTCAGGTTAAACTACAGTGGTGGAAGATTATAAATTTGGTGAAGAATTTTGAGGGTTTATAAAGCCAAGGAATTTCTTGACCAAGCTGTGTTCTGTAACTAAAAGCAGGTAATTGGCAGTACACTGTTGAACAGCATCAATAAAAAGATGTTTGTCTTATTAGAAGACTTATGTTCATTATTTTTGTTACGGTTTAAGGTAAAGTTGCCTCAATATTTCATGCAGTGCCATGGAGGTGTATGGAGGAGTGGAGTTAAGCACCATGCATTCTTAACTGTGGCACTAGGTGGAGGTGGCTGATCAGTTTAATGCCTCAGGGAGAGAGGTCCCAGTATCAAACGGATGGATAGCAGGGTGGGCCCTAGAGCTGTCTGGCTGTTGTAGAGGAAGATCATCCAGTTCATAAGCCTAGTCATGGCACTGAACTGTGCTTGCCCCTGCATTATTGTTGATGACTACTGTAATGTGCCAAGTGCAAGGCTGTCTCTTTTGTTCAGCTGAACTGTGACCTTGATATTCTAGCATGTAAGCCTTATGTTATAGAGGCAACTAATCACGTGACCTTGACACGACATTTGCACAGTTACAGCAGATGATCACATATCTTATCCACTCATAAATATTTCATAATGTCTGATGTATTTATGTTTCATGGAACAGTTTTTACTACACTGCAAGTGTGCTAATGATGAAGTATAACTTTTATCCAGTCATTTTTTTTCTAATTCCATTAAATGTCTGTGTTATCAAGGTGTCATTCCTGTTGTGTTACAGTAAAGCCCTTCAGCACTTCTTGACAAACAGTATATGATGCCATTGCATAAGTGTACTTTTTATTCTGTTGTTAATAAATTGAAATATTTAAAAAAAAAAAAAGGTAAAGTGATCCCGTTACAGGACCGGTGTGACCCAGAAGTTGGGTAGAAGTATAGTGCCACTCTTCCATGACCGCGACACTAGAAGGGGGTGAATGGTCAGCA
>Ga0209755_10004536_pt1 | contig 16364 bp, 16 predicted proteins | sample TergutCo191P1_FD_187301 | JGI IMG/M metagenome (GOLD analysis project Ga0209755, IMG submission 187301) | Cornitermes sp. P1 segment gut microbial communities from Petit-Saut dam, French Guiana - Co191P1 (SPAdes) (version 2) | ecosystem: Host-associated > Arthropoda: Insects > Digestive system... | reverse complement strand
AAGACGAAATTTGCCTGCACTTGCAATGGAAAGAAGACGGCATGGCTGAAGGTCTCGAACAAGGCAAAGCTGAGGAAAAAAAAGCTATTGCCCGCAACCTTCTTGCCAAGGGTTCAACCTCTGACTTCGTCAGCGAAATTACAGGGCTTTCTTTGGAAGAAATCGCAGGACTATGAAAATACTTTTTATCGGCGGAACAGGAACCATCTCTAGCGCGATAACAAGACGCTCCGTGCAATTGGGATGGGAAATTTACCATTTAAACAGGGGATCCAGAAAAGGCGAATTTAAAACACCCGAAATTAAACATGTTGAGTGCGATATACGAATCGAGACTGCCCCGGAAATACGCGAAAAATTAAAGGCTGTGCTTGGCTCTAAAAACCGGTTTGATGTGGTTGTCGATTTTATCGCCTTTGTGCCCGAGCATGTTCAAAAAGATTTTGAAATTTTTAACGGCATCTGTAAACAATTCATTTTTATTTCCTCCGCATCGGCATACCAAACGCCTCTTTCTTCGTATCTTGTTACAGAAAGTACCGTGCTTTCAAATCCGCTGTGGCGCTACTCGCGGGATAAAATCGCCTGCGAAGAATTTTTAATTTCCAAATACCGCGAAACAAGCTTCCCCGTTACAATCGTGCGCCCCAGCCACACTTACGACGAGCGAAGCGTCCCCCTTGGCGTTCACGGCTCCAACGGAAGTTATCAGGTTATTAAACGAATGCTGGAAGGCAAACAGGTAATCATTCACGGCGACGGCACAAGCCTTTGGACGCTCACCCATTCAAGTGATTTTGCGCGCGCATTCGTGCGGCTCATGGGGAACATTCACGCGATTGGCGAGGCTGTCCATATCACGTCCGACGAAAGCGTAACATGGAACCAGATTTATCAAATAATCGCGGACGCATTAAACGTTGAGTTAAAAGCCGTTCATGTTGCAAGCGAATTTTTAGAAGAATGTTCCGAAGGAAAATACGATTTTAAAGGAAGCCTTTTAGGAGATAAATCGAGTTCTGTCGTTTTTGATAATACTAAATTAAAACGTCTTGCCCCGGACTTTTGCGCAAAAGTAAGAGTGGACGAAGGCATCAAAATGACGATTGCAAATGTGCTGTCCCAAAGTGAATTACAAACAGAAGACAGCGAGTTTGATGAATGGTGCGATAAAGTGATAAGAGCCCTGGAAACAGTTAAAAGGGCGTTCTTAGCGTAATTATTTGGCGTGCTTTTTATGCTCTTTTAAAGCAAGAAAAACAATTACCACAAACAATACAATAAAGAAAAGTATGGTAAAAATTAGAGCTGTCATATTATGGTTATCTTCCTTTACTTCAGGGGGAGCGCCCACTATCACATTGGAAGGATCGACAGGAACCCTATTGTCTGTAAGGACTATTGCAAAACAAATGATCAGCGAAAGAATCATCACAGCAAGAGCGCCAATGCTCACAAGCCTTGTTTTAAAATCAGATTTTTTATCAAGAGCCATATAAACCACAGCGCCAAAAAGAACAATACCGATAATTATCCCGATTACCATATACCATATTTTCGGCTTGTTTACCTTGCCAATTAATGCGTTTTATGATAATATGACGGCAATCTATTTTAATAGCGAGGTATAAAATGGCTCATAAAATCAGCGATGCTTGCGTAAGCTGCGGTTCATGCGTTAGTGACTGTCCTGCAGAGGCAATCTCGGAACAGGGTGGACAGTTTCAGATCGATCCTTCAAAATGCACCGATTGCGGCGCATGCGTTAGTACTTGCCCAACAGAAGCTATTTCCGGATAGGCTTTGACGGCAATTAAGACAGGCAAGGGGATATCCCTTGCCTTTTTTTTGATTTTTATTTGCCTGCCGGTTTTCGGCAGTGACTTTCCCGTAATAAGACAGCTTAGCCCCATCGATACTATGTTCACTCAATTCATGAACGATATCGAGGGGAACCGCAGACGAGTTGCCGGCGTACGCGCGCTAACGCCTGAGCAAATTGCCGAGCATTTAACAATCTACCGGTACACGGTAAGAGAAGCCGACGATTTTATATCGCTTGCCGCGCGTCTCAATATCCCACACTCTGCTCTTGCAAGCATAAACAGATTAAATAACCCGCAGGCGCTGGAACCGGGAATGATTCTCCTTCTTCCCTCCTGCCCCGGCATATATATCCCTGAAAACATAATCACCGATTTGGAAAAAATACTTGGAGCGTCAAGGGAAAGCGATGAAAGATCTGTCGAGTTAAGACTCAGAATGGGGAACCACACGCTAAATTACCTTTTTTTCCCGGGCGCGGATTTTACGCATACCGAAAGAGCGTTTTTTTTAAACTCCGGGTTTCGTTTTCCGCTTCGTCAATATCGCATAACAAGCCGCTTTGGACTTAGAGCCGATCCTTTTACAGGAAACAGGCAGGTACACAGGGGAATAGACCTTGCCGCGCCAGAGGGAACCGAGGTTTTTGCGGTTGCAAACGGCACAGTATCATCAACAGGTTTTGATCCTGTATATGGAAATTATATCATTATCAGCCATAACAATAATTATTCAAGTCTTTATGGGCATCTGCAAACCATCTATGCGGTATTGCGATCGGATGTAAATTCAGGTAGTCTTATAGGAAGAGTAGGCTCAACAGGTCAATCTACGGGGCCGCATCTTCATTTTGAATTGCGCCGAGGCGGAATACCAATTGATCCTAACGGCAGGCTTCGTCCCTGACAATCGACGGAAAAAAAATAGGACGGTGTATGCTGATAAATTCTCTGCGTTACTTTGTAATGTTTTTAATTATAGCAATATTTCTTCTCATTCCCGGCATCACCGTTAACGCCGAGGCTTTCCGCACAATTGTGGAAGCTGTTCTGGAAGTTACGCCCGAAAGACCCACAGAAAACGCGGTCTCATTAGGCATTAACAGTTCGATAATTATCAATCTTGGCGCAGAAGCAAGATTTTTAAGAGGCGTCGAGCTTGAAATTACCGCTCCTCAAAGCTGGCTTCGTTTCCGAGGCGCGCTTGTAATGATGCTGTACAATAACATTACACCCGAAACGGCAAACGGTATAACCGACATGATTGGCACCCGAATTGCTTCCGAACCTCTGCCGTCAAGATTAAGAATAATTTATCAAATCCCAATCCGGGCGCAGCATGGGCTTAGAACGACAACAACCGTTACCGTTCCTTCCGCTGTAGCGCAGCCTGCGACATTTCCCATCATATTCAGACTGGTACAGATAGGCAAAGGACTTCCCGACGATTTTGAAAACTTGCGTTTCAGCGTAATCGCCCGTCCGATTTTAAGCGACGAAGGAGCAGTAAGGCTTGTTCCCCGTTACCCGTCCAATTTGAGAAACAGACCGTTTACGGTACTTATTAATGACAACGTAATTTCCAACATTTCCGAACAAATACTGCTTAGGGAGGGTGAACACCATCTTGTCGTCCTTTCTGACGATTACCGCAATATTTCAAGGCGTTTCATTGTAGAAAGAGGAAGGGTTATCGACCTTGTAATTGAGCTTCACGACCCTGCTCCCATCATCATACTTGAGGCTCCTCAGAATGCAGTAATTTACCTGAATAACAATATAATCCGCAGCCGCGATCCTTTTACCATTGAACCGGGTACCCACGAGGTTAGATTCCAGGTAGGCGACTACACAGTCGTGCGCACAATCAATGTTCAAAGGGGAAAAACCTACCGCGTAGCCATGGCAGTGGATGTCACAATAAACGAAGAAGAGTAAAATTAACTGTTAAGCTTTACCGTTCCCTCTACCGATATAATAATTGTCGGGATTATAGTTCCCCTCCCAAATCACTATAGTTCCGATATGCCTCAAGGGCATGGAGCTGTTCGAGATCAAAATCGGACAGCTCTTTTTATTTTTGCATCGATTTACTATAATTACCTATGCAGGAAAAACAGGAAACAAGCGAAATTCCAATTAAATTAAAGCCCTTCATGGGAATGCGCCCCGGCGTATACCTTACAATTCTGTATTCATTCATTTTACTAATCATAATCTTTTTCTTGCTTTTTTTTCCGGGTTTAAAAAATCCGGGATCGATGCTAATCGTAAAAACAGATCCAAAAAATGCTGCGATCAGAGTGGACGGTATTTATATGGGTCTTTCCGGCAGCAAAATTTTTGTTCCAAAAGGAACCCATACAATAGAAGCCGTATTGCCCGGTTTTGAAAGCCAATCGGCACAGCACACAATCGGCGCGCGCATTTTTGCGTCAATTTTTTTCCCTCTTAAATACGAAACTTCGTTTACGCTGCATTCAAATGATCCTGTACAAGCCTTTGCGGATTATGCATCAGATTTTGCGCAGTGGACATTTGCAGGGGAGCCAACTGCCAATTGGCAGGTGCCGATGAGCCTTTCCGAAGGAGCCGAGCGTCTTGGAAGATATGCAAACGAAGGCGGCAACAGGGAAGAATTCGAAGGGATTTTAAGAGCAGCTTCCCGTTTTGCGTCAACAAGAGCGTCTTTAAGAGATTTAGTACGCGCAAAAATTTTAATCGACAATAACGGAAACGCTCCTACCCCGCTTTCCATGGTTGGCTCAATTTCTGACATGCTGGATTTTTTATCGGGAAATAATAATTCTCCTTATTGGCTTTCTAATCTTTTCCCGTCTGATTCGCCCGTTGTATCAGCAATAGAAAATTCAGACTGGTACAAGTATACAAATGAGCGTATATCAAACACACCTCCGGTTATAAGACCTACCGTTATGGGACAAGTTCGATACGGCGGTCTTACGTTTATAGAAATTAATATAAGCGGCAGTTTTAGAATCAGCGAAACTTTTGTTCCAAAATCATTATTCGAAACATTTTTAAATGAAAACGAGGAATGGCGCGCTCATCATACAAATTATGCTCCCGACGAAATAACGATAAATCCTTTTGAAACTACAAACCCGGATGCAGTGACAGGAATTACATGGTATGCGGCAAAGGCTTTCTGCGAATGGTTTACAATCCGCTTTCTTCCCGCAGGAATCAAAGCAAGACTGCCTTTTAGTTGGGAATGGGAATCTGCGGCAAGGGTAATTAACAGTTTTTCAAATCCGGGCTGGGAATGGTGTGAAAATCCTTATGCTCCTTTTAATTTCGCAGCTCCCAAAGAAGCGATAGAAAAAGTCGGCTCGCCCGAGCGGACTTTACGCGGAAGACCAATAACAGGCATTGGAGCAACAACAGCTTCCATGCCGCCTGATTTATCATCGCCGATAATTTCCTTCCGCATTGCGATTGATTCCCTATGAGCGAAGGCGTAAAAATAATCGCGCAGAACCGTAAAGCGCGCCACGATTATTCCGTAGACGAGACCTATGAATGCGGTATCGAGCTTTTGGGAACAGAAGTAAAATCCTTCCGCGACGGCAAAATTTCGTTTCCTGACGCATGGGCAGAAGTAATATCAGGCGAGGTCTGGCTTCGTTCGCTTGTAGTTGCCGAAAACCCGTTTTCTTCGGTTTTTAACCATGAGCCGGACAGAAAAAAGCGATTGCTTCTTCATAAAGAAGAAATCAAGCGAATACACAGAAAAGTCGAAGAAAAAGGCTATACCCTCATTCCGCTTTCGTTTTATTTTAAAAAAGGACGCGTAAAAGTCGAACTTGGTCTTTGTAAAGGCAAAAAAGCTTATGACAAACGCGCAGGCATCAGGGAAAAGGACCTAAAACGCGAAATCGCCCGGGAATTCCGCAATAAATTAAGTTAAAATTCTCGCTAAGGCGCGAAGTACGCTAAGAACGCAAAGCACCTGTTCGAAAACTTGGCGTCCTTTGCGATCTTGGCGTCTTGGCGAGGAATTTTTCATATTTTATTCTATCGGGAGCGTTTTTCGATGAGTTCGAGCATGAAAAGGAATATAAAAACCAGCATGCCCAGTATTAATGCTGTGATTTTCATACTTTGGTCAGGAATAAAAGTGGGTTCCTGTGCGTAATAGATGTTTCCAGCTGTCGAAGGAGGCGTATTTGCGCTTGCAAGACCAACAATTCTTACAAATCGTTCGTTTTTATTACCATAACCCATTTGGCGGGCATGAATTAATATAGTATCCTGGTCATATATCAAATTACTTCTAGTTCTTTCCAGTTCTTCGTTAAGATTTCCTAAATTTTCGATATTATTCCATTGCCTGTCTCTCTCGGAGAGGAGATAATTGTACGAGGACATACCTTTGGGACCGCCGAAAAACGACAGAATCGTATAGATTGCTACTGCTGCCCATATCCCAATGAGGTATTTCTGGATTTTCATTACTCTTTTAACGGTAGTTTTTTGATGAATCTTTAAGCATTGACAACGGCAAAATCATACTCTATTATTTATAATAGAGATAAACTACTGAAAAAAGGGAAAAGTACCGATAATTAACCTAATGTGTTAATTTTGGGGAGCAGTTCATGGCACACGAAAAAAAACCTTCAATATACTCAGATCGCGGACACCTTGGTTCTGCAGACGAACTTGATGAATACGGCGTATGGGTCAAAAGCGAACCTCAGGTTCTTTCAGGCAGCGGCGGATCGGACTTGGATGCTCTTGCCTTACCTGTTGACGAAGAATCCGGCGACGAATCTCTGAATTTTGACGATGCCGTTCTTGATCTAAACAATACAGGTTCAACTTCTGCGCAGACAATGGAATTTCCCGATGACAATATTAATATCGATCTTGATGATGAACCGCCTTCTCCTTCCCCGGAAATAGAAGATTTTGATATAACTTCCAACGAAGACGATTTTGACATTTCTGGCGGCGAAGACACATTTAAAGAAGAGTTAAACGAAGATATAAAGATTGATGATGCCGGTTTTGATGATTTTGACACATCTTCATTGGAAAACGGCGACGATTTTACAAGCGAAGAATTCGGCGTTCCTACAGTCAGTTCGATAGAAAAAAATGTTGATAGCCTTCAGAATGATTTTGCTTCTGTGGCAAGCTCTGGTACCGGAGAACTTTCATCGCATTTACTTAAAAAAATAGCTGATGAACTTTCATCGATAAGAAGCGAACTTACAGACCTAAAAAAAGAATTTGCAAACGTTCATTCATCCGCTCCTGCAGGCGATAAAAACGGATTTTTCTCGGATGACGACGACGAAGCAATCGCGCTTACAGGCGACGAATTAAGCGACATTTTAAGCAGCGAAGGCGTAGAAACAGAAACCGCAGAAGAAGAAACAGTGCAGGAATCCGGTTTTAAAATCGGCGATGATGACGACGATGAAGCAATCGCGCTTACAGGCGATGAACTTGACAATATATTAAATTCAGCGGACTTTACGGAAGAATCCGGCACCGAACAAACTGTAGAAACCGATTTTACCGAAGAATCGCTTGCAGATGATTCGTTTGACATCAGCATGGAAGGCGATCCGTTAGGTGAAGATACGTTTGAAGTAGAACTTGGAGATGATTCGTCAGGTGAAACACCGGCGGAGGAACCGGCAGAAGAAGCGGCGGTTGAACCAATTGATATTGATTCTTTAAACATTGATATTAATTCACCGTCAGAAGATTCTCTCGATTTAGGCGGCGATGATATTGGCTTTGACGACTCGATCAGTTTGGATGATGACGATTCACTTTCTCTTGACGATGAACCGCTTGGTATTGTTGACGAATCTGTTTTAAGCGAAAGCGATTCTGAATTGCCGCCATTGGCAGACCTTTCTGATGACGCATTTGCAGATTTTACAAGCGGCGCAGACGAAACAGCAGGTGAAACTGCTGATGACATTACGCTTGAGCAGATAGAAGAAGAACCCGAAGCTGACGCGCCTATTAACGATGAAGACGAACTTGAAAAATTACGCGCAGACGGCGCTACTCCATTGACACTTCCTCCCGATGACACTTCCTATCTTGAAGAGAATGATATATCTCTGGAAGATAAGTTGGAGGAACCGGAGGAAGAAGAACCGGAGGAAGAACAAGAAGAACCGTCAATCGACCTTTCCGACGCTGTAATCGACGAGCCTGAATTGTCAATGGATGATATTTCAGCTAACGATAATCTGGAAGAGCCGTCTTTGGATGATTCAGGTTTTGATATGGATACTCTTAACGATTTAACTATAGATACAACAGATGACGATCTTGGCAGCGTTGCAGACGAGATTTCGTTTGACAGCGCCGCAAGCGAAGAAGCCGTTTCTGCTGATGAAGAAATCGCGTCTGATGACCTTTCTCTTGACGCAATAGACAGCGAAGACCTTGTGTTAGAGGATGCTTCGGCTGATATTGGCGATGGCAATTCAAGCGATGATATAGTCCTTGACGAAGTTTCTCTTGATGATGATCTTGGAATGGACGGCCTTGCGATGGATGATCTTGCGTCCGACGACATTGCAATGGATGATATTTCTTTTGACGAAGCGGCGCTTAATGATACACCGCTTGATGAACCTGCTCTTGATTCACTAGCTGATGATTCTGCGCTTGACGAATTTTCGGCAGAAGAACCTGCCGAAGATTCCGCAGCCGACGAAAGCGATACCGGTGATTTTATTTTAGGAGCCGGCGAAGAAGACCCGTTTGCGTTACCTGTTGCGCCGGATGACGAATGGACTATGGCTCACCAGCCTGCCGCACAGCATGAACCTGCTGTTGCACCTGCCGCTGTTGCTCCTGCTGCCGCTCCCGCAGCAATTCCTTCTACCGCAGCCGCCGGTCAAGCCGCGGGTGGTTTCCAGATTCCGTCAGATTTAAGATCCGAACTTAGAAACATTCTTAGCTATATGGATCAGCTTTTAGAATCTCTTCCGGAACAAAAGATCGAAGAATTTGCAAAATCCGAATACTTCGATTCCTACAAGAAACTCTTTAAGGACTTGGGGCTGGTATAATCGACAATATTGGCGCACAGCTTCATTCGCGTTACAATCCGCAGGCGGAAGCACAGCGCTATATTGATTCCCTTGATTTAAAAGAGGAAATAAAATATTTTATTTTAATTGAACCTGGTCTTGGATATATTATTCCTGTTTTAAAATCAAAATTTAAAAATGCAAATATTTTGGTTCTTCATGTCGATAATTTTCCTGCGCATGAAGAAATTCCAACATTAAAAAACGCCGATGCAATTTCAATTCAGAGTTTCCTGGAAACCAATATAACAGAAACCAAAGCGGAGAATGTGCGCATTATAGAATGGCGCCCTTCCCTAAATTATTATAAAACGCAATATGTTAATCTGCTTTCGCAGGCTGCAGATTTTTTAAAGCGCATGGACGCTGGAATAAGAACCACCGCCGCATTCGGTAAAAAATGGGTAAGAAACTTTTTTAAGAATATTACTCTTATAAATCGCAGTATTCTTTACAGAAAATCGGATTTACAAGTTATAATTACAGGGTCTGGCCCCGGTCTTGAAACTGCGCTCCCAATAATTAAAAAAGCGCAAGATTCAAGTTTGATTATAGCTTCATCTTCTTCAGTTTCCGCGTTATATGCAAATAATATAAAACCGGATTTAATAATCACAACGGACGGCGGCTCCTGGGCGCTAAAGCATATGTATCCATATTTTAGAAATAATAAAAACGATGTGATTTTTGCTTCTTCCTCATGCGCTGCCCTGCCCTCTCAAATGTCAGGCTGCGATTTATTATTAATAAATGACGGAAGTTTCTGGCAAAACGTTATTCTTCATGAGCTTTCTCTTGCGTCTGTATTGATTCCTCAAAAAGGAACCGTTACTGCGACAGCAGCTGAACTTGCGCTTTTAATAAGCTGCGGCAACATTTATTTTACAGGACTTGATTTTTCTGTAAATGATATAAGGAGCCATGTTAAACCCTATGCTTTTGACAGCATATTGTATAACGGCGCAAACCGCTTACTGCCTGTATATTCTCAGTATTTTACGCGAACTAACGCGATTAAAAATGGAAAAAGCATGGAAATTTATGCCTCATGGTTTAAAACTCAAATTTTATCATGGCCCAAACGTATTTATTCTATTACAAAAACAAGCGTATTTAAAGAAGGAAAACCAATATTTAATGAAAATAAAAAAAAATTAGGCGAATATTTTAACGCTGTAAATGTAAAAGAAGACCCTTCTCTTTATCAAAAGCGCGCATTAAACGCACTTTTCAATGCGCTACACAATGAAGAATATTCGCAAAATATTAAAAATGAACTGTCATCGCTTTTGTTTAACGGCGAAGAAAATGTCTCCGTCGATAAAATAAAAAACGCCATACTGGAAATTGCTCATGAATAAAATACGCTATACATTTAATATTTCCAAAAGCAAAGAATTAGTCCCCGCGGTTATTCTGGAAAATGGAAACGTATCTCCTCTTCATTCCATGATCGATCCCAAAAAAGAGGCGCAGCGTTTAATTACTGCAAACGGCTCGGGCGGCTTTACAGTTCTCCTTGGTTTGGGAGGCGGCTATGCAAGCGAAGCTGCGCTTGAACTTGACAGCTCTTTTGTGCTTGTGATAGATTTTGACAAGGAAAGTATTGAGCATCTTTTATCGCAAAAAGATTATTCGTACCTTTTAAACAATGAACGTTTTAATCTTTTAATAGACCCTTCTAATAATGAAATACTCGATTTTATTTTAGAAAATTACAAACCTGCGCTTCATGGCGGCTTAAAAATGATTCCGCTTAGAACAAGAACGGAACATGACACCCAAATTTTTGAAAACGCCGCCAAAGCTGTTCAGCAGGCGCTTGATATCGTAACAGGCGATTATTCTGTGCAGGCGCACTTTGGAAAACGATGGTTTATAAATATTATACGAAACATTAAATTTTTAAAAGAAAATGCAAATAATAATTTAACAAAAAATTTTTTAAATACAAAAATAGAAGATGCTGCAATAGTTGCGGCAGGTCCCTCGCTTAATCATCAAATAAATACGTTAAAAAAATTAAAATCGCAGGGTGCGTTTATTATTTGCACTGATACAGCCCTTGGCGCGCTTTTTTTTAATAATATAGAGGCAGACGCTGTTGTTTCGATTGACTGTCAGCATATAAGTTATAATCATTTTGCAGGCATCAATTTAAAGAAAAAAATACCGCTTGTCTTAGATATCGCAAGCCCTCCCCTGCTTTCCTGTTTTGATTCATTTTTTCCTGTATTATGTTCAAGCGGGCATCCGCTTGCGCGTTTTTTCTGCGAAACGTTTAATCGGTTTCCTCATTTAGATACTTCGGGCGGAAACGTAACTTATGCCTGTCTGTCTCTTGCAGAAACGTTAGGCGCAAAACGGATAACTCTTTTTGGCGCGGATTTTTCTTATGTTGGCGCAAATTCCTATGCAAGGGGAACATATATTTATCCGTATTTCTTAAACAGGCAAATACGCACTTCTTCTTTAGAAGCGAAATTTTCTTCGTTTTTATATCGCAGCGCGTTTCTTACGCCTGAAAAAAAAGACCAAATATACCGTGAAACTTCATCCCTTCGTTTTTACAGAAATAAATTAGAAGAAAAAGTTTCTATGATGGAAGCGCAGGTTTTTTGCGAAAATGGGTTTGGCGCGCCAATTACTTTAAAAAAGAATAACCAACCGCCACGAACGTCAATAAAGAGGGAAGAAAATTACAATGCGCCCCAAACAACAATCGGCGGTATCGAGTTTTTATCGCAATATAAAAATGAAATTTCCGCTTTACCGCAAGCAAATGAAAAGAAAAATTATTTTTTAAGAATAAATTTAAAACAAAAACACATTTTTACAACATTGCTTCCGCTTGCAGCTTTTATAAGGAAGAAAAACCCAAGCCTTAATGACCGCGAAATAATCGAAGCTGTAAAAAAATACAGCGTAGAGGAAATTGAAAAAATACTGCGTTAACTTTTATTGTCTTGCCGCGCTGATCTCTCTAAGATGATTCCTAAAAATATTTTCGGCGTTTCTAACCAATGACAGCGACCTTGCAAAAACAGGCGCAAAATCTGTCGGCGTATTTAAAAGTAATTCTATGGTAATTGACGCTACCCTTCCATCGGGAGAAACCGTAATTTTCGCAACTTTCGAGCGTCTATTTGCCATATTCGCCGCTTGCATCGCATCTTCCAGCGGAATTGTTCCAAGGCTGAACCCCATATAAATCTGAAAAAACGCTATATCGTTATCATCGATTATAATAAAATAGTTATCGCCGCCCACTTTAAATCGAATATCGCCATCTTCATCGACTGTAGGAAGATATCCTTCTTCCCTAAGATGTTCCATATAGATGCTTTGAAGGTCGGCTCTTATCCATTGGACTTCCTGTGCAAATACCTGAACGGAGAAAAATATCCCAAAAACAGCAATGGCTGCAAGAATTTTACCTATTTTTGCCATAAATACTCCTTAAAATGCATAAATATACGCCATTTTACAAACGTATACTATAAAGTATATGGAGGGAAATTCAAAAGTCAAGGATTTTGATATATTTACCATAGATTTATTTGATACAGCAGACTGCGTGCAAGCATGGCATGATAATTAACACGACACTAAGATTTTATTTATAAAAGCGCTGGCAAAAACGCCTGTGGGCTAGGATGGCTCTGGCATTTTTCCACACAGCCGCTAGCTGGCATTATACACGCAGACCATAGACGCCCACAAACCTTTTTACCCGCGCTCTTTCAAGTAATTATTAAGCGTGTGTGTTAATTAAAATGAATAATTGGCACTCCTGCTCCCAGTCTGCCATTTTAATTAAAACTATGCCATAGGTATAGTTTGCGCCTCTGCCTTTCAAGTAATTCTTGAGTATACACTGGCGTTCTTCTCGATCTTTGCACCTTTGCGAGAAATCTTCACTTCTTAATTCGTGCAAATTCGTGTAAATCCGTGGACCCTCTTCCTTGGCGTTCTTGGCGAGAGATTTAATTTACAGAATTATTGAAACAATATATAATATGGCTGATTGGTATAAAATGACTAATACTGCATTCAAATTAACGTTAAAAAATCTCTATTATTACGGCGCACGCTACCTAGACCCCCGTACGTCCCGCTAGCTTACAGGAGACCCGGCAATTTATCAGGGTGATTACATTCCTGTTGCCCCGATCGACGATGACGCGAGGAAACACAACCAGAACCTTCCCGGAATGGGCGGAATCTTCAATATCGTGAATATGCACGCTTATCATTACGCGGGGAATAATCTTGTTAAGTATGTTGATCCTGATGGGAGGGACAGTGTTTGGGAGATTGATAGATATACAAATACTATAAGAATAGAAATACCAGTTAGATTTGAAGAAGGAACAACCCTTGAACAGAAAGAGCATTTTAACGCAGCTGCTAAGGAATGGGAAGGGAACCATAATATCGGAGGAATAGAATTTAATATTATAATTAATGTAGTTGAAGTAAATGGCTCTGATAATTATCGTGGCGTCAGGGTTAATTCAATTACTTTTTCTCCAACAAGGGAAAATCATGATTCGGAACCTCCCTTCATTTCAAATGTTGTTGATAGTAACAGAATGACATTATATAATAATCCTAACAATTATTTATTTCAAGTAATAATAAAACATGAAATTGGTCATTTATTTGGATTAATGGACAGGTATCATGAAAGAGTAGACCAGAATGGAAACAGATATACACCACCCAATTTTGGATGGGAAACAAATATTATGGGTGCATTATCCCCTGGTAATGTTGAATCAAGAAATTATACAGAAGCTATCGTTAGAGATAGAATAAACAGAAAAATTTATACAGGAATTTAGTTATTACATTGGTGGTAAAAATATGATTAAAATTAATTATCTAAAGATGATGTATTTACATATAATTATATTATTGTTTTTTTCAATATTATTAACATGTTGTAAAACAAGAAACAACGATATAAATAAAACAGCAATAAATGAAAAAGAATATAAATCGTCAGGATATAAAAATAATATTTTTTTATATCCATATTATGGTGATATTAATACGCAAACTAGTTATGAAATATCAAATGATGACTTTGATTTTATAATAGATAATGAAGGTGCTTCATCGTGGATTAATGTATATAATGTTAGTAATCCTTGTGCATTTATAGAACCAATTATTTTTTCAATGTTATATGGAGAAAAAAGAATAAAATATTTATCATACTTAGAAAATAATTCATATGTGGAATTAACTGAAAACGAATTCTATATACTTACAAAAAAAAGATTAGAAAAAAACCATGGACTTATAATTAGAGCTGTTCATTTGCAATATGGTGGATATTTTTCAGTTGCAAAAAATGAATATAATGAATATCTTGTAACTTACTTAGTTATGGGATCAGGAATATATCAAAGAGGCAAAGCAATAATAATATTTGAAGCTGATGAATTACCTACTAATATCTATATTGATTATTTAGTTGTAAGGTAGATTAATTAGAGAAGAAATGAATAATTGTTTATCCACTTTCATCAAGTGAATAAACTTTTTACAAGGAGAAGAAAATGAAAAAGAAAAACAACAATTCAAAAGGAAACGCTAAAAACGTTTATTATTCCAAACCAAAAGAGAGCAATTCTCTAAGAGAAATCTACGACAAGTACCATCCCATGTCTGATTGGAAAGTAGATGATGCGTATAAGGAAAGATTGGATAAAATGCTTGCTCTTTTTGATTAGTTGAAAAATGAGGTGGAGGTAGCGGATGAGCGAGGGGGTGCTCAAGAAGGCATGCGAACCGGTGAGCATGTTTTTACAATAATGCTTTACAGCGTGCCTCTCAAATAATTTTTCATTTAAATAAAATTAATAGAGGCGCAGGTATGCATTTTAATTTAACAGAAAATAATAAAAAAAAATGAAACAACAAACGACAGTGTTCCCCCTTATGAATAATTTTTTCAAGGAATTTTAAAGGGTGTGAGCGCAAGACTTTGCGAACTTGTGTTACCAAACCATATGCTCAAGAATTACTTGAAAGACAGAGGCGCAAATTATATATTCAAAATTCATAACATTATTCGAGAAAGGCATGGGTGGAAGCCCTAGCGGGGGTATTTGGTCTGTATTGAAAAATGCCAGCTAGCGGCTGTTGAGAAAAATGCCAGAGCCAACTAACCCCCGTTAGGGTTTTGCACTCATGCCTTTATATAAAAATAGTATGAATTTAGCTTGTTAGGTTTGCGCCTCCGCCTTTGAAATAATAATTAAAACTTCATTGCGGCATATCCCACAAATGAGTCCGGCTCTTCCTCTGCCGCATCTGCGGAAGTTGCGTATTTTAAAAGCTTGGCGTTTCCAAGACCGAGAGAGTCGGCAAACCCAAGAGCGCCAAGTACGGCTCCCGGAGAACATGCTGCGCTTTCTATTTCTGCGCAGCGAAGAACTTCATTTGCATCGGCGGCTTGGACAGCCTTTACAAAACCTGCGTCATTTACATCGCGTACCCAATTTAGCGCATTTTCTCCTCTGCCCTTGGGCGAAAAGCCGTAGTTGGAACCGTAGTGGGTTAAATCAGTAGATGCAATTACTCTAATATCTCTGCCTGATTTTGATGCCGCTTTTGCAATTATTTTTCCGCTTTCAAAGGATTCAATTTCTGCGGGTAATCGAAGCCAGATAATTTTAGCTTTTGGAAAAAAATAATGCACCATAGGAAGCAGAACCTCGATTGTATTATCACGGTAACGGTCTTCTGAGCAGTTTAGGTTTGCATCTTCAAAGTCATTTATTAAAATTTCGCGAAGTTCTTTATCAATTTCGATATTGCCAAAAGGCGTTCTTGCAGCATCCTCCATGGCAAAAAGCGCAGGAGAGCCGCCGCCCAAGTGTCCGCCAAGAACGACAACTGTGTCTGCGTCAGGCGAAAGGCTCGAAATAGCCATTGCAGCAAGTTTTCCTGAATAATACCAGCCTGCATGAGGCGAAATAGCCGCTTTGGAAAGACGTTCTTTGCCGTTAAATTCTTTTAAAAATGCCAAAACTGAAGCTTTTTCGCGGGGAAACCAGCCTGCAGGCAGTGAATAATCTCTTAAATGCATATAAAACCTTGCCGATAATTATACCAGAGAAATATAAATATGGAAATGCAAAAAACGCGAAATGGGAATCTGGCACTTGGCGGCTCAATTGTAGCCGCTATTTGCATAATTATTTACCTTGGCGCTCTGATTCAAGGTTCTGTTCGAATATATTTAAACGTCGAACAGCGCAGGTCTGTTGCAGAGCATGAGTTTTCTGAACTTTTTAATCTTGCTCTGTCCTCAGGAAACCTTGGTTTTTTAAGCGAACAATATATTCAAACAATGAATAATGCCCTTAAATCAAAGATTGCAATTGAAGCGCTTATAATCACAGGCCCTGAAGGCGGACAGGCAATCGAA
>Ga0209755_10004535_pt1 | contig 16364 bp, 14 predicted proteins | sample TergutCo191P1_FD_187301 | JGI IMG/M metagenome (GOLD analysis project Ga0209755, IMG submission 187301) | Cornitermes sp. P1 segment gut microbial communities from Petit-Saut dam, French Guiana - Co191P1 (SPAdes) (version 2) | ecosystem: Host-associated > Arthropoda: Insects > Digestive system... | reverse complement strand
TCCACAACGAGGCCGCCGTCGGTAATCAGCGCGATGCTCTCGCCCGCCTCTAGGCGCGCCAGCAGATGGGGGGTTTTGGCGGCCTCGTTGTGGATATGAAAACTGGTGGCGGGGGTGGCGATATTGTAATGGCGTAGCAAAACGCCGCTGGTGCGGGTATCCTCGGCGGCAATCAAATCCACCTCGGCCAAAACCCCAAGGGCGCGAATGGTAATATCTGCCAAATTTCCAATGGGCGTGGCTACCACATAGAGCGTGCCGCCATTTACATATTTTTCCATTATTGCCCCCCGGCTATCCGCGCCATTAGCCATTGATTTAACAATTCCCGCGAAAATACCCGATGCTCTATTTCCCTCATCTCGTAATCGCCCCTGGGCACAGGCATTGCCGGAACCGCGCCCGCCGGCGGGATAATCACTCGGTTTTCCCCCTCCGCAAACTGCCAAGTCATTCGCTCGATTTGAAAAACCGTGTATGTCCCCGCCAGTTCGCCGGTTGATAATAAATTCGCAAACTCATCCTGGTTCATTAGCAAAAAGATCGCCGCTTCCCATTCGCTCATAAAATCCCGCGCAGCGGCTGTGCCGGGATATGTCATGCTGCCGGTCAAATGGCCATGAAAAGAGTGCGGCAAATTTTCGGCAATAATTCGCCCCGCCGCAAAAATCCCCAGAGCAACCACAAAAAGCCCCAAAAATAGCGCGAAATTAAAATTCCGTTTTTTGTCTAAATTTTCCATATATGTTAATCCTTTCCATTATAAATTTCCAAAATTTCAGGGGTGTATTCCCCATCCGAACCGCGGATTATCAGGGGCGAGGGCGTTTTGCAAAATGGGCGGCCGCCTTTTGTTGCGGCAATTAGCACCATATTTGGCGGCCTATCGGCGAGGGGTTGGATATAGCGTATGGTTTTTGGCTCGATACGATTTTTACGCAAATGGAAAATAATGTCAACAATTCGGTGGGGGCGGTGGATTAGGAAAAATTTGCCGCCCTCATTCAGCATTTGCGCGGCGCAGGCCGCTATATCGCTGACATTGCAGGCGATTTCGTGGCGAGCAATCGCTTTTGCATCGCTGTCGTTTTTTAGGCCGTCCGCCTCCAAATACGGCGGATTCGCCGTCACCACATCAAAACTGCCCGGCGCGAAAATTTCCCCCGCCCGGCGGATATCGCCGCAAACAATCTCAATCCGCCCGCAAAGCCCATTCAGGGCAACGCTCCGCCGCGCCAAATCCGCCGCCGCCGGCTGTATCTCGATTCCGGCAAAGCTCGCGCCGGGATTTTTCGCGCTCATCAAAATCGGCACAACCCCATTTCCACAGCACAAATCCAGACACCGCCCGCCCCGCGCCACCCTGGAAAATCCTGCCAGCAAAACGGCATCCATCCCAAAACAAAACCCCCGGGAATCCTGAATTATCCGCAATCCCTCGCATTGCAAATCGTCGATTCGCTCAAAATCCCCTATCATCTTCTGGCGCGCTCGTCAATCTCCGCCTTTTTGATAATCGTCACTTCCTCGGCGGCGTAAACATTGATGGCGGGGGGGTCGTTGGGTTTGCGGCGCACGGCCGCCCGCACAGTCTGGCGCAGGGTGCTAATGCTCAACACCTGCCCCTGCCCATCCGGCACCTGCACAATATCCCCAACCCCAGGCATAGTGCGGTTTAGCTCCTCATATGTTTCCTCCTCGTATTTCAAACAGCACATCAGCCGCCCGCAAATCCCGGAAATCTTTGTGGGATTTAGCGACAAGCCCTGATCCTTCGCCATTTTAATCGAAACCGGATGAAAATCCTCCAAAAAGCTGGCACAGCAAAGCTCGCGGCCGCAAACCCCAATTCCATTTAGCAGCTTTGCCTCATCCCGCACCCCGATTTGCCGCAGTTCGATTCGCATACGAAAAACACTCGCCAATTCTTTAACAAGCTCGCGAAAATCCACCCGCCCATCGGCAGTAAAATAAAAAATAATTTTCCCATTGTCAAATGTTAATTCCACATCAATCAATTTCATATCTAGCCCAAATTTGTCAATTTTTTCCTGACAAACATCTTTTGCCCCGGCGAGCTTGTCCCGATTGGCTAAAACCCGCGCCTCATCGGCCTCCGTCGCCACCCGCAAAATCTTTTTAACAGGCATAAACCGCTCCTCCGGCTCGACCATTCGATTCGCCAGCTCGCAAACGCCATATTCCACGCCCCGCACAGTTTCGACAATAACCCCGGCACCAGCCGCCACCTGCCGCCCCCCGGGGTCAAAATAGTAAATTCTGCCTGCTTTTTTAAAACGCACCCCTATAATTTCAATCATTCGATTGCTCCTTCCTGAAAGCCCGTATATGCATCATAATAGCATCTTTCAATCCATTTGGCAATATATTTTTCATCGGAATATTTTGCCAGCAAATCCGGATTATTCGCCAGCTCCTCGCTAAAAATCGGGTTATAATAAATCCGCCCCTCGGCCTTTCGGTATTTTTCGGATTTTTCCGGGCGGGATAAAATGGCCAGCTCCTCCACCACATCCGCCGGCTTTTTTTGCGCCTGATACGCGCTTTTATACCGGTCCAGCGCAGAGGCATAGCAATCCACAAATGTGATTAGCTGGGCGATAAAGCGATATGGCTCGGCCGCATCATCGGCGATATCCAGCGGATAGCCGCCCTTGCCATCAAAATGCTCATGATGCCAAATGGCGCACGCCCGCGCGCAATCAAACTCCGCCGCGGAAAGATAGCGCAAACTGCGCGCCGGATGGGTTTTTATTTGGGCAAATTCCTCATCAAAAATCGAGCGCAAAACCTGGCTAATAGGCCCAGAAACCTCGAGTTTTCCAATATCATGCAATAATGCACCCACATAAATTTCATTTAAAATCTCCGCCGGGTCGTTAAGGTTTGGGAAAATTTTAGCAAATATATGGGGATGGCTGATAATCAGCGATTGCGCCAAATCTCGCGCCATTTCTGCGCAAAAAATCGAATGGGCATAGGTGCTTTCGGTGGTGAGGCGCAAAATCGCCAAAGCCTTTTCTTTGCGCGATAAACCGCTCAAAGCCACGGTTAAAACCGTATTTAGCTCTTTGCCCAAATACCCCATAGCGATTCGCCCATCCCCCCTTGATGGAAAATTGGCAATCCATTTTAGGGCTTTTTTGGCATAACATAAACATAATTGCTTTAAATCATCTGGCAAATCATGGAAATATTTACATAAAACAGCAATAGCCGATAGCCCGGTTTGCAGACAGCCTATCAGCAAATTTATATTGTGCGACGAGGTATCTCTGGTCATGGTCTTTTCGGCCAGTCTGATTAAAAAATGCCAATACTCCTCATCGCTGATAATATCGCATTTATAGGCCAGCTGGGCCCATGCCAAATGGGCGGTATCATAGGTATCGCATTCATACAGGCTAAAATTATTATGCTGCTGCATAAAATTTAGATGCTTTTGCGCAAATTTTTTGGAAATCGGCACACTGCCGCCAAATTCACAAAAAGTGCCCAGCACCATTTGCGAATTTATTATTTGAACATCAAGCCATTCCAAATTTTGCTCCGGCAAATATTTATCAATCTCTTTTTTGAAATCATCCATGTCGCCAATAAGGCTGTCCAAACCCTCCAAATCCAAATCGATATTATTTAAATGATTTACCAGCCACACAAATTTGCAAAAAATATATAGTTTTTTTACCGGGTCGGATAGCTTTGCGCAATCGCTAATGGGAATTTTTTCAAAAAGCTTTTCGACATAAGAAATGGCCTTGTACCCCAAAACCCAGCCAACGGTATGGCTAAGACAAATCGCCAAATCTCGGGTATAAATAACCTGCTCATCCATTTTGGTCGCATCTTTCATCGCATTATCCAGCAGCGCGCGATAAATCAAAATGGCGGCATATCGGTCTGTGGACATGGGATTTTCGGGATTGATATAATATGGCGAGCCTGATATAGAATTGGCAAAGTTAGTTAGCTGCGCGATATTTTCACAAACATACTGATCCGACTCGCGCAACTCCTTTAAAATCGGCAAAAGCCCCGCAAAAATCGCCGAGGTTTTTTCGCCCATTTCCCGCTCGGAATTGGCATATTTATGCAGATTTTGTTTAAATTCCGCCTCTGATAGTCCGGTTTTGGATGTGATTCGTGTTTTTTTATCATGCTCGGCAATTAGCTCGATATATTCAGCCAGATTTTTTTCTATGTTTGTCATCTACTTTCCTCCAAATGAATATTCGCCGCGATAATTCGAGGCATTGTGGTGCGGTGCTTTTTTGGGGGCGTGGGTTTTGTTTTGCTCGTCAGTTTGGGTATAAATCCACAAACTATTGTAATCCCAAACCACCAGCTCGTCGCGGGCATCGCCGGTTAGGTCTATCGCCTCGGCGCATAGGGTCGGATGGCCATCATCCGGGAATGCCACCATTTGATTGCCGTTTATGTCGAATAAACCGCCAATATGAGGGTCGGCGTTTGTTAAAAAATAATCGTGTCCATCGCCCTTCCAATTTATGGGTGTAATTAAATTTCCATTTAGCTCGTTTTCAATTTCACAAATCGGATTGCCCTGGCTATCGTAAATATATAAGATTCCCTGATGTCCCCAAAAATTTGAAACTATTATTTCCAGCCCCTCGCGAGCCGGGTCAAAATTAGCTATGCTAATACGCTGGGCATGTCCCACCCCATCGCGCATAATAATATTGCCCCGAATATCGCCAATATAAAACCCCTCCGAACCCGCAACACAAGCGAAATACCCCTCATCACTGCTCGCCATAAATTTGCCGAAAACAATTTCATCCACATGGTCGGTGGCGATAGGGTATTCCCAGAGCTTTTTGCCATCGGCGGATAGCAGATGATATCCGCATAAAACCTCATCCCGGCCGTCATTATTGATATCGACGACAAGAGGAAAATGCCCGGTATTTGCGGTGCTATGATATGCCCAAAGCGGCTCTAGGCGCGAATTCAGCGCAAATAGGCGGCAATAGCGGTCTTTTATCAGTATTTCTAATGGACGCTCTCCCCCGCTCAAATTAGCAAAACTAATAGCATCCACATTCAGCCTATCAAAAGCATACCCCCCGGGGGTCGCCCCGATTATGGGCTGGGAATAGTCAGTTTTCGGCGTTTTCGCCCGGTGTTTAACGCGCCCGGTCGCCCCATCCAAAATCAAAATCTCGAAATTTATGGCACAAACAACCTCATCCGCCCCATCTCCATCGATATCGTAAATCTGGAAAGGCAGATCCGCCGAGATTTTGCCCAAATGGGCGGCATTTTCGCTAGGCTCGCCCCGCTGCCAAAGAATATTTCCATCCAAATCAATCGCCGTCAGGCAGCTAATATGCGGGTAAGCATCCCGGCTAACGCGCTTTTGCGCCTGCGCCAGCACTATATGCCACTGCTCGCCGCCGCACAAATGCCCAAAACGAATCTGGCGGCTAGTGCCAAAATTTTGCAAATCGATTTTTTTCCAAAGGCGCATGGCGGGATTGGCGTTTTGATGGGCTTTGTTTTGATTTTGCGCATCTGCCTGCATTTTAACAATCTCGGCAACAGTCCCCTCATTTGCCAAAACTTTCACATCCGTAAACTGGGTCGGGCAATCGGCAGAAATCCCAATTTTGCCGCCCCGCGCCACCAAAGGCGAGCTATATCGCAAAACCTCGATATTGTCAACAAAACAGCGAACCTGCTCCCCATCGCATTCCACCCGCAAAACATAATAATCATCGCAATTATTCGCAAAATCCGCCCTAGCCAATTCATGCAAATTTTCCTTATGCCGATGAATCAGCGCAACACCCCCGGCATCCATTTGAAAAACCAAGGTATTCAGGCTATTTTGCATACAAAAACAAAGGCCGGCAACGCCCCGGGTCGATAGCCGCCGCATGGCCGCCTGCGCATGATAATCCCGCCAAAAAATACTGCCGGTTTGCAGCGTTGGGAAAATGCGGTGGGGTCGCCCCTGCTCTACCCGGCAGCTCTCCATAAAATGCCGCCCGCCCGCCTCGGTAATAATCCACGTCGGCCCGGTGCCATTCCATGTATAGTTGCAAATCTGATCAACCCAGCCCCGCCGCTCGCCCGCGGGCATAATATACTGATATTCGCCCATGGCGGAATGGTCGGGGTCATATGGAAATTCGCCAATAGCAAAGGCGGAAAAATCATCCGCAAAAAGAGTGGTCATTTTTATTCCCCCAATCGAAATTCTGCGCGCCGCCCAAAGGCCGGGTTTGAAAAGGTATGCAAAACGTCTGTTAAAAAAACGCCAAAAATATCCCCCTCGTCCAAAAGCCCGCCGGATAGTCGCTCATAAACATGGGCGCGCATAATGGCCATGCCATCGGCCGAAATAATATCCTCAAAAGAAATCTCGCTCAAAGCCCGCGCAACGGCGGTATTTAGCGCATGACTGCCCACCCGCGCATTGCCTCGCAAAGCGAGCGTCACCTGCGCCTCAAAATGATGCTCATCCCCCTGCGCATCCAGCACCATAATACGCACCAGCGGCGTCGAGGCCATGCGAATGCTGCCATCATCCCGCCCCCCCAGCCATATCAGCGCAACCAGCCCCAGCATCAAAGCCGCCAAAACCCCAACAACAACCAAATTCTGCCGCCGCTGCGCCCGCCTGCGCCCCTTATCCTCAAATTCTCGCAAAACCAAATCCATCACCCACAAATACTATTTTGTATAATTTTAACATATAAGAAAAACAAAGTCAACCACAGCCCCCGCCAATTTAATTTTTTGGAACAAAATACCGTAAAAATCTATAAAAAAATCCTTGACAAATGGAGAGGTTTATGGTACAATGTATTTTGTTGTTGGTATTGGGCTGTAGCCAAGGGGTAAGGCAACGGACTTTGACTCCGTCATTCGAAGGTTCAAATCCTTCCAGCTCAGTTGCAGATTTTTGCCGATATTGTGAATATCGGCTTTTTTATTTGGGGGTGGATTATGTATCGGATTCATGATGATTTTGTCGGGCGCAGATATCCTGAAAGTGCTGATTTGATTGCGGTTTGTGATGCGCCTGTTTTGAAAACTGGGGCTATTGGAGGCGCGGTTGTTATTGAAGCGATTGAGATAGTGGAATGTGATGGTATATTCGTTTTGCGAATATTTAGCCGCGAAGGGATTGTGGGTCTGTCTGCCTCGGATGGGCGCATAGCCCAGCTTTGGCCGATATTAGAAAACTTTATCGCACCTTATTTTATTGGGCGGGATGCGCGGGATTTGGAAAGTATTTTAGATGAGGTTTATGTTCGTGAAAATAATTACAAACTGGCGGGGCTGGCGTATTTTATTTGCATTGCGCTGATAGAAACAGCGGTGCTGGATATGCTGGGAAAGGCCGCAAATTTGCCTGTTGCCGCTCTTTTGGGCGATGTGGTTCGTCAGGAGATTGATATTTATATCGCAAGCGGGAATCGGGACACCTCTCCGGAGGAGGAGGTGGCGATTTTGGCCGAGCGGGTGGCGCAAACCGGGGCGCGCGCCATAAAATTCAAGCTCGGCGGGCGGATGAGCCGCAATGCGGATTCTATCGCCGGGCGCACGGAAGCCTTGCTATATCAGGCGCGGCGGCATTTTGGCGATGATTTTATTATCCATACCGATGGCAATGGCAGCTATGATGCCCCCCGCGCCATTGAAATCGGGCGGATTTGCGAGGATATCGGCGCGTATTTTTACGAGGAGCCCTGCCCTTTTGACGACCTTTGGGAAACCCGCGCTGTGGCGGATGCGCTTGCGATTCCTATCGCTTTTGGCGAGCAGGAAACCAGCCTGCGCCGCTTTCGCTGGCTGATTGAGGAGAGTGCCGCGGATGTTTTGCAGCCGGATGTGCAATATTTTGGCGGGCTGATTCGGGCAACAAAAGTGGCGCGGATGGCCGAGCTGGCAAATATTTCCATCACCCCCCATATCTCCGGCGGAATAACCGCCACATGGATGCTCCATCTGGCCGCCTATACCCCAAATCTGGGCGTTTATCAGGAATACAAACATTTTGACAATTGCGAAACATATTTTGACCCCCAGCCCATTCCAAAAAATGGCAAAATCCCTCTGCCCAAAGGGGCTGGCTTGGGCATGAATATCGACAAAACCCTATTATCACGCGCCCGGCCGGTTTTCAAGCTATGATGGAGGATCTGAACATTTTTATGCAATGCCATCGCCCCAATCCCGCGGCTTTTCAGGATTTGCCCGAGGGGTTTTCTTTCCGATTATGCCGCGAAAACGAGATTGACATTTGGGCGCGGATTGTGGCCGAGGAAAAATACGTGGGCTATGTAATGGAATTTTTTGACAGGGTTTATGCTCTTCGCCTGCATGAATTTTTTGAAAATTGCTGGTTTGTTTGTGATTTGACAGGCAAGCCTATTGGCTCGTGTATGATTTGGCGGGCATATGGCAAAATCAACACTCTTGGCTGGCTGCGGGTTTTGCCCGAATACGAGGGGCGCGGCATTGGGCGGGCGTTGATTTCCAAAATTTTACAAAAAATGGATTTCCCCGCCTATTTGCATACCCAGCCCACATCCGCCCGCGCAATCAAGCTTTATTCCGATTTTGGCTTCGCGCTGATTTCTGATGATGTTCCCGGCAATCGCAAAAATGATTTGGCGGAAAGTCTGGATTATTTACAAAAAATGTTATCAAAGGAAGATTATGGAAATTTGATATTTACAAATGCTGACCAGTATTTTTTGGAAACTCTTGCTAATAGCGAGATGGCGGAATTTTAGGAGCGTGTTTATATGCGAGCGATTCGCGGGGCTATTGATGCCGAAAATACGGCGCAGAGCATTTTGGCTAAAACCGAAATTATGTTGAATGAGATTATGCAAAGGAATAATCTGGAAATAGAGGAAATTATTTCTGTGCATTTTACGGCCACAAAGGATTTAAATGCGGCCTATCCGGCGGCGGCGGCGCGAGGGCTTGGTTTGACCCGCGCCGCGCTGATGTGCATGCAGGAAATGGACGTTGCGGGCAGCATGGCGGGGCTGATTCGCTGTTGCGTTTTTGCGGCGGGCGAGGGCGAGGCGGCGCATGTGTATTTGGGCGCGGCCGCCGCTCTGCGCCCGGATTTGCGCCCCGTCCAAATCGCGATTGATGGCCCCGGGGGCAGCGGCAAAAGCTCCGTCGCGCGAGAGCTGGCGCGGCGGCTGGGCTTTGCCTATATCGACACCGGTGCTATGTATCGCGCCGTGGCTCTGGCGGCGGATTTGCGCGGGATTGATTGGGAAAACGAATCCGCCATATCCGCTATGATGGAAAATATTTCCATCGACATTGTGCTTGACAAAAATGGACAAGCTTTGTTTCTTGACAATACCGATGTTTCCACCCAATTGCGCAGTGCGGAGATGGGTCGGGGCGCATCGTCCGTGGCCAAATATGGCGCGGTTCGCGAAAAAATGGTTGATATCCAGCAAAATCTGGCGGCCAATCGAAATGTGGTGATGGAGGGGCGCGATATCGCCAGCGTGGTTTTGCCAAATGCCAGCGCGAAAATCTATCTGGATGCCAGCCCGCAAATCCGCGCCAGCCGCCGCTTTGCCGAGCTAACCGAGCTAGGCCACACCCCCGACCACGCGGACATCCTAGCCCAAATCATCGCCCGCGACAAACAAGACGCCGCCCGCGAGCTAGCCCCCCTAGCAATAGCCCCCGGCGCGACCGTCGTCGACACCACCAAAATGGATTTCGACACAGTAGTCAAAACCTTGATGGAAATTATTTCCAAATAGCATATAAACCCCAAAAATATACCGAAAACTTGGAGGGTTTTTAAGATGAAGAAATTGTTTTTAGCTTCATGGTTTGCGGGGTCGGCTAGTTTGCTTCCCGCCTTTGTGAAAGAAGATTTAACAGGGAAAAAGGTTGTATTTATCCCAACAGCGAGTAGTTACGAGATGGCTGATGAAAATCGAGCAGGATATGATTACATTAACGGATTGGACAAACAAGCCTTAGAAAAATTGGGTTTTATTGTTGAGTCATTGGACGTTATAGATGAAACAATCGAAAAAATTGGTGAAAGCATTACCAATGCTGACTGCATATTCGTCTGTGGCGGTGATACGTTTTTCTTGTTGCAGGAGCTAAAACGCAAAGGCGTTGATAAAATGATTGCTCAACATATCGAACAAGGAAAATTATACATGGGAACATCGGCTGGTTCAGCAATAGTTCAAAAAGATATATTTGTAGACCATAGCGAAGATGATTCACGCGCACCAGAATTAAATGGTGATTTTTCCGCACTTGGATTCGTTGATTTTTATTTGCATGTACACTATGGTCGTAATTATTTTGGTGATGATGAAAAAGTGCATAATAAATATTACGCTCATCTTAACTGCATTAAAATTGATGATAACCAAGCGGTAACAATTGACGGCAACAAAATGGAGATTATTGCTGCTCCCAAAAGTTGCATTCCTGAAATTCCAATGTTATAAGAAATAAAATTTTTTAGACTGCTTCAAGAAAATGGCATTAAATTCACAAATGATTGGGGTGGCTTTGAGGAATTTAGATGAAAAGTAAATATTTTGTGTAATAACTCCTTGGTACAAGCATATATTGAATTATCGAGCTTGTACTAAGGAGGGTTTTTTATGGGGTTTCATGCGCGGGATATTGAGCGGGTTTTTGAGGGTTTTGGGGTTGATGTGGGGGCGGGGCTGGCTGGCGCGGAGGCGGCGCGGCGGCTGGCGGCTGATGGGCGCAATGTTTTGCAGGCGGCCAAAGAGCGGCCTTTGATTTTGCGGTTTTTTGCCCAGTTTAATGATTTTATGGTGATAATTTTGCTGGCGGCGGCGGGGCTGTCTTATTTTGTTTCTGTTATCGCCCACGAGGGGCGCGCCGCCGACCCGTTTATTATTTTGGCGATCGTTTGCCTAAATGCGATTTTGGGGCTGGCGCAGGAATCCCGCGCAAAGAAGGCTTTGCAGGCTTTGTCAAATATGGCGGGGGGCGTTGCGAAAGTTTTGCGGGATGGGGCTATTAGCGTGATTCCCGCCGATTCGCTGGTTGTGGGCGATATTATTTTGCTCGAGGCCGGGGATGTTGTTCCTGCCGATGTTCGTCTAATTTCTGCCATAAATTTGAAAATCGAGGAATCTGCGCTTACCGGCGAGTCTGTTCCCGCCGAAAAAGATGCTGGCGCGAAACCCGCTGCTGATGCGGGAATCGGTGATATGCCAAATATGGGATTTTTTGGTACTGGCGTGGTTTATGGGCGCGGGCGCGGGGTTGTTGTTGCGACCGGGATGGATACGGAGATGGGCAAAATCGCCCGCCTGCTAATGGACGAGCAAGCCCCCGAAACCCCCCTGCAGCGCAAACTGGCGCAAACCGGCAAGGCTCTGGGCATCGGCGCGCTGGCGATTTGCGCGGTGATTTTTGTGATAGGCACAATCCGCGCGATTCCACCGTTTGAGATGTTTATGACCAGCGTTAGTTTGGCGGTGGCGGCTATTCCCGAGGGGCTTGTCGCTATTGTGACAATCATGCTGGCCATGGGCGTTACCCGAATGGCGCGGCGCGGCGCGATTATTCGCAAGCTCCCCGCCGTCGAAACGCTGGGCGGCGCGGATATTATTTGCTCGGACAAAACAGGCACGCTGACCCAAAATCGGATGAAAATCATTGAAATAGCTGATGGCGCGGGGCTTTTGGATATGTCTGACAAAAAAGCAACGGCGATTTTGCGGCTGGGGGCTTTGTGCAACGACTGCATAATCGACGGCCGCGGCCATATTTTGGGCGACCCCACCGAGGCCGCATTTATCGCCGCTCTGCATGATATCGGCGGCAGCAAAGGGCGGCTGGATATGGAAATGCCGCGGCTGGGCGAGATTCCTTTTGATTCGACGCGAAAGCTGATGAGCACCGTTCATTTGGCGGATGATTTACATATTATGGCAACAAAGGGCGCGCCTGATATTTTATTGTCAAAATGCACCCATATTATGGAAAATGGCGAGATTGTCCCTCTTAGCAATATTCGCCGCGCCGGGATTTTGCGGATAAATGACGAAATGGCGGGGCGGGCTTTGCGGGTTTTGGCTGTTGGAATGAGGCAATTGGAAGATATTGGAGAAATTGAGGAGGAAGGCTTGATTTTCATGGGTTTGGCGGGTATGCTCGACCCCCCGCGACCCGAGGCGCAAAAAGCCGTTGAAATCTGCCGTGGGGCTGGGATTGCGCCGGTTATGATTACCGGCGACCATGCCCAAACCGCCCTCGCCATTGCCCAGCAAATAGGGATTTGCGGCAAAAATGAGCGGGTGATTACCGGCGACGATTTGCGGGCTATGGATGATGATGAATTGTCGGAAAAAGTGGCTACGGCGCGGGTTTTTGCGCGGGTTACCCCCGAGCATAAAGTCCGCATTGTGAAGGCATTTCAAGGGCGCGGCCATGTTGTGGCAATGACCGGCGATGGGGTGAATGACGCGCCCGCGCTAAAGGCCGCCGATATCGGCTGCGCCATGGGCATAGCCGGGACGGACGTGGCAAAAGGCGCGGCTGATATGATTTTAACAGACGACAATTTTGCGACAATCGTGGCGGCGGTGCGCGAGGGGCGCGGGATTTTTGCCAACATCCGCAAAGCCGTGCATTTCCTGCTATCCAGCAATATTGGCGAAATAATCACAATCTTTGTGGCGATTTTAATGGGCTGGCCGACGCCGCTTTTGGCAATCCACCTGCTCTGGGTAAATTTGGTAACGGACTCGCTGCCCGCAATCGCGCTGGGGCTAGACCCAGCCGAGGCCGGAGTAATGCACCGCCCGCCGGTCGCCCCCCATCGCGGGCTATTCGATGGAAAATTATGGAAGCGCATAATCCTAGAGGGCGCGATGATTGGAATGCTCTCTTTGCTGGCATTCGCGCTGGGCATGACCCGCTTTGGATGCGTGGATGCCGCTCGCACCATGGCTTTCGCCACCCTCTCCATCTCCCAGCTAGTCCATGCGTTCAATATGCGGTCGGAGCGGTCGATTTTCAAAATCCGCATATTTGAAAATCGCTTTTTGGTGGGGGCGTTTGCGATAGGCCTAGCCTTGCAAACGGCGGTAATCAGCATTCCCGCCGCCGCTGGACTATTTCGCGTAGTACCGCTGGCCGCCGCGCAATGGCAATTTGTGGCAATATTGTCAATTTTACCCATTGCCATAGTCGAGCTGGAAAAATTGCTAATCAATCGCAAAAAAGATTGACAATTTCATGATTATTTTCAACCGCTAGGCAATGGGTATGGGCTGTGCCGCTTTTTGGCATGCCATCATAATAGCAAATCAGACGAGCGGAATTGTTAATCAAAAAACGATTCCGCTCGTAATAGCAGCCGGGGATGTGATTTTCGCTCAAAACCACGGCGGATTCGGCCTCCATCAAAACCCTATCAAACCGCCGCCGCCAATGCGCCGGAAATTTTCGCGCCATATGGCGAAAGGGCAAAATGGCAAAAAGGCGGATTTCTGGGCAATCGCGCCCGGCCGCCAAAATTTGCTCTGCCGCAAAAATATCAAAACCCATTGCCATGCCCGTCAAAAAATTCACGCAACCCGCATCAATAGCGCGGCTAATGGCATCATCCAATTTCCGCGCCAGCAAAATCCCCGCCAAAGAGCGGTCGAAATCCCCTTTGCGGTGGCCGGAAAAGGCGCATGTTATTTGTTTGTCAAAATCAGCTATTTCCCCCATAATTCCGCCTTTCGCAAAATCATTTCATCAATGCGGGCAATGTATTCCCCCAGCTCTTTCACGTTAAAAGCCCGGCGGATTAGGTTTTTGGCGGGGTCGATATGTTTTGAAATCGCGCCCGCCCCCGCCGCAAAAAGGTTTTGTCGTTCTTCCATAATCTGGATATTGTAAAGCCCATGTTTGCCGGGTTTGCACCAGCCCACATTTTCATGATTGCCCGGGGAATTTTTTTGTCGATATAGATAATAGGGCGCGAAACCCGCGCGGGACAAGGCTTTGGCGGCGGTATCCACCATCTCGACCATTTGCTGGGCGGCGGCGATATTATGGTCGCCCAGCTCATCCCGCAGGCGCGAGGCGCGCTTCACCGCCAGCGTATGCACCGTAACCGAATCCGGCCCCATGGGCAAAAGGGCGGCCAGGGTATTTTCCACATCCCCTGCCCGCTCCAGAGCCAACCCCAAAATAATATCCGCATTTATATGCGCAAAACCCGCATCTCGCGCCATCCACCATGCGCGGCAAAAATCCGCAAATGTATGCCCGCGGCCGATTTGCGCGAGGGTCGAATCATTTGCGCTTTGGCAATTTATGGAAATGCGATTAACCCCGAAATCCGTCATAATGCGGAGATTTTCGGGGTTTATGGTATCAGGCCGACCGGCCTCGACGGTGTATTCGGACGCATTCGCCGTGTCAAAATGAACCGCGATAGCCGCCAGCACCCGCTGGAAGTTATACGTATCAAGCGCGGTGGGTGTGCCGCCGCCGATATAAATGCTCTCAATCGGGCAATCCCCCGCAATCCGGGCAATACCGCCAATCTCGCGAATCAGCGCGTCCGTATAATCATCCATCCGATTTCCAAATTTTGCCACGGGATAAGACGCAAAAGAGCAATACAAACAGCGGCTCGGGCAAAAAGGAATGCCGATATACAGGGCGGCGACGGGGTTTTGCGGCTCGCACAAAATCCCCCGCTGATACCCAGCAACCCCCGCGCAAAGCCGCGCTTTTTCCGGATGGGCAAAATATCTCTCGGCCAAAATCGCCGCACAATCAGCCTCGCTATGCCCACCATCCAAAATTTCATGAGCGATTTTGGTTGGGCGAATCCCGATGAGCGTGCCCCATGGCGGTCGATACCCAGTCTGCCGCGCCAAAAGATTAAAAATCGCCGTTTTCACCCCAAAGGGCTTCTCGGCCTGATATTCTTTGTCTATAATTTGTCCATCTTCATAAAAATTCACAATAATTCCTGATTCAGTCAAAAACTCTAAGGCCATCCCCTTTTGAGGAACAGCCTGAACAACCCGAAATCCCATATGCTGGAAAAAAACCTGGGTCATAGTTTGCACATCATTATGCGCAATTTTTTTATCAATCACAAAAACCATAAACTACGCCGGTACTCGGTTTACAAGCCGCGCCAGCCGCGATTTTTTACGCGAGGCGGTATTTTTATGCAACACGCCCTTTGAGCAAGCCCGGTCGATATGCCGCACAGCACCCACCAAAGCCGCCGCCGCCGCCGCTTTATCATTAGCCGCCGCCGCCAAAGTCACCTTCCTAATAGCGGTTCTAGTCTGCGATTTAATCATCTTATTGCGCAAAGTCTTCTTAATAATAACCTTAATCCGCTTCTTCGCCGATTTCGTATTAGCCATTTTGCACCTCCCAACATCCAAAAATTTCAATCCATATCATTCTACATCATTTCCCCAAAAATGTCAACCCCCCATAAAAGTTGTCCGTGGGTGTCTCGTCACTTAACCACCAGTTAAATTTTGTAACTTGACAATATCTGGTGCTCATGCGAAAATTAGTGTAAAATGAAATCAAAAAGGGAGTTGATACCGTGAAAATCAGCATCGGAGTGAATATCAAGCGGCTTCGCCAAGAAAAGAATATCACCCAAGAGCGGCTGGCCGAGCATTTGGGCATTTCCGCCCCCGCCGTGAGCAAATGGGAGCGCGGCGAGACTTTGCCCGACATTGTCATGCTTCTGCCCCTGGCCTGCTATTTCGGCACTACGACCGACGAGCTGCTGGGCTTTGATGCAGCGCGGCTGGAGGCGGAGATCAGGATTGCGGAGTATGAAAACCTGCGCACCATCGGCAAAAAGGAGGAATACAAAGCGGCCGCGGCCGCGGCCTACCGCGATTATCCCGGCGATTATCGAGTGATGCGGGATTACATGTATTCGTGCATCGATGGGAAAACCAACAACCCCGCCGAAGCCGTTTTGCACCACGGCGATGCCTTTATCCCGCTGTGCGAGCGGATTTTGGATGAATGTCATGATGATGTCATCCGCCGTGATGCATCCCATATTTTGGCAATTATTTACAAGACCCGCGGCGAGAACGAGAAGGCGGCGGGGTGCTTTGCCAACTTCCCAAGCTGGTATGACGGGCGGGGCCACAGACTGGAAAATATTTGGGACAGGGGCTCGGATGAGTGGTGGCGGCAGGTGCACGAAAATATGTATACCCTGCTCGATTTCGCTCTGGACAAGGTTGAGCGGGTGCTCTGGAATGGCGATTCGCACAACGATACAAAGCATCAGCTCACCGAGCAAATCGTCATTCCAG
>Ga0209755_10004534_pt1 | contig 16368 bp, 11 predicted proteins | sample TergutCo191P1_FD_187301 | JGI IMG/M metagenome (GOLD analysis project Ga0209755, IMG submission 187301) | Cornitermes sp. P1 segment gut microbial communities from Petit-Saut dam, French Guiana - Co191P1 (SPAdes) (version 2) | ecosystem: Host-associated > Arthropoda: Insects > Digestive system... | reverse complement strand
TCCTTTGGGACTCTTCTCAGGCTTTTACGGCGGCAAGTTTGATTCAATTGTAGGACGTTTCTGCGACGTGCTGCTGTCGTTCCCTTCGCTGCTCCTTGCTTTCCTTTTCGTTGCCGCTCTTGGGCGGGGAATGGCAAATGCCGTGCTTGCTCTCGGAATTATTTATGTGCCGATGATTACACGCCTTGTCCGCTCCCTCACTATTGTCGAAAAAAATAAAACCTATGTCGAAGCCGCGGAGTCAATCGGCTATTCGCGTCCTTACATTCTCTTCCGCCACATTTTGCCGAACTGTGTCGACACTATGATGGTGCAGCTTACCTTAGACCTTGCCTACGCGATTCTTGATCTTGCGGCGTTGAGTTTCATCGGTCTTGGCGTGAGCCCGCCGACGGCTGACTGGGGCGCGATGCTGCAGGAGGGAAGGAACTTCCTGCTTCAGAGTCCGCTTCTCGCTCTTGCCCCGGGCGGCGCGATTGTTATTACGGTAATCAGTCTCAATGTGTTCAGCGACTGCATAACGCAGTATCTTGATCCGCAGGGAAGGGCGTTACCTTCTTTTAAAAAGATGGAGAAGTACAGGAGTAAATCAAATGGAAACTGATATTCTCTCCATCGAAAACCTCTCCTGCGATTTTCTTACTGTCGAAGGGATCGTCTATGCCTTAAGCGGAATAAACCTGCAGTTAAAGCGGGGAGAGATCCACGGTCTTGTCGGGGAGTCGGGCTGCGGAAAAAGCGTAACCTCCCGGGCAATCCTCGGTCTTGTTGACAAGAAGCATACACGGCTTGGAGGAGCGGTTCGTTTCGACGGAAAAAATCTTTTAGAACTGCCGGAAAAAGAAATGCGGATGATTCGAGGCAAGCGTATCTCGATGATTTTTCAGGACCCTCTCAATTCACTTTCGCCGCTTGAGACTGTCGGCAGTCAGATTGAAGAAGCCATGAAAAATCATCTGGAGTTATCTAAATCTGAATTGCGAATCTGCGCCGAGTCGCTCCTTGAAAAGGTCGGGCTTCACAGAGAGACTGCAAGGCAGTATCCTTTTGAGCTTTCAGGCGGAATGCAGCAGCGTGTTATGATCGCTCAGGCTATCAGCTGCGATCCCGAACTGCTCATTGCTGACGAGCCGACAACTGCCCTTGATCTTACCATTCAATCTCAGGTTTTAAGTTTGCTGAGAAGTTTGCAGAAAGAACTCTCGCTTTCGATTCTGCTTATTACCCATAACTTTTCTCTTGTTACAGAAAACTGCGATCATGCTTCCGTAATGTACGCCGGCAGGATTGTCGAGACGGCCCCTGTGAGGGATATAATTAAATCGCCCTGCCATCCGTACACGCGCGCTCTTATCAACTGCATACCGCGCCCGGCTGCGAAAGCTACAAGTGACGCTGATGCAAAAGCCGATCTGAAACAGAGAGCGAAGCTGCCTGTGATCTCCGGCTCTCCTCCGAGACTCTACGATCCGATCACAGCCTGTCCCTTTCTTCCGCGCTGCCCGAAAGCAAGCAGGCTTTGCGCTGTGATGCCTTCGGTAACAGGTCTTAGCGGAGGGCGGTCGGTCTCTTGTCATCATCCTGAAATTCCGCCGGAGGGCGCATGTTAGAAGTCAGAGACTTAAAAAAATATTTTCTGTTGAACAACAACCAGAAGTTATGGGCTGTTAACGGCGTTTCATTTAAAGTACAAAAAAACGAAGCGCTCGGTATTGTAGGCGAATCGGGCTGCGGAAAGTCAACTTTGGGCCGTCTTATTCTGCGCCTTATCGAGCCGGGCTCAGGTCAGGTTTTTTTTGAAGGTAATGAAATTACCGGTATCAGCCGGAGAGAGTTAAGACCGAAGCGCAGGATGATGCAGATGGTTTTTCAAAATCCCTTCGCGTCTTTCAACCCGAAGATACAGATAGGCAAATCTCTCAGCGAGGTCTGCAAGTACTACGGAGAAAGCCGTGAAAAAATTGATCGTCTGTTAGATGATACAAGCCTGTCGTCCGATTTACTTAACCGCTGGCCGAGAGAGCTCTCAGGCGGACAGCTCCAGCGTCTTGCCATCGTAAGAGCTCTTATTTCTGAGCCTTCGCTGCTTGTCGCAGATGAACCTCTCGCTTCCCTCGATGTTTCAGTTCAGGCGCAGCTCATCAATCTGCTTGAAGATATCAGAAAGACCCGCGCTATGACGATGATTTTTATTTCACACGACATGAATGTGGTAGAGTACTTCTGCGACAGGGCCGCAGTGATGTACATGGGTGTAATAATGGAGCTGATTCCCGCGTCAAAACTGTGCGGCGCTCTTCACCCTTATACCAAATCCCTTCGCGCCGCAGCTCCCCGCCTTGATGTTTTTAAAGGTGACGCGCAGACAGAGACGCCGTCTCCCGCGATAACAGGGGAGACGCCAAATCCGCGTTTGCAAGTTTCAGGCTGTCCCTTCGCGCCTCGCTGCCCGGATGCAAAACCGGAGTGCGCTGATGCTCTGCCTGAACTGCGCGAGGTGTCGGACGGGCATTGGGTGAGGTGCAGGGGATTATGAAAAACACATTGCAAACAAGGATTTAGCGTTGTGATATAGCAAAGTAATAAAAGCAAAGCTCTCTGTCCATGGGCTGGGCGGCCTGCGATCTGCGGGTGTGAAAAACATTTGCTAAGAGTCCGCCTACGAGCCCTGACCGTAAAAACCAAATACTTGTAATTGTTACATATTCGTAACCAAGCTACTTTTTAACATAGACAAAATATAGTAGAACATTTTCCTCTACGGTTTTTGCGGCCAGGTCTTCTCCGGCGGGGAATCGCAAAAATTGTTTTTCACCCCCGCAACCCGCCTGCCGCCCAGCCCATGGACACATGGATTGGTGATGTAAAATAATACTATGTGTATGCGGCAGTGCTGGCAACAGACCCAGAAAAACATCTTCAGAAATTCTCCGCTGTAGAGACCTGGCCATAAAAACCGATAGAAAATATCCTACTATGTTTATTTATCTTCAATAGGTAGCTTGGTTACGAATATGTAACATATTAAAATCCTGTGGTTTTTATGGTCAGGGCTCGGAAGCGGGCTCTTTCTGAGTTTTTCTGGGGCTGGCGCCGGACTGCCGCATACGGAGAGCGTTTTTTACTTTCCACTACAACATTAAATCCCCTCTTTCACCCTTTATCTTTTCAAATAAACCGTATAAAATATCAGTAAAGACAAATTATTAAGGAAGGAATTATGAAAAAATCACTTTATTTTGCAGTATCTTTGCTGCTTACAATCGGTTTGATTTTCTCCGCGTGTGCAGGAAAATCTTCGAAGGATGTAACTTTTACCATAGCTCTCAGCGAGGATATCAGGGCGGTTGACGCCGGTGTGGCATGGAACTATGTCACAAATCAGGTTACAAATCAGATTACAGAAGGGCTTGTTACTTTCGACGCCTATAACAATATCACAACGGAACTTGCAAAGAGCTGGCATCAGCCTGATGAACTTACATATATCTATGATGTCAGGGACGACATTGTTTTCTCGGACGGAAGTAAAATGACGATGGAAGACGTTCTCTTTTCATTTGAAAGATCGAAAGACCCTGAGGGTGGAACTTACTTTGCCGATTTCTTTGCCGACGTGGAAAGTTTTACGGTTGACGGCTGGCGGTTCATTATCAAACTCAGTCAGCCTTCGGCGGTATTCAAATTTGTTCCGGCGACAGGAGCCGGGCGCATTATCAGCAAAGCTTACTATGAAGCTCATGCCGATAATTTCGGCACAGCGGAAGGGGGCATTGTCGCGACAGGGCCCTTTGTCTTCCAAAGCTGGACGAGCGGTCAGGAGATTGTGTTAAAGAAAAACGAAAACTACTGGAACAAAGATAAACTTAACGCGAACATTGTCGACACTCTTGTTTTCAGAATCATTCCTGAAGATACAACAAGGATAATAGCTCTTCAAACAGGAAACGCCGACTTCTGCGCTAACCTGCCGCAGGATCAGATTGACGTGCTTGCCGCGGACAAGAACCTGAACCTGACAAGCGTGGACTCAGCTCATCTAACATACCTTGCTCTCAATACAGAGCGCGCGCCGATGAGCGATGTCAATGTCCGCAAGGCGGTTTCACGGGCTCTTGATATTCCTCAATTCCAGAAGAACATTATCGGCCGCGCGGGAATGGCGGGAACAATTCTTCCTTTCGGCCCCGCTCTCTACGGCGAGAACGCGGACAAGTGGCAGGAGTATCTTCAGAAAAATCAGGGCTACACCCTTGACCTTGAAGCGGCAAAAAATCATCTTGCAGCTTCGGCTTATCCCAATGGATTTGACTGCGACATTATCGTCAGCGAAAATTCTCTCGCCAATCAGCGCGCCCTTTACATTCAGGAAGCTCTAAAGGCGATCAACATCAATGTAAAAATCAGAAGAATGTCAGGCGACGAGCAGGACACTAACCAGATGGGCGGCGTCCGCGACGCTAACGGCAAACGCGACTACGACATGCTTATCGGCGGCTGGGAAGCCGACTATCCGGATCTTAACGGCAATATCGAAATCATGTTCGCAGAAAGCCAGGCCGCGGAAGGCTATAACGCCGCAGGGTATGTCAATCCGGCGATTGACCAAATGATTGCCGCGCAGAGAACGACAATCGACCCCGCGAAAAGATTCGAGATTCAGTCAAAGATGATGGACACAATCGTAAACGATGTCCCCTACATTGTATTCGACTATTCTTACCGCATGAGCGTCCTGAACAAAAAATACACAGGCCTCGCGGTTTCCGCTTCATGGCTCTGGGTACTTCCGGCGCAGAATGTAAGGTCAGTAAAGTAAACGCACAGAGGCACGGGGATTGGAAAGATCTCACACAGAGGCACGGAGACACTGGGGGATCACTTTGATTAGGAGTTTTGTCTTTAACTCATGTTACTCTAAATACGAGAAATTAAATATTTATAATTTTTATTTCGTACTATAAGTAATTATGTAGTGAAGAAAATATATCAAGCCTAGAAAATCCCTCTGTGCCTCTGCGCCTCCGTGTGAATCCTATCTAATTCTCAAAGTGATCCCTCTGCGCCTCCGTGTGAATCTTTTTTGGATTAACCACGTTTAAAGAAAGCCGTATACGCCCGATACGCCATATAGATATCGACCTTTGATGCGGCTTCGAAGGGAGAGTGCATTGAGAGAACGGGGACGCCGATGTCAATCGAAGGAATATTGAGGTTTGCGAAAAATCTTGACAGGGTTCCGCTTGAACCCGCGTCTACTTTTCCTCCCTCGGCTGTTTGCCAGAGGATTTTTTCTTTGTCGAGGATTCGTATCAGGGCGGCTGTTGTGCGGGCGTCGGCGTCGTTTGTGTTCTCTTTGCCTTTTTCTCCCCAGTAGCGGAAGAGCGCGGCGCCGTGATTGAGTTTTGCCTCGCCATGCTCGTCTAGATGCTCTTTGAAAAGGGGGTAAAAGCAGGTGTTTACGTCGGCGGAAATGCAGAATGAATTTGAAAAGACATCGCTGCAGGAGGATGGGCGGGCCGCGCCTGGTATTTCCGCAGCTTCAATCAGATCATTTATCAGGCTTGTAAAAAATGAAGAGCGCGCGCCGCTTATGCCGTGCGAGCCGGTTTCTTCCTTGTCGGCGAGAACAAGGCACGACGTGTACTGCGGCTCTTTAACTGAGAGGAACGCTGTGAGGGCAGGGTAGACGCAGGCTTTGTCGTCCTGACCGTAGGCTCCCACCATGCTCCTGTCAAAGCCGATGTCTACAGCGGGGAAGGCCGGAACGGCGCAGAGTTCCGCAGATACAAAGTCTTTTTCGGTGATGCCGTATTGTTCGTTAAGAAGCTTCAATATATTGAGTTTGATTGAGCCATTCGAGGCATTATGGCCTTCCGCTTTTTCTTCGGGATGGGAATACAAACCGGCAACGATGTCGAGGTGTTCCGCGGGGAGGGCGTCCTTCAAAGGTTTGCGTGTTTGCCTGCCGCTAAGGTGGGGCAGCAGGTCGGCTATAAAGAAACGTGGATCAGGCGTCTCCTTCGGAGCCGTTTCCTCTCCGATTTTGATGCTGAGTTCCTGTCCGTCTTCGCGGACAATAAACCCGTGGAGGGCAAGGGGGATGCCTGTCCATTGGTACGGTTTGATGCCTCCGTAATAATGGGTGTCAAGGAAAGCAAGATCGGAGTCTTCGTAGAGAGGCTGCATTTTCAAATCGAGGCGCGGGGAATCGATGTGGGCGGCGGTTATTGATATGCCTTCGTCAAAACTTTTTTTGCCTATGGTAAAGAGGATCAAAGCTTTTCCGCGGCGCTCTGAATAAATCTTGTCGCCGGTTTTTAATTTCATTCCCTTTTTCCAAGGGACAAATCCTTCTTTTTCCGCCATTGTTACGGCTTCTCTCACTGCCTCTCTTTCGGTTTTCGCTGCATTAAGAAAAGTGATGTAGGGCTTGCAGTAATTATGAGCCGCTTTTATTTCTTCGGCTGTCAAAATCCGCGAAGCGTTTTGGCGGGGGAATAGAAGGCTGTTTTTCATCGCTATGAATTTTTCTTAATGTAATCAATTACTGTATCAAGGTCTGTAAAAGCAAGCGCTACATAGCTGTCCGCGGCTCCGTAGTAAACCGCGATTCTACCGTCTTCGTTTTGTAAGGTGGCGCAGGGGAAGCAGACATTGGGGACGAAGCCGCGCTCCTCGTAATCTTCCTCCGGAGTCAGCAGATAATTTTTTGAGCGGTAAAGCACTTTGGAGGGATCGTCAATGTCAAGGATCGCGCCGCCGATTGAATAGACAAAGCCGTTGCAGGTATTGGTTACTCCGTGATAGAAGATCAGCCAGCCTTCGCTGGTTTCGATTGGGTTAGCTCCGCCGCCGATTTTTAAGCCTTCCCACCATTGAACGCCCGACCTTGACATAAGGTGACGGTGATTTCCCCAGTATTTCATGTCAGGGCTTTCGCTTACAAAGATGTCTCCGAAGGGAGTGTGTCCGCTGTCGGACGGGCGGGACAGCAACTTGTACATGCCGTTTATTTTCCGCGGGAAGAGTACTCCGTTGCGGTTAAACGGTAAAAACGGATTTGGCAGCCGCTGGAAAGTTTTAAAATCTTTTGTTGAAGCAAGCCCGAGGGAGGCGCCGTGAAAATCGGTACACCAAACTACATAGTAGGTGTCTTCAATTTTGATTACGCGGGGGTCGTATGAATAGTAAGGCTCCTCTGCCTCGCCTTTTTCATTTGTAAATTTTAAAGGCTCTTCGTCAAACTTCCAGTTGATTCCGTCGTCGCTTCTGCCAAGATAAATTTTCGGAACTGTAGTATAGGTGTCTCCGCGGAAGATGCCGATGAACCTGCCCTGATAAGGAATGACAGAGCTGTTAAAAATCCTGGCTACATTTTTCATTGGGTGACGCCTGATGATCGGATTGTCTTTGTACCGCCATAAAGGTAAATCAAGATCCCCTGGTTTTTCCTGCCACGGTAAATTAGGCGTGCTTTCTCCGATGAGTTTGTAATTCATAAATATTCCTTTTATTTTTTCATCAAGTCGTTGACAAATTTGTCGTACGGCGCTGTCGCAACGCAGATGTATTTATCGGCGGCTCCGTAATAAACAAACAGGGTATTGTCTTTTACTACATTGGCGGTTGGAAAAACACAGCCGTTATAAAAGCCTTTTGTTTCAAAATCATATTCAGGCTCCATGATAAAATCTTTGGTGCGCGCTAGAATTTTTGAGGGATTTTTCAGATCGAGCATTACAGCGCCTACCCGGTAAACATCGTCCTTTCCTACGCCGTGATAAATATGCAGCCATCCCTTATGAGTCTTAATGGGCGGACAGCTTCCTCCGATTTTTTTGCTTTCCCACGGTTCCTTCCCCTGCATGAGAAGTTTCGGTTTATCCCACTCAAGAAGATCGTCCGAATATGAAATCCAGATTGAAGGGTTTTTGCAGGGGAAGCCCTTGCCGCACCATTCCATCGGGCGGGAAAGCCTCGCGTATCTGCCGTTGATTTTTTCCGGGAAGATAATTACGTCGCGATCATCAAGCCTTGAGTCTGTAATGCGCCCGAGTTTTTTAAAATGGACAAAATCCTTTGTCATGCAAAGATGGGTGAGGGAATTGTTCGCGCGTACAAAATGGGGCGCGCCTTCCGGCCTGTCTCCGATGACAAGCTTGTCCTCGCGCCAGTACTGCCCCGGCGGGTAAGTGCGCGACGCGTATGTTACATAGTAGAAATCTCCGATTTTAACAATGCGCGGGTCTTCCACGCAGCCCGAGTCGCTGTTATCGGGCGTCGGCGATAAAACCGGCTTGCCGCCCATTGCTCTTGTAAACTTAATTCCGTCCCTGCTTGTGGCAAGCCCGATATGAATATAGTGCTCGCGGTCATTTCCCGCGGCGCGGTAAAGCATTATAAACTTGCCGCTTTTTTCATCGTAAATTACCCCCGGGTTCAGAACGCACAAATCTTCCCATGAAATTCTGGGATTAGGCGACAGGACGGGGTTGCCGGTGTATTTGGTTAATTTCATTTTTTCTCCTTTAAAACTTATTTAGATTAAGATTGATAATGCTACCATTGTATCATTTGATGTACTAGCTGTCAAATTACAGGTTTCGCTATGGGATTAAATCATAATTATATTATCTTGTTTTTGGAAAAAAAAAGAGATATATTTATGTTATGAAAAACAATTATGGAATTTTTATCTTTATCGTGTTGGGTATTCTTTCGTTTTCAATGGGAGGCTGCGTGAATGATAATAATACTAACGGCGAGCCTCCTACTTTGGAAGGAAGCTGGCATAGCGCGGTCTGGGCGGAAACTTTTACTTTTAATTTAAAAGAAAAAACTTTTTCTAAAATGAGTGATGAAGGCTGGGGTGAAAGAGGCGATCTTGCATGGACTACAAAGAATTTTACCTGCTTTATAAAAGAAAAAACAGACGATGGCTTGACATGGACGCATCCCGCCCCCGAAGCGCAGGTGTTATGGGAAAGAACATACGCTTTTAAAAACGACAAACTTATAATTAATGGAAATAATGAGTATGCAAGAAAAGCTGTGCATTTTGAAACAAAAGGAGCTAAACCTCACAGGATTTTATCAATAGGCAATAGTTTTTCTCAGGACGCTATGAGGTATATGCTTGATATTCTGGTTAAAAACGGCGTGTCCGCTGATAATGTTCTTATTGTCAACGCTTACATAGGCGGAATGGATCTGCAAGGCCATGCAGGTAACGCGGTCAGCAACTCTGCGGCGTACATCCGTCAGTCGTTCGGATTTAACGGCGCCATGACAACTACATCCGGCGTTACACTGTTAAGTATTTTAACGGAAAATGATTGGGATTATATTACCTTGCAGCAGGCAAGCCACCATTCGGGAAACCCGGCTACATATGATCCTTATGTCGATGATCTGATAGCTTTTATTAAAAGCAACGCTGCCAATCCCGATGTAAAAATCGGCTGGCACATGACTTGGGCGTACGCGCAAAACAGCACTCATACAGGGTTCCCATATTACGGCAGCGATCAAATGACGATGTACAACGCGATCGCTAGTGCCGTACAGGCTAAAGTTGCCGGTAAATTTGACTTTATCATCCCGGCGGGAACCGCGGTACAAAACGCGCGTACTACAACCTTGTTTAGCGATAATCTGTGCAGCGACGGATACCATCTTAACGATTTCGGACGTTTTATCGCCGGCGCTATGTGGATAAAGCAAATATACGGTTTAAATGTCGATGTTTTTGATTCATACCAGGCTATGAATAAATTCAACCTGACAAAAAATCATATAACGACAATCAAGAAGTGCGTGGACGACGCTTTCGCGAAACCTTTTGGGGTAACTAATCAATAGCAGGGAACTGAAAGAAAGCTTTTTGTGAAAAGTTTTTTCAGTTTCCCTGCTTTTCGCTAATACCTTTGCAGCAGCTCCAGCATCCGGCGGTCAAGTTTGTAGCCGTTGTAGTCTTCATAATCGACGTCGGCGCGATCTGAGTTTACGGGGCCGAAGGAGTCGTCGAAATTCCACAGCGCCCAGCCGATGCCGTGTTCTTTAAAAATTTTGAGGTTGTCTTCCATCCACTTCAGGACAACATCATGGGGAGTTTTATTGTGCGCTCCCCATTCGCCGACCATTACCCCGCCGTTTTCGATATATTGATCCCATTGTTTAAAAGCTGTATCCCACAGCCATTGATTTGCCGGGACGCTGTTATCGTTCATTGGCCAGACGGGGGCGGGGAAGTCATCCGCTCCTTTCATCCATGCGGCTTTGTAGTGGGAGATATTATTCGGGTAGTAGCCTCTTGTTGACTGCGCCATTCCCAAATCTCTTATCATGCCCGAGGGGAGGCTTCCCCATTCCCTTCCGTCAGCAATGATAAGACGGTTGGGGTCTTTGGCGCGGATCGCGATTGCAGCTTTTTCCATCACGCCCGCGTGAACAGCTTCGTCAATCGGCGGCGGCTCATTTACAAGGTTCAGGCTGACCCTGTCGTTTGAACTTTCTTTATAGCGTTCCGCGACAGCGCTCCACAAAAAGGCAAAGGCGTTTTGCGTTTCTGTATCAGTCCAAAGGTCAGTAGGTTCTTTGTTTGAATGAACCGTGTAACCCGGAGCTCTGTGAAAATTGACACACACATGAATATTGTATTTCGCGCCTAATTCAACGGCTTTATCCAATCGAAGAAAAGCGCTTTCATTAACTTTATACCAGTCGTTATCTGCAATTAAAATTCTATAATCTATGGGAAGCCGGACAAAATTGAAGCCCCACTCCGATATGGTTCTAAAATCTTTTTCGTCAAACTCTTTGTCGTTTTTTGATCCTTTTACATACATATTTTGAAGATTAAATCCTCTCCATATCGGAAGTTTTCCCTGCGGCTTCATCTTTGCTCCTTGTGATTAATTTAAAATTACATCGTCAATCATTAATGTTTTTTTAATATTAATGCCTTCAAATTCAATTTTAATATCCGAACCTGTTGTTTCTATACCTGAAAGGTCAAGTCTGTGATCAGTTTTTCTTGGAGCCGCAAAGAGAGCGTCTCGGACGCTTCTTGTTTTTATCAGCGCCGCTCCTGAATATACGTTCATTTTAATGTCGTGTGCGGATGAATCATCGTTAAGCTGGAAAACAGCGGAAAGAGTGTATGTTCCGGCGGGAAGAGCCGTGATGCTCTGAGACAGCGTAAAGCCGTACGCGTTGGTGTTTACATAACCGACAAATCTGTTGAATTCTGTTTTGACAGGAGATTCGCCGTCTCCGCCTGTGCATGAAGTATCCCAATGCAGGGGAAGGTGCGGCCATTCGTTTTCATAAAGATTGAAATTTCCGTTCTGCACATAATTGATCTCAGGCGCTGACGCGGAGCCCGCGTATTTGAATTTAGGCAGCTCGTCCCTTGTCAGGGTATTTGCCGCAAGATAAAAAGTTCGCAATGAAGCATCGGTATTATGAGTAAAAGTATCCCCGGCCCAGGGCATCGCAAAAACCCATTTCGGCTGTTTTAAAAGTTCTTCGGGTGATGGCAGCTTAAAACATTCTCCGATAGCGATAGGTTTATTGCCCGCGGCTCCTAACGCGGTTTCATAAATTAAAGCGCTGAAACTGCCGCCGTAAATGTCTACTGTAAAAATATCCCAGTAACCGCTTCCCGGATCATATCTTTTCCAATCTGAAACAGATATGGGGTCGATATCCTGTAAATTCCATACCCAGACAATATTATCGAAACCTTTTTCATTTACTAAATAATCACGGGTTAAACGGAATAGCTCGGCGGTGTTTCCCGGTCCACCGCTGTTCCACCAGAATGAGGTTTGATTCATTTCATGGAACGGTCTGAATAACACGTTTACTTCTTTCTCTTTTAAGTATTGGAAATATTGAGCGTAATCATCCAGACGCTCTTTCCATACGGAATTCAATGTTCCGCCGTTTCTTAAAAGATCAGTCCATTCGTTGGATTCTAATTTTGACATAACGCTTATACTGTCCGGCAGATATTCCCATCTGTTATAATGCTGAAGTCCGTTCCATTTTCCGTCTACAACGCCGGCTTTGGGAGAAACAACATGGAGCATCAGCTGTACAATAGATCCGGCTTTCCATTGTCTTTCACATTCATATATCATCGTCCACCGGCTATTTACATCCGCTTCCTGATACAGAAAGTCTCCGCTCCACATTCCCGGATATTTCCCGCCCAATATGTCCCGTATTCTGTTTGTCTGCCTTGCCGGTTCCCCGTTTGGTTCCCTGTTGTGCATGCTGGTTAAAGTGTATTTTCCGCTTATATGGTAAAAAAAATCCATTACCGTGTATTCCTTTGTGTCACTCTTGAACGGCGCGTCATCAGGATAAGAAGGAGCGCCGATATTACAGGATGTTACATAAAAAATTGCTATTATTGGCAGGAATAAATAGATTTTAGCGTTTTTATTCATGTTTTATAGTACAACATTGAATAATGACTGTCAATTTTATAATTTATTATAGAAAATATATAAATTTTGAGACTACCGCCTTCAGTAAATGGAAATTGTTTACGTTTTGTGTTATACTCTTGTTATTAAAATTAGTAGATTGTAGATTTAAGGATGTTCACCGGTGAAATCTGTTTACCTTGTTGTTTTTGGTTTAAGTTTTTTGTTAATTACCCTGTTGATTGGAGCCTGCGCAGGCGTTTCTCCCCAAGGTGAATCCGCGCAGGGGAAAGTGTTTTTTGATCGTATCTCTGTTGATACTGTCGCGGTAAACGACGGCGGCTCTGAGGTTAAGCAGGTAAATCCGTCTTTTGGCGGTATCGGCTTTGAGTGGGACATTTACGACGCGGTTGGCGTCCACTGGAGTGAATCGGTTTACAGCTGGCTGAAGGGCAGGGCAGATATGTTCAAGCCCGCCAAGGTCAGACTTAAATTCGATATTGATAAGCTTACCGTTTATAACACGAATTTCTATCCGGGCGATCATACTGATAAACCGATTTTTAATTGGGCTCCCGCGTCGAACCTATCAGCTAAAAATCTTTTTGATATTCTTGATTACTGCCAGTTAAGAAACATTGATGTGGCGATTGGGCTTTTCGGCGCGCGCGGCTCAGGCCCCGCTAATTCTGCGGTTCCGAGCGAAGGGCATATCAAGTACGCAAGGTATCTTGTTGAAATGCTTGATTATCTTGTCAATAACAGAGAGTACAATTGCATAAAATATATTATTCCCTATAATGAGCCAAATTTTATTTCGATGAACGGAAAAAGAAGGACAGATGGTTCCGCTTACCCCGACAATGACGAAGGGCGTTTTGAGATGTGGCGGGATTGCATGACAAATCTTGCGTCGGAATTAAACAAAAAAGAATTTAAAACTCCCATTACGATAGCCGCTACCGATGTTTCCACTACAAGCGTAACTCATACCGGATCGGGAAACAACAGCACCTGGCTTGCCGCGGCGATGAATTACAAGGCGAATATCGGGATTTGGCAGACACATAACTATAACCGTTATAACAATATTACAGAAGGGCGGCTTACATCCGTTATGTCAAATTATAAAAATTATGTGGCAGCTAACGCGGGGCCTGACGCCGAATACTGGATATACGAAGCGGGCTTTCTTGACGGAAAGAACGAATCGCGCTCTGAACGCGATTACGACACAAACAGCAATCTTAACGGTGATAACGGCGAGTATGAAGCGTACACCTACGCGGTAAACATGGCGGATTACATCCTTCAATGCGCCTTAGGCGGAGTTGACGGCGTAATACTGTGGAGCTTAGATAAAATGATGCATCACAATTTTTCTCAAGGGGGATCCAGAACAGGAGCGCGCGACTGGGGTCTTGTCGATTCGGAAACTTCAGCTTCACGCCCGTGGTTTTATGTGATGAGCGCTCTGTCACGCGCCATGCAGCCTGGTTTTAAGGTTTACAGAAAGGAAGCGGAAACCGCGCTCGGCTACAGGTCTGTTTATACGACGGACGGAAGCAGGGTGTACGCTGTCGCTGTCAATAACCGCTGGGATACGGGCGTCTGGCTCGAAACGGACAGGGAGTTTAAATTCCCCTGTTCAAGCACTTCAGATAAGGTTTATATTTACTATATAGGCCCCGACAATCTGGTTAAACTTGACAGGAACGGTAAACCGCAGCCAGCCGAAGTCCGTAAGGCAAATTTCAATGACGGCTTTACGCTGCAAATCCCACAGGGGGCGCTCGCCGTAGTAAGCCAGTCGCCGCTTTTTTAAAACAGCCGCCATATTAGACTTTTCCGGCGCACTCCTAATGGCAGACGCGCCGATAAGTAAATAAAGTAATTTCCATTCAGGAGGAAAAAAAATGAAAAGAGCAAAAATTTTAGCGGTTTTGTCGTTGTTATTAATCGTGTCAATGATACTTGTACTGCCGGCCTGTGATGTGGGCGGAGGTATTCAAAAGGAAGTAAAAGAGACGTACATTGTTGATGACTTTGAAGGATACGCGGATGATACCGCTTTGCACGCTGTATGGAAAAATATACCATGGGCGGATTTTGGTTTAACTCCGGTGCGGCCGAATGACAATGAAGTCTATTTATCCACCGCCGGAAGAAAAGTCATTCTGGGAGGTTCCACAAACGAAGGTGATATCGGAAAAGATGGATCATTCAACGGCGCGAAGGGATTTGCGTTTTTTTACAAGTCGGATATGGGTCTTGCAAAGTATTATCGTCAAGTGGATAGAACCAATATTACCGCCGGCAACGCTCTTTCTTTTTGGATGAAGAGCGAAGTAAGCAGAGGTGAATTCTGGGTACTGATTACCGACACGGACGGCAATGAATATAAACTCATTTGGGAAAAGAAATATAAAAAACTTTCGTCAACCGCGAAGGTTTATGTTATAGAATTCATCTCGTTTCAAAAGGAACGCGGGCATACCGGTACTCTGTCTCACAGTAATATAGATAAAATTGAGTTTCAGGCGCAGTATTGGCCTGACAAAGACGGACGTCCGAAGAATCTGTATGAGGCTCAATACATTTATATTGACGATATCAGCGTTGTAGTCTACGAATAACATAGCGTTCTAAAATATTTTAAAGGAGAATTGATTTAATGAAAAAAAGTATTGTCTTTTTTATACTCTTCGCTCTGATTACCGGGTCTGCTTTTGCCGATTTACTGGAAGGCCTTACGATATACGCGTGGGGAAAAGGCGATTTTGTGCCGTTTAAATATGTGAACCAAACGATTGACGGCGTGGTGGTGCCGGACTCAGGCCAAACTCTGGCCGGTGTCGGCATAGCCTGGGGCGGTATGAGGCCGGATTTTAAATTCGCGCTTAAAGGAGAATATGACTACGTCGGCTTTGACATGGACTTTGATTTCAGTGTTGATGAATGGAACACTGACGAATTCATGTCGGGCAGCGCCAGCGCGTGGGTAAAACCTTTTAAAAACGACTATTTAACGATTAGAATCGGCAAATTTGAAGACACGTCTCTTAACGGCAAATTGGGCGCTGTTAATTACGGCTTTGAATACTTTACATTATACGGCGATGTCAAAGAGGACGATCAAATTTTCTCACGGTTTTCTACCTATGACGCAAGAAGAAAAAATCATATCGGAGGAAACGGCTTCGAATCAAGCGGCGTTTCCTTCGACAATGTCGGAGTTATGCTGAAAAGCAGCCCGATAAAAGGACTTGATTTCGGCATTCTGGTAGATGGATCGATTTACGGCTCAGAATATAAAAGAGAAAAAGGGGCGAGATCTGACGATGTTTACCGCTATATGCAGGCCGCGGTAGGTTATGTAATAAAAAACGTCGGCCATGTACGCGCTCAGTATATCGGCGGATTTATGGGTTCTTTCAATCAGGAAACAATTGATGGACTGGCGATTAATAGTCTTGAAGGCGTTATTATAGCCGCAAATCCCGAATTAATGGCTCTCAAACCGGCCCGTTTTGAAGCCGCGTTCGCGCTTAATGCCATTCCCAAACTCTTTTTAGAACTTGGCACAAAAATTTGGATGCCTGTAACATTGGAGACAACAAACACAGAGTACAGTAACGGCATCGACATTACCCTTGCGTCAAGATTCAGGCATGAAGCGTTTGATCTTAGGGCGCGCTTGGACGTAACCCGCATAAACGCCTACTCATACCGGTTAGAAGAATGGCATTATGACAACATTGACGGCAGAGAAGCCGGCAGTAAGGCGACGGATCGCATGATTTTCGATCTCCGGGTATCCCCCAATTATGCCTTTGAGCAGTTCTCCCTCGGTATAGATTTAGGTTGTAAATTCAAGACCGAAAAAAAGGACGATGATGGCAAAGGTATGGATAACGCGATTTTAGAT
>Ga0209755_10004533_pt1 | contig 16368 bp, 15 predicted proteins | sample TergutCo191P1_FD_187301 | JGI IMG/M metagenome (GOLD analysis project Ga0209755, IMG submission 187301) | Cornitermes sp. P1 segment gut microbial communities from Petit-Saut dam, French Guiana - Co191P1 (SPAdes) (version 2) | ecosystem: Host-associated > Arthropoda: Insects > Digestive system... | reverse complement strand
CCTACGATGAAAACGACGGCTGATTCCGCTTTCGAGCGCCTCAAGCAGTTTCTTCTAACGAAGCTGCTCCGGTGGAAACCGGAATCCCTGCGCCTTGGCAGGGTTCCGGCCATAGTCTGCCTCGCGTCCTTCGTGGCCTCCGTTCTGGTTACGGTTACCTTCATCAATCTGGAGGCCGAAAACCTGGAGGCCGACGGCCGGTGGGTTCGCGACGACTTCGAGGTTGGCATGGTGGCGGACAGGGACGTTATCGCCGAATACCGGTTTTCCTTCGTGGACGAGGACGCGACGCGCATAATAATGGAACTGGAAAGAAGCCTGGTGCCGGCCGTCTTCCTGTACGATCCCAGCGCCACCCGGGGAGTGCTGGAGTCCTGGGAGGAATTCGCCGCCGCGCCGGCCCCGGAGGCGTTTAGGGACTACGGGCGCGAGATTCTGGGCGCGGTTATGGCCGGAAGGGTGTTCGCGCTGGACGGGGTGGATTTGGGCAGCTACCACCCGGACTTTGCGGAACTGCTTACAATGCTGGGCGACCGCACCGAAAGGGAACGGATTAGCCGCTACGGCATGGTTTCCGCGGGCCGGGTCGAATACGTCGTGGCGCGGGCGATGGACACGCTTCCGCCGCCGCCGGAATTCGCGGACATGGACCCGCAAATTCTGGTTTCGTTCGTCCGGGAAAACGCGTTCTTTTTCCCGGACGGCACGCAGAGGCGGGTCGCGGAAACAATGGAACGCGTCCAGCCCGTTACCAGAACCATAGATCAGGGCCAGCGCATCGTAAGGCAGGGCTTTGTAATTACCGGCGAGCAGATGCGCGACCTTCACGCCTACGCCCTGTACGCCGCCCTGCCGGTGCAGGCCCCGCGAAACCACGTCGGAAAGATTCTGCTTTTGGGCCTTTTGTATCTGCTGGTGGTTCTGTTGCAGGGCAGGCCGGTTATGGGAAGGGAGTTCCCGCCGGGCCAAAAGTGCCTGCTATTCGTGCTTGTTTTTCTGTACCTGGCCGGCGCGGGGCTTACCGCCGGCCTGGCTCCGCCGGACGGGGGCTTTCCGGTTTCGCTGTTTTTCCCCACCGCGCTTCTGGTCATGATTCCGGCGGTGTTCATGGGGCACCTGGCCGCGTTTGTCTTGGCTCTGGTTTTCCCGCTCGGCGCGGTTGCCGCCGGGTTTTTCGACGTTCCGTCATACGTCTTCGCGGTCGTTTCCGGCGTTGCCGCCGCGGTGGTTTTCCGGAATGCGGAAAAGCGCATGGACCTTATCAAGGCCGGAATGAAAATCGCCGGGGTGAACTTTCTGGCGGTAACCGTCATTCTGCTCACGCTTTCGGCCGATCCGGCCACCTATCCGCCGATGATGTTCTGGGCGCTGCTCAACGGCGTGGTTTCCGGAATGCTCATGCTGGGCGTTTTGCCGCCTTTGGAGCACTTCCTGAACGCCGCCACCACCTTCAGGCTCATCGAGCTTTCCGACCTAAACGCCCCGGTTTTGCGCAAGCTCTTTACCACCGCGCCCGGAACCTACAGCCACTCGGTAATGGTGGCCACCCTTGCGGAACAGGCCTGCCAGGACATCGGCGCGAACGCCCTGCTTGCCAGGGTGGGGGCCTACTACCACGACATCGGCAAAATGGAAAACCCGGGCTACTTCGTGGAAAACCAGACCGACCACAACCGGCACGACGACATAGCCCCCAGGCTTTCCGCCACGGTGATTCGCAGCCACCTGAAAATCGGCGTGGAGAAGTCCCGCCAGCTTGGGCTTCCGGGGGAGGTCGTGGACATAGTAGCCGAACACCACGGCAACTCCCTGATAATGTGGTTCTACAAAAAGGCCGAGGAACAGGAGGGCCAGGTGGACTCGGAGGACTTTACCTACCCCGGAACGCCGCCCAGGTCGAAGGAGGCCGCCGTGGTCATGCTGGCAGACGTTACCGAGGCGGCCATACGGACGCTGGTCAAACCCACGGCGGCCAAAATGGAGAAGTTTATTCAGCAGCTTATCGACGCCAAGGTGGAACACGGGCAGTTGGCGCGTTCGGAACTCAGCTTCCGGGACCTTGAAATCATAAAGAACGCCTTCGTGAAGGTGCTGGCCGGCTACTACCACTCCCGCATCGAGTATCCCAAGGCCGGCGCCGGGGGCCAGCCCGCGCCGGAGCCCAAACCGGAGCGGGCGCCGGAAACCGGGGAGGCGGCCGGATGAACAGGGTGTCGGTCGGCGCCGGGGACGAGCCGCTTCCGGACTGGAGCGGCGGGCTGCGGGCCTTTGCCGGAAAGGTTCTGGAAAGGCTGGGACGGGACGGCGTTGAGCTTTCCGTCCTAATCTGCGGCGACGAAACCATTGCCGCCCTGAATTCGCGCTTCCGGGGAAAGGACGGCCCCACGGACGTGCTTTCCTTTTCCCAGGGGGAGGGCGAAAGCTTTCCGCCGGAACCGGCCCCCAAAAGACGCGCCGTCCGCCATCTGGGGGACGTGGCGATTTCGCTGGACACGCTGGCGGAAAACGCCGCCGCCTTCGGGGTGGACCGGGACGAGGAGTTACGCCGCCTGCTGATTCATGGTATTCTTCACCTGGACGGTATGGATCACCGCACAAACGACAGCGCCGAGCCCATGCTTCGGCTTCAGGAGCAAATTTTGGAAGAACTCGCGGATTTACGCATACTGCCGGCGGACGAAACGCCCGGCGGGAGGAACGCATGAGAGGGCCTTTTTCGGGCATCTTCAAGGACAGAAACATCGACAAGACCATCAAGGACCTGGAGGAGGACCAGAAGGAGATGATCCGGGGCGTGGTTGAGCTTTCCGACACCACCGTCCGGGAGGTAATGGTTCCGCGAACCGACACCGTTTTCCTTTCCGCTACGGCTTCCCGGGAGGAGATTCTCTCGGTGATTCTGGAAAGCGGGCATTCGCGCTTTCCGGTGTACGCGGATACCATCGACAACGTAACCGGAATTCTCCACGTCAAGGACGTGCTGAAGGACATGGTGAACGGCGGCCCCTTCGACCTTGGCGCTTTGGCCCGCAAGCCGTTTTTCGTCCCGGATTCCAAGCACATAGACGACCTTCTGCGGGAATTCCGGCGGAAAAAGGCCCAAATCGCGATTATCGTGGACGAGTACGGCGGCGTTTCCGGTATCGTCTGCATGGAGGACATAATCGAGGAGATTGTCGGCGACATTCAGGACGAATTTGATGATGAAAGGGACGACATTCTGCCGATAGGAGAAGGTATATGGCTGTGCGACGCCCGCGTGAATCTGGAGGATCTGGCCGACGAAACCGGACTGGAGTTTCCCTCCGACGACTTCGACACGCTGGGCGGCTTCGTGTTCGACCTTTTCGGGAAGATTCCGGTCAAGTACGAAAAGGCGGAGTTCCGCAACGCGGTTCTGATTGTTCAGGAAATGGACGGCCACAAGATACAGTCGGTGAAAATCGTGCTGCAGAAAGACACGGGGGGGTAGGATAAATTGAAACTGTCGTACACGCTGGCGCTTTGCGCCCTGCTGGCCCTGCTTGGGGCCGAAATGGCCGGGGCCCAGAACGCCGCCGGGGCGGCCGCGCTTTACGGGCGGGCAAGGGAATTCATGGCCGCCGGGGACTGGTTTTCGGCCTCCGAAACGCTCAAGGAAAGCCTGCGGGCGAATCCGGCGCACGCCCAAAGCGTCTTCGCCCTTGCCGAGTGCCACTACGAGCTTGGCGAGTTCGACCAGGCGCTGTACTGGGTTCGCAGGGCCAGGGTTCTGGCCCGGGGCAACATGGCCGCGGCGAATCTGGAGGCGGTTACGCTTATCGCGCTGGGCCGCCTGGACGCGGCCGCGGCGGTCATAAACGAGATTCTGGCCCGCGAGCCGAACAACCGCGAGGCGCTGTTCGCCGCCGGGGAGCTTGACATAGCCCGGGGCCGCCCCACGGACGCTCTGGCGCGCTACAGGAGCGCCCTGGGCCGTTTCCCGGACGACAGGCGGCTTCTGATTTCGCTGGCTCTGGTTTCCGGTTCCGTGGGCGACACGGAAAACGCCCTGGCGTTCATAAACCGGGCGCTGGTAAGGCACCCCGGGGATCACCGGGTGTTTTTCTACGCGGCGTACATCCACGCCCAGGCCGGCCGGCTTCACCAGGCGATAAACTATTCGGAAATGGCCCTGCGGCAGGCGCCGGGTTACGCCCCGGCCCGCACGCTTTTGGGCAACCTGCGCTACCTCAACGGCCAGTTTACCGAGGCGGCGCGTCTGGCTGCGGAGTCCATCGCGGCGAACCGCCACGACATGGGCGCGTGGTACCTCCAGGGGCTTTCCTACATGCGTCTGGGACGCTACGCCCAGGCGATTACCGTTCTGGGCAACGCCCTGGCGATAGACCCCGGAAGCGAGTTTGTCCGGTTCGCCCTGGACGAGGCCCTTATTTCGTCCACCGCTCTGGAGGATCCGCGCCGGGCGCGGTGGGCCGGCTGGTACTTCGACCGGGCCCGCGACTTCCGTTCCCGGAACCTTATGGGGCAGGCGCTGTTCGAGTACCGCCGCGGTCTGCGGCTCAACCCCTTTGCCGCGGATCGCCGCGAGTACGCCGAGCTTCTGCGTTTGCAGGGCTACCCGGCGCGTTTTGTCGACGAACTCCGGTTCATGCAACACCTTGGCCTGGACGATCGCGGGGTAAACGACGCGCTGGACGCTTACGGCATGTTGCTTGTCGGCGCGCTTTTCCAGCGCTGGCAGGTAAACCCCATAGAGCTTGACGGCCGGCACTGGAACGTGGCGGTGTTTTCCATGGCGGGGCAGTCCACTTCCAGGCACGTTGACGCCGGGGCCATTGCCGCAGGGCTGGTGCGGGAAATACTGGTGCACGACCGCGCCATAGTTCCCATGGAGGAGCTGGAACTTCGCCAGCCCTCGTTCGCCCAGGCTTTCCGCACGGCGCGGGAGGCCGGCGCCGACTACTTCATGATAGTTTCCGCGTCGGAAAACGAAAGGGACATTTCGCTTAGGGCTGAACTCTTCGTGGCCAGAACCGGCGCCTCCGCCGGAACGTTTCACACCCACCGCACTGGCGCTGACCGGCTTCGCAACGCCTCGCGCGGCATAGTGTACCAGCTTGGGGAGTCGCTTCCGTTTCGGGCGCAGCTTGTCCAGCGCCGCCAGTCCCAGGGCCTCATAGACCGGGGCCGCGCCGACGGCGTAAGGGTGGGCGACGTTTTCAGCGTGGTTCAGCGCGGGCGTTCCCAGGTTGCCGGCCAGGGAATCGGCCTGTTCTACGCCGCCGACTACCTGGTCGGGCACATAACCATCGAGACGGTGGACGAGGAGGTTGCCTCCGGAACGCTTGTCCGCAACGGCTTTTTCGACCGCATGGAAGCCGGCGACGAGATAATCTTCCAGCCGGTCGGCGGCCGAAGGATCGGGCCGGAAATGGCGGCAAACCCGGAACTGCGGGCCCTGTTGCGCACCCTGCGTTAGGGGGCCGCGTTTTCCGCCGCTCCGGGGGATATCCCCCGGAGTGCCTGGCCGATTATCTCCCGGAAGTCTATGCCGCACCCCGGCAGCGCGTCCACGTCTATTTTCGAGTTCGCGTCCAGCCTGTAAACGGTCTCCCGGTAAATGCCGTCAACCGGAACGTACTTGTAGACTCTGTCCCCGCCCACGATCCAGTATTCCCGAACGCCGGCTTTCTCGTAGTGGTTTCTCTTGTCGCCAAAATCTTTTCCCATGGAACCCTTTGAAAGGACCTCCACGGCAAAATCCGGCGCACCCCTACAGGCCCGGCCGTCGGACAGCTTATCCCGGTCGCAAACCACGAAAACGTCGGGTTGAACGACGACACTGTCGGACCCGTCGGCCTCCGGAAAAAGACGCACGTCAAACGGGGCCATGTAAACCCGGCACGGTTTGCCCTTCAGCCAGTCCCGCAACTGGCCGAACACCTCCCCTGTAACCCACTGGTGCCATTCCGTGGGGGCTCCCATCATGTAAGGTATGCCGTCGAGCAGCTCGCAGCGGACATCCTCGCCCCAGGACAGGTAATCCCTGTAGGTGTAGCCCTTGGCTGGAATGTTCTCCCTGCGAAACGCATACGTTTTTTCTTCGTATGCTTCCAGCGCCTCCGGTGCTTCGGCCATGTTCCGTTTCCTCCTCATGAATTGAATTCCGCCGTTGGGGTAGGATACCATAAATCAACGCGGCCGGGGAGGTTTTACCGGGCGGCAACGATTTTGCTTGATAACCAATCTTCCGCCGGCTATAATTTAGGCGTGAACGCACGGGATCTATATGTTTGATGAGCCGGTATTTGAGTGGGATTCTGAAAAAGCGCGGCTGGTTGCCGAAAAGCACGGACTTGACATGGAATCGGTCAAGCGGATGTTTGCCGACCCCTTTCGGGTGGAACAATACGATGAAACCCACAGCGGACTGGAAGATCGGTGGCAAGTCTTGGGTATGGTCAACGGGGTTTTGTTTGCCGTTTATACGGAACAGGATGAAAAAATCCGTATAATAACGGCTAGGGAAGCAACTTCGGAGGAGAGGAGGATTTATTATGGCACAAGCAAACACGGATATTGGTTTATCCCCTGAAAGGCTGGAACGGATAAAGGCCGCTCAGAAAAGACATGCGGCTGTCGATCCGGGATGCGAAAAATTGCCCCCGGAGGAACTCATAAACTGGCATCCGGTTGGCGGAATTTCATGGGAGGAACGCGCCAGGCGCATGAAGGCCGCCGGTATGACCGATCCGGAAGCGCACCCCGTTCCGGCCGCGGCGGCATCCGGTTGATCTGTTTGAAAAAACCGATGACTCGGTCTACCGGAAAGACCGTCTGCACCGGCATGAAAACCACACGGCGGGTGGTATGCGGTGATTACCCCTAACCGCTGACGGCATCAACCGCTTAACTTTGGTATCGCCTTAACCCGGGGGAAGGTCAAGTTCCATTTGTCATTCCCCGCCCAACTCCCTAAGCCGTTCATCGCAGGCCCGTTCCAGCGTCCAGCGTATGTCCGCGATCGCCGCCTTCCTGTACGATCTGACAACCTCGTCCGGGGTGGCTTCCCGCAGGAAAAACTCGGTGGTGTCCACGCCCAGCGCACGGACCAGCCGCTCCATCATTTCCGGCGCGGAGTATACGGTACGGCCCACTTTTCCGCAAGCCAGGCGGAATCCTTCAGCATGACGCTGTACAGTTTTCTTTCAAACACGACGGGGACGTTCCGGAAAGCCGCGTCCCCCAGCCAGGGGTACGCCGTGCCGCGTTCCACGGCCGCACGCAGTTCGGTGTAGCCGTGCAGGTCTTTCCCGCTGCCGAAGCCCACTATGGCGGGGCCGCCGTTCATGTGAACCAGCCCCACGTCGTCGCCCGCCGGGTTTTTGGAGGACAGTTCCTCTCCGGCGGCCCAGGAATGGCCCGCGTCCCAGCACAGGCCGTAGCGGGAGCTGTCCAGACCGGACACCAGTTCCCGGCAGTTTTCGAACGCGGACATTTGCGCCGGGCGTTTGTCGGCGGCGGCCATGTTCTCCACCAGAACCCGGCCCCTTACGCCTTTGCGCGACAGGCCGCCAAGGAACGGGTCAAAAAGCCACGCCAAATTGTTGCGAAACCTGTTTGCAAGAACGTCCGCCTCGTCCCGGACGCTTCCCCTGGCCGGAACGTAGCCGCCGTCCTTCGTAAACTCGCCCGGCCACCGGGGATAATTCGCGTGAAGCACGAAACCGACATCCGCGTCCTGCCCCTCCGGAAGATTGGCGACAAAGGTGTTCAAATATTCAACGTGCGCCCTAATCAGCGGAACCTTGACCGGCTCCCCCTCCCACCTCACCTGGCTTGAGTCGAACGGCAGCCAGACGTTGAACAGGTACGGCAGGTGAAAAAACAGTTTTACTTTTCCCTCCGAGGCAAGACGCAGAAGATTCGCGTCCGGTTTATGGGGGTCCTGAAACGAAACCAGAAGACCGGTGTTAACCTGAACGGCAACCGGACGCTCCGGTTTTTCGCGGCCGTCCAGCACCTTGACCATCCACGACCAGTCGCCGCGCAGATAAAGCCCCACGGGAAAACCGGAATCGACCTGCCTTGCAAATTCCGTTTCCAGTTCGGCGGCGGAAAGGTTCTCCGGTCTTTTGTCGGGATCGCCGACGTATCCTATGTCGTCGCGTTTTTTCGCTTGGAACAGTTTTTTGACGCTGCTGACAATGCCCAAGGCCCCCTCCCCCCCGGCATAAACCGGAACCGGTTTTTTCAGTGTACGGCGAAAGGAACGATTTCGGTAATCTGCACGCGAAACCGGGCGGAGGCCACAAGCCTGCCGGACCTGACGTAAAACCGGGGAAAGGCGGCAAGGCTTATAAAACCGGAAGCCTCCCTGGGGCGGTTGCGCTCGTTGCCGCGAAGCATTTCCCTTACGGCAAACCTGGCGGCGTCCGTCAGCGCGGCGTAGCGTATGTCCAGCCAGTTTGAATCCGGACCGGGGCCGTACAGCGGGCTGGAACCGGAGGCCTGCGCGTTGCGCACCGTTCCCATGCGCCACATCTGCATGCGCCTTTGCTGTGCGCCGTCCAGACGGTAGTCCGCCCAAATACGCAGAAGCGTGTCGCGTCTGTCAACGTCGGTAACGGCCAGCCTGGGATCGCCCCAGAGTATTTCGCCCAGCGGTTCCAGCGTGCCAAAGTACTCCGGAATGCCGCGCGCCCTTTCCCCAATCTCGTAGCGGAAAGACCAGCCGTAGATCATCGCCGAAAAATACAGGGCGGCTTCCTCCAGCGCCCGTCTGGCGGCGGTTTCAGGGCTTAGCGGAAATTCCTCGTCCGGTCTGTCACCGTGAATCGGTTCCAGATCGACCCAGACCTCCCCGCGGATTACCTCCGGATGAGCGCCGAAGTCGCGCTGCTGCGGAATCGCCGCCGTCGGAAACAGCAGGGCGAAAACAAAGGGAAGCGGAAAAACGCGGAGTATGGTTCGGCTCATGCTAAATTATCGGCAGTATACATTTGCGGCCTGACATTGTATATTGGGGCGATGAAGGCTGTTTTTGCGGAAAATCTGACCAAGGTATACCCTGGCGGCAAACGGGCTCTGGACGGAGTGGGTTTTTCCATCGACAGGGGCGAAATATTTGGCTTTCTGGGGCCAAACGGGGCCGGCAAAACCACAGCCGTAAAACTCCTGAACGGAGCCCTCCTGGCCACCGGCGGTTCGTGCGGCGTTTTCGGCGTGGACCCGGGGCGCGAACCGGAAAAGGTTCACGCGATGTCCGGCGTTGTAACGGAAAAGGCGCAAATGTACGACAATCTTACCGGGCTTCAAAACCTGGCGTTCTTCGCAACGCTGTTCGGCGTAAGCGCCGGCGAGAGCAAACGCCGTGCGCTGGAACTGCTGGAGCGGCTTGGACTGCCGGAAGCGCGGGACGTTAAACTGTCGGCGTACTCCACCGGCATGCGCCAAAGGCTTTCGCTTGCGCGGGCAATGATCCACAACCCCGCGATTCTGTTTCTGGACGAGCCCACCTCCGGGCTGGATCCGGAAAGCGCGTTGAACGTCAATAACATTATCAAAAACCTTGCCGCCGAAAACGGAACCACGGTGTTCCTTTGCACGCACCAGCTTAGGTACGCGCAGGAAATCTGCACCGGGTACGGACTGATTGGCGAAGGCGTTATGCTTGCCACCGGTTCGCTGGACGAACTGCGATCGCTTGCCCGTTCCGGAACGACCGTTGCGATAAAGGCGGACACGTACCCTTCGGGGCTAGAGTTCCGGCGGGAGGGCGAATTCGCGACGGTGGACGTGGATTCGCAGGAGGATATACCGCCGCTGGTAAACCGGATTGTGGAGGCCGGCGGCAGGGTTTACCACGTAGCGGCGCGGCGGGCGTCGCTGGAGGAAATCTACTTCGCGCTAATCGAACGGCGCAGGGGGGGGGCGTGATGCTGAACAAAGCGCAAATGGCCATAGTCAAAAAAGATGTACGCGCCGTTACCTCAAACAGGCGCATGCTGGGCGTGCTTATTACGGTGCCGCTGGTGGTGTCGGTGGTAATGCCGCTGAGCTTTGCGCTTACGGTTCTGTACGGCTCGCCGGACGACGCGCGGTCTCTTGAGACACCGCTCGCCGGCCTTATCGACGAAACCGGATACGCGAGTCCGGACGATTTTCGCCTTGCCGTTCTTGCCGCGCTCATTAACAACGTCATGCCGGCGCTTTTCCTGATGGTTCCGATTATGGCTTCCTCCGTTATGGCCGGCGGCGCGTTCGTCGGCGAAAAGGAAAAAAACACGCTGGAAACGCTGCTCTACAGCCCCCTCCCCCTAAGGGAAATTTTCGGCGCGAAAATCACGGCGGCGTTTTTGGTGGGGTTCGCGGTGGCGCTGGTTTCGTTCGCGGTAATGTCCGCAACGTTTTTGATCGTGACGCTTGTCGCTATCGGCGAACCGGTGCCGCCCGGCGTAAACTGGATTGTCGTAATACCGGTAGTGTCGCCGGCGGTATCCCTAATCGCGATTAACGTAATCGTGCGCGGCTCCGCAAAGGCGCAGTCATCGGAGGAATCCCAGCAGCGTGCCGTCTTCCTGGTTCTGCCGCCGGTTTTGATTTTCATCGGACAGTTTTGGGGGATTTTACAATTTGGTTTCCTCGCGTTTTTGGCAGCGGGCCTGGCGTTGGGCGCGGTGGCGCTGGTTCTGTTTAAGGGATCGTTCGGCAGGTTCCGGCGCGAAGCGCTTTTGCGGTAGAACGCGGCTTTGCCAAAAAACGCGCGGCACTTGACAGCGGGGCGAATTTGCGCGATGATGATAATGTGCAAGGGTGTAACTTACAGATCAAGGTTCGCTTTGCGAACACCCAAAAGCCCTATTTTTCGAGCCTCAAAAAAACGAAAGCGGTACCGGCGTGAACGGCGCGGGTAAAAAACGCGTACTTGTGGTGGACGACGACCCAATTCAGTTGGCCCTTGTTGGGGCCATTTTGAAAAGCGACTACGACGTTGTGGCGATCCAGTCCGGCAGCCGCGCCTTGGAACATCTTTCCGCAAACCCGGTTCCGGATTTGGTTCTGCTGGACATACTGATGCCGGAAATGGACGGGTTTGAAGTCTTCGAAAAAATACGGACAATGGAATCCATGCTGTACGTGCCCGTCGTGTTTTTGACTTCCGTGGACGGCGCGGAGGGAGCGCGCAGGGCGCTGGAAAAAGGCGCGGCGGACTACATCACCAAGCCCTACGTCATGGAAAACTTCACCAACAGGATAAGAAACGCCATACAGGTGTACGAGTACAAAAGGAGAACCGGACAGACCGCGGCACGGTAGTCCGGTTCCGGTTTTTGTTCCTGCTTCGCCCCCCGTCTAAAACAGGTTTCCCAGGCCTATGCCAAAGGAATGGATAAACGTGCCGTAGAACCAGACGCAGCGGTATCTTAGGGAAAAGGTGCCGCCCCTGCCGAACGACATTCCGGCCTCAAACCCCGGCGTCAACCCCAGGCCGAATCTGTCGTTGAATCTCCGGTCCCAAAACAAACCGGAACCGGGCAGACTCCCAAACTCAAGCTGGAAGTTCGTGAATATCCTGGCACCCTCGCCAAGCGGGTACACAAGTCCCACGGTGGGCGAAAGGCCGAAATACCAGCGGAAGTTCGGATCGCCGGGCCCGAAGGGGTCGTGGGAAAGCGTTGTTACCCTGGCTTCGACTCCGATGTTGGCAAACGGCAGCGGGGACCAGTAAAACCCGTTCAGGAGCAGCCCAAAGCTGAATCCGGAACGCGGACCGTCACTGCCTTCCAGACCGCCGCCGCCTTCCATCAGGTAGGAAAACGAAAGCCATTCCCACTCGTTTCTGGAAGCCCTGGCCATTATGGCTCGCCGCGCCGCCGCCCGGCGTATACTGCGGGCTTCCGCCTCGTGCATTCTTCTGATTTCGGCTTCCGCCGCGGCCTGTCTGCGCCGGACCTCGGCTTCCGCCGCTTCCTGTCTGCGTCTGGCCTCGGCGGCTTCCGCTGCCAGCGCCGCCAGCCTGCGCCTTTCCTCCTCCCGGTGCGCGGCAAGGCGTATTTCGGCGCTCGTCGGATCCGGTTCCGTCAGGAGTATCGCTATTTCCGGCATCAGGTTTATGCCGTCGCCGATAACCAGGTAGTTTCTGCTGGTGCCTATAACAACGCTGCCGTCCGCCACGCGCAGAATCTGGGCCATAAAAATGTTTACGTCCCCCAGTCTGGCTATCTCGCCGTTGAGTACCAGGTCGGCGTTAATCGCGCGTCCAAGCGCCGCCATCCCCCCCCCCACGGTGTAGCCGTCCAGTTGAAATTCCTGTTCGGCCATCGCCGACTGTATCGCGGAGGTGCGCGGCAGAACGGCGTACCTTCCGGTGCGGATAAGCTCTATCGCGAGTATCTGCGTCAGGGTGTACGCGTCGTGCGCGCTTATTCCGGCGCGGTGGACGAACGGAACCACCGCCAGGTTTTCGCGCCGCGCGGTTCCGCGCCTTACGGTCGAGTCCACCATGGCTCTGGTCATCGCCGGCAGAAAGCCGGGGGCATCCCCAAGGTTCACGTAAATGTGGTACGCCCCGGCAACCTGCTCGAAGGTTTCCACGTTGACGATTGTGGCAATCAAAAGGTTCATGTCCCCAAGCCGGCGTATGCTTCCGGAAAGCACGTAGTCGGCGTTGAGCAAACGGCCTATTCCGGCGATCGCGTCCGAGTCCGTAAGGCTGGTCAGCGCGGTGCCGTGTTCAATGAAGATCGCGTCCAGCGCGGCACCGGTTCGCGTAACAACGTTAAACGCTTCCAGAAACGCGGGCTGGTGCGAAAACAGCGTCGCTATGGTGTCGCCCTCCCTGGCCTCGCCGCCGTAAAACGGAATTATTCCAAGCACCGGTCTTTCCCGCGCCTCCTCCGGAAGCTCCGGAACGTAGACCGCGGTTTCCCGCTCGGTCCCGATGAAGGGGAACGGAAACGGAAGCGAAACACAGGCGACGTTAAGGAACGCCGCCGTCGCGATCAGCGCGACCGTGACAAACGTTTTTTTCATTTTTGCCTCCTCACTCAAATTCCGGGGTCGCCCGGCGTACAATCATTGGACGAGATTTGCGACGGCGGAAAAAAATCTTCCCAAAACGTCGAAAGTAAACGAAACGCCAAAGGCGAGCGCGTGCGTCGAACTGCCCCGGAACCATATGCACCGGTATCTGACGTTGACGGAAACTCCCTCCAGCGGCCCCGGAAGGCCGAATATTAAACCGATGTCAAAACCGGGGGTTAAATGGCGGGCTATCAAACCGGGCCTGTCGTAGCTCCCGATTTCAAACATCAAATTTGCGAACACCCTTCCCCAGTCGCTGAAGGCCAGCACCGGCCCGACGGTGGGCGCAACGGAATAAAAAACGTCGCCGTCAAGGACCGCCATTCTGGTTTCCAGGCCAATGGCCAAAAACGGAATCGGGGACCAGTAGATTCCGCCCGGCAGCAGAACCGGAATAACGGAGGAACCGGCGCCGGTTCGCGCGTCGCTGCGCGTTTCACGGCAGAAAAACAGCGAAAACTGTTCAAGCTCGTTCCTGACGCTTTGGGCCCTTCTGGAACCAATCCACGCCATCGCCGGCCTTGCCCAAAACGCCTGGGAGCGTTCCTCCCTTCTGGCGGCCCTTTCCCGTCTTCGTCTTTCGTTTTCCGCCTGCCGTCTGGCCGCCGCCAGCCGGCGTTCCTCCTCAGCCAGGAAGCGTCTTCTTTCCGCCCTTCCGTCCTCCAGGTTAAGCGCGGCGATCCGCTCCTCCGCGTTTTCCGGATCCGTCAGCAGGATCGCGATTTCCTCCATCAGGTATATGCCGTCGGTAATGGCCCCGTAGTTTCTGGAAGCGCCGATAAAAACGCTGCCGTCCTCCACGCGGAGTATCTGCGCCATGAACATGCTCACGCCGCCAAGCCTGCTTATTGTGCCGCTAAGAACGTACCTGGCGTTTACCGCGTGTCCCAGCGCCGCCATGCCTTCGTCCGTGGTGTAGTCCTCCAACTGGAAACGCTGTTCGGCTATTGCGGACTGTATGGCGGTGGTTCTGGGCAGAATCGCGTAGTTTCCGGTGCGAAGAATCTCGATGGCCAGAATCTGCGTCAGAGTGTACGCGTCGTGCGGGTCTATTCCGGGAAGGTGCGCGAAAGGGACAATCGCCAGGTTGTTCTCCGTCGCCGCTTCCCGCCTCAGGGTCGCGGCGGCCAGGCTTCCGGATATCGAGGGCAGAAAGTCCTGGATTTCGCCGAGCGTTCCATACGTGCGGTAATACCCCGCAACCTGCTCGAAACTTTCAACGTTGACGATTGTGGCAATCAAAAGGTTTCTGTCCCCAAGCCGGCGTATGCTCCCGGAAAGAACGTAGTCGGCGTTGAGCAGGCGGCCAAGACCGGCGATGGTGTCGGAGTCCGTAAGGCCGGTCAACTGGAAGTCGTGCTCCATGAAGATGGCTTCCATGGCGGCGCCGGTGCGCGTAACCACGGTAAAGGCATCCAGAAACGCCCGCTCAATCGAAAACAGGGTCGCTATGGTTTCGCCCTCCCCCTCCTCGCCGCCGTAGAAAGGCAGGACCCCCAAAACCGGTCTGCCGGCGGCGGCCTGCGAAAAAACGAAACCGGCGCATGTCAAAAACAGCGCGGCGGCAAGCGGTATCTTTTTCATAAGCTCCTACACCATGAAGTATACGTCTTCAAAACCGGACTGTCACCCCCCCCTCCCCCCGGGGGGCATAAACTACCGCCGGGGAACCAGCCGCGAAAGGTAATCCGACAGCAGGGCTCCGTACAGGTTGTTTATCCTGCGTTCGGCCTCCAGAAAGGCGCGGTTTTCCGCCTCCGCCTGCGTTCTGTGGCCCTCCCTAAGGTTGAAGGTGAACGGCAACAGAACCGCACCGGTCCAGGTATCGATAAGGTTCGCGCTAAGCTCCATGCGCACAAACACGTTCTGCCCCGCGTGATCTGTCGGCTGAACGGTAACGTCCACGTCCAGCACGTAGCGCCGGCCGGTGCCGCCGGTCCTGAAACCTAGGTCGGTAAACGCGCCGGCGAAAGCGCCCTGGAGTCTCCCGGCCCTGTCGTTGGAAACGTTTATCGCTATGGGAATGGCCGCGGCTATTTCCATAGCCCCGCGACGGAAGTCCTCTCCCCGCCGTATCCCCTGCTGCGGCGCACCCATAACGGAAAGCACCGCGCCGTAGCTGACGTTCATGTCGGCGATCATCGCCGCGAACCGGTAACGGGAAAAACCGTCGAAGGTGTTTCTTTCGGCCGGGGTCATGTTGGTAAGATTGTCAATTATTTCCCGGTTCGCCCGTATCATCTCGGAATATATCCGGACGGTGCTGGCCCTGTTCATGGTGGCCAGCGCGAAGTGGGTTCTGCCGTCCGTCCAGAAGTCGCCAATCTCCACGCCGATAAGGTTGTCCATTCCGGCCTCAAGCGCGACGGTTCTGTCAAAGGCGGTGTCTTCCCAGGACGCTACCACCCCGCTGCGCACCACTTCCCTGTACGATTCCACCAGTCTGCTGTCAACCTGTATGTCGGTGCCGAATATCATGACAAGCTGCCTCAGCGCGTCCATTTCCGCGTTGTGGCGGGAATTGCCGGTGCCGGTCGCGACAAGGTGCGTCGGCCTGGCGGACCTGTATCCGGACAGGTCGCTGACCCACTCCGGCCGGGGTGCCGCAGTCGGAACAAACGCCGCCGCGCCGCCGGTGGCGCACGAGGCGAACGCCAAAACAAGGCAGAGCCCCGCCGGAAAAACCTTCAACGCCAAAAACAATTTCGCCCTAAACATTCCTTACCTCCATAAATCTACCGGACAATCCTGGCTATCCCCAGGGTGTACACGGACATGCTGCCGGGTTCGATCCAGAATTCCAGAACCCGAAAATTAATCAGACTTCCTTCGCTTGTGCTGTGGATGTACGTAACGGAACCCCGGCCCGGAACGTCAACCTCCACTGTTCGCACCGACGTTGACGCGATCTTTAACAGCCCCGCCGCCGCGGCCCGGACGGACCTGGTAACGGTGTCCCTTAACCAGACCTGGTTTTGCGAAAAACCCACCGCGGCCACGTAGCCCTCAATCTCCGGAAGCCGCCGACCGCCGATCCAGTCGGGGCGACCGTTTTCGTCAACAACGCCGACAAAGTTTACCGGCCGCACGTTTGCCGCGTAGGAGAAACGCACCAGCGTCCCCCCCTCGAACAACAGAACGTCGCGTTCCGGATCGAACGTCAGCCGATCCGCGAACCGCGAGTAGTCCGCGATGTTTTCAAGGTCAATCCGGGAATCGAAAATAAAATCGAAAAAACCCGCGCCGGCCCTGTGGAAGGATTCCACCGTTCCGGTGAAGCCGTGGAACATGGCGACTTTT
>Ga0209755_10004532_pt1 | contig 16369 bp, 14 predicted proteins | sample TergutCo191P1_FD_187301 | JGI IMG/M metagenome (GOLD analysis project Ga0209755, IMG submission 187301) | Cornitermes sp. P1 segment gut microbial communities from Petit-Saut dam, French Guiana - Co191P1 (SPAdes) (version 2) | ecosystem: Host-associated > Arthropoda: Insects > Digestive system... | reverse complement strand
GCGCTAAATTTAGGGTATCATTTTCTCGTTGTACTTGTTGTCTCATAACTACATTTTACAACAAAAAACGAGAGTTGGCTGAATTTTCATTCGCCTCTCTCGCTTTTTTTCGGGCCTTAATGAGACAGCCCCTTTTTGTTTTTAATCACCACAAATCAAATTTAATGGAGTTCTAAAATGCGATATATTATCAACGGACTAAAGCTCCACAAACACTTTATATGCTTGTGTTTATTAATAATTATCACATCGGCCTTGTCATTGTCACGGCTCGGACACGGTTCATCCCACATTCCACAGACATCATGGGTATCTACAAACGGTGAATACGTTGTATTTGACTTAGGAGCATCACAACATGTGCGCTTTATGTCAATACACAACGGACATTTTGACAGAGGGTTGTTCCACATCACATCTTCTAACGATGGCGAAAGATGGTATGCCATACACACACAAACAGTGCACTACACACCATACCAATGGCGAAGGATTAACTTTCCCGCCAACACATATGCCCGTTTTATTGAAATCAGGCCAATTGCAAACCATTCGCTGCAATTTTATGAAGTTGGTGTATTCAATGCACAAGAAGAGTTAATCCCCATTGTTGGCTTCCATCACTATTCTAAAGGTGCATACAGTCTCATAGACGAACAACATCTTATAGTGCTACATCCTTGCTTCATGCTCGGCATTTATTTTGATGAGGTGCATCACGTGCGAACCGCACATGATTATGTGCACGGCAATCGCGCAACTGAGTGGACACACCCACCCATGGGTAAGAACCTAATCGCCGCGGGGATAGCTGTTGGGGGTATGAACCCCTTCTCATGGCGGTTGCCGGGTGCGATTGCGGGGATATTGATGATACCGCTGATGTATGCTTTGGCAAAGGCGCTCTTTAGATCAAATAATTGGGCATTGTTCGCATCCGTAGTATTTGCCTTTGATTTTATGAGGTTTGTACAGACAAGGATTGCCACGTTGGATTCGTTCCTCGTGCTGTTCGTAATGGCGATGTACCTCTTTATGTTGCTCTATATACAAAGGGTTAAGACACATTCATTCAAGCATACATCCATATTGCTTATTCTGTGTGGCATATCCACCGGACTTGCTATTGCCACCAAGTGGCAGGGTGTGTACGCGCTGATTGGCTTGCCGATTCTCTTTGCCCCATCATGGTTTCGGTTGTTAAAAGACAATATACCACAGGCAATAAAGACCATATATATTTGTATTCTTGCGTTTCTGGTTGTCCCGTTTGTAATCTATGCTGCTTCATATATTCCATTTGTAATTGGCAATGGTGCATATGACATACCCAGTGCCGTTAGGATGTTCTGGAATAATCAGGTTGACATGTTTTCATTCCACAGCGGCATTGAATCCGATCACCGCTACGGGTCGCCTTGGTGGGAATGGCCATTAATGCTTACGCCATTCCATTATTTTTCAAGAACAATCAACGGATATAGACACAGCATCATCGCACTTGGCAATCCCGCTATATGGTGGTTTGGTATTCCTGCGTTGTTATGGGGTCTGTTTCGTTTAATAAAACCAAGCCGTGAGAATGTTGTCCTTTCTAAAAAGGAAAGACGATTAATTAAAAAGAAGGAAAAGCAACTATCTTCTAGCACTGGTGGATGACACAGATCCTGCTAATAAGATTGCTGTGTCACGGTTCTCCCCTTCTTCCCCGCAGTTCCCTTTAATATTTATATTAATCGCATACGCTGCTCAATATGTTCCGTGGGTGTTCGTGCCAAGGGAAACATACATTTACCACTATTTCCCTTCTGTGCCGTTTGTTGTTTTGTTGATAACTTGGTTGTTTAAGAATGAAATACGGAAAAGATGGATCGCTGTGGCATATGTGGCCGTTGTTGTGTTTTTGTTTGTAGGGGCATTTCCGGTGTTGTCAGGGGTGCCTTGGCAACCTGATTCTGGTGGCATATCTGGATTCTTGCTAGACCTAATATTAAAACTACCGGGTGTTCATTGGGGATAAAAAAGCGGCTCATTCGAGCCGCTTCAAGCATTTGGGAAAAATTTCATTAGTCGCTGCTTCCATTCGCAGTAAAGCTGTAATGCAACACACCGGTGTACCCTCCCAACATAGAACCTACACCAATGAACCTTCTATTAGGATCCATTAAGCCGTCACGATGCGGTGGTGAGCTCATCCAACCATTGACTAAATCACTAGGAGTCATATCTGTGTGTCCTCCTGCGGCGTTTCCGGGTGCCTGTATTCCACCAAATAGGTCGGTTGCGCCGAAAGACCCTCCAAGTGGCCCAAAGCTATGCATTTCAACAATGCTTGACACAGGGATAAAATTAAGATCGGTTAGCAATTGAGTGTGTAAACGTGCCGCCATCATAAGATTATTGCTAATCTGTAATGGTCCAGCGCCTCTTTCCGCTCTCAACTCATTTATTATACGAACCACTTCAATCTCAAAACTCGTCGCTCCCCCCATTGCATGATACTCATCAATCCATGCCTGTCTTTCAGCGTCAGTTAAACGTCTATTTGGCAATGTGATGTTAGATGAAGCAATCACCCATTCTGTTTGGGCTGGTACAGGTGTTGGAGAGGGATTCGGTGTGGGTTGAGGTGATTGGTTTGCTTGCTGGCCCCCGCCGCGCACATTGAAAGCACTTAAATCAACTATAGCCTGTGATCTTGATTCTCTAATCTCAATTTCATTACCCATGCTGAACCATCTGAATGTCGTTAATGTTTCATCGCCATAGCGCATCCACCCTCCGGAAGTATGTCTTACTGGCGGATTGTGTCCCACAATAATATCATGACTCGGATCAGCAGTCTCACGATGACACATCATGTTTCTCACCCATGTTTTAGTGGTTGATGTTTCACTGATCAAATTCGCCAAGCCAAAAGATCCTGTATGCGCCATTTGTTCCACGCCAACTGCCTGTACTGTAGGTGTCGTAACCACAGTTACAGCAACCTCTCTGTCTGAAATGCGCTGTCTGGAAACACTGATGACACGTGGCGTAATATTTGCTGTTTCTGGGGTCTCTGATGGTGATGGCACATTTGTCGTTCCGACGCCATTTGAGGAAACAGATACGATATTGGCTGTTCTTGTTGCTTCATCCCATGTCGGTGTCATCCCTGCGATTTCTGCGATAACCCTCAACGGAACCATTAAGCGTCCGTTGATGTTTTGCGGTGGCACCTCTGCGGTTGTGATGCCCATAGGTGAAGCATCAACCTTGTTCGCTCGTGTGTATATGTTGCCATGAAGATGTTGGTTTCTTCCGGCAGTTGTTGCGAAAAACGACTGACTTTCAATATTACGCATAGGAATCATTAATTCAAGAGTATGCGTATTGTTGCGCGGGTGTGGTTTTGAAAGAAAAGCTGAGTCAATGCCTTCATCCCAGCGAACATAAAAGCCGATGGCCTCCATTGCGGCTCTCAATGGCACAAGTGTTCTTCCGTTGACGATGACAGGTTGTTGGTCTGGGAAGTTTACACGAACACCATCAACCTTCACTCTGATTGGCGCGTTTGTCGCTTGAATGTCATGCGGAAACACCATAAAAGCAGATAATGCCATTAATGCTGCCATTGCTACTACTAAAATTCTCTTTGTTTTTTTCATTTTACTATTCTCCTTTGTAATCACAGATGTTATCTGTATTGTGTAATTTGTATATTAGTATTATCACGGCCAGCGCCTCCAAAATTAAGGGGTTTTGCCGTTTTTTTCATATTTATTATGTTTTATTTGTTATTCATAAAAACAACCTCTGTAAAGGGTTTATATAAATCAATTTTGTGTCCATAGACCACTGCTACCCTCGTGGTCTTTTTATATTTTAAAGGAGTGATGCCTGAAACACAAGATATGAATCTCTGTTACAAAGTCCTTTTATAAAGGATAAATTCAAAAAAAGGAGTAAAAGATGCAAAAAGTTAAACTAAAGACCATCAAGAACAAGCTTATGTCGTTCATGTCACTACTTTTAGTTATGATTATGACACTTGGACTTGTTCAGGTCAATATCTTTGCACAAGAATCAAGAACAGAACAACCAGCAAACATCGTTGCATTAGAACCATTTAGCGTCATTTTTGATGGTGAAGAGACACTTGTCCCCGCAGACGGCATCATTACATTCGATTCGGAGTTCGGAGCAGTTGAACTGGATTTAATGCTTGAGGTCATTCTTAATTTTTTAAAAATTATAAAAAAGCGACATGATTTTTTAAAGTTCAAAAATGTTTTTAAGAATGATTCTTGAATCTATAAAAAAGGGTGGTTGCAATGAACCGCCTTTTTTTAGCGTCACTATTCAAGCCGGGGAGCGGAGTGTACTTTGTGAGCGCGACTTGTGAACGAAGTGAACCCGGAGCGCGAGCAAATGTACCGACGCTAGACCGGCTATTGCCGGACCGGCGGATAACATGTAACGAGAACATGTACCATTCTCAGCTAAACATATTATGAGAATGGTATTTTACATATTGAAGAAATAACAAATGCCTGTTATAATTTTTAAAAAGTATGAAAATTTATGTATATTTATGAAAAATTATGTATGTAAATGCAAATTATGAAAGATTATGTCAATTATGCGTGAATATGCAAAATGATGAAAGGAAAAATGATGACCAATCCTTTTAACCCATCCTTTGGAAAAAGACCATCTCACTTTATAGGACGCAAAGATATTCAACGTGAACTCATGTTTGCCGTTGACGATATCAACAGTCCGTGGCGAACCACGCTGATTACCGGTATCAGGGGTAGCGGAAAAACAGCATTGTTATCTGATTTACGCATTCGATATGAAGATAAAAATGTGGCAACAATACTTCTTGTACCCAGCGATCGCATGTTAAACAGCCTCATTGTTGGGCTTTTAAATGCATTCCCCAAAAAACTGCTGCCACGGCTTCCGGAGTTAAAAGAACTTTCATTAAATGTTGGTGTTGGCGGTGCAAAGTTTGGCATGAAAAATGATGAGTCATACATTCAAAACACCTTTGAGTACCAATTTGCCAAACTTATGGATGCTTATAATAAATATAACGTTCCTGTGGTATTGCTCATAGATGAGGCTCAAAAACATACATCTGAAATGCGGGAACTGATTATTATTTATCAGCAATATATCATGCAAGATTACAACATCAGCATGGTTATGACCGGTCTGCCCAAAGTCATTTCTGATGTGCTTAATGACGATGTGTTGACCTTTATGCGCCGTTCCAAACAAGTTAGCCTTGATAATTTGCCGATTGATTTTGTAAAACTTGAATACCGTCAAATCTTTAAAGGTTTGATGGATCTCGAAACCATTAATAATGCGGCAGATGCAACACTGGGTTATCCCTACCTAATCCAATTGGTTGGGTATTATTTGTGGCAAGAAGTTCATGAATCGAAAAACAAACATGACACCGAACAAGCAATGCTTTCATATGTGATGACTTATGTAAAGGCAGAGTTAAACGACACGGTACATCGTCTTGTGTATGCGTCATTGTCATTGCTTGATCGGCAATTTGTTCAAGCGATGACCGAAGATGATCATGAGTCGTTAATGTCCGACATCAGCGTAAGGCTCGGCAAGAAACACAATCTAATATCCCGGTACCGAGAACGATTAATTGATGTCGGAGTTATTAAATCAACAGGCCACGGCACTGTTGCCTTTCGCTACCCATACATGAAAGATTATATTTTAACGAAAAGTTAAAAAGCGACTGAAAAAATGAAATCTTTTCAGCCTCCCCATTGCCACCTCTTTGATGTTGTGGTACAATCGTAAAAATTTACCAATACGAAATGCATTACCATTTGGGAGGTTCAAACATATGACACGGCCACTGCATACAAAATACAATCCTTTTGAACGCGAACGGCGGCGCGTGCAAGCGCAGCATGAACGCATTGAGACTTATTGCCATTCACGGGGGCAGCGTGTGTCTTTTGATGTACCGCCCTTGCAGCTGGGAAAGGGATCGCTGTCATTCATCCCGTGCCTGCTTGCGCTCATTATTTTATTTGGACAAATCCCATTTGCAATCTATGTGGTGCAGTTTCCCTTGATGGTGATGAATATATACCTGTCGGCATTTTCATTTTTTGCCGCCAATTTTTTAATTTGTTATGCTCTGTTTGCATTGTCGCTGCTTATTGCGGCAAAAAATCATGATTATCATTTGTTTTCAGGCATTTCCGCAGACATTGCCACCACGGTACTGACCTCAAAATCAATAGTTTTGCTGATTGCACTTTTGATACTCCTTGCCGAGGTCGTCATGGCGGCCATGGCTTGGATTCGGGGCATGGTGTAAATGATGAACACAGCACTTAAAAAAACACGCCCCCAGAATCATCAAGCCAACCGGACGCTGGCTCAACACTCAGTCTTGACGGCGATGGCATCTAAATTTTTTTCAACGTCATCAAATTTAAACATCGATTCATAAATGGCAGCATTGTTGATGGCGAAGTATTCATCCTGTGCATCATGATGGATAAAAGGTGTGCTGTTGGTGAGTTTTTCGACTTTGGTGGCGATGCTGCCGGATGTCATTTCTTCAGAAAAATAATACTCCACGGTTTCATTATAAAACACCGCCAATGACCATAAATACATACCATGTCCCATGTATTTTAAATCCACCGATTCAAACACATCCGAAGATGCATCGGTTTTATAATTTAAGCGGCACTGTTTTCCGGAAGTTGTCTGGTACATAAAGGGTTGATGTTTTTCAATAAAGGGGACTTGTCCTTTGAGTTTTTCTTTAAAGATGGGCAACAATATATGTTCTTCTTCCATGTAGGTCAGGGCGGATTGTAAAATTTGTTCTGATTTGAGTGTTTGCACATTGTGCGCAAGGTACACGGAAGAAAGCCCCAAGGACAAATATAAATTGGGGTTTTGCAAATACCGTTTTTCCATAAGATCCAGCACGGTGTATTCCGGCTTGACCTGTTCCAGCAGCATGTGGCGGATTGCCAGCTGTTCATAAGACAAGATAAGATCTTCATGTGCAGAAGATTTTACACACAGACGGGCAAAGGCATGTTGTGACAATAAATCCCACTGATCATGTTCTGTGGCATAAACCAGGATGCGCTGGTCAATATCGGGTGTTTCTTCGCCGATGAGTTGGGTGAGTTTCAGCACTTCCGCCGAGGACAACCGGCTTTGGGCTTTGATGAGCATTTCTGCGCACAATGCGGTTTTGCCCGATTTTTGAAGCGCGAGGATTTGATTTTTTATTGATGCACTGTCATGTGATGTCTCATCGATTTCCGCATAATATTTAACCGCTTGGTAATAACCCTTGCGCTTTAAATATGCGTTGCCGAGCTTTTTAAGGATGTTCATACGCATGCGGCGCGACAATTGTTTTTGATCGAGCATTGCGGTAAGGACGTTGATGCCATCAATATTGAGGCCTTTGTCATTTTTTTCAAAGACATAATGTTCACTGAGGTAACTGAGCAGTTCAAAGGTGCGGTCACCTTTGATGAAAAAATGCAGATACAGCTCGGCGGTTGCCGGTTGTACCATGCGCAAAATATTTAACTTTTCATTCAGCACCGCACGTTGAGGACCCAAACATATGACCTTAAAAGAATCAGAACCCGCTTTGATGGTGATGCTGCCGGCCGCATCCGGCACGGCATATTGTGCCAAATTACGCTTTGCCGGTTCAGAAACAAAGATTTGACGGACGGTACTGTTCTCTTTAAGTCCAATCGCATAATACAATAAATATTTATTTAAAATAGATTCCAATTTGTCGCGGTGTTCCAGCGTTTCGTCATTTTGTGATTGTTGCCATAGATAAAAATACAAGCTGTTGGCATGCCGTCCTGTCAGTCCCGAGGCAAGACACTGTTTTGCCAGCATTATAATCTGAGCATGATGTGTTTTTAATAAATCATCCAGTGCCGGCTGATTGATGAGTACATGGTATGCATAAATTTGCACATCACGCTCCGGGATGCGCGACTGAATGAGCCGCGTGATGATGTATTTGTCCAAAACATCCACATCCGTGTTCATGGCGGATTTTGCAATATATAAATACAAGCCGTTGACGGGCAGTTGTTTTAAATGGGCTTCATTGTAATACGCATAAGCGGCACTGCTTGTGTCACGCTGTGTGATGCGCCGATCGCAAATAAGTTTGAGCAGCGGTGCATAACCGGTGCGTGCATATAATTTTTCTCCGGACTCCGGCTCATAACCAAAGGCTTCAATAAGGGATGCATCGTAGGCATATATGACTTTGGATGCATCCGCACCGCGTGCCGCCGCATACGCCAAAACCGGCAAAATCACATCATCACCGGGATTGTTCGCAGTGAGCTGATAATACCGAAACAGTCCTTCATACATAAACGGAGAATTGCAGCCTGTGACATAGGCTTCATAAAAATAGTAATAAGCTTGTGAATAGTCTTTCATTGCAAGGTACAAATGACCTTCCATCAATAAGAAATGCTCGTTTTCAGCATCATTCTTTGTGATGGCGGTCAACATGCGCCAATATTTTTGTGCCCGATTGGTGCGGTTTTGTGCAATCTCAAAATAAGCATATAAAAACAACAGCTCCGTGTAAAACACCGGTTCGTTGGCCGATAAAAAGCTTTTATAATGATAAGCCTTGCTCAACATGGTTTGTGCGATGTCAAAATATCCGGATTCAATAGACATAAAGATGGTGCATGAATACAGCTTTAAGTGTACAGAATTTAACCGCTGCATCTCAATGAGGGCATGTGCTGCACGTTGCAACATAACTTTACTGTTCGCATCGTTTATCAAACGGTGCTGCAACCACGCTTTTACGGCATAGGTTAGCGTTGTGCCAAGCGTTTTGCGTTTTGTTAATTTTTGTTCGAGTTTGGTGAGTTGCTTGGATAAACTAATCATGAGAAATCACCCACAACGACGGACAATGTTTGTTTAAACATCTGTCCCGGGATGGTGGCTTTTAATTCAAGCTTTGAATGCATGATCGGCACTTTCGTGAAAAATTTTTGTGCAACGGTAAGCGGTGATAAGCGAACTTTAAAGGGAATAGATCCTGTATCGCCACTGATGGCATAACGCTTTGCGCTAAAACGTATATAATTATCGGCATTCAGCACTTCGATTTGCATATTGCTGCCGGTATAATTTTTCACATGAATTAAACCTGCGTCATCATAACGGTAGGTTTCACGATCCAGCTCAATGGATAAACTGGATTCACGGGTATATGTAACCAAAAAGGCGTCCTTGCCGACAAGGATGGTTTCGGTATTAAAATTGGCATGTGCACGCAAAGGGTCAATGGCAAAGTCCACATATGCCGTATATTTTTCATTAAAATCTTCATTGACGAGTTTTGTAATCACCAATGAGAGCCATGGTGCATGGTGTTTTGTGGTGATCGGCGCGTCAACATAACCGTCATCGGATTTGATGACCGCAAAGCGTCCGTAGAGCATGTTGTTATCGTCCGGTCTTTGCCGAAACGATTGGCTTGTGCCAGACAGCACAAAAGACGTGCGTCCTTTGAAACCGGCAAGGATAAAAAAATTATCCATGGCGCGGGCACGGTTTGCATCTTTGTGTAAGGTTTCATAGATTTCCATGTATTCAAAACCATCCCGCATCAGCATGGTGTAAAAATCATTGGCGGTAAAGATCTTCCGCGCTGCTTCAGGGTGGGTCGATGCATATTGATAGAATTCATTGATGTTGTTTAAAGTCGTGCCGTCAGGCGTGTTAAGCAACCGCATCATCTCCTTGTGGTTGGCTGAGTGGTTGGTTGGAAGTATCATCGTTATCAAAACCATCGGCATCATGAGATCGTGTCATCGGTGTGTTGATGGTATTTTGTGACAATAAATTAATAATTTTATCTAAATTTGCTTTGAGTGCATCGTCTACTGCGGTCGCAGAATTTTGGGCATGAAGCGAAATAAATGTACCGAGTCCTTCACCCACATTTTTTGTGAGTTCTTGGAGTGCCAGTTCATAGGAAGACAATGTGGTTTCCAGTACTTTTTGATTTTGCTCAATATATTTTGATTGTGCCAGGAGGGCGTCTTGTTGTTCGGTAAAACGTGCCAAACCTTCTTTGACGGTACTGACTGCGGCGGCGAGAGACTGAAGCTGATCGGATTGTTCCGCAGAATGGCTGATAAGTTGCGTGGACATATGATTGGACGCGGTTTGAATGTTGTTGCCGGCTTGTGAGAGTTTTCCCGCGGCTTCATTCATGGCTGTTTGAATCAGGCCGGCTTCGGAGAGTGCTTTTTCCCATTCTGCCAACCGCTCCGTCAAGCTGGTGTTCATATTAATAACCTTCTCATCAATGGCTTCTGCGACTTTGGGCCCCAGACTGGCGGTCGCGTCGGTCATGCTCTTTGCCACACCGCTCATGGCGGCGGTCATGGATACGGCAATGGCATCCATGGTTTCTTTATAGGTTTTTGCTTGCAAATTAATCGCCGCAGTGAGGTCATTTTTGAGCCTGAGAATTGCGCCGCCGGAATCAGAGGCAAAGAATCGTCCGATTTCACGCTCTAAATAAATTTGCAGTTCTTCTGAAAGTTGTGCCATGGCGCTGCGTGCATTAAAAAATGCGCCGATGATGCGCGTCAACAAAAAGGACAGCACTGCGAGTGTTCCGTATACAAAAGCAAAGTCGGGAAACACCACCGCAAGAATCAGTCCAATAAAAAGCAGCCCTGATTCCATGGCTTCAACAAAACGCAGCACACCATCATAACGCCAACCGACGAGGGATATATTGTTTACGGCACGGTCAACAAGTTGTTTCGTTGGCACCGTGGTAACGGCCTTGTCTGCCAAACGGATGTACTCAGCGGCGACCTTACGCAAGATGGGCGTTTTTAATTTGCCGATGTCCGCACGGGTGGAAATTTCTTTTTTTGTATCTAGGTGAAATGCGACAATGGTTCCGCGAAAATGTAAATGTGTGATGATACGCAGCATGATGGTAATGATGGTGACCATTAAAAATACCGCCATAATGACAACATGGTTGTCATTGTGGTTGAGTCTTTGCATGATGTCATTAAAAAATCCAAAAATATCCAAACGCATAAAATCACCCTCAGTATGCAAAATCAATCATTAAAAAATGGTAAACATATTCATATCCCTCATAGTTTACCATTTTTGCCGGAAGATTTAAATTGTTTTATTCATCACTTATGTTGTTTGTGTTGATTTTAAACGGCGGTCTTGTATAAGATTCCAGCACATGCCCAGTGCGACAAAGATGCCGCCAACAAAAATGCGTGAAGAAAATTGTCCATCAAGCCATGCATCAACAATGATGCCGGAGAAGACTTGTCCGACAAAAACAAAGAGCGTCATATAAAAAGCGGAAATCTTGACCACAAGGATGTTAAACATAAAAACCACACTCACACCAAGGATGCCGCCCAAATACATATAAACAGGAAATGCGGCCCATGAAAAAGCCGCACGTTCACTGTCCCCAATCAGTAAAAATACAACAATACAGACGAGAAGACCGACAATATAGTTAAAAAAAGTACTGATGCCGGCGGATGTGGCTTCGGTAAGTTTGGCATTAAAGGTACGCGATGTGACAATGCATACCCCCGCGATGAAGGACATGAACATTGCGAGCGGTGCAAAATTCACAAGATCAGTCATGGCAATGATGCCGAATGCCACAAGCAGCACCCCGATGATTTTGTCGCGGTTGAGCCGATGTTTGGGCATATTAAGCAGTCCGTAATGGTCGATAATGATGCCGGTAATGCTTTGTCCCAAAAGCCCCAGTGCCATGATGCTGCTGACAGAAATTCTTCCAAAACTAAAATTGTTGGACACGGTGGTTAATACACCAATGGCACCACCAAGATAAAAGAACCAAGGATGAAATTTTTTGATGGGGTTTTCGCGCCGAACAAAAAGCATCACTGAAATAAGGATAAGCCCAACGATGTGAATAATGATGGCGGCGGTAAATATGCCGTAATGTTCGGAGAGCTGACCGTTAAACATCACCATGACGGTGATGAGTATGCCGGCAAGCAAAGAAAGTACATAAAACATAAATGCCCCCCACCTATAAAATGATATGGTCACGATTATACCGCCGTACTTGCACAAACCATATGACATGTGTCATACTCATCATATGGAGGTGTCATCGTGCGAAAGGAAAAGATTATAGAAAAAGATAAAATCATGCTGGAGCATTATGGCATAAAAAACATGGATTTATCGCACGCCATGCGTTTTAAATACGATTCCGGCGAAACCATTGCCAATTCCGGCGACGCCATCAATTATTTATACTTTATTATTAAAGGGAAAGTAAAAGTATTCGTTAATTTATCATCCGGCAAACAATTGTCGCTTGCGTACTTTACATCCAGCGGTATTTTGGGTGAAATCGACCTTGTTTCCGGTGTCTCTACGCCCTATGTCACCATTATGGCGGTGTCGGATGTTATTTGCGTTGCGTTGCCTTTAAATATGTATGGGGAGTCGCTGCGCCGCAACATTGATTTTATGAATTATCTCGCCGGAGAACTGGCACGGCGGCTGACGCAGCGCAGCATCAATGGTGCCATTACGACCTTGCAACCCCTTGAATCGCGTCTGTGTGCTTATATTACACAAACGGCCATTAATGGTGTCTTTCATGAAACGTTGACCGAAGTCAGCGGCATGGTGGGTGCCAGTTATCGTCATTTGTTGCGCTGCTTGCAAAAACTGTGTGAAGAACAAATTTTATCCAAACAAGCGCATGGTTATGTGATTGTGAATCCTCAATTATTAAACGACAAGGCGGGTGATTTGTATGTGCAGTAAATGTGAAACATCCGCGAAACAAATAAAAAACGTATATTTGGATTACGGCTCATCGGCACCGGTCGAAGGGGATGTGTTGGCGGAATTTAACCGCATCATGCAGCATCATCCCGGCAATGCCAACGCACAGCATGCAGTTGGTGCAGATGCACAGAATATATTACAACAATCAAAACAGTGCATCGGTCAATCTCTGTGTCCAAATAACGCGGATGCGTATGAAATCGTGATGACGTCCGGTGCAACAGAATCCAACAACCTTGCCATCAAAGGCATTTATTCTGCATATCGGCATGTTGGCAAGCACATCCTTACGACGGTGCTTGAGCATGCGTCGGTTTCAACGGTATTGGCAGATTTGGTGAATCAAGGATATGTCATTGAATTGTTAAAACTGGATGCCTCGGGTGTGATTGATTTGGATGCACTGAAAAAGGCTTTGCGTAAAGATACGGTGCTGGTGTGTGTCAGTGCCGTGGATGCCGAACTTGGCATCATCCAGCCGATGTCTTGTGTATCGCAAATCATCACGGAACACAACCGCAGTCAGCACGCACAAACGCATCTGCATGTGGATGCGGCGCAGGCGGTGGGCAAAATTCCGGTAGATGCCGGCATTGCCGATATGATGAGTGTTTCTGCGCATAAAATCGGCGGCATTCCCGGCAGTGGGATATTGATTAAAAACAAAAAAATCATTCTCGAACCGCAAATAGTGGGGGGGGCTTCCGATACATGCTATCGTGCCGGTACGCCGGCAGTGGCACTCGCCGCATCCACTGCGGCAGCCACCATGTTGGCGGTGTCAACACAAGCAGCACATCATGCGTACATTACAGCAATAAAACAAAAAGTGATGGATGCACTGACGCAAAATCCCAACATACACATCAATACCCCAATGGGTAGCATTCCCAATATTTTGAATATATCCATAGATGGTTTTCGTGGGCATGTGATGCGTGATGCACTGAATGAACAAGGCATTTATGTCTCCGTAAAATCCGCTTGCGCTGCTGACAACATGATGTCACGTGTGGTGTATGCACTCACGCATGATAAAAAACGTGCCATGAGCGCGTTTCGTATTTGCTTTAGTCATCACACAACAAGTGATGAAGCCGATTATTTAATACAGACAATTAATGATATAATCAAATAGAATTTTGTAATCTACGGTATTTGCATGGGTTTTAACCAAGTAAAAAGAAGTATCAAAAATTTATATCAATGTCTTTTTATTATTTTAGTCAATAAACGCAGCCACAGGAGGATTTTATTCACAATGCGAACATTAACACGCATACAGCAGATTGAACGCAGCATACAAAAAAAATACCGCCGCGAATTGTGGCGGCCCTTTATTGATGCCATCAAAAAGTATGAGCTTATCAACGCCGGTGATCGCATCGCGGTTTGTATTTCCGGCGGCAAGGATTCCATGCTTTTGGGAAAACTGATGCAGGCACTGATGCAGCATAGTGATTTTCCTTTTGAATGTGAATATGTGGTGATGAATCCCGGTTACAACCCCATTAATCTGCAACGTGTGATGTCCAATGCCGCACTGCTGGAGTTGCCGGTTAAGGTATTTGACTCAAATATTTTTGAAGTGGTTACACAAACCGACCGAACGCCATGTTATTTGTGCGCGCGGATGCGGCGCGGATTTTTATACAACGAAGCGCAAAAACTTGGGTGCAATAAAATTGCTTTGGGCCATCATATGAATGATGTCATTGAAACCACGCTCATGGGGATGCTTTTTGGTTCACAATTTCAAACGATGATGCCGAAATTAAAAGCGCAAAATTTCGAAGGGCTTGAACTCATTCGTCCGATGTACTGTGTGTCCGAAGAAGCCATCCATGCATGGAAGCGGTATAATGATTTGCACTTTATTCAGTGTGCTTGCCCATTAAGTGAAAATTGCAATGTCTTTAGCCCCGGCGGCGGCATCAGCAAACGTGCGGAGGTCAAGCAGCTCATTGCAAATTTAAAACAAGACAATAAAGATGTGGAAAAATCTGTATTCAACGCACTTCACATGGTCAATCTGGACGCAACACTTGGGTACAAACAACACGGCAAAGCACATTCATTTTTGGAACATTATTAAAAACGAAGGCTTTTATACTGATATATTTGAAGCCGCAGCCGGCGCAGCGAACAGCAAACGATACAGCATATTAGGAGGACGCTATGAATTTTCTCGTCATTGATTTTGAATTTACCCAGTACCGCAGACCCATCGGAAAGCCGCGTGGTTTCTTCGCTGAAATCATTGAAATTGGTGCGGTTAAATTGTGCGGCGACAGTTTTGATGTTTTGGGTGAAATTGAAGATTTCGTGAAGCCTCATTTTTATCCAAAACAAGCCTTTGAAGCCATGGAATACTGCTCTATCACAGAAAGCGACATGAAAAAAGCCATTGATTTTCAAACCATGCTTCAAAAAATCAAAGGCTTGTATGTCCCGAACGAAACATATTTTGTTTCTTGGTCGGATGAAGATTGCCGTGTGCTTGCACGCGGCTGTGAACGCCACAACATGGAAAATCCTATTTTGCCGGAAGACTGCCTTGACCTTGCTGCGGCATACCGTTTTTGGAACAATGACACATACACCACCGGTTTGAAAAATGCCGCCGATGAACTTGGTGTCACCGACGACGGACATCTGCATGCCGCATACGATGATGCGGCAAAAACCGGAAAAATTCTCAAAGCCATGTTGGACGAAGGCTGGACGGTTGAACATTACTTTGAAGAAAAATTAAACCGAGAAAATATAAAGATTTAAAATTTATATTGACGTGGCGAGCCGTTGATCACACTTAAACCTTATCCAGTGCCTGTTCAATATCGTCAATAATATCACGAATGTCTTCAATGCCGATGGAGAGACGGATCATGTCTTTTGATACGCCGGACTCTTTCATTTGTTGCTCGGTGAGTTGTGAATGTGAGGTGCTGGCAGGATGCAGTACCAGTGATTTGGCATCACCGACATTTGCCAGATGTGATAAGAGCTTTAATGAATCAATGAAGATGCGCCCGCCGTCAAATCCGGTTTTTAGCCCAAAGGACATAATGGAACCGGCACCCATGGGCATGTATTTTTTAACCAGCGGATTGTCCGGGTGATGGCTGAGTCCTGGGAAATTAACCCATGCCACTTTGTCGTGTGCCGCTAAGTATTCGGCAACCGCTTGTGCGTTTTGACAGTGACGTTCCATGCGCAGATGAAGTGTTTCCAGTCCCTGAACCAAGAGCCAACTGTTAAAGGGTGAAATGCATGCACCCATATCGCGCATGATGTGTGTGCGCATGCGTGTGATGAACGCGGCATTGCCAAAGTCAGTGAAGCGTCGCCCGTGGTAGCTGGGGTCGGGTTCTGACATCATCGGAAATTTGCCGTTGTCATAATTAAAGTTTCCGGAATCAATGACCACACCACCCATGCTGGTGCC
>Ga0209755_10004531_pt1 | contig 16372 bp, 16 predicted proteins | sample TergutCo191P1_FD_187301 | JGI IMG/M metagenome (GOLD analysis project Ga0209755, IMG submission 187301) | Cornitermes sp. P1 segment gut microbial communities from Petit-Saut dam, French Guiana - Co191P1 (SPAdes) (version 2) | ecosystem: Host-associated > Arthropoda: Insects > Digestive system... | reverse complement strand
TTCAAAGCGAAGGACAGCAAGGCGATAGAATCGGCGTTTAAGGAGTACACGGCAATCGAATTGAAGCACAAAAAGCAGAAAGTGCCGATGCTTCAACGTCTTGCAAAATTTGCAGAGCTTGCAAAATCCATTCTGCCGCCTGCGAAGAACCGCAACCGTGGGGAGCGTGAGCTATGACGGCGCAAAAAATCAAGCAAATCGTCCTGCCTAATCTTCCATATGTATTGGTGTTTTGGTTTTTCGCAAAATGCGGCGAAGCATACCGCCTGTCTACCGAAACGGAAACCGTACATCGAATTGTGGACGCAATCGGAAACTTGGGCGAGGTAATCTCCCGACCCATGCCGTCCTTCGACCCATTCGATATGCTTATCGGACTAATCGGAGCGGCGGCGGTTTTCGGAATGGTTTGGTACAAACGGAAGAACGCGAAAAATTGGCGTTTAGATATTGAATATGGTTCGGCGCGTTGGGGCAACAAAAAAGACATCGAACCCTACGTTGACCCAAAGCCCGACAGCAACTTGATTCTAACCCAAACGGAAAGCCTAATGCTTAACGGCAGACCCAAAAATCCAAAGTACGCTCGTAACAAAAATGTACTCGTTGTGGGCGGTTCCGGCTCCGGTAAAACGCGCTTTTTTCTCAAGCCAAACCTAATGCAAATGCACAGTTCGTACTGTGTAACAGACCCGAAGGGCAGCATCTTGGTAGAGTGCGGCAGACTTTTACAAAAGAACGGCTACGCTATCAAGGTGCTAAACACAATCGACTTCGGCAAATCGCTTCGTTATAATCCATTCGTTTACCTCAAATCCGAAAAGGATATACTCAAATTAGTCACTGCGCTAATCGCAAACACAACAGGCGACGACACAAAAGGCTCTGACCCGTTTTGGGAAAAAAGCGAAACACTTTTGTACTGCGCCCTTATCGGATTTATTCATTATGAAGCGGCAGACGAAGAAAAAAACATGAACTCCCTTGTTGAAATGATTAACACTATGGAGGTTCGTGAGGACGACGAAACCTACAAAAATGCAGTGGATTACTTGTTTGAGGAACTCGAACAGGAAAGCCCAAACCACTTTGCCGTGCGTCAATACAAGAAGTACAAATTGGCGGCAGGTAAAACGGCGAAAGGCATCTTTCAAAAAAACCTATGTAAACAGCAACCCGTCTAATTACCTTGATAATAGGACAAACTCCCCCTCTTGGCAAGCAAAATTTATTGAATAATAACTTTCAATCCATGCAAAATTATTTGAACCGATAACTTAAAACCCAAAGCTATAAAATTTTGTACATTACAAATTTTATAGCGGAGGTTTCAAAATGAGCCAAATTTATGCGTATGTGCGGGTGTCAACCGCAAGCCAAAACATTGACCGTCAAATTGCATCCATGAGAGCGCAAGGCGTACTATCGGAAAATATTTTCATTGACCATCAAAGCGGTAAAGACTTCAACCGCAAAGCCTACAAAAAGCTACTGAAACGCCTAAAAAACGGCGATTTGCTAATAATCCATGAGTTAGAGCGGATAGGGCGCAATTATGATGAAATACTGGAAAATTGGCGGTTAATCACAAAAAAGAAAATGGCAGATATTCGAGTTTTAGATATGCCCCTACTGGACACGACAACCCACAAAGACTTGCTCGGGACGCTAATTAGCGATATTGTTTTGCAAGTTCTCTCGTATGGTGCGCAAAAACAGCGGGAGGGCATACTAAAAAGCCAACGTGAGGGAATTATCGAGGCGAAGAAAAAAGGTGTTGTGTTTGGCAGACCCAAGAAGAAATTACCCGCCAACTTTTTTGAGCAAGTGAGTTTGTGGCGAAACGGCGATATTTCACTGGCACAACTTACAGCTTGTTTGAATATGTCCGTCTCAACATTGTACAGACGGCTTGGCGAATTGGAGTGAGCAAGCGGGCGAAATAAAAAACTTGACCCGTCAAGTGCCATTTAGTAGAATGTGACGGCAGTTTGTCAAATACTATAAAATTTGACAAATTGCACAAAACAGAAAAAAAGACGAATTTTAACAAAGGACGGCGTTTTGTCGCCCTTTTTTGCTGTTTTTTTGGAGATAAATTGCAAATTCCCTCCTTATCAAAACCCATACGTTTTGAGAAAACAAAATTTCAAAAAGGAGCGTTGCAATGAAAACGGAAAGAAACAGGGGCATACTTGCCCGAAAAGTAGTAGCGTTGGTTTTGGTGTTTGGGTTTGTTTTTGCCTTATCCAGTGCGGTATATGCTAATCAATTCACACTGGACGAAATAACAAGGTGGGGTACAGATGAAACCATCATCTCAATTTCTGTAGATATAGAGCCGATTGAAATTTACAGGGATGTACAAATACGTGGCTATGGAGATGATGAATGGGAACACATCACACCTATTTTTACCGTCCAAATGGGAACAACGCTAACGACAGACGTGAATTTGGATTTCGGCGCAGATAGGCAATTTGATACGAATATCATTATTGGGATTAGACCCAGTACCGCTGTTTTGGAAGAAACACGCATATTGGAGTTTGCAATTGTTGACGCACAATTTATCGGAAGTGAAAACGTCGCAACATACACCCTCAGTAATGTAGGAGAATTTGAATTTGTAATTTCGGAATGGAGCGACAGAGGGAAAGGTGCGATATATTTCGCAAGAATTATCGTAGTTGACGGAGCGACAGCACCATCAACCGAAATAGTCCCGCCTACGCCCACACCACCCACGCCCGAAGAACCCGTACCACATATACCACCTGCACCACCCGCACCCACAGTAACTCCGACAGCTACACCCGACACCATCAGCGTAACAATTGACGGCGTAGCAGTAGCCGATTCCATAGCAGACCTTGCCGCACGATACGACGGCGGCTACAGCACGGAGTACAAAAACGGTATTTTTACCGCAACGGTTTCCCTTGTGGCGGTGAACGCGAATGGGGCAATTGCGGAAAATGCTACAGCCCCGTTTTTTTGAACTGGTTAGTGTCACTAACCGGTTCAATGAAATTTACCGTTCGTGATGAAATTTCTACCGTTTGTTATGAGTATCGCCCACGGGCGATTTTTTTTGTTATAAGTTGTAGGTGGTTTTAATTTGCGCGAAACAGGAGGTGGTTCATAATATGAATGCGATGAAATGTCCGCTGTGCGACAGCAACAGTTTTACGGCAGACGCAACCGGCGAGTATACCAGGTGCGACCACTGCGGCACGAAGTATAATCGGGAAACAGTGAAGAAAATCGTGGTGGAAGGCTTGCATGGCGTGGACAAACTTGCCGAAAACGCCGAAACTTTTTTGTCGATGGGCAACACTATTGAAGCAGACCGAGCCTTTAGTAAACTTACCACCGAGCATCCACGCGACTACAGGGGATGGTTTGGGCTGGCGCGTATGCTCGACTTAAACATCCGCGGATTAATGCGCACAATGCGCAGAGGCGAAAAATTTGATATGCCGGACGAGTACAAATGGGCGATACAATTCGCGCCCGATGACGAAAAAAAGCGTATTGAGGACTATTATGCCGCCGAGTACGAAAAATACAGCAACGAAGCGACACAACTGTTTGCCGAGGAAAAGGTGTTGCTGGAATCCCGTAATAAACTTATGAAAGAGGATGAAAGATTATCGAAAATGCACAAAAAGGTAAGTGACGCGGAATACAGTTACAGGATGTCATCCTTGAAAATGCTTCCGCATTTCCTTTTAGTTCTTGCGGCGGCGGTGCTTTCATTTTTTTTGCCGCACATTGGCTTATGGGCTCTTGTGGGCTTGGGCGGATTGTTCATTCTTAGGATTCCGTTTTATGAACGCAGAAAATTTTTGGAGCGTTATCTGCATAAAGAACGCCCGATATTGCATAACAAAATCCGCAATATAAACATAGAGTTAGATAAAATAGAAAAAAAAGAGCTTAAATGTTTTTAATTCGGAGGGAGATAAATATGACTAAGCGAATAACGGCATGGGGTTCAAATTTTTTAAGGGAGGGTTCGCCGTCATGAAAAAATTTTTTTTGCTTCTAATTATGATTGTGCTTGCCGCTTGCGGAAATCGCGGAATTTCCGAGGAACGCACACAACAAATAGAACAACGGGCGCGGGAACAAGCAGAGCGCGACGCGCTTAATGAGCCATACTTGCAGACGATAGAGGCGGCGTTGGCGGAAAGTGCCGCCCGCGAAATCACAAACGACCTTATGCAAACCGTTCGTTTTGATGCGGCGCATGAAGAAAATCTTCGAGAAGTCACCGAAGGCATCGAGACGTATTTTCCGCATTCGGAACTGTTTCGCTTGGATGAAGCCATTGCGCGCTACAACGAAATCATCCACGACGAACAGCCTCGCGAATTGACTTTGCTCTCGTCGCTGCTTACAGCCGACCGGGTTTTTGACCTTATCCGCGCAAACACCGATTATTTTTTCGAGAACGCACCGGCTCTCGAAACATCTATGTATCGCCCGCTTGAAGATGATTTCTTGCGTACGATTTGTGAAATTATTACAGATGCTGTAAACCGCGAGCTTGCGGGCTACAATTTTCATCCGTCCACAATTTACGCACTGGAATATCGCCTGCAAAACCTGCGCGTCGTTATGCCGCTTCGCCCCATGCTGGGAACCGTTGACAATTACGGCTTGATGACGATTTCCACCTTGAGCCGTAACACCACCAACCGCATAGTTCTTACCCCGGAAGATACCAAAAAGAAGCTCGTGATTCACGAGCTTCAGCACTTGGTTCAGTTACGCAGTAACGAAGCGCGGTTGTCAAACGAACTTGACAGCTTTTGGGGCTTTAATTTTATTGCCGAGGATTTAGGCTCCATGATGTGGTGGTGGCTCCTCGAAGCCGCGGCGGTAAGGCTTTCGGCAGACATGGCTACAAGCGGCCACGCGACAAGCTATCTGAACGAGATAATGCACCTGGATATTTTGACGCAAGTTCTAATTACGAACGAAAATATGTACCAACACGCCGTACCGCGCCTTACGCAACAGCCGTACCTGCAAACGGCGTTTGATTTGTTCGGTGCGAACACGCCGGAGCGCGAGCGCGAATTTTTGCAACTCATGTTCGCAATTGAGCTGGTTACAATGAACCGCCCAAACTCCACGGATTTTTGGACGCTATACGGCACGGAAATCTTGGGGCGCGAACCAAACGACAACGACATAACGGAGCTTCGTCACCGTTTGCGCGGAGCCGTTTCAACAACGATTGCCAAATATTTTTATGAAAACCTGTCGCATCGTTTAACACGCGAAGTTCTCCCGCTCAAAGATATTTTCACGCACATCGTAATGTTTGAAGCGGGCCTCAACACGAAAATGCGCTACACAAGCAGAATCCGCCACGAATTTTTTTCGCAGTTCTTTGCGGATTACGCCGAAATAAAAGAAGCGTTTTTCACACAAATAGCGGACGCGCTTGATATTTCCCCGGAAGAGCTCTTGGCCGACTACGATACATTCAACGCCCGCACAGAAAGGCCAACACACCGCAGTCTGCTTAATCCGCAGGAGGATTACATCATCGACTTTGCGTGGCTTGCCGCGGACAAAAACACCTTTTTGACGCGCTTTTACAATGATGTAATTGCAAACAAAACCGTATCCGTACGGCAATTTTCAGAAATAAGGGAGACACTATGAATAACGCACAAAAACAAAGATATCCCGAAATACGCTTTGCAGAGCAACGAAAAATCAGGAAAGGACAAGGGATTTTTCTTATTGCTTTATTTGGCGGAATGTCGATTGGTATGTTGTCTCTCGGAATAGCAGTCGGAATGATAGGTCTCATAATATTCGCTGTTGCTACGCTGTCGCTCTTTATCTTCGCGGGGACTTGGCTTATAATGGGCAAAAGTATGGACGAAAACGAGTGGCTTTTCATAAGCCGTGACACAGCCAACACGATGTTTCCCGTCAATCCCATTCAGGGCAATAAATGGCAAATCATTCTTTATTTGAAATTCCAATCCGTATATTACAAATTGGTTGGTGACTACATAGTAAAAAACACCAAATTGAAAGAATACGACAAGCAAATAGCACATTATCCATGCGTACCTTATGTTAAAATGGACATCTATCAATTGCTTGCCCAAAATCACTTGGACTACTTCTATCTGAGAAATGCCCTATCTCTTTGGTCACTGACAGGCGAAGAGCTTCAATATCTGCAAAGACGGTATTTATCCGGTAATTATGAATTATCGGCGAAGGATGAAAATTTCATAAAAAATACGCTTCCCAAAGCAATAAAGATAGACTCAACCGACGGCGAAAGAAACTGTAATGTGTACTATGGTATGGAAAACGAGTATTACGCTTTACCAAATGATGCGTTGGTAATAGGACTCAGGGTTGACTTAGGCAATAACGAAAATAAAACCGAACTCCAACATAAAGAACTATCGGATGTTATGGCGGCGGCGGAAAATGATATAGCGAAGTGTTTAGGAATAAAGACATTCGTGGTGCAATACATCGACAATGCAGTTATATCGGCTTACACTCGGGGTACTGGTGGTGGATATTATCGCACCTCCGCACTTTACGAAAAATAATAAAAATTATAGGTGGTTATCGGAGCAACAGGTGGAAGTGGAGCGGGAAAAAGCAGCTTACGCAATTGTTGAAGCACTATGTAATTGTCTCAAACAAAATGTACCATAATTTGCTCATGTTGGATATATTTTCAGAATTTTAGACCTGTCCAAATATTATCACCTATTAAAGTGAGTTTAGCGCACTTTTCTATTTGGTAAAGTGTGGCTGTATAAACAATGTTTTGTTTCTACATAATTTTCACCTTGACAAAAGCGGTCTTTTGATTCCTAGTTATGGCAAACAGTTGAAGCCAAGCAAAAATTCATAGCACAGATTATGACATCAAAAAGTCCTGTGCGAAGCTGTGAGGACGTAGACGAAACTGCACTGTCTTATGCGGAAATCAAAGCACTTTGCGCAGGTAATCCTCTCATTGCCGAAAAAATGAATCTTGACATTGACGTTGCTCGCCTGCGTATGCTGAAAGCAGATTATCAGAGCCAGCGTTACAGTTTGGAAGATGATTTGTTAAAGCGTTACGCAAACTGGATACGCCGCCCCACCAATCTTCAAACAGGAAGCGTATTCCGTCTTGGCGAAAACGGACAAATAGGTGACGGGCGTGTAACAAGCGCAGATGCAACCATGATTGCGCGGTATCTTGCAGGGCATTTCGACCATTTTGACGTTTTGCCAATCTGCCGAATTGCCGCCGACATCAACGACGACGGCGTAGTTGATACCAATCGTGCTAAACTCCGGCACAATATCCGCAAACGGCGATTTTTCGCACATCAAGCGGCAGTTGGGCGTTGGAAAAATGGGCTGGAAGCAATCCGAAACCACTAAGCCATCGCCATTCGATTACAAAAATAACGTACTGCTGTACATCAGCGAAAAACTGCCCTTTCCCGATAACAAGGACTACGATTATATTTTTGCCCTTGCAAATGAAATTGAAGAATTGTTGCTTGCGTCCAACGGACACGCCGCAGTTTTATTCACAAGCTACCGCGCAATGGATATGGTTTGGGAGCATTTAGCCGACAGGGGAATACCATTTCCGATGTTCCGCATGGATAAGGGCGGTACATACGCAATTGAAAATTTCAAGCGTAGCAACAACGGCGTATTGTTCGCAAGCGGTTCTATGTGGGAGGGAATAGACATTCCCGGCGATACGCTTTCCATGCTGATTATCGCAAAACTACCATTCCCCGCACCCGACCCCATCAACGAATACGAGCGAACGAAATATGCCGATATAGTTGATTTCAAGCGACGGTACATTATCCCCGAAATGCTTATCAAGCTAAAACAGGGCTTCGGGCGGCTAATCCGCACCGTGAAAGATTCGGGCGTTGTAGCGATTTTAGATAGCCGTGTAAACCGATACGGCTCACACCGTAGGCGAGTAATTAAAACACTGCCGAAATGTCATATCACCGACGAAATCAGCATTGTAGCGCAGTTTTTCAAATACATGAAACCTGCGGAATATCATATGAAATAATTTTTGCGGAAGCTGCTCCTTTGTGAGCGGCTTTCGTTTTTTCAGAAGCTAATCCCAACTTGGTACGACCTCTAATTTCCGTGAATTTTAGCGGAATTAAGACAAACAGCAAGCTCATAACATTATAAATGAATTTGCCTTTTGCTACATAGGCTTTGAAAGGAGAATTTTACCTATGCCTACCTGCGAAAAAGTCAATATCAATGACCTTGTTGATATTCAAAATATCGTGATTGACACTGCATTACCTGTTTCAGAAAAAAAGAAAGCGTACCAACAGCAAATCAAAAACCCCGAATGTTTCCGCTTTGAGGACACAATCGTTCGGATTGCCTACGCACAATCCGGGCCGCCCATGAAAGACCTCTTGCGGCAATATTTGATGTCCGGGCAACATACAGATTTAACGGCAACAGGAAATTAACAATGTGGACAAATGGAAATAAGCGCGTTACCATGAAAATGGACTAACGTGGCAACCCCCATTTTTCTGCGGTTGAACGGAAAAAAGGGAGGTTTCACTTTGATAAATGCACTGAGCAACACATACGCCAAAACTTGGAGGGCTTGCTTATATTTGCGGCTTTCCAAAGATGACAGGGATAAATCCGAAAGCAATTCCATAAAAAATCAGAGGGATATGCTTTTGGAATTTGCGCGTCAAAACCCCGATATTGAAGTTGTGCAAATACTGGCAGACGACGGATTCACAGGGGCAAATTTTGACCGCGATGCTTTCAAGGAAATGATACGCCTTATAGAAGCGGGCGAAATTGATTGCGTCGTGGTTAAGGATTTTTCACGCCTTGGTCGCGACCATATCGAAACTGGAAAATATATCGAGCGGTATTTTACCACGAAGAAAATCAGGTTCGTGGCAGTAAACGAACCATATGACAGCCTAAAATCCGATATGTCCGACACAAGCAACAGCCTAATCGTGCCGTTCAAAAATATCGTAAACGAGGCATTTTTGGAGGATATATCCGTCAAAACCAAGAGCAATCTTGAAACAAAGCGCAATAACGGCGAATTAGTTTCCAATTATACCGCCTACGGATATGTCAAACAAAACGGCAAACTGGTTGTGGATGATTACGCCGCAGACGTTGTTCGCGCCATTTTTGACAGCAAAATCACAGGCTATAACGAGGGGCAAATCGCAAAATTGCTCAACGAAAAAGGTGTGCTTTCCCCTGCGGAATACAAAAAGGCGATGGGAGTTTCATATAACACGCCGTTCGCCGTAAGCGAAAAATCGGCGTGGTCGCATTTTTCAATTCACCGTATATTGCAAAACCGTGTTTATATCGGCACATTGGAGCAGGGCAAACGCACGAAGGCAAGCTACCGCATGAAAAATTTCACCTACAAGCCCCGCGAATTGTGGAGCGTCCATGAAAATGCACATGAGCCAATCATCAACGAGTTGGATTTTACGTTGGTGCAGGAACTGATGGCAATGGACACGCGAACAGGCGCGAGCAAGGTTTTACTGCACTTGTTTTCAGGCTTTGCTGTTTGCGGATTATGCGAACAGCCCATGACCGTAAAGACAACCACGAAAAAAAGCGGTAAAAAATATGTGAATTACATTTGCTCCACCCACAAAAAGACGGGGCAGTGCCAAAACAATAATATCAGCGAAATGTCGCTGAATAAGTTGGTGTTGGCGGCAATTCGTAGTCAAGTGGAGCATTTCACTTCTCCCGATGAAGTTGTAGGCGGTTTAACTACCGCCGCCTTGCGAGGGCGCAAACAAGCGTCTATCGAAAACATGATAGAACGAAATTTGCAAACCATCGAGGAAAATAACGATTATCTTGTGAAATCCTTTCGCCATTTTTCTGACGGCATTATATCCGAATCCGAATATCAAATGTTCCGCAAAAGTTTCAACGGGCAAATTGGAATTGCAGAGGAAAATATAACGGCATTGAAAAATGAGTTGAACCGTTTGGAAGATGATACAACTGCAAAACGGCTTATTGAGCGGTTTTTGGAGCATGGAAATATCGAAGAATTAAATCGCCGTGTTGTGGCAGGGCTTGTGAAATCCGTTGTCGTGAATAACAACAAAGATGTAGCGGTAAATTTTCGCTATGCAAATTTCGACCTGCCATATGAAACTCCGCACATGGAAAAGGCGGTGGTGTAGATGGCGCGAAAAAGCAGAAAACCCGAAAACGCAAGCGTTGTTGCGCCGAAAAAAATCACAACATTTCCTGCGTGGATTTACGCCCGTATTTCCAATGACAGCGAACGCGCCGACGATTCCATTGAAAATCAGATTGCCCTGTGCAAGCAGTTTATCAACGCCGACAACGAATTTACATTCAGCAGCACATTTACGGACTTGGGGTACAGCGGCACGGATTTTGAGCGTCCGGGGTACACGGAAATGCTTGCAGGAATTTTATCCGGCGAAGTGAAATGCGTCGTTGTCAAAGACCTTTCAAGGCTCGGCAGAACGTATATCGAAGTGGGCGAACTACTCTTTGATACATTCGTGCAACACGGAATTAGGTTCGTATCGGTGAACGATAATTACGATAGTTTTGCCGACGACGCAGGAAGAAAAAAGTTGCTAATCCTGTTCAAAAATCTTGTGAATCATATGTACAGCCGTGACTTGGGTAAAAAAATAAAATCCGCGCATGAAGCAAAAAAACGTCGCGGCGAACCCGCAGGGCAAGCCCCATACGGTTATCGTATCGACAAAAAATCGCGCCGTTTGGAAATCGTACCCGAAGCCGCCGAAGTTGTGAAAATGATTTTTAATATGCGGGAGCGCGGGGATAGCATTTCTTCCATATCACGGCATCTAAACCGTTTGCAAATTCCGTCGCCGCAACAAAGGCGTTACGAATTGGGCGAAATTAGCCACGAAAAATTTTCGGGGCGTGTGCTGTGGGTGGAAACCCTTGTGAGCAAGGCACTTCACAACGAAACTTACACAGGTTCGCTATTTCAAGGGAAATACGAGTGCCACGGCAAGCAAAAACGCCTGCTTCCGCGTGAACAGTGGATTGTTCACAAAAATGCACATGACGCAATAATCAGCAAAGAGCAATTTGCGACGGTGGCGAAACTTCTCAACAAAACCGCCACAAAATACAAGCACACAGGCGAAAAACCCAAGCACGAAAACGCCTACGCAGGTATGATTTTTTGCTCACGTTGCGGAAAGGTTGCAATCCGTACCGACAATCGCATGAAAGAACCCGTGCTGTATTATTATTCATGCCGTCATTGTTGCTTGGAACTGAAAGAGCAATTAGGCGCGAAAACTGCACCAAAAATGCCGCTCAAAAAACTGGATTCCATCATCATGGCGACAATAAAACTTCATATGGATGCACTTGTTCAGTTTGACGATTTAGCCGAAACTCTCGCCAATTTTGACCCCTTAAAGGACAAGCGCAACGAGCTTTCCAAAATGGCGAAGGCATTTGAAAAAAAGCTAAACGACCACGAAAACACGCTTGCCACTGCATATACCCATCACTTGGGCGGCTTGCTTGATATGCGCGAGTACGAACTCGTTCGCGCAAAAGTTGAGGGCGAAAAAACGCAGGCGGAAATTCAGCTTGCGAGCATTAAGGCACAGCAGGGCAAATATGAAAACGCCCGTATTCTCGAAAATCCGTGGCTTGTAAAGTATCGTGAATTTCGGAACTGCGAAACGCCTACAAAAGAAATGATACAGGCGTTAATCGGGCGAATTGTGCTTACGCCAATGACAAACGAAGTTGAAATTGTGCTGAAATACGCAGAAGATTTCGCGGAATTGGAATACATCTTAACCGGAAAGGCGGTGGCGTAAATGAGCATCAGCCAAAAAAATATCGGCTTAAAAAGCCGCATAAAAAACAATGCACGTTACAATTTAGCCGCCTATTTCCGCATTTCCAAAGACGACGGAAACGACATCAAAACTCTAAGCATAGCCAATCAGCGCGACCTTGTTAGAAATTTCATTGCCAAGCACAGCGATTTTTCCGACGCAAATATAACAGAATACATCGACGACGGAATAAGCGGCAGCCACATCGAGCGCGACGCATACAAGCGACTAATGGACGATGTTGAAGGCGGCATTATTGACTGCATTGTTGTCAAAGACCTTTCAAGAATCGGGAGAAATCTCATAGATGTTGACGATTTGCTCATGAATTATCTTGTAACGCTAAACGTGCGTTTCGTGGCAATTAACAACGGATATGATAGTTTTTCAAGCCCATTATCCAATCTTGAATTGGCGGTTATCAACCTCGCCAACCAACATTACAACCGTGACTTAGCGCAAAAATCCATAACCGCTCGCAACACAAAATCCAAGAACGGCGAATTTTTAGCGTCGCAAGCACCATTCGGGTACAAAAAATGCGACAAGGCGAAAAACAAACTTGTTCCCGATGATGAAGCGGCAGGATATGTGCGTTTGATATTTTCGCTGGCTTGTGAGGGCAAAAAAACGGTAGAGATTGCGAAAATCCTTAACGTGCAGGGTGTACCGTCACCGTCCGTTTACAAAAAACGTAACGGTTGGAGCGACATTTGGAAAAACGTAATCGACCCCGACCACTGCTTTTGGACGAGCGGAGTTATATACAAACTGCTAAAACATGAGGTTTATATCGGCTCTGTAATTGCAAATCGGTTCAAAGTTACAGAACCCAGCGGCAGACGCACTATCACCCGCCCACGGGAAGAATGGATTGTTGTGCCAAACGCACACGAACCCCTTGTGTCTGCGGAAGATTTCAAGCAGGCGCAGTTGGTGACGATAAAAAAGCGTTATCACGACGAACCGGGGCATATTTTCGGAAACAAAATAAAATGCCCATTTTGCGGTCACGCAATGATTCGCTACACGAAAAGCAATCCGCGTTTCAAATGCGGCACGGTAAAAGTTACCGACCATTACGGCTGTAAAACGCACACGGTTTTGCAAAGCGAGTTGGAACGCGCTGTTATCCCTGCAATCAAGACTCATGCGGATATTCTTCTCGACTACGAAGAAATGAAACTTGCACAAATTAAAAAAAGCAAGGCTACCACAAAAAGCCTTGAAGCCAAGATTGCCACCGAGCAGAAGTCTATCGAAGCCCTTGAAACGCAAATCACAAAAATATTCACTTCTCTTGCATCAAGTAAAATCACGCAGGATGTTTTTCTTCAAAAGAAAGGTGCAATCAATGACACCATAGAGCGCAAACGCGCAGGGATTGAAAAAGCCGCCGAGCAATTACGCAATCTCACCGAGGGGCGTATCCAATCTGAAAATGTGATTGCGGAACTGAAACAATTTCTTGCACTTGAAAAACTGGATAAGGATATTGTTAATTTGCTGATTGATAAAATTCTTGTTCATGGTGAAAAGGATATTGAAATTGTTTGGTGTGGTGCGTTTGGTGAAGTTGGGGCTGGGGCGTAGGCTCTCGCCCCTTTGATATGTAGGCAAAATGCTTCCGAAAAAATATTTTGGAAATCGGGTTGTTCCTACTTGCACACATTCGTAAAACTCATTGAACAGTCGGCGGTAAGGAAAGGTACGGAAATACTCTTTCAAGTAAATTTTGCTTTAACTTTGGGCTTTTGGGAGTATACGCCCATACCCCGCGTACTAATCGCTTGCCAATTCTTAGCCCCGGGATTTTATACAAATAACCAAGTGCGCCACCGGAATAGCCATGTAACGTAACTTCACGCCGCTCCAAGTTATAAAGCTTAAAGTGTTCGTACCTGTCATAGTTTAACACCGTTATGAAAGCTCCCGTGTCATAAATAAACTCTACAGCATCGTTATCTGAACCGCCTTCGCAGACAATGGGCACATCAATATAAATATGTCCATCCTTTCCTCGAACAAATTCATGCTTTGTTTTATCATCAAACGTAATAATCATACAACTTCATCGGTAAGACTGCCAAAAAACGTATTAAGCAATTCGGGAGCAGAATCAGTATAATCTCTGTCCGTTCTGGGCGCATAATCCTTCGTCATAAATTCCTCATAAAATCCGTCAGACTGCCCTTCAAAAATATCGTCAGCTACAACTACCGGCACGCCCCCTAAAAACCTGAAATGCGGATTATGCTTTGCGTTTACTATAAAAACCCATTTCCCATCGTAAGTGAACTCTAATTCCTCGGCAGTCATGTAAACCGGATTTTCAATTTTTTGCCTCATGCGGTTTCCTCCTTGCGAGCCAGTTAAACTTCCAATTTGCAGTATATCATAACCCGCCTCGCTTCGGAACAAAAATGAAACCGCGCAGTCTGTAATTATTTTCTGAAATTGCTTGCCGCATACCATTGTCCGGTTATCTCGACAAAAAAAGATGGCTTGTATCTTTTTGTAAAAAGTACAGGCTTTTTGTGTATTCTTGGATTTTTAGTTTCATAAGAATTGTAACAGGGTTATTTGAAGGGCTGGATTGTATGAGTGAAAACTATATAGGTGCTAAACATGGGAAGCCAATTTCTACATATCATGAGAAAAAAATCGGTAAGAAAATTTACCGCATTACCAGTACATACAAAGGGGAATTTGAACTATCCAAAGCATTAGAAGATTTAATAGTCCGAAAAATCTTACAGGAAGGAAACTCTACCGTAGATGCGGCTATTGCGAAGTAAGTTGAGACTCGAATTCTGCCGGGGTATGTAAATAAGCCTAAATCACCGCATTGTGTACTCGGGGCAGTTTTTCAACCGGATTTCGCTATATCTGACGAGCAACAGGATATAAAGAATTTTCGATGGCAACAAAAAAGGGTTGCAAATGGCAAATGATAAATTAATAAGGCATTTGCTCAAGTTTGCAGTGATGCGTTATAATAGATAACGTAAAATCATATTGCCTACCCTGTGTTTGCCATAGATTACGGAGGTTTTCTGAATGGCTAAACAAAAGGACTATTATGTCGGTATCTACGTCCGTCTCAGCAACGAAGACATGAGAGCGGGCGAAAGTGTTTCAATTGAAAATCAAAAACTGATGCTAACCAAGCACGTTAGCGAAAGGGGGTGGGAGTTAAAGGAAATTTATCGAGAAACTTAATCCTTGTCTTTGATACAATATTCTTCTAGCATACAACCAACAGCATGTAAATTATTTCCATAAATAAAGGCTTCCAGCGATTGAGCTATTGCATTCACGGAAGCCTTTATTTTTTTGTTTAGCCTTAACTAAGCAAATAAACCTTAATATTTCTATGCAAATTTGCACCACGGTTGTCTTAATGATTACATTGAAGAGAAGCAATCGTTAAAATGTTGTTAGACGAAAAATTAAAAGGTTATGAATGGATTGATTTGCGAGTTCATCATTTATCGAAGAGAGTATAAAACAACTAGACTTCCTTTGGTGTTGACTATAAATATCATAATATAGTCAAACCTATTCCGACAACAATAGCCACATAAAATAAATGCACAACACAAAACCCCATTATATCTTTCGCATTAAGTCCTGCTATAGCCAATACAGGCAATGCCCAAAATGGTTGGATCATTCCCGTCCATACGTCGCCCCAAGCAATTGCCATAGCGACTCTCGAAGTGTCTGCTCCAAGTGCGACAGCAGCTGGCATTGCAATTGGAGCTTGAATTGCCCACTGACCGCCTCCCGATGGGACGAAAATATTTAGAATTCCTGCGGATATAAATGTAAACAAAGGTAATGTTCGATAGGTAGAAATATCAATAAAGAAATTTGTCATTAATGTTGCCAAGCTAGTTCCATAGGCATTTGCACCTGCCATCATACCCATTATTCCAGCATAAAACGGAAATTGTACAATAATTCCAGTCGCCCCTTTTATTGTAGCTGATATTGCATTTAAAAACTTGGCTGGTGTTCCATGTAGTATGATACTAAAAAAAAGCAAAGAAAAATTGACAATATCTAAATTCAAGTTAAATCCATTGTTTATGAAATGTCCTACGATTACAATGATGCCCATAAATCCTATTGCAAAAGAAATCAACATACTATTTTCTAATTTATCAGCAGGTGTTTTGGTGGACTTCGCCTTATTATCTGTAAAATCCATTTCATGCAATGTTGAAATGTCTATAAGCACCATGTCTTTTTCGTTCTTTGGATGCATTGATTTGTTAATAAATGGCAATGTCAATAACAATACTATACTCATTAAACTTACAAAAAGCCTGACATTATGATAAAATAACGCTATGGCATACGATAATAGATATAGAATGAGAGCGGTTGAATATCGTAAAGAGGGGAACACGATAGAG
>Ga0209755_10004530_pt1 | contig 16375 bp, 14 predicted proteins | sample TergutCo191P1_FD_187301 | JGI IMG/M metagenome (GOLD analysis project Ga0209755, IMG submission 187301) | Cornitermes sp. P1 segment gut microbial communities from Petit-Saut dam, French Guiana - Co191P1 (SPAdes) (version 2) | ecosystem: Host-associated > Arthropoda: Insects > Digestive system... | reverse complement strand
ATCCTCTGTCTCATTGGACATTTGTGTTTGTTGTTGTTGTTTTACAGCTAGGCCTTGGTGAGGAAGTCCATGAAGCAGTTTTGTCCACACATAAACCAGCCTTGCATTTCAGGAACTCTGTACATTTCTTGTAATCTTATAACTTGCACGTACTTGACAGCGTGTTCGGGACAGGCCAGTGCTTGTCATTTCACCGAGTTTGCTGACTGTTGACATTCATTCACCTACGAAATAGTAATTGTGAATGAAGCTGTTTTGTGGTGTGTGCCAGATTGTTCCTCACTAGAAACTGGCAGAATTTTCTATGCTAAGTTTTGGGATCACAGTGGGAAGAAAGAAGAATTTAACTGCTCGGAATTATTGAATTTAATGTGTGAAAGAAGGGTAATGATTTTCATCTTACATGCCATTCACTGGTGAAGACTGTATGTCTCTTCTACATATGATGTACATTACAGCACCCGGTCTCCCTTCTACATATAGCCCATGCCACTTCAAACTTCTGTACAAGTAAAGCAATGGCCACATTTGCAACCTTTGAACTCTAGTGTGTGTGTGTGTGTGTGTGTGTGTGTGTGTGTGTGTGTGTGTGTGTGTATCACACCAAGAATTACTTTTTATGAAAAATGGAGACAAATAATAAATATATTCTGCTTGTGATCATCATTTATAACAACAATTCTATTGTCTTCCAGAACAGACTATGTCAGTGGCTTCACAGACAAGCCTTGAAAGTGCGTGAGTACTTCACATTTTATCCATACTTCCATATAGAGTGTACTCTTCATTATCTGGGGTAATGGACAGGAGGTGGGCGCATGGAAAACTGAGAAACACTGATACTCTGAAACATATACTTCACTGAGCCATGAACAAAAAATGAAACTAAATTATTTATTCTATACTTAATGCATATATAGCTTATGAGTAGATGCTTATTATGTCAATGGTCTGTGATATTTGTTAGTATTGAGCATTTTGTTTGAGCACTCGGTGCTAAGTCACATTATTTCCTGTCTTTGTAATTAGTCCTTAGCAACTTAAGATTGCACACAGATAATCCGTGAACTGGAGGAATGGATCTGTATACAAAGGGAATGATGAAAACTCAAAGTTGATGGGGACACAGAGATGCATGAGGGATACACTCCTGTGATGTCAAAAATTGCAAAATCTGCAAATAAGATGATGAGCAGTTATGAACACTTTGAATTATGTATTATTATTATTTCTCATAACAGATTTTTCATGAGGCATACATTGTTCACCTTTACAAGGCATGGCTATGTGGGAAATGTATAAAATATACTGAAGTTTGTGACATGTTGCTGATACGAAGAGTGAGGCATACACTGACATGAACGGTAACATATTGCACATGTGTTAGTAACTGAGAAATTGCATGAAGCTTGGAAACGCATCATGGGAAGCTTTTCAAAGAAAATTTAAGACTATTATTGAGAGCTAGGCCATGAACAGGAAATAAACAAATGAGTAATAACTTTACATTTAGTCACTGAAATCTTCTGTCAGACCATTGAATGGAAACTGTTGGCAGTTTAATGTGGAGCCTGAAGGAAATACTGGTAAAAGTTTTTTATATATATATATATATTTATCTGTAAAGCAAGACCATATTTTTAGGTCTGTTGTTTCATTCTGAAGAGTTTCTGAACAGGCAAACTGTAGCAGATGGTTTTAAAGTTGTGATGCTGGAAATCTGAATGTAAAAGCATGCTGGCCAAGACTAGTTTGGTGCCAGCGTGAATGTTGTGCTCTCTACTGGTGAGAGAGACAAGATGTCACATCATATCCCCCCCCCCTTCACACTTACAGGGCACGGATACTGAGAATGTGGTGTTAAGGCGACTGATGTATATTCTTAATTGAATCAGTTGCAGATTTTACTGAAACTACCCTAATATTGGGATTATTATTATTATTATTATTATTATTAGCCAAATTTGTAATAAAGAATCACATTGTTCATAATGAACAGCAGGAGATGGACATATTGACAGAAAGGAAATGCTGAAAGGAACATTTTATGTCAGCAGTGTGCATATGGTAGAACTGGAAGAAAATATCAAGTCTTGTCAAACATTTCCTAGAAAGGGTTTCATTGTGTATTTTGAATTGTGTTAACGACACGTGAAGCTTACTTGCAAGCGGAAAGATCTGATTTTGAACATTTTTTTCTATGCAAAATAAAACCAATCAACGTAAAATAAATAGTGATGGACAATATTTTTTCACTGTTACTAGCTGGAAGAATGGCTCAGTCTTTCTTGGTTACTGATTTGGGTTTGTAAGGGGAAACTTCTGACAGGTTTATGCAGCATCATATAATGAAAACCCTATATGTTTAGGATAGGTTTCAGTCTTTTGAAGTACTGAATATGAGGGTTAGGGCATTAATCTGCAACTTCAGTAACCAAAACTCATTTATCACTGGCTGTTCAGTTACATTTCAGCCATTTAATATTCTGTATATTTGTTTCATACCAATTAATGTTATTAAAAATATTACATGTATTCACCTTGTTATTTATTTGTGCATGATTAAACTTGCTAATGATAAACAGAGTTCTACCATGGAGGATTCAGTTTGATTATATGGCAGTATGTATGGTATTGCAGCTTTCATTACTTTTAATTATGACATCTATTCCTAGTGGGGGAAAGAGATTTTTCTTTTCTCCAAAGAATGGCTGTTGGGGTCCACCCATTCTCTTCTGTGGTCTGTCCATAGTGATTTACAAATTCAGTATCAGGAAGAGGAATGATGATTGTAAGTGTCCTTTATATGTTCATTCCATGCATTATTGTTAACATCATGACACTAAAACAACAAAATGCACAAACTTCTTCCTTAGATACAGTATCACATTTAATACTTTTATATATTTCAGTCCACAAGGACTGTAAACAGGGAATCAAACCAAGTAATACAGCATAAAACCAGTCAGTTTTGTCTGCAGTTGACATGGAGTAAAAGTGTCAAATGATTCAAATTTGTTTGTACAATTGTATAAACATAATGGCTCTTGATATACAGTACCTGGTACATAAGCTGCTTCACAGGTACTTTATATGAAGATCCATCACATTTATACAAAGCTACAAATAAATGCCACCATTTTAATTAAGTGGCTCTTACACCACATCAGCTGTATACAAAAGTAGCTGATTTGGTTTTAAAGCTGTATTACTTTGTTTCTCCGATGATGGGACCTTGCACACCAAAACATAGGAATGTGAAGTGAGATATAACTAAGGAACAAGTTGGTGCATATTATTGCTGTAGTGTGGTGAACCAGTACCTGTTGAATAATGTTTTCTGTTATGGGGTACCGTGTAGTAAGGCAAAAATTTACCCACGTTTTGTAGGAATATATTATGTCCATGTTTGGTGTAGAAGAGTACACGGCGTCACATCCCAGATTACAGTAGTCAGAACCTTAAATGCCCCAATGTGCATTACGGTTTAGCTATCAAAGCTTGTAAGCCTTGAAAGTGAAACCAAACTGATACGGAGATACAACATGAGTCATTACGTCAGACCAAAGCCACATGCTGAATCACCGATTTCGATAACGAACATTGGGTGGGGACGTGGGCCACAGACAATAGAAATGCGTGGAGATAGTTTTGAATTTCGGAATCAAACATTAGCAATACATATAACGGGGCATTTAGCTCTCAGGACCGAGCACATTTTGTACGAGCTGGGGGTAGGAATGGACCGCAATGATTTTCTGCTGTGATATGACAATTACATGGGTCAGGAGACAGGTTCGAAATACTCCACCGCAGTGTAAGAATGAAATAACTCGCTGCGTATCGTGGATTACAGGTAGTAACGTTTTAGACTGCGGCGTTTACAAGCAGAACGAAGAGAGGAGCGATGTGAAAATAATGAACGACTTGAGTTACGTCGATGTGGGAGTTAGGGAGTATTACTGAATAAAAAATAGGGTCACACTCCGTATCATATGAAGCGCAAAATTCATCGCCCATTAGTACCTGACACTTGTTGGTAGTATTTTCGTCACGCCAGCGAATTTTGTTATTAATTACAATCCTAGAAGTAGCATCGTAACACCTTTTTTACACTAAATGTTTTAAATTCTTCCCAGCCGAAACTACAAATTGTACGCATTTCCCACGTTGGTAGCATAATATCGATATTTTATGCCGGAGTGTTCCCCCAGCCTATCGATGCTAAGCTCGCTAAACTTCAAGATGGCGTCATAACTTTGGGCTTGTTTACGTTGCAATGTACATTCGCTTTCAGTTACGCCCATTTTCGTACTGAATGTTTGTTGTATTTGTATTATTTGGAAACAGATTACCTTATTTCGACGTATATTATTTTTTATTAATGGGTAATTTGCAATGTCTAAAATAAGTGAGAGAGAATTTGATACGCAATGTCGATTGTGCACATCAACGGAAGAAGGTCACATACAAATTTTTGGTCCGGAGGGTGAATGTCGAAATTTGGCTAACAAAATTAAAGAATGTCTTCCAATCTCAGTAAGTACACACACAAACCCAGTCTACCATTTCATCTTATTATCCTGTAAGGTAGAGTCTAATGTGCTGTGGTTACCATTCGAAATTGAGGTCTTGTTGAATGGCCTGTATAGGCCTAATTTGGGCGTCACGTCCCTTGTACGCATTCCATCGCAGTTGGCCTCGGCTCATGTTTTGTACTTCGTTAAAGTGATAGAGGTTCCACCAAATGTGAGAATTGGAGGGAGGATTTTGACGAAGGTGGCACTGATATGTTGTACAATATTGGGAATGTGTTTACTTTATATGTGGAGTTAAGACTTAAGTGTTACATTACTGGAAATGTTTCGGAAAGTTACGTGTAAATGTTAAAGTACGTACGTTTTTAGAAATTTACCTGTTTTGATGGATTTTTTTAAATTCAGTTTTTATGCCAGCAGCCCATTATGAGTTGGTAAAGAGAAAATTGGCAATGCATGTAGTAGGGTACTGATGTCCACCACATTGCAGTTTAGGTGACTGTAAGTATTAAACGGTAAATGGAACGTAATTGTGAAACCAGCGTGGCGTGATCAAACACCTTGGCAATAGAACCCACTGCCAGTACCAGAACTTGTTATATGCAGTTTATGGGTAATTTTTTACACTTTGTACTCAAACAGCTGATTTCCCCATTATCTATCATAATATTTATCTTTGATTTGCTTGGTCTTGCAAACCTCTTTTTATTGTAAGTGATAAAGGAAATTTAAAGGTAAGATCAGTATATGAATCATTTGTATTGATGTTCATGGGTGAACAACTGAAGAAGACTCCATGCAAGACTTTCCATGTGTGACAGCGAGTCAGAGGATCATGATTCAGATATAAGCAGAATGAAATTTTGGAGATAAATTTAGTAAAAACAATTGTGTGTCTCCCTGTGTCAGATTTGAGGTGCTGATGGTGACAGTGAAGATAAGCATCATTTGGGATGTTAATATGGCATAGTCCAGGAAGGGCTGCACAGTTCCCAGACACCTGGCTAGCTGGGCAGCTGCGTTTTATGTGGTGTGCCAAATATTTCAGCACAATAATTGCTGCTTTTTCCATATATAAAAAAATATATATCAGGTCACATGTGCTGAGCACATAGTGCCAGATGACTGAGGTTCATAGGTCATTCCAGAAGGGAGGGACTTTAGTGTGGTACTTTCTTCATGTCACCTTTGCAGCACCCTGAATTTGGAGATGGCATCTAGATTTTGGAAAATTTTCGTACCCCTGCTAGTAGGTATGTACCAGTGTTTCAGAGGACCTGCTGCTTCCTTTGACAGGGTACTTGAAGGTGTTTACTCTGATGATGGAGACAGGTGGTAAATGTGAAACGTTGGTACATGCATACCAAGCTACATTGTGTTATCCTAAAAGATGGTTGGTTTCATTACATTGTGTAAAGGTTTACAATAATTTTTGTGTAAGATTTGACTATTTTTTTAAGTACAGATAAATATATGATTAAAACAAATTATAGGTTATATACTCATTTACTATGCAGGTTCATTTATTTTGGGCATTGAATCTGAAGAGTCTCATCTAGGAAAGAATCATTAATTTTCAACTTGTGCAGAATGTTAAAAGATGTCTGTAAAGGGTACATATAAATTACTTTTAGTATTATAGACGAGGCTTGTGCTGTGTGGTTGCTGAGCTTCGTGTACATGAACTGTGGTTAAATGTCACAACTTATTTTCATGATTCTCTTGGATTGTCAGTAATTTTGAAAAGAAAGACTTCAACTTAGTGGCAAATGTATTATTCATGCTTGTAACTTAATGGAGTGTCATTATTATGATTCTTTGCAGTACTTTTCTGATACTAATAAGGTTTGTAAAAGTCTTTCATATACATCATGATATAGTTGGCAGTTGCTGTCAACAGTGGCCATGGGTATGGCATTGTTAGGTAAAACACTTATAGAAAAACTGTGCTTTTTTTTGTAATTACACAAATTTTAGTACAGTACGAAGATAAACCTACAATATATAGTATATTATTTGATTTTTTACTTACAATCTGACATATTTTGGTATTATTTAACCATTTTCAGGGGTCAGTTAAATATGTCATGAAGATTACAAGACCATGCCATAGTAATGGTTAAAATTGTAAGAATTACTGTGTAATGGTCTTGTAATATTCATGATGTGTTTAATTGACACCTAATTATGGTTGAATAGAACTAAAATATGTCAGTGTGTAAGTAAATAACAGAATAATGTAGTGTATATTGTTGGTTTATTTTTGTGTAGAACATAGTGCAGGTTGTATTTCTCAAATGATCTCACAGTACAAAAAATAAGGTATGCCAGATGTTGAAATACATAGTAAGGATTCAGCCCACAGATCCGGAACTCAACTGTAGTTCATGTACTGCCGATCAAATTTACTGTCAGATATTAGGTCTACCCATTTTTCTGTTTTGTGCATTCTGTTACAGCATTTTTTACCATTGTGTTAATGTATAGTGTCATGATTCCACTAATGTTCCACCATGTTGTATGAGCTACTTTGCTTATGGTGTAGTGTGTTGTTAATTGTAAATTCTTTATTGTATTATCCAGTTAGAGAGGGAAGATGCCTTGCCAAAAAGTGTGTGCAAAACCTGTGTATGCAAGCTGGATGAGTTTCACCGCTTCCGAGAAGCTTGCGTCCAAGCAGAAATAGCTTTAGAATCAAATCTCAAGGACCAACAGTCTTCAGCATTCCCATTAGAACCAGAGGTAATTAGATTTTTGTGTTTTATAGATTATATATGTCAAAACCAAAGGCTTCAGTTTGCTATCTGATTTGGAATGTTCAAGCAGCAGCCTCTTGTTGAGGAGCCTGGTTTGATGAAATACTGTTACAAGAATTCGCCATAGTTTTGGACATTTGTTTATATTTCATGTTAGAAAGCTGTGATATCCAGCATATTTGGGAATGAAGGGTTGCTGAATAATTTAATTTTCTGGTTATTAGAGTGCCGTACTTAATGTGTATCTAGGTGTACCAGGGAACCTTGTGGACAGACCAGACCATTTAATTTGTCACTTGATGGTGTGTGCTGTTTTGTCTGCCACACTTTTTATTCCTATACTGTCTCTACTTGTGTAACATTGTGCATATGTAATCCAAAATACACCAACAAGATACCAGTAATTTGTGGACGAACCCTTGGCGAGTGATGCTACCCACTAGTGGTTGATAGAACATTGAAATGTAATCGTCTGCACTGTGGTTTGCCATGCTGTTTTCATCATGACAACTTGGATGGTTAATTACCAACTGAAACCTTCTGGGTATGCCATCCAACAAGATATAAACACATACTTATTGCAGTAACTTATGTGTATGTATTTTTAAACTGTGGGTTCTTGTGATTTTAATTACACCTCTGGATTGGTTCTGATACTTCTATAATTTACTTTATAATTCTAATGTATTTAACCTTTGTATTTTACATCCCCGAAGGTGGCCACATGGTTGGGTGAAACATATAGTAGTGGGTTGTGAATATAAACTAATTTCAGTATACTTGTATGCGTTGTTTGGTACCATTATTGTATATATTTTGTAAGGAATTGTCATCCTTGTTGTGTTTTGAATTTTTCAAAAGACTTCCCCATTTTAATTGACACCTAAAGTAGAGATTAACACTGATCTTTTAAGGAGTTACAGTTGCTATAGTCTGTAACATGGGCATACATTTCAATGCTGTTGAAGCCTCTGGGATTTTTTTTTTGTTGCAAACCACACTACACAAAATAAGTACAGTGTCCCAGAAAACAGGTATTAGGTTTTTGGAAATTTATGTTTCTTGGATGTCAAGGGATTGAGTAGGTGATTTTGAGGAAATGCTAAATTTCTGACCACACATGCTTAGAAAACTAGAGTAAAATTGGTTGTTTGTTAAGTATTCAGTAGTTTAAGACAGCGAGTTGTAAGTCTTGAGTCTTTCAGTCACTTTATTGAATTTTGTTACTTTCTGACATTTGCAGTTGTAAACATATGAGCAGGAAGAAAAATTAATATTCTCTGAGATGAATGTGTGGACACGCTATATTGGTGAAATGAGTAAATTAATGCCTTTCTGTGAAAAGATATTTTGCAGTATGATGTACACAAAGGTTGTGAGGATGTTCTATAATGACAAATGACTCCATCCGTATAAATGGCGATGAGTATATTTTTGCAAACAGTTTTTCTTGTGCACTGTTTTATGTCAAGGTAGGGTCATACGGCAGGCTGTTGTAGATGCAGTAATGAACCTTCATATTTGATACAGGTGGGGAATTTAATTGCCTGGCTCTCTGAAGTTGGATGTTTGGTATATCTGTGCATAATCTGCACATATAGTCACAGGCATTATATTCGCTATTTGATACTGATCATATTGGTATATGGAGAAAGTTAAAAGCCCAGAGAATAGGTGAGGTGTCTGCTTTTCTGAGACATGACACTATATAATGGGGTGATAGGTTCTTGATAGTTTGAGACAATGTAGTGGTCTCATCTTCAAAAGTTGATGCATCTGAGAAGAATTGGGTTTTTTCTTGGACATTTCTACCCCTGAAGATGAGACCACTACATTGCAACAATGGGAACCAATTACCCAGCATTGTTGTGCAATATCCCAGAAGAATAGCTACTGTAGCTACTCTGTTGCAAAGACCTGAAAACTCAAACCCTGAAAATATTCCTTACATAGTCATGTCCCTTATATGTCATGTATAAAACAACTGGATGAATTTGGAAGACATGAAGTTTGTGTGGTGGTAGCTATGAAGTTTACTATCTCGTGAATGAATTTGGTTCTTATTGGAGGGTTGATATGGTGTGGCTAGTTTTTAAGTTACGAGCGGGACTTTAAAACAAATAATTTTTATGAGCTCATATGTTGTTCACAGGCATTTCACTTAACAGAAAATGAAAAAGTGTTGAGTAGTGTATAATGATACTAGACTGATAATATTATCTTTATTGTAGTGCTGCCTGCAAGAAGTGGAGCCTGGAAGCAGTTCTGTTAGACCTTCCAATCCATCTGACTCTGGTAGTGTTCCTGTTAATTCCAGAGTGACAGACATTGTCTATAATATGTCACATTTACAGATGAGTGGTGGTGGTGGTCTGGATATTTTCCCTAGACCAGATTCACCTACAATGAAAAAGTTGATGCAGCGTCAGGGTGAGCACTGGATGTCTGTATCATTGCGTACAGTGTTTGATTTTATGAATATGAACTTAAATACAAGGGTGTCCAAGAAGGGAATAACCCAAAAATATTACTTACATAAGAGAAAATATTTATTACAGAGAGGAAAAGGTAACCTGACTTTGCAGTAGCCTATCTAGGAGTGTTTTTCTAGTTGTTGATTTCGTGTGGCACTCTTTAATTTGGCCATTGGCTGTAGGTTGGCAGCTTTTGAAACAGTATTGTCACCTGCCATGTGCTGTCATCATCGCTTGTAGCTGTTGCCTGTGTGATGTGAGTGATGTCACAGTTCCTTGAAGGTCCAGAATTGACTCTTGGTAGTTTTTCATTATGTCCCCCCCTCCACAGGAAAAGGTCTCTAGCAGTGTGAGGTCTGGTGATGGAGGACATACCAAGGCATCATCTTTGCCAGTACATTTAATGAGGAACTATATATGTTGTAATTGATGGAAACTGAGCAGGATATGGTTGTATGTCATCAAATTGCAACCATGCACTTTAGGGAATTGTGGGACAGCACACTGTTATAACATGTCTGGGCATAAATTATTGTTACTGTAGCTTCCAGAAAAGAGAAAGGTCCAGTGTTGCAGTCCTTCATTATGCCCCGTAGTATTCAGCATAGTGATCAGGCTATGGGCTGAACATTTTAGGGTTTGAATTCTGGCAGGGGCAGTAGATTTTTCTTGTGTTCAGAATGTCCAGACCAGGTTTGGGGCCTGTTTGTTGGGTACCATGGTTCTGCAGCTGCAGTGTGGCATTTATCACTCACCTATATGGTGGTGAGGCTAGGAATGAGTGGAGTTGTACCTCTTCTCCCCCTATATGCCTCCATGGCATGGACAGAGACTACTTAACGTTTACCATTGGCACCTTCTGTTCATGTGTCCATGTCATATTCTGTGATGTGGTAGGGTGCAGTGTGCTACCACAGATTTTGCACTTAATGTCTTTGCTACGAAATGTTAACAAACCAAATTTTTCACAACTTTGAGTACCACACACATACATTCAGTCATGGAATGAAACACTCTTCCTAAAATTATGAAAGTTTATCGTGAAGTAATATATATGTACTTGGTGTGTAAATGGTCACCATGTTGTCCATTTTAGTATTCATGTGATTATTCCATGTATATTTTCATTTTCTCTTTGTGTTTTTATCATTTTATGATTTCTTGAAAATTGTTTCTTGTGAAGCAAAACATGTTGGGGTTGGTATCATTATGGAGTTCTCCCATACACTGAGTATTTAGTTGGTTGATTTATTAACGGTTACATTTGAAAGATTTATTTTTCATTGTAGTGTCATTCCATTATACCAGAGAGAAAAAAAATGTTAGTAGATCTTCAGAGAAGTGTTGACTGTTCTCATTTCAAAGGCCTTGGTGATCTGGTAATCACACCTGTCATCCCTAAGACACCCAACAGTCTGCTGGTACCTTCAGCTAACAGTAAACCAAAGACAGAGATAGTGTCCTTTTGGTCCCGCGTGGGTCACCCAACTCTAGAGGACTATGTCTTAATGAAAGAAGATACATTTACAGTGGACAATAGCTGCTTCGACAGCCACAACAGGTAGGTTAATTCACTGATAATTTTGTAGTTGGAAGTGTCTTTAGAATGTCTGTCAGTTCAAGGTTTTATTCCATACTCTGATACCATATGTGTGGGTGTGATGTGGTCACTTGTGGAAATAGATGTTCCACAAGGATGTTTGGTAAGATTACAGCTCCAACTGTATCCAAAACCCCTGCATATAGTACTTCTAACGGTTTGGAACCAGTGTTAATTCTGGATGCAATCAGTAGATTACTGGGATTTAAATTACAGGATTTATTTTTTTTAATGCAAACTCTTTCACACACAATCCCAAGGAAAAACTCCATCATGGCCATACAGGAGTGGCTAAAATTGGTTGAAAGATATGCAGTATTGTCTGGAAACTCAACCATCCACCCTGCAATGCAGTGTATATGTTGTTTGGTGCCAAAAGGGTAAAAATCCTGCTAGGAAGTTTATATTAATGTACAATGAGTCATCATTCAGTTGAAAATACACATTTTGTGGGGTTATGACCTGGATTGTGTGACGGGGGATGTGGGTAACATTTATAGTGTTCATGATGAGAGTGTGTGTTACATGGCAGTGCAGAATTATCGGAGTAGATTTATTTTCTGTTTCACTTCTGGTGTAATATTTGAAAGGCGCACATGGCCACTTATCACTTAGTTGTATTTAAGAACCTGAAATACCTGTTGTATGGAGTTCAGCTTGGGTTTTACATTTTTTAACCTGATTCAGTGAACTTCAGGAGCTAGACTTCTCCCCTCTTTCTCAGTTTGATAAACAATAAAATCTTATTACACTGAAATTAATTGCAGCCTAAGTTTGGACATTGTTATGTGTGAGTTACACTTGTAACATTTGTAATTACATAAATGTGCCATGCTTTGTAGGTTTTCTTTACTATGTGGAGGGATCTGTTGATCGATTTTTGTGTTTTTAATGACCATTGTTTCAACTGCAGAGGTTTGTATTAGTGTTGAATGAGAAGGGAGTATGGTACTGCATGTGGGGTTGCGAGTTTGCATGGAGGAAGCAAACAGGGAGGCCATGGCCAGGAAACAGGCAAGGGAGCCATAAGAAGAAGGTTGTGACCTCTTCAAAGCATTGGTCTTGGTTTCATTTGAGGAACCGAGGGAAACTGTGAAAGGTCTTTGAAAAATTGCTAATTAGTGGGCGGAAATTGAAACTGGCTACCTCTTAAATACAAGTAGGAAGTAACACTGCTGTGAGACTGTCTTAGGTATGGGAGTTTGTTGTAGATGGACTTTACTGTATTGTGTCGGCCATTGTAACAGTCACATACTTTGATGGTTTTGCAGAACATCAAGATTAATAGCAAGTGGTCAGATAGAGTTCCAAGCCAGTCACAATGCTCAAAGTCCAGCAGAGCAAGACAAGGACATTTTATTGACACAACGACGAAGGCGTGAAGTATTACCACCAATGTGGGATGTGTATGAGAAGGTAGCATTTTCACCAGGAAAGGAAAATTCGGATTCCTCATATCAGAATGGGAACAGTAAGATGATATACACTGTCACTCACAGGCGATACATCATCTCAAAAGGTGCCTTTCCCTGCTCTCTGTGCAAGAGGTGTTTCAGGATCAATCAAGGTGAGGTCATTTTGTCTTTTCTAGTGCTGTTGCATAGGTTGAATTGACACCATACAGTACGTTGTAAGATAGGATTATCTGCGAATTATGCTTGCTGCAAAGTATCTGCATGGTTAGAACTGAACTCTACTTGCACACTACATTAACATGGAAAAAGTACAATACACATTTTTTTCTTCACATTCATACTGTGCATCTTGATATAATCAAAGTTTTATTTATTTATCAACTGATGCACTAGTGAGTTGTTTTAAAAAAACAATATTAAAATTTACATTAAAACAGCTCTGACATGTTTCGGTGTAACTGTAACACCAAAACATGTCAGAGCTGTTTTAACGTAAATTTTAATGTAAATTTTAATATTGTTTTTTAAGACAACTCACTAGTGCATCAGTTGGTGAATAACTTTCATACAATACACATGTTTAAAATTGTTTGGAATGTAATGGGCTAACCATGTGTGTTAGGGCTTTTTGAAGACGGCTCTGGAACAGAATCCATCATGAGAAGCTGATAGGTCCTCAGCTAGGCAAATAATTCTGTATGCTATATGCATTACGTAATGTATACATTAATCCTATTATTAACAGAATGTAAGCATTTTGTTAAAGTTAACTAAAAGTGAATGCTTTTATGTTGTAACCTGGTGTGTTGGGGGTGAAGTGGGGAAGATTGCCTTCATATTGGAAGTTAAAGCAGTCCACAAGGTATATAATACACTTTATGTGTCTGAGTATAGGGAAATACATGGCTGACTTGCTTGTGGGTCATAGCCCATATGCAGTTCCTCCGTATCAGGACTAATAAAATGTGAGACACATTCAAGCGTGTGGTGGGCCAGCAGCATTACAATTAGTGCACAGTGTCTGAGCATCATACTCAATTGTAGTGTTGTCATCTCAGCGTTATTATCTGTGTCTGATTGAGTCTGTGCCAAGACATCTGTTTCAGTGGGTACCGGGGTCTTTCCTCCAGGAATAAAGTAGCTAGCGCATGAAGTTAACCACTCATGACTGTCTAGTGTGGAGGTTAAGAATGAGTGGAGCTGTACCTCTGTTCCCCCTTTATGCTTTCATGGGATGCTTAGGGAAAATGTTACTTGTACCAAGATGTCTGTGGATGAAGCGTGGGAATTTAGATGATGCATTAAGGATGCTGGGTCTTGAAAACAGCCTCTTCAAGGCCAAGCATTATGATTTGTATTGTAAAAGTGGAATGCTTAAAAAATGAAAATGCTTGTAAACTGTGGGTTGTCTGTCTACAATTGAAAATGAACGGTGGGACCCTTAAATAATACACAAGTGAACGACTAGTGCGTAGCAGATTTAGTTGCTTCCTGTGCACTTCTAGCATTTCCCACACAGTAAAAATAACTTTTTAACCATACGTGTGAGTAACTTTGCTGCTCGGGTTCAGTGTAAATGCAAAAATAAACTGGTACATGCATACAGGGAGCTGAGATAATATTAACACTTTCATGATAATGAAAATTTTTGTAACGTACATTGTCCCAGTATTTTGATGCTCTGTTCTGCTCTTTATTTTAGGTTTTGATCGAGAAGGTTCAGAGCCAAGGGACCTGTATGAAGCAGATGAGAACTCGGCAGATCTCTCAAACAGCAAATCTTCTGATTACGATGATCAGACTGCTGGTACCACCAGTAGTACCCATTTGAATATGAAGTTTTTTAGTTGTCACATATGCTGTAAAGTATTTCCAAGACGTAGTTCACTAAAACGCCATCAGCGTACTCACATGGACAGAAAATTGTTTTCGTGTCCATTGTGTCAGAAGGGCTTCAACCGGAAAGAACATCTGTCTCGTCACATGATTTCTCATTCTGGAGGAAGACCATATAATTGTGACATCTGTTACAAACCATTCACACGGAAGGAACATCTGGCCAGACATCGACTTTGCCACTTAAATGCCTTGCGTTATTCTATTGGTGACAGTACTAGCACTTCAGATATCTCCATCCAAAGGAACAGTGGTGATATGCCTGCAACTGAGCTCTCTGGTAGTCCTAGCACTCCATCAAATTCCACCATTGCACAGGATGATGACTCTTCCTCCAACATGGCCAGGCCCTTTGTTTGTGATTTGTGTGGGCAGGGGTTTGCCAGGAAGGAACATCTGTTGCGACATCAGCTCCGAACCCATCGCACCACCCCAGAAATTCGGGATGAACTCAAACCTTATAACTGCAATATTTGCTCCAAAAACTTTACCCGCAAAGAACATCTTGTTCGTCACCAAAAGATACATATGAGAGACTTTTTGTTTGGGTCTGCCAGAGGAGTGATTCCTGGTACTGATGTGTCAGTATCACCAGTATTAACTAATCGTGCTACATCTAGTGGGGGTACAATAATGAAAGCAGAACCACTTGAGGGACTAATCCCACATTCAAATCTGCCAGGACTGAGTATATCTGCTGTTCCCATTAAAGCTGATCCTTCATCCTTATCAGATGATACAAAAATCAAACCTGCAGATACAGATGAGAATCAGACAGTAATGAATGGCCAGGATGATGATATGTCTTTGCAGTCTTCCTTGCAGGACAGTGTTGATCAAACATTACCCTCAACATCAGCAGAAGCTAATACTGGTGGTGGTGAAGTTGTGAACAAACCTCATCGTTGTCAGTTTTGTACAGACAAAACTTTCACTCGACGTAGTCATTTAGTGAGGCATTTTAAACGGTTCCACGCTGACAAACCATTGAGCCTTGTCTTGTCTAATAGGCGTAGAATTTCTGCACAGGAGAGACAAGAATTTGAAAGATACATGCTCAACAATGGGCAGTACTGGTGTGTAATTTGTGGAAAGACATTTGGGCGTCGGTACCACCTTGAACGTCACATGAAACAGCATGGCCCTAATGAAATTGCACGTCCTTTCCGTTGTTCGGCTTGCAACAGTTCTTTTACCCGCCATGAACATTTTCAGTCTCATAAATGTCAAGGTAGTAATGATCTTACTTCACAAGTAAGGCAGGAAGAGTTGAGTTCTAAAACGGATGGGGAAGGTATATCTGCAGAAACAGAAGACACCAAGGATGTGGTGAAAAAGATGCCTGCAAAACGTGACAAGCGGAAAAGAAGCAAGTGTAATTATGAATGTGTAACTTGTGGCAAAAGTTTCTCCAAAAAGAAACTATTGAATAGGCATACTGAATCACATGTGGATCTGACAGAGGACAATAGTCAACCACTGTATTAATATATACTTATTTAAGAGTAGAGGAAATATAGGAGCAAAGTCATGTGGAATTAAGTGAGGATAGGAAACAGTTGGATGTTCCTTAGGCATGCACACTGATGTACATTTAATTTCTCTTATTTTTGTATGTGGGTCTTTTGTTGTAATGTTTTAGTTCTGTGGCTTCCTACTGTCCCTTAATATGTCCTCTTTTTTTTTTTTTTTTTAA
>Ga0209755_10004529_pt1 | contig 16376 bp, 14 predicted proteins | sample TergutCo191P1_FD_187301 | JGI IMG/M metagenome (GOLD analysis project Ga0209755, IMG submission 187301) | Cornitermes sp. P1 segment gut microbial communities from Petit-Saut dam, French Guiana - Co191P1 (SPAdes) (version 2) | ecosystem: Host-associated > Arthropoda: Insects > Digestive system... | reverse complement strand
TCAGCGAAAGCGAACATTCACGTTTTCCGGTTTACGAAGACACGGTAGACAAAGTAATCGGCATCCTCCATGTAAAAGATGTTTTAAGAGCGCTGGTTTCTGACAAACCTTTTGATATTAAAACCCTTGTAAGAAAGCCGTTCTTTGTCCCTGTATCAAAACATATCGATCATCTGTTAAAAGAACTGCGCCGAAAAAAAGTTCACATCGCTGTCGTTGTTGACGAATACGGCGGCGTATCAGGCATTGTCTGCATGGAAGACATAATCGAAGAGATAATCGGCGACATTCAGGACGAGTTTGATCATGAAACGGACGACCTGGTGCAGTTGGGCGGCAATTCATGGCTGTGCGACGCGAGGATAAATCTTGAATTCCTTACGGAAGAAACAGACTTGAAACTGCCTTTTAACAACTTCGATACCCTCGGCGGTTTTGTCTTCGATCTTTTCGGCAAAATCCCTGTTAAAAACGAAAAAATCACATACAAGGATTACGATTTTATAATTCAGGACATGGACGGTCACAAGATCAACACGATAAAAATAGTAACGCATTAAAAGGATTAGTTGTTTTAAATGGGGGGGGAAAATGGCTCTTTTAATAAAAAAAAATTCTACCACGAAGGCGAAGAAGGCGCACGAAGGGAAGAAATTAATTAAAATTAAAGCTTTTTTTTCTTTTGTGCGCCTTTGTGCGCCTTTGTGGTTATTCTTTTATTTTAGTTTCCAAATTCAAATTAACCTTTCAGCTCAATCCCCCGCTTCCGCCGCGAGATATTACGAGCAGGGGCGTTCTTTTATGGCGGAAGAAAACTGGTATTCCGCAGTCGAGTCTTTTCTTGAGTGTATACGGCTCAATCCCGCTCATGCGGAGGGAACGGCCTCTCTTGCGGAATGTTATTATGAGCTTGCCGAATTTGACTCAGCGCTCAACTGGGTAAGAAAGGCAAAGCTGCTTGCCCGCAGCAATGCGTCTGTCGCTAATCTTGAAGTGTTTACCCTTATCGCACTTGGAAATCTTGACGCGGCTTCCGACCTTGTAAACGATATCCTTACAAGAGAGCCTTACAACAGAGAAGCTCTCTTTGCCGCGGGAGAACTTGCAATAGCGAGGAACAGACCGTCGGAAGCATTGCTGCGCTACAGAGACGCAGTTCGCCGTTATCCCGACGATCGAAGACTTTTAGTATCGCTTGCGCTGGTAACTCTTTCTCTCGGAGACGGAGAAACGGCGGCGGCGTACATCAACAATGCTATTACACAGAATCCGGGTGATTACCGCGTTTATTATTACGCGTCATATATCTATGCTCAAAACGGCAAGCTTGCCGACGCAATCCGATATGCCGAGAGGGCTCTTCATTACAGAAACGATCATACTCCCTCTCAGGTTTTGATGGCAACACTTCGTTACCGAAACGGTGAATATGAAGAAGCGGCCCGTCTCTGCGATACCGCCATTAATAAAAACAGACAGGATATGAGCGCTTGGTATTTAAAAGGATTGTCGTTTATCAGAATGGGAAGAAATCAGGACGCTCTGACGATTCTTACAAATGCAATTTCCATCAATGAAAATGACGAATTCATCCGCGCTGTTCTTGAAGACACCATTATTAATTCAACCACTCTTGAAGATCCAAGGCGCGCCAGATGGGCGGCATGGCATTTCACAAGGGCGCGCAGTTTCCGCCAGCGCAATTTAACGGAGCAGGCTCTTTTTGAATACAGGCGCGGATTGAGACTCAACCCATTCGCCGCGGACAGGCGGGAATACGCCGAGCTTCTTCGAATGCAGGGCTACCCTGCCCGCTATCTTGAAGAACTGCGTTTCCTCCAGGATCAGGGAATCGCGGATCGTACTCTCAATGACGCGGTTGAAGCTTACAACTCTCTTTTATCAAACGCCCTGTTCAAACAATGGCAGGTAAACCCGACAGAGATAACGGAACGCCATTGGAAAATCGCGGTATTCTCTTTAAGCGGCCAATCAAGTTTTTATCATGCTGACGCAGGCTCTGTCGCGGCGGGCTTTATCCGCGACTTGCTTGTCCATGACCGTAACATCACGCCGATGCCGCTTGATCTTCGCCAGGCGTCTTTTTCTCAGGGCTTTAGACAGGCAAGAGAAGCGGGCGCCGATTATTTCATGCTTGTAACCGTAACAGAAAACGAACGCGATATCGCGATAAAAGGCGAACTCTTTGTCGCGAGAACAGGCTCCCCTGCGGGAACTCTGTACACCTACCGCACAGGTTCAGACAGACTGCGCGACGCTTCCCGCGGCATCGTAACGCAGCTCTCATCCCAAATGCCCCTTCGTGGCCGGCTTCTTATCCGCAGGCAGGGTCAGGCTCTGATCAACAAAGGAAGAGCCGACGGCATTCAGCAGGACGCAGTCTTTGACATAGTAAAACAAGGCCGCCCACAAACCGCCAACGAAGGCATTGCCCTGATCTACAGCGATGATGAACTGGTAGGAAAATTCACCGTTACCAATGTCGATGAAGAAATAGCCATCGGCACGCTGACACGAAACGGTTTCTTCGACCGCATCGAACCCTCAGACGAGATTATTCTCCAGGCGGAAAAATCAACAAGGCAGGCGCCTGAAAGCGCGGCAAATCCCGAACTGCGGGCATTGCTGAGGACTTTGAGGTAATAATAAAAACCGCTCTCCGTATGCGGCAGTCCGGCGCCAGCCCCAGAAAAACTCAGAAGGAGCCCGCTTCCGAGCCCTGACCATAAAAACCACAGGATTTAAACATATTACATATTCGCAACCAAGCTCTTTATTCATAGAAATTAAACATAGTAGGATATTTTTCTATTGGTTTTTATGGCCAGGTCTCTACAGCGGAGAATTTCTGAAGATGTTTTTCTGGGTCTGTTGCCGGCACTGCCGCATACACATAGTGTGTTACTATACACCTCTCTATTCCGTGTAGCTATATAAAATAATAAACCACTAATCCATGTGTCCATGGGCTGGGCGGCAGGCGGGCTGCGGGGGTGAAAAACAATTTTTGCGATTCCCCGCCGGAGAGACCTGGCCGCAAAAACCGTAGAGGAAAATGTTCTACTAAATTTTATTTATGTTAAAAAGTAGCTTGGTTAGAAATATGTAACAATTACATATTTCTGGTTTTTGCGGTCAGGGCTCGTAGGCGGACTCTTAGCAAATGTTTTTCACACCCGCGGCCCGCAGGCCGCACAGCTCATGGACAGAGAGCTTTGCCTTATTACTTTGCTTTATCACAACGCTAAATCCACATTTAATGTCATCCACTTTCTCGGGGAAGCGGGAGTCGAACCCGCGACATCCTGGTCCCAAACCAGGCGGAATAGCCACTATCCTACCCCCCGTACTTACAATGTTTTTTATTTTGCCATTTTTTTTATTTTTGATCAACGGCTTTCCACTTCTTTACGCTGTCTAAATACTCTATTACTCTTAAGCCGTCAAGCGCTGAAGAAACAGGAATGCGCTTCGGATCTTTAACACAGGCGGCAGCGTCTTTAAGCATGTTGGCGAAATATCCTGTGGGTCCCGAAATTACTTCACCGTTATTTTTCAGGGAGCGAAAATTTTCAGCGTAGGGGCTCGGGGCGCTTTCCCAAACTTCAAAAATGCCGTTACCGATTCTGAGCCTTCCGTTTTCGCAGGAGAACTCAATCTCGAAAACAAGGTGATCCCTTTCTGAGCCTATTTCAAACATTACAGGAATTTCTTTCTCGCACAGGCATCGTCCTTCAAGCCATGAGGTTCCTTTATTTCCTTCCATGTCCGATCCGTAACTTTTACTGTGAATTAAAACAGAATCTGTTAAAAACATTACAGCGTCGGCAAGATGGGTTCCGTCGTCCCAGAACATATTTACCATTTTTCTTGTCCGTCCCATGTACAACACCGCACGGATGGAAATAATATCTCCCAAGCTTCCCTCTTTTAAAATTGTTTTAGCACGGATGTAATCTTTCGAATAACGTCTTTCATGATTTATGATAATAACCGGGCTACCTCTTTTTTCTGTTAAACTTACTATTTTCCGGGCGTCATCAAGATTATCAGAAAGAGGCTTTTCACAGATTACAACAGGCACTTTCATCTTTTCTGCGAGACAGCAGTAATGACAATGGCTGTCAGGATGGGCCGCGATGACTAGAATTTGCGGTTTTTGTTCACGGATCATTTCTTCAGCGTCCGCGTAAACCGCTATTTTTTTATTTTCATTTGAAAAACGCCATTTCTCCGCGAAAAGCCGCCTTTTCTTTTCATCAATATCGCAGCCCGCAACAAGCTCACAATCTTCATTGGCGGCAATCGCTCCCGCGTGAGTACAGGGCTTTTCCCGGAGAGCATCCTCCTCAAGCAGAGATCCAATCCGCCCAAGCCCGATTATAGCGGCTCTTATTTTTCCTTTTTTCATTTCTAATTATAATCCACTATCTGCTCTTTTTTCCTGCTTCGCCTTGAATTAAGCAGCGAGTACATAATCGGCGTAATAAAAATTGTCATGAATGTACTGACAAAAAGTCCGCCGACAAATGTCATTCCGATTGGCTGTATTGTATCGGCTCCGGCGCCGGGGAAAAAAGCAATAGGCGCCATGCCGAGTATTGTCGTAAGGCTCGTCATTAAAATCGGGCGAAGACGCCTTCTTCCCGCTTCAATGCACGCTTCTCTTACAGCCATGCCTCTGGCGCATAACGTATTTGTATAATCAACAAGAACAATTCCGTTGTTAATTACAACGCCGACGCAGGCGATTATTCCAACAATAGAGAACATTGTCATCGCCTGTCCTGTCAATTTGTAAATCCATATTACGCCTATAAATAAAAGCGGTATAGAGAAAAATATGATAAACGGATCGACAAACGATTCAAACTGGCTTGCCATAATTCCGAATATAAGAAAAATCGCGCTTAAAATTATTAATACATAAAGAGAAGTATAAGATTGAATTTCTGAGGCTTCGCCGAGATAGCGGATAGTAACGCCCTCGCGCGGAACAAGGCGCTCCGCAATCGTTTGCTCAAGGCGGCGCTGCATATCTGTCGCGGCGATTCCCGGCTCAAGTCCGCCCGTTACGCGAAGAACGCGCTCCTGCCTTTCGCGGCGTATCGAAGAAGGCGCTCTTCCTTCGGAAATTTTCGCCACATTGGAAAGTGAAATACGGGTGCCGCTCCTTGATATTACAGAAATAGCGTCAAGATTCGGCAGTCCCTGTCTGTCCTCTTCCTTAAGGCGGACTTGAATATTTATAAGCCTGTTGCCGGAACTCATCGTTGTGGCGATTTCTCCGTCAATCGCGGAACGGATTTCTGTCGCTATCGCGGAAAGCGAGAGCCCGAAATTTGACGCTCTGTCGCGGTCAATTTCAATCTGCAGCTGAGGCGCGCCTTCATCAAGATTAATAACGGGATTTTCAATTTCAGGAAGATATGTAAGCATTATATGCTGAATCTCTTCGGAGGTTGCCATTAATGCATCGTAATTTTTCGAACTGACGGCAACGTCAACAGGCGTTGTATTTCCCATTCCACGCCCTGCGCGGAAACTTATGCGCGTTCCCGGTATTGAGTTTAAAAAAGGCGTAAGCTTTCTTATTATCGCGTCGGGATTGTCTATCTGCTGAGAGGGAGGAGGAAGGGTAATTTGAATAGACCCCTGATTTGTTCCGCTCCTTGAAGCTGTAAGAACGATATTTCTGTATCCCTGCACCTCACGCTTAACGATCTCCTCAATGTCGAATAACACATGCTCTGTAACATCAATCGCTGTTCCTCTGGGCATCGCTACGTTAAGCGTAACATTATCGTCGGTTCGCATACGCACGTACATATTCATTCCGATGCCGCTGAACTGCATAAATGAAAATGCGAGGATTAAAACGACAAGAAGAAGAATTATTAATCTGTGGGAAAGACAGTAATCAATCGCTCCCTTATATTTATTTTCCATAAAGCATAAAAACGTCTCTATTTTTTCGTCTAAAAAGCGCAACAAAGGCATTTTTATCTGTTTTTGTTTTCTTGTATTTAACTGCAAAACGGATCCTGAAAGACAGGGAACAAGGGTGACAGCCACGACAAGAGAAATTGAAATTGAAATAACGACCGTAAAAATCAAATCGCTGAACATTAAACCCATTTCTTTTAAATCGTTTTTATAAATTATAAGCGGAATAAATACGCAGACTGTAGTAATCGTTGAAGTGGTAATTGCGCGTAACATTTCCCTGCTTCCAAGAATTGCCGCGACATTGCTTTTCGCGCCTCGTTCCCTGTAACTGTGCACGTTTTCAAGAATTACGATAGAAGCGTCCAGCGTCATGCACATTCCCATGATAAGACCTGTCAATGTCATCAGATTCAATGTAAAACCGAAGACCGACATTGCCATGAGCGTCATAAGAATGGAAATGGGGATTGAAAAACCGATTATCATAGTTGCTTTTACATTCCTTAAGAATAAGGTAAGAATTATCATGGCAAGAATCGCTCCCTGAAGAGCGTTTGTATACACCTGATCAAGCGTTGCGCGAATCATTGACGTGTTATCTGAAAGCACCTGAAGCGTAATTCCCTGCGGAAGCGTCGTGTTAATTTCTATTAAAGCGGCCTGAACGCTGTCAGATACTTTTATTTGATTGCTGCCGCTTTCCGCCGTTACCTGAATATAAACGCCGCTCTGCCCGTTCACCTGAACCCTTGAAGCGTTGTCATTGTAACCCATAAAAACATCGGCGACATCTTCAACTCTTATTGCCTGCTGCCCATTTGAAGTGCTAACCGTTTTTACTGTAAGCCTTTTAATCTGATCCATGCTTACCAGCTCTTCCTGCGTCATTATCTGATATTCGCGCGTTCCGCGCCTTAAGTTTCCGCCGGAAGACAAAACATTCTGCCCTTTTAACGCGTTAGAAATGTCATTTAATGTTAAATTAAACGCGGCAAGCCTGTTAAGCGAAACTTCTACCTTCACAACCTGCGTAGTGCCGCCCGTTACTTCCGCGGAAGCGACGCCTTCAATCCTCTCAATGCTTGCCTGAATCTCGTCTTCCGCGAAAATACGCAGCTGATCGGGCGGATAATTCCCTCTTACAACAAGACGCATAATCGGCATGGCGTTCATGTCAAAACGCCGCACAACAGGGGTTGTAACCCCGTCAGGAAGGGAGTTTACAAGCCTGTTTAACAGAACCTGCGCGTCGTTTATCGCTTTATCCATGTCTGTTCCGTAGGCAAACTCAAGATTGATAAAACTTGATTCAAACTGTGAGTTACTCGTCATGTTGACAAGCCCGCGCGAAGATGACAGCGATCTCTCAAGCCGTTCTGTGACATTTCGTTCAACGTCAGCCGGCCCCGCTCCGGGGAAGCGCGTATAAACATTAAATACGGGCCTTACAACCGACGGGTATAAATCCATCGCAAGATTTGCAAGAAGCGTTGCCGATATTCCGATAACAAGGACGAAAAGTATGATAATTGTTACGGGACGTTTTACGGAATATTCGATAATACTCATATTTTCTCCGTTACTCGACTATTCTGACAGGATCGCCGTCCGTCAGAAAATTCTGTCCCGCGCTGACAACATTTTCGCCAAGTTCAAGTCCGCTTAAAACTTCAAGATATTCCTCGTTATCGATGCCAAAAGTGATTTCACGCCTTCTTGCGGTATTATTTTCATCAACAACAAAGACAATCCATGAACCATACGTATTAATAACCGACGTGCGTAAAACGACAGGGACATTTACCCTGCTGTTTGTGACAAGACTGATAGTCGCGAACATTCCCGCTTTAATCCGCGAATCGGGATTTAAAAAGTTAAGGCGGATCCTTAAAGTGCGGCTAACTGGATCAAGCACCGGATTTATCTCTCTGACTTCGGCGTTAAATATTTCGCCGGGAATCGCTTCAAACCACAGGAAAGCGCGCATTCCCTGCCTGACAGAGGCAACAAATCTCTCCGGCACATTTGTTTCAACTAACAGAGAGGAAAGGTCGCCCACTACATAAACGCCTGACTGCGTTGTAAGAGTATCCCCGACATGAAAGGGCGCGCTTAACACGGTTCCCGATACAGTGCTTAAAACAGGGCTTAGCTCATAAACCTCTCCCGGCTTTGAAGGGTCAACCGTCGCGACAACGCTTCCCCTGCTTACCCTGTCTCCGACATTATATCTCGCGCTTACAAGCCTGCCTGAAACTGAGGGGTAGATTGTAACCTGGTTACGCGCAAGTATCTCGCCGTTAAGGATTACGCTTTTCTCAATTGAGCCTGTCGCGACAGGCGTTACGCGGACAACAGTGGCGTTACGCGAAGATGATGAACGAGGAGCGCCGCCTGCCGTCTGTTCCTGCGAAGATCCGAGCGGAGCGCCGAAATAATTCAGCGCGATCAATACAGAGAAAAATACTATCAATAAAATAATCACGATAGTTATTATCTTGCCTTTTTTCATTTTTATTCACCTGTAACCGAGAAATTTTTAATAAATTCTTTCCAGTCAATATTTAATGCCGAACAGAAATCCAAAATCATATTAAAATACGAAAGCTCCGCCTGTAACAGGCGGAACCTCGCGTTAGCCAGATTGTTGCGCACGTCTTCAAGAGTAAGCGCTTCTACCCTTCCGTTCTGGAAACCAAGCTCTGTCAACTGATAACTTCGGTTCGCTGTTTCCAGGCTGAGCCTCGCTATAATAATATTGTCCCATGAACCGCGAAGAAGCGCGGCAAGAGAGCGAATTTGCGTTTTCGCCGTGTCTTCCGTTATCGCAAGATCAATCTTTGCCTTTTCAACAGCATCCTGCGCCCTTGAAACTGTTTGAGACCTCGCGGAACCCGGTATCCATGAATCGATTGGTATGCTTACAGCCGCAGTTCCTGCCAATCTGTCACTGAAAGGATCAAAAGAAGAAGCTGTCCAGTTAAACGAAAGATTTAACTGGGGCGATCTGCTCTGCAGAACAGACTGCATACGTGCAAATTCAAGCCTCTCAATTTCCTGCCTGCCGCGCACAATATCCGGCCTCAAATCAAGATGCTGATCTATAAGCGATTGCGCGTCGGCGTCAATCCTGATAATTCTGATTTCACCTGACAAAGTAATGCCCGTGTCAGGCATCTCTCCGATCATCGCGAGAAATTCCGCCGTATTATTGTTATACAGCGTCCTCGCCGCGCTCAGATTATAACGGGCGTTTTCCATCGCGAGTCTGCTTTGCATCAATTGAAGCTCTCCGGTTAATCCGTTTCTGAAAGATACTTCGCTTCTTGTTAACTGCCTGTACGCAAGGTTTGACATCTCTTCTAGAAGTTTAATATTATTCATTTCCGCGATAAGAGCGAAATATTTTTTTGTTACCTGAATAGAAAGTTGATTTACAGCGTCTTCATATTTTAATAAATTACTTTGATGGGCGAGCCTGATGCTCTTCATTGAGTATGAAAGCCCCGCGTTAAAAGCGAAACTAACTCCAAGATTCAATCTGTATTCAAGTCCTTTATCATTAAACTCAAAACCGTTACCTGAAAATAAAGGACTGCCGTAACCAAAACGCGCCTCGGCGTTTATCGAAGGAAAAATCTCACCCCAAATATTTTTTTCGGAATAACCGCTTGAAGCGATATCAATCTTTTGTTTTTGAAGATTAAAATTATATTCGACTGCTCGGTCTACAGCTTCATCCAAAGTCAGCTCGGCGGCATGAGAAAAAAATGAGAGACAAAACATAAAAAAAATAGTAAAAAGGCCAAATTTTAAGCGCAGCTTCGCCTCCATATTAAGATAAATATACTATATATGGTAAATTTATTAAAGATGGATAAGGTTACATCATACTTCCGGCAGGTATTTCCAATAACGCTTCGGCATAAACTGGCGCTGTAAATCAGGGTTTGTGCGGTCTTCGTTATTAATCGTCTTGTGGTAATGTTTCCAGAGTTCTTCCCATTCATCGGATTTTTCTTTATCGGATTCTTCTTTGTAAGGAGTGATTTCAGCCTCTTTTCCGGGAAGACGGCGCAGACGCAGGCCCCGCTTTTCATCAATAATTGACCAGGGAGTTTCACCGAAACGGGCTGTAAAATATTCAGCCAGATTAGGGAGAATAAAATAGTCAGGCTCGCATTTTGCGGTAAATTCGCCGTTATTATCGGGAGTAAATCGTAAAAGTCCCATCATTCTGTGAATTTCGTGTTGAAATTTATCTTCATTTGGTTTGCAATCAGGTTTACAATCAAGTTTGCATGCGTCCTGTGAAGCAGAGTCAAAAAAATCAAAAAAATCTTTTTGGTTATTCATAAATATACTATACATTTATATAGCAAAAAAATCAATCATTTTTTAATATAAATCAATTAATAAGTAAGATTCGTTGTTAAAATGCTAAAAATAAGATATATATAGATTACGGGGGTAGAATGAGAATTACTAATTTTTTAAAAATTTCTACCATGATAATTATTTTTTTAACAGCGGCGGCTCACGCTTTTGCACAAAATCCGAATGCCGTGATAAAAGAAATTACAGGTACAGTAGAGATAAAAGCCGGCGGTTCGGCTAATTGGGAAACCGCGAGAATAGGCGATGTAATACGCAAAGACACTATCTTATCAACAGGTTTTAGAAGCACAGCGATCCTCTCCGTAGGAAGCTCGACTCTGACTGTACGCCCTCTTACACGTTTAAGCCTTGCTGAACTTTTAAGTCTGAACGATACCGAAACAATTAACATAAATTTGAATACAGGCAGAATACGCGCCGAAGTATCACCTCCTTCCGGCGGAAGAGCGAACTTCACTGTCCAGTCGCCGTCAGCGACAGCTTCCGTAAGAGGAACCGAATTTGAAATGGATCCTGTGAGCATTCAGGTCGTTACGGGAGAAGTAAGTTACGCGCCTGCGGCTTCGGGACAGGGACAGCATGGAAGGGCCGTAACGGTAAGCGCAGGACAGGAATCATGGGTAAATACCGAAACAGGCAGCGCCGTCACTCCGATGACTGCGGCGGAAACAACAAGGTCAGTTCCAAGCCTTCCGGGTCAGGAAGCCGGTACAATTTCAGACGGCGTGACAAAGAAAGATACATCAGGTTCTGTTTCCGTAGATGTTCAGCCGGGCGGGCAGGTTGAAATTGAAATAATCCCGCAGTCAGGAAATTAATTTTTAAAGGGGAAAATAAAATGAAAAATAATACTTTAGTAAAGACAATTATCGCGCTTTTTTTCGCGGCGGCGCTTATCGGAACTTCGGTGCTTTCCTGTTTGTTAAACGACGCGGACGGAAAAGGAACATTAAATATAAAACTGCCTGGAAACAATTCCGCGCGGACATTATCTGACGAGTATCTCGGCAGCTTAACATACACTCTTGATTTTACAGGCCCGGGTAAAACACAAGCAAAAAAAGCCGGCGCGGGCGAGAATGTCACAATAATCCTCTCTGCGGGCTCATGGGATATTGACGTAAAAGTTTTTGATTCAAACAGCAAGATCGTAGGCGGCGGCGAAACAACTACAGTTAATGTAGAAGTAGGAGTTGTAACCCCCGTTACAATTTATGTTTTCATTGATCCCGAAAGCGGTAAGGACAGCAGCGGTTATTTTGGGAATAACATGAGATTATCAGGGCAGGTTTACATATACGATACAGATGAGAACGATAATTTTATTAGTTACAATGAATTTAAAACCAGCAGCAGGATCGTATTTAGTTCTTATTTAGGGGGCACAGGAACAATCTCAGAAACAGGAATTATGGATTTTACAATAGGAATCCCGTCGTCTTCGGAATTAATACCGATTGAATATATTTTCGCGGAATACAGCGGAGACAGCGACGACGGCAGTACAATCATTCATGACGAAAGTATTACTTTCTCCCCGTCCGGCGTAAAAGGAGCGCACCTTCTTGCATTTGACAATGCAGTAGAAAATATGACATTGTGCCGAGAAACAATGGAAACCGATAAATATGGATATGAAAATGTAAGTTATATTTATGTTGATACGGATGTAAAAATGATTGTTAACAATACTTCGCAACATTTGGTCAGCGCTTCGCTTGACCTTAAATCCGGCTGGAACGCCTTTCACATAAAATATTCCGGGAACGGAGATGACGGCAAGTTTATTATATCAATCTCAAACCCCGATCATCTCAAATGGATATTGTATAAATCTTATGATGAGCCGAATGTACCCGGAGAGACGTATCAGCAAGGACAATGGCCGGACGCCCAGTTATGGGGCTCCTTTGGTTTTGAAGGCGGTTTACAAAGAGATACGTATTCTAAATCAACATATTTTCTCCATGTTGATAAAGAAAAATTAATGGTAGTTTTTACCAAAATGGAATATGACAACATTTTAGGGCAAATAAAAGATGATTTTGGGTATAACAATGGCGCAGAAGGTAACAGCCAGGAAGAATATGGCCAGGATCAATATACTGTTTCTTACATGACTAGCGGCATTGATTTTAATCTAATATTAACCATGTACAGCACCAATGAAGACGGACGTATTAAGATAGTAACGGAAAAATTCATAGAAAATGGTTTTAAATTTAATACCGATGATTTGGATTTTTCCAATGAAAGAATACAGATATTAACAATTACGCGTAAATTCTAATGGTTATTTATGAAAAGTAAATTGTTCTTTTTTTGTATGACAGGCTTTTTAATAATCGCGCCCGTTTATTTACAGGCGCAGACTGCCTCAGAACTGGAAACTGTCTTAAGAGCCGATTTTGTCACATGGTCGCAGGCTGCCAATTTTATATTAAGTTCCACTGATAAAAATTTTAAAGGCAGCCCCGTTGAATACGCCGCGTCGCACGGCTGGACAAGAAAAGCGGCGCCGGATGATCCTATAACATTGGCGGAACTTTCATACCTTATAATGAAATCTTTTAATATAAAAGGCGGAATGATGTACTCACTTTTTCCCGGCCCGCGTTACGCGTACAGAACAATGTTAAGCAGATCATTTCTTCAGGGCGCCTGCGATCCCTCACTTACAGTAAGCGGAGAGAACTTTCTGATTATTCTGGGACGCGTATTAAGCGCAGAAGGAGGATAATTTGAAGCGATTTATAGTTCTTGCTTTTTTTCTTGTTTTTACGCTTAATTCGGTGTTTTCCGCCGATTTCGGCCTTCTTTTAAATAATAAATTCGAGATTGAAGAAGACAAATTAACCTATAATCCGGGACTAACTCCATGGATTTCGCATAACAACGGAAAAGGGTTTTCCCTGTATTTTTCATTTCTTATGTCATTGAAATATATCGGGGATTTTTCAGGTAACGGCAGCTGGGAAAACCCCGTCGCCTTTGTGCCGGAAATAGCACGTTTCGCCATTAATTACCGCTATCAAAAGTTTTTATTTGAAGCGGGCAGAATTGGATATTCCGACATAATGGGATTTACTGCTTCCGGTCTTTTTGACGGTATCCGCACGGAGTTTACACTTCCTTCGGGCAGTCTTGGCATCAGCGGTTTTTATACCGGTTTTCAATATAAAGAAACCGCAAAAATCACAATGACAGAAGACGATGTTTCTGATTTCAATGAAGCATGGGATTGGAATACTTTCGATAATTATTTTGCATCAAAGCGCGTATTGGCGGCTTTTAACTTAAATTTTTTAATCGGAAAATCGAGCGCTATGTCAGCCGAACTCATGTCGCAGTTTGACGTAACGGGTAACAATAATTTATTACATACTCAATACGGCGCGTTAAAGTTCGATTTTAATCCCTTAAATACTGTCAGATTGACATTCGGCGCCCTCTTTGAATCAATGTTAAGCGGCGATTGGGATTTCAACGGCATCGCTCTTGGAGCTCTGGCTCAGCTTAAAATTGATCTTCCCACTAAAATCAACGACAGGTTTGGCATAACAGCGAAATTTACAACCGGTTCAATTGACAATACGATAAAAGCTTTTGTCCCTGTAAGCTCCGTACAGCAGGGAATGATCTTTGACCATACTTTATCGTCTCTCGCCGTTATCGGTATAGATTACAATGTTAAATTACATGACAGCTTATTCGCCGACTTCTCCGTAAATTACTTTGTCAATACCGATTTTAACGATCAAACAACAGGAAATTTTTACGGCGGCGAGATATGGACCGCTTTCGCGTGGCAGCCGTTAGACGACATTCGTGCGACGCTCGGCGGCGGAGTATTTTTGCCATTATTAGGAGACATTTCAGCCGCTGCCGATATAATGTGGAAAATTACAGCAGGCTTGACAATATCATTTTAAGCTAATATAAAGGAGTAATCATGAATATTAAAAAATTTGTTGACAAAAAATACGAGAAGATGACTCTCAAACAGCTCGCCTCATCTCCTGTTGACGCGCTTCAGGGAATCAGCGAAAACGACGCTAAACTGCTCAAAGAGGCTTTTAATGTTAAAACCATTGCCGACCTCGCGAAGCTGAAGTATGTTAAATGGGCGAAGGCGATCTGCCTGCTTGCCGACGGAGAGGAATAACAGGAGAAACATGAACGTAAATAAATTCCTCAACGAAGATTATAAAGATATGACATTAAAGGATCTTTCGGACTCTCCTTTTGAGGCGATTAAAGGCATAGACGAAAAAACCGCAAAACTCATAAGAGAAGCTTTTACGCCGAAGTCGCTTTCCAGATACGTCAATATAGCGCAGGCTATCGTTACGCTCGCCGAAGGCGAAGTAGACGAGAAATGACATCAAATTAAAAATCAAAAAGAGGTAATTGAAGCCCCGCTCCGTCGATGTCAGATAACAGCCGGCGAATCCGCGCCGGATCGTCAGGCCGTTCAATAAAAGCGCCGTTAGCCGTCATAAAGTAACGCGCTCTTTTTACAGCCGCTCCCATTTTTTGAAGGCTCTCAATCGACAAATTGCGCGATCTGCGGCTTTCGATAATCCTGCGCGCCGTCTTCGCTCCGATACCCGGCACCCGAAGGAGGGTTTCGTAATCGGCGCGGTTAATTTCAATCGGAAAAAAATCAAGGTTTTTTAGTGCCCACGCTGTTTTAGGATCGATGTGAGCGTCAAGAAAAGGCTCATCCTCGGTTAAAATTTCACCGGCGGAAAAATGATAAAAACGCAGCAGCCAGTCAGCCTGATAAAGCCGATGTTCCCTCACTAAAGGCGGCCCCGCAGTTTCAGGCAGGCGCGGATCAATTATTTTTGAAGGTTGAATGAAAGCCGAATAGTATACCCTCTTAAGAGAAAACTTGTTATAAAGTGAACTTGTCAAATTGATGATCTGCCTGTCGTCTTCGCCTGTCGCTCCGACAATGAGCTGGGTACTCTGCCCTGCCGGCGCGAACCACGGCTCGGATGATTTTCCACCCGGTAAAAACTGCGGCTTTTTCCGCGCCTTTTCGGTTTCACAGCTAATAGCGGAAAAATCATTCATCGTTCCAAGAATTGATTTTTTCGATTTTTCCGGCGCAAGGCACTGAAGGCTTTTTTCTGTGGGAAGCTCAATATTAACGCTTAGCCTGTCCGCCCAAAGTCCCGCTTCGCGAATCATTTTTTCACCCGCTCCGGGAATCAGCTTTAAATGAATATATCCGGCGAAGCCCATTTCTGTGCGGAGAGTTTTCGCAGTCTCAATTAATTTTCCCATAACAATGTCAGGATCGGAGAAAATCCCCGACGACAGAAAAAGCCCCTCGATATAATTGCGTTTGTAAAACTCTGACGTAAGCTCAGTCAGCTCCTTAACAGTAAAAGTTGATCTTTTAATGTCGGCAGACACCCTGTTCGCGCAATAAGCGCAGTCATACTTGCAAATATTTGAATACAAAACTTTTAAGAGACTTACGCAGCGGCCGTCCTGAGTCCAGCTGTGGCAAACTCCCATAGGCAGGGTTGTGCCGAATTTTTTTCTGCCCTGTCCATTAAACCCCGTACTCCCCGAAGTCGCGCAGGACGCGTCATATTTGGCAGCGCCGGAGAGAACGGAGATTTTTTCCTGCAAATCAGTGAAGGCCATTACAAGTAACTATACAACTGTTTAGGTTGATTGTCAAGAGGATACGGCTACCAAATCGTCCCCTGTCCCCTTACAACACGGAACCCTACAACCCAGTTGGCTGTGTCGGGCGTGTTGCTGTTGCGCATAACGCTTCGCACATTGCCGGCGGCATTACTCCAGCCGCCTCCGCGTCTTACACGCTCAGTTCCTGCTGCGGGACCTATCGGATTGCTACCGGCTGCGGTGGTAGTAAAATAACTGTCCTTGTAAGAAGCAAACCAGTCCCAGCACCATTCGGATACATTTCCGCTCATGTCGTAGATACCCAAGTTGTTAGGCTGTTTACTTCCCGCCGGTTGAGT
>Ga0209755_10004528_pt1 | contig 16376 bp, 23 predicted proteins | sample TergutCo191P1_FD_187301 | JGI IMG/M metagenome (GOLD analysis project Ga0209755, IMG submission 187301) | Cornitermes sp. P1 segment gut microbial communities from Petit-Saut dam, French Guiana - Co191P1 (SPAdes) (version 2) | ecosystem: Host-associated > Arthropoda: Insects > Digestive system... | reverse complement strand
AGGAAGAAAAGCAAAAAAAAGAAACTGTTTCTTCTTTTAATCTTGTTCGCCGCGGAGAGAATGAAAAGCTATACGCCATACAGCTCTTCGGCGGGGAGAGCGATTCAATCTACAAGGCGGCATCGCTCCTTGCGCCGTTAAAACCCGATGCAATCGATATCAATTCAGGCTGCCCGGTTCCCAAAGTAGTAAAGAACGGCGCAGGCTCTGCGCTTATGAAAAACCCCGCCAATCTGGGCAGGATAGTGGAAGCTGCCGTGCGCGCCTCGCGCGAATGTTTGGGCGATATTCCGGTCACTGTAAAAATACGTTCGGGCTGGGATTCCTCTTCGATTAATTATGCAGAGTGCGCGCGAATAGCCGTCGAAGCCGGCGCGGCAATGATCAGCCTGCATCCGCGAACGCGAGCGCAAAATTACGGCGGCAAAAGCGATTGGTCTTGCATTGCGGATTTGGTCACGCGCCTTTCGGTTCCCGTTACAGGTTCGGGCGATTTGTACACACCGCAGGATGCGCAGAAAATGTTAAAAGAGACAGGCTGCGCCGCCATCATGTTTGCAAGGGGTTCAATGGGAAACCCGTTTATTTTTCCTGCGGCGCGTTCGTTTTTACAAACAGGCGCGTGGGAGCCTGCGTCTTTTTTTTATCGGATAGAGACTGCCATGCGTCATCTAAAAATGCTTGCCGCGGACATAGGCGAAAAAATCGCCTGCCTTGAGATGCGAAAGCAATTTTGCGCCTATACAAAAGGCATCACTGGCGGAGCGGCTTTACGCGATAAAGTGGTTCGCGCTTCTACGATAGAAGAATACCAAAGAATTGTATCGTCTTTCATAAACTCCGATATCGATGAAGATTAGCCGCCTTGGCAATTATTGACTTTTGTAATGGAAAGTTGTATACCAAAATGTAAGGTGAGGTAAGATTATGATTTTTATTGTTCTTGTGGTGTCTGCCGCCGGCTCTATTCTCCTTGGCATTCTCTTTAACAAGGTGGCGCTCAAAAATTATCCAAATAACGGAAAAAAAGAGCATTATTTTATAACGGTTGCCGCTTTTCTTTTTACAATCGTAATAGCAAGCGTTGCGATCAGCGCGGGAGCAAACATCAAATCCGCCATTAACAGGCAATCGGCAGAACTCGAGGAATATGTTACGGCGAATCATTCGGATCTTGCCTTTGTAAAAAACGGACTTAACCTGACAGAGGTGAGCGAAAACCTCTCACAGTTAAATTCTTCCATGGACGAGCTAAAAAATGCAGTATGGCCGCAAGCCAACCAAATAGGCATTCCCAGAATTATTTTTAATTATGCGGCAGGTTTTGCCACAAACGAAATTCAAAAAAGACTTTTGGTTGCAAATACGGCGGAGAAAAAAGCGAATGCATTTGCAGATGAAAACAACTATATTACGGTTAGTTCCATAATGAACGGCCTCAGAAATGGAATTGTAAATATCGTTAATGTTGTTGTGATTGTTATTGTATCTGTCTGCGCTCTGATTTTATGCATTCATATACTTGTTTCGCTGTTAGCCGTAAAAAAAGAAAAAGAAAGGTTAGCCGGAGAACCTGCGCCTCAATCATGAGCATTATCAGAAAACCGTTCAGATTTATGCATTTTAACACAGTGTATTGGCTTATAGGGATAAATCTGCTTTTTTATATCGTATTGTCCTTTTTTGGAGACACGGTTGTTTCTTCTCTTGATGTTACCGATATTTTGGAAAAGAGATATGGGCAGATTTATGACGAGGTAAAAGTGCCCATGAGTTTGAACAATATGCTTGCGATGCTGCCTCAGGCTGTAATTAAAAAAGGAACAGTTTGGTCTTTTGTAACTTATATGTTTATGCATGGCGGTCTTACCCACATTCTTTTTAACATGTTTGGTCTTTTCATATTTGGAATACATGTAGAAAGGCAAATGGGCAGCAAAGAGTTTCTGCTCTTTTACTTGATTACAGGCGCTCTGGCAGGGGTTCTTTCTTTTATAATATACGTTCTTTCCGGCATGATGCTCGTGAATCTTGTCGGCGCGTCAGGCGCGCTTTATGCAGTTATGCTTGCATACGCGGTAATGTACCCAAGCTCGATTATTTATATATGGGGTATAATTCCCCTGCGCGCGCCTGTCATGGTTTTGGGTTACACAGTACTGTCTTTGTTTTTTATTGTCACGGGCGGCGGCGGCAATGTAGCTCATGCCACCCACCTTGCAGGTTTTATTTTAGCATGGCTTTACTTTATGATACGTTTCGGCATAAGCCCCTGGCGACGTCTTACCGGCAGGTAAAGGAAATTATATGAAAAAAAAAGTCGGTATACTTTACGGCGGAAAATCCGCAGAACATGAAATATCGATATTATCCGCACAAAATGTTTTTGATGCAATCGACAAATCAAAGTTTGTTCCTGTCATGATAAAAATCGAAAAATCGGGTCAATGGCAAATGGATGCCGTAAATCAGTTTGACGTTATCTTTCCGATTCTTCACGGCCCGTTCGGCGAAGACGGCACGATACAAGGTTATCTAAAATTGGCTGACAAACCCTTCGTCGGGCCTGACGTACTCGGCTCTGCAGTCGGCATGGACAAGGACGTAATGAAGCGCCTCTTTCGCGATGCGGGAATTCCAATAGGCAAATTTTTAACATTAAGGAGCCACGAAAAAGTTCCGTCTTTTTCCGAAGTAAAAGCCGTATTGGCTTGCGGCGCAACTGCCGCGCCTGTTTTTATCAAACCTGCAAATATGGGCTCTTCTGTGGGGATAAGCAAAGTAAGCGGCGAATCGGAATACCTTGCCGCGCTTAAAGAAGCATTCCAATACGACACAAAAATTGTCATGGAAGAATTTATCCCCGGGCGCGAAATTGAATGCGCGGTTCTTGGCAATGAAGAACCCGTCGCCTCTGTGCCGGGCGAAATAACCCCATCCCACGATTTTTATTCCTACGATGCAAAATACATTGACAACAAAGGCGCATCTTTGCAAATCCCGGCAAAACTTGACGAAGAGACAACAAAACGCATTCAAGAACTTGCGATAAAAGTTTATAAGACACTCTGCTGCGAAGGACTTTCGCGCGTAGACTTTTTTTTAAAGACCGATTCGTCAGCGCCGGACAACATAATTGTAAACGAAATAAACACAATGCCAGGCTTTACAAAAATAAGCATGTACCCAAAAATGTGGGAAGCGGCAGGAGTCAATTATACGGATTTGATCACCCGGCTAATCGACCTGAGCGTAAGCCGTTTTGAGAGAGACAAGCAGCTAAGAACAAGCAGGTAATGGCTTGAAGTTAACTGTTATTTTTCATGTCTTATATTCTGCAGTTCGATAAGCTCGTCTATCTGCCGCAGAACAAAATCCTGAAACTCGGGGTACAGTTCGTTAAAAAGACCGGTTACGCGTTCCAGCTTCTCCTCCGGTGTGCTGTTAAACATACGCCCCTCTCCCGTAAGGAGCCAGTGCTTGTTAACGGAAAACGCGCCGGAAATAAGGTGGATGAGGCGTTCGTTGGCTTCTTTCTGCCCTGTCTCAATCTCCGACAAATAGCCATAGGACACATAAATTGCTTTTGCAAATTCACGTTGAGATTTGTTCAATTTTTGCCGGATTTCTTTTATCCTTTCATTAACTGTCATAAATATTCTGTATAAAATTGAGCATATAATAGTAATGCTCGCCTAGCAAGCAAAAAAAGATAAAAACTGAGATAATTTTTTACTATTATATTGACATAATGCTCATTATATGATATATTTAGTTCATATATGAGCTATAGAAACTCATTGAAATTACAATGCACATTCCCAAAATTGTCGGAATCAGGTCAATTCTATGTTATGGGACTTATAGAAGGATTAAAACATGCTCAAAGCAAAATAATCGAAAAATTAAAGATAAAAACGCCGAACAAATCTGTTGATTCCAATTCGGCTTTTTATAACCGCTCGGTTGAGCGAAAAACTTTCCCTTAAGGGCAAGGTATTTTATCAGGAAAGGAGCTTTATTATGAAAACGAGATTATTTGGGTTGGTGTGCATAACATTATTGTTGGCGGCATTTATTCTCACAGGTTGCGAAACCCTAAATTGGGCTATCTGGTGGTAATGCAAAATCGTATTCAAATAACATTACATTGGCAATAAATGTTATTTTCGGTAAATACTGCCTGTATGGGCAGTTGTAATTAATATTGGTAATTTATTTTAAATTACAAAAGGCGGTTTATATGAATAAAAAATTTTTAATCATTGGCATTGCATTAATTATGCTATTAGTGGCAACCACTCTTGTTTTTGCAAGTGCAAGTGTTACTTACACTCCCAATTCAATAAGGGTTATTAATACAACGACCGGTACAATTCCCCGTGTAGATGTATGTGTCATGTATACTGATGCGGCGGGTGTACGACGGGAAACAAGTATTAGTTTCTTTAATGTCACTCCAAGAGGAGAAACAAGAAGATTTGATCTTGGTACAGTAATAGGCGCTTATTCGACATTCTGCGCTGTTCCTGAATAAATAAAAAGACTATAATTGCCAATGGTTGTAGTCATTTACAGTTTTCTTCATTACAGCTATCGATTAAAAAAGCGGTAGCTGTTTTTATTTAAAATTTTACATCTTTCCTGTCAGCGCATAAAACACAACAGCGAAATATTCCCTGAACAGATAAATCGGCAGTACGGTAATCTGGCTTTTGCTTGCAAGACCCGAGACATTTTTATACCCCTGTTTTCTTGCAACATTAAGCGAGCGAAACATGTGGTAATCGGTAGTTACTACCACGATATTTTTATTTTTAAGATCGTATAATTCATCGGCAAGGCGGAAGTTTTGCACCGTGTTTCTGGATCTGTCTTCCATTAAAATTCTGTCGGAAGCGATTCCTTTTTCCGCCAATAGCCTGCGCATTGCTTCGGCTTCGGTGATGTCTTCGCCGGGTCCCTGTCCGCCTGATATTACAACCTTTGCTTCCGGGTGATTGTTCAGGTAATCTATGGCGGTATAAACCCTGCGGATCAACGGAACTGAAGCCAAACTGCCGACAACCTGACAACCAAGCACAATTACATATTCGGTTTCGTTCGAAGCAAGCGATGCCTTGCCGCGCATGTTACTAATTATGATGCCTTGAACAATTACAAAAGACGCAACGCCGATGATTAAAAGCGCAATGCCAAAAACTTTTACAAACTTTGGAAGTTTGATCGCAATTTTTATTATTTTATCAAAGGAGATTGCTACAATTATAATTATCAATCCCAAAAGACCGGAAAGAAAAACAAATAAATCAAACCTGCCCCATAATTTAAAGACATTCAGGGAATAGACAATCAGCACCACACCCAAAATAATAAAAGAGATTTTAATTATTATTTCAAAAAATAATTTAACAAACGGCAGCAACTTTCCGGCTGAGCTCACGGTTTTAATCCCGGCAGATCGTACTCAGGAGGAATTTTAACCGGTTTCCCGTTTGAATCCACAAATGCCCATGTCACCCTTGCCTCTATCAAAAGGTCGTCTCCGCGCCAAATTTGCTGAGCAAGAGTGCCGCTTGCCGCGCCTTTTTTTACCGGCTTGGTTTTTATCAGCATGATGTCATCGGTAGTGGCAGGTATCTTATAATCAATCTCGATGCGGGCAATAAAAATACCATAGTTGTCCTTGACCGATTTTAAGTAATCAAAGCCAATATCCCTAAGGTACTCATAGCGGGCATATTCCAGATAATTAAGATAGTTCGCGTTGTTTACGTGACCGTAAGCGTCACATTCATAGGTTCGAACCCTAAGTGTACATTCGGTTTCCATACGGATTATTATATCAAAAATTGATAAAAAATAAAAGTAAGGACGTGGTAACAAACAATATGAGCTTTGTTCTTACCAACTAAATAAAAAGGCATGGGCGCAAAGCCCTACCGGGAGCTGTTGGCTCTGGCTTTTTTTAACACAGCCGCTAGCTGGCATTATTAGTATCAGACCAAAGGCTCCCGATAGAACTTCCACCCATGCCTTTGTAGTCAGGGGTAAGAACTTAAATCATTTTTTACCCTGTCGTTACATTAATATTTATTTTTGATACAATTGGCTATGTTTAAATTTTGTCCTAAATGTGCATCTCAGAAAATCGCATTTGAGGAAGGAAAGGTTTTTCGCTGTCCTGATTGCGGGTTTGTTTATTATCATAATATAGCCGCTGCTACAGGCTGTCTTATAACTGTGCCTGAACCTGACGGAGAGAAGCTCGTTTTTCTCGTCCGTGGAAAAGAGCCTGCTATTGGAAAATTGGATCTTCCCGGCGGATTCGTTGATATTGGCGAGGGTGTAATTGACGGTCTTTACCGCGAGTTAAAAGAAGAAATTGACTGGACACCGCCGACTATTCCCGTTTTATTTGCCTCGTTTTCCAATGTATATAAATATAAAGATATCGACTACAACACCTGTGATATGTATTTTTCCATTTCAGCCGCAGGGTTAAAACCTGATGATTTTCATTTGGAAGAAGCCGAAGTTTCCGCTGTCCGTTTCTTAAAACCGCAAGAAATTAACTTTAACGATTTCGCTTTCCCTTCAACCGTCAAAGCCGTAAAAACATACCTAAAATTACCATTAGGGTAAAAAAGATAAAAGACAAACAAGAGTGAGTTGAGGTTAGAGGGTGACGAGACTGTCTTTTTAATTTCCTGTTGACGCAGGGAAGCACAAAAGACTCAGCAGCGTCTATGGCGCCCAATGTTGCACGCGCAGCGTGTTATTTTGAGAAATTAAGAAGGCGTGGCGCTAGATAAAAGTCAATGAGATTTTTAATGCGCGAAGGATTTAACCTGAGCAGTGCGCCTGGGCGGATTAAATATTAACGGCTGCATGGAAAATGACCAAGCCATTCTAGCACACAGGGCTTAACGCCTCTGCCTTACTTACTTTTATTTATTATTTATTTTTGATACAATTATCACCATGTATAAAGGCAGTCCCACTTCCAATTTCTCGATGCCCGGCGAGTACCGCAAGGCGGCTGAACGGCTGGTGCCCAAGGATGGTTTTTCCAAGGGACAGAAACCGGATTTGAAGGCGGCGGGCGAGTTTGCCAAGGCTCTCGGGATTGGCGTTGAATATCAGCGCCTCCTCGCACTTGACAAAAGCTCGGGCGAACTTAGGACATTCCTGGACCATTTTCAAAATAACCTCGATTTGCTAATAAAAAAAACATGGGTCGATAAATCCGACGAAACGCGCAAGGACACGCTTCAGGGCAATGTCCCCTTATTCATGGCATCTATCGAGCAGGTCGATTATAAAAAGTCGCTAGAACAGTTCAGCGCAATCCTCGATGAGCTTGCGTATTTATTTTTCGGTTTTCAGTGCGACAGCGCGGATTTTGCCGAGTACACTTTCCGCATCGACGGGCAGATGGGTCTCTTTTGGTGGTACGGCGGCAAGCTAGAAATATTTAATAATACGGCGGCTGTCAACATGGATCGCAGCGATAAAGTTTTATGGGCGGTTCTGCTGCTCGGTCTCTGTTACTTGACGAATTTTTAATATAAGGAATTTATATGTCTGATTCTGAAATCTCCAACCCCGCCGGCGCGGATTTTATTAGCGAGTTTATAAAAGAAGATTTGGCAAACAGCAGGTTCAATTATGTCCATACCCGCTTCCCGCCCGAGCCGAACGGCTGGCTGCATATCGGACATTGTAAAGCATTCTATATCGATTTTTCCATGGCAGAGCGTTTTGGCGGAAAATGCAATTTGCGCTTTGACGACACCAATCCCGAAAAAGAGGATATCTCTTATGTCGAGGCGATTAAGCGCGACATTAAATGGATGGGCTACGATTGGGAAGATCGAGAATACTACGCATCCGATTATTACGAGTACCTTTATGAGCTTGCCGTAAAGATCATCAAAAAGGGAAACGCTTATGTTGACGATCTAAGCGACGAAGAAATCAGGGAATACCGGGGGACAGCAGCAGCCGATAAAAACATCACGCCGCCCGGAAGGAACAGCCCGTACAGGGATCGTTCTGTCGAGGAAAATCTTGACCTTTTCGCAAAAATGCGCGCGGGCGAATTTGCAGACGGCGCAAAAACATTACGCGCAAAAATTGACATGACGCATCCCAATTTGATTATGCGCGACCCTGTCATGTACCGCATTCGCCGCGAGCATCATTACCGTACGGGCGACTCGTGGTGCATCTATCCCATGTACGATTTTCAGCATCCGCTTTCCGATGCAAAAGAAGGGATAACCCATTCACTTTGTTCGCTTGAATACGAAATACATCGACCTCTTTACGATTGGTTTATCCGCGAAGCCGAAGTTTTCCCGTCGCGACAGATCGAGTTTGCGCGTTTGAACCTTAGCAACACTGTTATGAGCAAACGCTGGCTTTTAAAACTGGTGCAGGAAAAATATGTGTCTGGCTGGGACGATCCGCGTATGCCGACAATCGCAGGGCTTCGCAGACGAGGCTACACACCGGAAGCAATCCGCAATTTTGTCACGCAAATCGGCATTGCAAAGACAGACAGCATGGTGGACATTGCGTTCCTTGAATACTGCCTGCGTGAAGATTTAAACAAACGCGCGTTACGCGTAATGGCTGTCTTGCGTCCGCTAAAATTGATCATCGAAAATTGGGACAAGAGCAAAGGCGAGGAACTTGATGCTGTCAACAATCCCGAAGACGAAAGCGCAGGGACACGCAAGGTGCCGTTTTCGGGCGAGCTTTGGATTGAACGCGATGATTTTGAAGAAACGCCGCCGCCAAAATATTTTCGTCTTTTTCCCGGAAACTCTGTTCGCCTTAGATATGCGTATATAATTACATGCACCGGTTTTGACAAAGACGCAGACGGCAACATTACCGCCGTTCGCTGCACTTACGATCCGGAAACAAGAGGCGGAAATTCTCCCGACAACAAAAAAGTAAAAGGAACGATTCATTGGGTAAGCGCAGAACATGCAGTTCCCATAGAAGCGCGTCTTTATGATTATCTTTTTAATGTTGAACGCCCGATGGAAATTACACCAAGAGCAGATGGCTCCCCCGGCGAATTTACCGATAACTTAAATCCTGCATCGCTGGAAATTGTTAACGCATGGGGAGAAAAATCGCTTGCCGAAGCAAAATCGGGGCAGTCGTATCAATTCGAACGCCTTGGATATTTTACACGTGACTCAGAATCAAATGGAAAGCCTGTGTTTAACAGGACGGTAGGTCTTAGAGACACATGGGGAAAAATAATAAAGAAAGCATAATTACCATACGAAATGGAATATATCTTACGGCTATGGTCACCTATTCCGGGAAGGTATTCGAATAATACATTGCCGGTTTCAATTTCAAATACCTGTATTCCATAAGAGGCTACAGCAACACAACGGTCATCCGGACTGAAAATAATTTGAGAAGTTACAAGAACTTTCCCATTAAATGTTTTTATTTTTTCCAATGTGGAAGCGTCATAAATATTTATATTACCTGCTATTTCCGCAGCAGCTATTAGATTGCCATTATTACTATATGCAAACGCTGTAATCTTATCAAGTCTTGAAAAGTTGTAATCATCTGCTTTAACATTCAGCATAATGAGTAAAAAACAATACAATAAAGAAATTATTCTCTTCATAATTAGAATGTTATCATAAATTAATTCATTAAGTCAATATAAATACTTATTTCTTTATCCTAATAAATTTTAATTCCCTAATATCATCAGACAGGATTAGCATTGTATTATTTACTTTATATTTATATTTGCCATCAGCTTCTGATCCAATTATTGTAAGCAGGCCATCTTCTGTTGCAATCCAATTAAATCTTACAAAACCAACATCAGCATTTAAAATACCTGATTTGTCCTTTAAAAATTCAAATATAATATCGTGATTTTCTTCAAAAACCCACTTGCCAACAAGTTCAGATTTACTATTACAATTTATTAAACTAAGAAGTAAAAATATTCCAACACATAGAATTATTTTATTTTTCATTTTTACCTGCGCTTCGCCTTATAATATTTGTGTCCATGCATCATCTTCATTTTCAAAAGGAATATTACCAACTACAGGCCATTCTCCATCACAAATTACATATCTATAAACTGTTACAAAAAAATCATAATCGCTTTCCTTTGGAATTTCATTCATTATATTCTTCCTTTCTTTGAATATTGCAAGAGTATATTCTTTAAAAAGCCTTCCAAATGCATATGTATTATCTGGCAAAGGAATTGCCAAAATTGCTCCTAATTTTGGTCTCTGTCTTTTTGTTTTTTTCATTATTTATATTACCATATTAATTGAAAATAATATGACGTTTTGTGAACCTTATCGTTTCTTGCCCCATATTTAAAGATAATATATCATCAGATAATATTCCATCAAAAACTGCATTATCTACACTTTCCGATGATGCGGTTTCTGACATAGATAATATAATACCTGATATAGAATATGATCCTTCTATTAACGTATGCCCTCCGGTAGATATGGTAAAATTTGGACTATTAAATCTAAGAATTATTTTTACATCCTGAAAAGTTGCCATCCAACTGGTTCCGTCCAATGAATCATTTTTGCATGCATTAAATGAATAAACGATTACCGAAATAAATAAAATAATTCCAAGCAATTTAACAAAGTTCTTCATAAAAATATCCTTTTATATATAGTTTTTATAAAATATATACCAACATATATCTTTCCGCCGTTTAAATCAAGCCCAATTTTATATCATTTACAATTTTATCCAAAACACTCTTTCGATTTTTGGAAACATCATAAATAATAGGATTGTATTTATGAAATTTATCGTAGAAATTTCGGCTGTATTCTATGCTGTCAATTACATGGCTTCTTAACTCGTCATCGTTTAGATTGTATGTCCAGTCACTCTCGATATCGTGTTTCCTAATGTCGTTAAACAAGTCATCAGGGGAAATGTCAGGATATATCAAGCCAATAATCAGGCAGTTATCCTTCCATTCATCATACATATCCAAAATAGGCAGCATTTTTTCAAAGTCAAAATGACTGCCGCTTCCTTCAAACACACAATTAGTTCCATTGCGGCAACATGAACGATAAGTTAAGCCGCCAATAAAATGCGCTAAAAACGGCGCTAAATTGGCAACAGTCGTTTCAATGTCATTGGGCTGACCTATTTTTACTTGCGGCATAGATCTCTCGAACGCAGTAATAATATCGTCAGTGCCAATAACACTATAGCATAATTCTTCGTTTAACTTCTTAGCCAGAGTTGTCTTACCTGCTCGCCCAGTTCCGAGTATTATAATATTTTTTTTCATTTTTAGAATTTCTCCTTTGGATTTTTCTTTTTTGCAGCTATAACAATTAATGCGAAATTAGATGTATCATGCCCTTCACGTTCTCCCCACGCGTATAGTCCCTTATCATAAAATTCCGGGTTATCAAAATCATAACAAGCGGTTATTTCAACAAGATCTGTTCTCATTAAATGTTTTCGCCACCATTCTCCACTGTGATAAGCAACTGAACTTTCATCTTTTGTCCAGTGAGTCCATTTATCTTCGTCAATAAGACCGTCAATAACAAATCCAAACTGCCCTCCTGTTTTAATTAACTTACTATACGTTTGTGGAAAGTATGTATCGGATGTTCCAAAATAATGGTAAGCGTTTAACGATACTGCGGCATCAAAAAATCCTTCTGCATATGGAAGAGAGTTGGCATCGGCATGGATTGGGAAAACCAGATCAGCAACGCCTGCTTCTTCAAAGCGTTGCAAGTTTTCCGCGGCAGAAATCCATAAATCTGTTGCAAAAACTGTTACACCGTATTCCTTTGCAAGAAATACAGATGAGCAGCCTTTTCCGCAACCCATATCCAAAATTTTCATGCCAGGACGCAAATCCATGTTTGCACATAATTCTTCGGCAAGATATAAAGGATTAGGTCCCATCCAGTTGTCTTTTATCCAATTGTAATCGTACTTATTGGCTCTTATGTACTTTTCCAGTTTGGTAAAATTTCTCCATTCATCTGAATTAGAAGTCTCTTGAGTGACATTATTATCTTTCATTGTATCATCCTTGGTTGGAAATTTTCCATGTGTTATTCAGCCTAACAAGCTGAAAGTTGAGAAAATAGTTTGGCTATTAACCTAAAAAATCCTTAGGTTAAATCGTCCGCATATCTACATTATTAACCCGAAATTGAAGAAAGAAATCGTTTTTCCTTAATTGCAAGAGATAATCTTGCCGCAATATGCGGTTTTAATTAATTTTTACCACACTGTTCGTCATAATTCACCTCCTTACTAAAAATAATTTTAGTAACTATACCAAATTTACAATAAAAATTAAAAATTGTCAAGTTATATTCTACGTGTTGTAAATAAACCAAATATCATCCATGTCAGTATGCTTGTTTTAATTTCAAAATAAAATGATGGGAAATTATTTTTATTTTGATACCCAATTTCTCCAACAAACATTGGAAGATCCAAACAAATATTAAATTTTATTCCAATCTTATAGGTAAAATCTTTAACATTCAATAAATTTAAATAATTTATTGATATGAAAGGTCCCAAAATAATGTCATCTTCAACTAATTCATAAAAAGGTGAAATTCCAAATATATTCCAATATAATCCAGCATTGATAATAGAAAGGGAATGATTTGAGTTACTTGTAACTGAATACCTCATAAGGTTTATTTCAAAACCTAATCCAGTTGGATAATGTTCTAAAAAAAAATTCCATAAATCTGCAACAAAATATAACTCTCCAATTTCTTTATTTGAATTATAACCTATTCCATGAGTTCCAAACCCGGTTTCAAAATTAAACTCGGCATATAATTTATGACTTAAAAACATTAAAAACATTGTTAAAATTAAAATACTCAGTAACTTTTTCAACTTGTTACGCGACGTATAATTTTTCACTGTTTTATCCAAATACCACCACATTGACTTTCACCAGTCCCACGACAAGGTTCAATCACAAGAGTGCCATTCACATATCGAATATTTTCGGATTCTCTCCAATTGTTATTAGAACTCAGATAATAATGATATGTATCACCCGATATTCGATTAAGTATCCAATGATTCCTTTGGTGACTAAGTTTATATGTATTTGCAGTAATGGTTAATGTGTTTTGTGGCGCAGGATACTCTCTTTTCCAAGTACCCCAAAATTCTTGTGGATATTGCGGAGGAGGTGGAGATATAGTAGCACACGCTGTAATTGTAAAAATCACAATTATGATAACAGCCAAACCGAGGAACTTTTTTTGCTTCGTTTTCATAAAATCACTCCTTATGATTCAAATACACTATATATCTGAATTATTGAATTTAATATATTTTACTTAATTTTTACTAAAATGTCAAATGTCTCTTAATATTCTGGATAACTGACATTTTTTCGTACCCGAATAAGAAAAATGCGAAGCGTTTTACGAGCATAAAAAAATGTGGTGCAGTGAGGCGTGGGAGCCTTTAGGCGATCTAGCCGAATGGAACCCAAAATGCCCGAACAGAGCATTTTGTAGTTACCATTTGTTTTGCGATGTGGCATTATTTTGAGAATTATTTTATATTCTCAAGCAAATAATATTTTAACTTAAGAATATTATTAATGAAAAGCTCTTGCCTTTTCCAAAACCTCTTCACGTTTTTTTATCATATTATCATATTCCGCATCCCATTGCTTATCCTTTTTTGAATAATCAACACAACGCCATATAATAATAAGAATACCAGGCACAACAAATAAGAATAAACCAATAAGTGCAACAATTAGCCAGATTGGTATACCAAATAGTTTAAAAGTTCCAAAGCGTGAAGGTGGAGTTCCTGGTCTAGGTACAGCTTCGTAATCTCTTTGAAGAGAAGAGAGTTGGTAATAATTTTTTATTTCCTTGTCTCGTTGAAATGTAACTTTTACATAATTCGTAACTGTTGTGTACTCCGATGAATAATGATCGTCAGTCTCCTGTGTCCTATGCGTGGTTGAGTAATTGATTTCCTGCGGTGCTCCCAATAATTCCCAACCAAAAGTTGCCCACACATCAATAATTTTGTTTACTTCGTCTGGGCCAACCTCAATAAATCTTGTTTCCTTCATGTTCTGCTCCTAAATGTTTTTAACAACCTATACAGGTTATTTTTTATAAAGTGAACATTTCCTATATACCTAACCAAAAAATGGTAATTATTACTGGAAATCCACCTATAAGATAGGTATACCATATTATACGGCGGTAAGTCAATACCTTAAAAACAGGTATTCTTATCTAAAGGGAAGAATTTATGACAAAGAAAATGGTTAATATAAGGGAAATATTAGCTCTAAATTTAAAGGAAAATCGCCAAAGATGCGGGTTAACTCAAGAAAAACTTGCAGAAAAAGCAGGAATTTCAGCAAATTACTTATCTATGGTTGAAGTTTCAAAGAAATTTCCTACACCAGAAATGTTAGATCGTCTTGCTCAAGCCCTTGATATTCAAACATTTCAACTCTTTGATCCTTCATCAACACCTGAGGGAGCTATACTACATTTGGAACAATCAATAGTTGCAAATATTGAAAATATAGTCAGTATTTCAGTAAAACAAGCAATTAGTAGTGAATTTAAAAATAATAAAAAAACATAATTTTGATTTTTATGAATATTATAGAAAATATCCAAATTTTAATGGAACATTATTTTTTTCAATATCCTCATTTGAATATGCACAAATATCTAATCCTATTAATCTAAAACCTTGTGAAATATATAAATTAATAGCATGTTCATTACAAGAACGTGTTTCTAAATATAAAACTCTAAAATTTTCATTGGCTGCTCTTTCTTTTGCAATTCTTATAAGAGATGTTGCAATTCCTTGTCGCCGATATTTTTCATCAACCCATAATTCAGATATATATAAACGATTATTTTGTTCAACAGCAGTCTCAATAACTCCAATTAACTTTTCATTTATAATAATTCCCCATGTTTTAACATTTTTAAGCCAATTTCCAAATAATTTATTAGGATATTTTATATCTTTACGAGTCTCTAATGGTTTTTTGCAAACAAATATTGAAGTATTATTATTTTTATTTGAAATATTTATATCATAATAATAGTTTGCAAAATCACAAAACATAATTTCATAATCCTGCCATTCTTCTTTTTTTAACTCTTGTATTATATATTCCATAATACTACCCCTTTTTTATTAATATATTTTATTTTAAATATTATTCATAAAATGGTCAATTACTTAAATTGTAATTTCAATAATAATCTCCATTAATAATTAAACCATTTTCTACTTTTAAGTATCTGTTTATATATTTATTCATATAATCATTCCATTCCTTATTTTGAAATTGCATAAAATAATTTTTTAATAGTTCTATATCATTTTTATGTTTTTCCCCTGCATCCATTGCAAATATTTTCATCCTGAATAACATATCTATTGAAATAATATTATATTCATCAAATTCAATTACCCCATTATTAAAATATTTATAATCAAATTTCCACATACTTCTAAAAAGTTCATATTCATTAACCTTTATTCCAAAATCTCCCCACATGTCTTTCCTAAAATTTCTATACCTTGCCTCCAGTTGTAAATAGTCACGATTTGAAACGATAAAATCAATATCTTCACCGTGTTTTCTCATTCCATAATATTCCATTGCCATTCCACCAACAATAATTGGTTTATCTAAAAATGATATTTCCAATTTATTTAGATCAATTATTTCCAATATTTCACTTTTATCCATAAATATCCCTTTAAAAAATTATATTCAATATTATTTATTTATGCAACCATTTTTGTGGAAGGCGTACACGATTATTTTTATTCACCAATATTTTTTATTATTTCTTTGTATCGTTTTGTTGCCAATTCACTTGGTTCACCCTTCTTGCAAAATAATAAATTTCCTAGCTTTGGTGAATTCCGTTCTACAATTACTTTATTATTTACAATTTTTGATCTTAAAATATTAAAAGCTTCTTTAAATCGTTTGTCTTTTTTTGCATGGTTATAAAATGACAAAACATAAACATAATTGAAAATATTATAATCGGAAATAGGATATTCAACCTGCATAAACCGTTCACCTATTCCATAGTGGCAGGGGCTTATTGGCGTTCTGATATTCCAATGTTCAAGTAAAAAATCTACAGGTTTGTCAAGTTTCGGTTCCTTGTTAAGATAATCACTAAAACGAAATGCGTTTAGGGTGGTTAATGTTGTCATGGGGGTTGAATATTCAGTCTCAGGACCACGCCCAAAAGAAAATTTTTTGCAACGCCAACCGCCATCTGTAT
>Ga0209755_10004527_pt1 | contig 16390 bp, 7 predicted proteins | sample TergutCo191P1_FD_187301 | JGI IMG/M metagenome (GOLD analysis project Ga0209755, IMG submission 187301) | Cornitermes sp. P1 segment gut microbial communities from Petit-Saut dam, French Guiana - Co191P1 (SPAdes) (version 2) | ecosystem: Host-associated > Arthropoda: Insects > Digestive system >... | reverse complement strand
TGGAAATATTAATGAACTTTAATTCATGTTTTAACTTCAAATTAAGCAAATGTATTGGTGTCTTCGGTTAATATATACGGGGCGTGATTGATTGTAATGAATAGAAGACAGAGAAACGCCATGAATGTACAAATATGGGGAAAGTAAAACGACTGTGATGGCAACTGTACGTCATGTCACTTCCGGAGCGGGACGTACGAAATTTCAGGCCGCTTGATTTTTGTTGAACAGTGTACATCATTCCAAATATTGCAAGCAGTTTTAACGTCCGATATTTTTAGAGTCATACATATTTTATTTATTATTTAGAAGGTGAATTTTAACCAGAAATTGATTTTTTAAAACTGTGGAGTGATTTAGACACATTTTAATTATAAATGTAATCTTGTTCTCAAAGAAATCACCGTGGCCAACACATGTTGTTGACCACAATACAGTAAAATTACATCTGTAACATTAAAGTATATTTGCTAGATCCAGTGGGTTGTGGTTTTGTGTCCCAGGTACTTCGAGTTCCAATCCGACATTATTACCGAAAATATAAACTGTATAAAAGATATCTCGGAATAGCGAGTCGGTATAGTGATTCGGTACGGGTGGATGATTGTGGTTGGAATCGTGGTAGAAACAACGATTTTCTCATTTTCCAAAACCTCCGGACCGGCTCCGTGACCCACTGAATCTTGTGTTTAGTGGGAACCCGGATTCTTTCGCGGGGATAAAGCGGTCGGGGAGTGAAGTTCACCACTCACCTCCACTTGAGAGGTTAAGAATGAGTTGAGCTATATCTCTGCTCCTCTATGCCTTCGTGGCTTGGCGTTACTGACACATCTCGAAATGTTTGTGTATGCCTGGGGCATTGGCCTAGTCCTGTGTCCCAACTTAATTTCGGTGTAGTAAGCGGCCTAGTAAAATCCTTACATATTCCTCAGAAGACCACATTACACTGCGTTTTTTTAAAGCATTTTTGCTTCAACGCCCCTGTCCGATTCACATCACTTCTTAACTTGGGCTCTCTCATTTTCGTTTTATCGCGCTTTCACTCGGCGCATTATATATAAAATACCCTTTCGTGTGTTATGTCGGCTCTGGCTCCAGTGCAGCCATAGACTTAACTATGCGCAGTGATCCAGGAAGTCCACCAGCAAGACCCCCGACGAGACACAGACGTCGGTTGCCAGCACTGGCCAGTACTGGTGTCCTATGCGGACGAGTTGGGGTATTTCCACTTCGTGGTTTAACCATTACTGGTGGGAATGAAATGATGTATCCATGCAGTGACGCCTCGACGCAGAGATTTGTTTCACTTCATAACGTTGCAGAAAACTTGAGACAGGCCATCATTTTTGCCGCCTTGTTGCTGTCAGAGCATGAGGCGCCCAGTGGCACAGACCTGTACTGTTAAACATGCACCATGATATGCCGCACAGTGTCGTAAGGTAAACTAAGGTCAGGCACCATACGCCGGTAAGTTACGCTCTGTCCGTCTGAACGATTTTCTCCGCACGTTGTGTTGACGTCTACTTTTGAGGAGCTTCGTCGTTCACGTCTATTGTCTGTCACGTTGCCCCTGCCACATGCAAAGTTGCGGTGCCATTTGGCAAACTGTTGCCTGGACATCACATCAGTGTCGTATACTTTCAAGGGTTCTCAATGGATATCGGCTGCCGACAACTTCCGTGTCTATAAAGTAGCTTGTAATGTCTTGGACTTCCAACCGAGACCGAGTCGCAGCCATGCACCTTCTGCGCGTATACCTAGAATCACATGGCCGCGAACAGAGAACTCTCTCTCGTATAGATCAGTATCTGATATTTCAGTGTTGTCGGCGTCTTGAACATCAGTCCTCGTGAGTTTTTGATCCACCCACGCAGAATCCTGAAGTAATGTACATTAACAGAGCTTGAAAAATGTAAAGTAACTTGAATGTAGGCTGGATAAGATCTGCACGTAGAGTTTAATGGCGATAACTAAAGAACCGCTAGAGATAGTCGCTTACAATTCATTATTTAGTTATCAACATAAATTCTGTACGAAATAATGTTATTATAACATAAAAACACGGCGACGGTGCTAATCTTTCAGTTCATGCAACTGTGTCTGTCCTTTGTTTTTTAAAGTAAATTATACTTTAATAGGATACAACTTATGAGCTAAGTGTAGTGCATTTTACATTGCCTAAAAGTATGCAATAAAGGTAAATTAGCGCAAATGCACACCATGAAAGCATACAGAAGAGGTGAGGTATAGCTTCACTCATTCTTCGCCTCGGCACTGGATGGAGGCAAGTGGTCAAATTCATACCCTGTCCGCACAACCTCCTGGGAGAAGAACCGCGTGTACTCACTGAATATATGATTTCTTGAATAGCAAACAGTACGCATGTCATGAATGACTTCTATTTCGGCTGTGATAAGCCCGCAGATGTTTCACTCGGTGACATGTTAACACATTTGTTGCCAAGGGTTATTTTACTTCCAAAGTGTCATATTGTTTAACGGTACACGCGTAAATGTACGATCTTTCCTGTGTCAAATTTCACGAAGCTTAAATGTTTGTAAGCATTATGTTCACATCTATTACCCCATTTCACCAAGATCTGGTAATAAATGTGTAAAGAAAGGACAGAAATTCATGTAAACCTATGCCTCCAATTTCACGATGCCCACAACCAGTGTAACTCCACGTAGCAGCGTTTTTCCTGAGAATCTAACAGGTCATCAGCTCGTCAAGAAATTTGCCGAATTTTCTGGAATCCGAAGGTTCATTGACACATTTACAAGAACCCACCACCTGTCTCTGTCCTGAGCCAAATACGTCCAGTCCATGTCCCCATCCCACACTTGAAGATTAATTTTAATATTATCCTTCCATTTACGCCTAGGTATTCCAAGTGGTCTCTCTCTCCCTCAGATCTGCCGACTAAAAACCTGTATGCACCTCTCCCGTCTCCCTTGCGTGCCACGTGCCCCGCACATATTTTTCATTATTTGATCACCCGAATAATATTTGGTGAGGAGTACAGATCGTAAAACTCCTCTTTATTTGGGCTTCTCTAATCCCCTGTTACCTCGTCCTTCTTATGCTTAAATATCCTCCTCAACATTCTGTTTTCGAACGCCCTCGGCTTGTGTTCTTCCCGCCGGGTGAGAGACCAAGTTGCACACCCGTACAAAACAAGAGGCAAAATCATAGTTTTATATATTGTCATCTTTATATTTTTGGATAACAAACTGGAAGGCAAAAGATTCTGCGCCGAATAATAGTACGCATTCCCTCACTCCCATCTCATTTTAATTTCCTCATGAAATTAATTACTTCAGGGTTGTTTAATGGAGTATTTACTATATTATCCTGTCCTGGAATAAGCAATTTTCGTCTCGTCTAGACCACTTTTTGTATGTAAAAGATATTTCCTGACACTGCTATCCCACTCATTCAGAAAACAATTAAACTTTGTATAGCCAAGCTGCAAACGAAGCAAGAGAGCAGAATGACCTTTAATTCCAACTGTGTTTTTTATACTGAACCTTTTTCAAGAGTAGTTTAATATTTTCATAGAACTCTTTCGTGTTGGCGGCTTAGGCTAGGAGTGCATATGGGAATTTATTCCCGTTATGTAAAACACAGCTTTTGAGTGAACTTTTGTAGAGTAAATATACACCACTCAATTGGATCGTATTGATGTCCAAGCGCCTTTGCAACAGACTAAATATCATTCCAAATTACTAGATCGTTTATTTGAGAGAAAATTTCTTTGAATTCATTTTTAGCAATTGCAAAAGAAACATATTTCAGTATCTTGGTGGAGAAGATTCCACCTTTTTAGTCTGGAACCTAAGAGTTCATCTTGTTTTTATAAAATTTCATATCACAGACAAGGTCATTAAGATCTCCTTGATGTAATAAGTGGGGTTCAGATAAACAGCTTCCTTCGGATGTCGGATCGCAATCAACATTTTCTCTTCTTGCTTTCCGTGATCTTCATCTGAATCAGATTTGTAATTGGTAAAAGATTATCCAGAGGCTTTAGTGCAGGCAACCCCCACTGTGCGGGATAGACCTTCTTGCAGATGGAAAATCTGCATTTTTTAATGTGTGTTTGAATTTGAAGGTGATCCTTGTTTTGTTTTTCAACTAAAGTAACACTCGGATGAGCGCCTTTTGGTTCCTTCAAAACATGGGAACTGCGAACGGCATATGGCGCGAAACATTTACCCATCGTGTGAGAAGCCCGACGCGTGTTACTCAAGAAATATGAGAGGCCCATCTTTCGTCTTGGTCACCCACGTTACATCCAAAATAAAGCTCACAAATTTCTAAATGGGAGGGGTAAACTTCCACCTCTGAGATTTGAAAGTCATATCACCACAGATGTAAAGGAAGGTGTCTGGATGATTTAAGTACTTGCTTGGGAGAATGAAAATATAATAAACACAATCCTTTTACACACAAAACTTACAGCTTACGTGTATCAAAACGAAGTCCGGCACACCACCAACAGTGCATTGTTCCTCAAGCAGAGCTTGCTGTTAGTTTCATGTCCCAACGTGGCAGTACATGTCTGGGCTTACACAGTCTTGCTGTCTGTGATTGGGCTAACATATCTACTTTCTTGGTTTTGATTAAATTTTCATGCCCACACTATACTCAAATACAATGAAGTGCCTCAGTGATACTTAAAAGATTCTGGCAGCGTGACAAAACAGCTAAATTAGCTAAAATTTTATTTTGAAATGTTCTGTCACACAAAGCTGTGGGTGATAGAGCAGTTCTAATAACGTGTTTCAATTCACCTTGGAAAAATACGTAAGTAACACAAATTAGTTTTCATGTTACAAAAATTGTTTACCAGTGTTATGGAATGCGACTCAGCTCACTGTCGAAGAATTTTTTATTTAACATTTTTAATTAGTAGCTTCAGGGCTCAAAAATCTTGCTCTCTCTGAATAGTAACGCACAGAATACTTCAGCATAGAGAGAGAGAGAGAGAGAGAGAGAGAGAGAGATCACACTACAGTAAACTCTGAAATTCAATAATTATGACTTTTGCTTTTGTTGTTAGAAGTATGGAGCATTCTTTATAGTGGGTTTTTCATAACAAGTCCCTTGATTGCTTAGTGGTATGCAGCCAGCCTTAATTTTCAAATGATTCGTTGGTCCCGCGTTCGATTTGAGTTTAATATACCTGACATTCACTAGTTTTTGTTTTATTGTTTAGGGACGCTTGGTTCGATGTTGGAATGTGGAACTTGTCGTATATGAAACTGTTATACTGACCGTTACGCCGTTACGTTCCGATCCTTGTGAAGCAGGAGTGCTGTTTACGGAGTATTTCGTGCTGCACTGAACATCTGTTTCTCACCTGCGTGGGTTAGGGTGTAGGCTATTGTGCCAAGAAATCTGTCGCTACCTATTTTAAGGTGCTGCACCTAATATTTGCCAGAGGTAAGCGAGGGAAACCGTAAAATTATCAGTAATTATTACCGATCTCGGCGTAAATGTTCGAACCTGGAACCTCTGGTATGCGCATTTGAGACCTTCGTTAAGACATCGGCACTGAACAAATAACTGGCCTCAATATGCTATTTGCCAGCTTTTGAACGCGCCAAAGGCAAGAGACACAATATATGTCTCAAGAAAGATAAGGTTATTGAAAAATGTTAAAGTTTGTCATGTCCAGGGAAATAAATTCTTCAGAAACCAGCGGATTTTCAAGCCGAATGGATCATAACGGGACTCGAATATTGTGTTTTTCATGCGATTTGAGTGGTCATTGTTTTGACACCGATATTTCCTGCTAGTTAATACCGAGAAGTTGGGCACTCATTTCCGATCCCGGTTGAGTTAACAACTCCCCTGAGTAGGATTTTCATGGTTTTTGGAAGTATTTTCATTTTAATGCCCAGCATTTACCTTGTCGATACACTACGATCGTCTCCTCCTCCTACCTTGTCGCTTGTCGCTATAAGCCCAGCACACACGACGCTGTAGGCCTATGAACTCTTCTTACGGAAAGGTGAAGGTGAAGGTACAGTTTCTAGTGCTCAACTTCACGCTCCGATTCCTTTGCTCCCGGGGAAAGTCTCCCCGTTACCCATTGAACAGGAGGCTAGTTGGATCCCAGAGCCTGTCTGGAAGACTCATGCCCCCTCTCGGAGTCGAATCCCCGAACGCCTAGCCTGAATTTTAGGCACTATGCGGACTAATCTATCCCAGCTCAAGTAGGTAGCTAATTATCTATTAGGTGATGGCAAAATTTGCTTGAAGATGTGCTTTGGCAATATGCGTATCGTAGTGTTGCAGGTATACTTTAAATGTAGCCCATTGAATGTACGTGATTCTTTTTGTCGACCTGTCAGGTTTATTACATACAACCAAGCCGTCACGTAAACGATTGTTCGTTGCTAAGACTCAACACGAAGATATTTCGAAATAGTTTAAAGCAAATTAATTCACTGTAATATACATTTTAGTAGTACACGTGAACCCATAAATGTAAAAATAGGCTTAGGTTTCAGATTTTCTCACATGCCATAGAACATTGCTGTAACTGAGCTTCCTCTGCATATATTTTATATTTGGCCTCCTTATAGCTTTAAGAAAATGAGAAAACACGTAACATTTATATTTTATGGTATTGTTAATAAATGTGTTGTGTTGTCTGAAGTACTCCCTCACTTTATTTGACATGATTCTACATTACTTTACTAGCGACAGTTACGAAGAGGATAGGAAACCTCACTTTGGATAGATCCGCAGGAATTGGAAGCCCAAAACAGCCATGGTAAGCTCAAAAGCAAAGGTCAGATGTTTTCTCGGACTAAATTGCGTTGGCAGGAAACCAGGGTCGAGCGTTTCAACACAATGTCAAACCACTTCCCCCATAACATTAAAGGTTTATCGATCCATATCATCAGAGGTTGGCCTCACAAAGGTAAGTAGGGGTGCCGGTCTTAATTGTACAAGCTCAAGTATAATTGGGTCTTTCGGGTAAATGATACGTTCGCATGCTCGTAAGTTACGATCCTGTAAAAGCTTATTCAGGAAGGACAAAGCGCAGAGTGGAGGTGTCTCTTGCGTCATGCCATTTTGCCTAGTGCTATGAGCTAGACCAGTATACTTTAGCACCACAAGTGAAGAACAGTCATTCTCTGACATAATTTCTTCACGCTCCTTCTTCGCAGACGTACCGTCGTCTTTTACACCATAATTTTCAACTTGTTCTTCTGCTCATACTCCATATTTTGTTTTCTTATTCTCCATCATCCACGTCTTATTCCTCTATCTTTCACATCTAATGTACAAAGCGGTGCTGCCTATTCGAATTCGGAATGAATTCGGTCGTAATAAATATGCACCGGACCCTCATCTGAAACGCCATAATTTGCTTGCGCATTCATTGTGTTCCAACAAATAGTCCTTTCATTAACTGGTGTTTATTTTGATAACTGGATATGTTTCGAACACTTTGTTCATTGTCTAGCGCTCCGATATTTCTGCACAGCGATTAAGAGCATTTATGAACACATAGACTGTATATGATAAATGACAAGTAAATGGATCAAGCTTGAGTCTAAAATATGTATTGTGATGGGTATTAAAGAGTTCGTTCAATACATAGGGTTCCTAGATCATAAAAATTGAAAGACAGCTTGTGAGCTAAGAGGTTAAATGTATCTCGTTTATTCCACTGAAATATTATCTTTCAACGTAATCCCGGAACACACTTATGCATTTTTTCTTTCCCGGCACGCGTTCAAAACCTCCGTTGCCGTAAACATTGGGCTCTGGCGATATATTATGAATGTCCGACTATTTTCGAACTCTCTGCACCATTTTATCACACGTTGCATTCTCACCCACTGTAGCTGAATTTCGATGGGGACATGTTTCGCCCATTAAAGCCGAATCACTCTACGAACTGCACTGTCAATGCACATCAACTTATCCCTGCCCAACTGACGCTTGCATTATTTGTTGTATGGTACCCCTACTACAGGTGCTCCTTCCAAGCGAAAAATAAAATGCTTGATTAACGCAGAAGGTGTAGTCTTGGGAACTTTGCTTTTTGAACATCCATTGTATATTACACGTGCGTTATGTTGCCATCGCAAAATGTCGTGGTATGTGGTAAGCGCCGTGTGCTTTGTTCGCTGTATATGTAAGTTACTGTATCTCTTTTATAGTCTTTCCTAATCAGTCTGTGTCATCAGGCCGCCGCTCATTTTATATAGGTATCTCTTAGTTAAATAAGTAGCATATTTATTTCTGGACTGAGCCCTGTTGAGCAGGCTGCATCATCGGTCGCTATGCGGCAACGGTTTCGTCTGTCCTACGGCACGCAGCCCGGAGATAAAAATCCTGTGTTGTTGTAACCTTCTGTTACATGTAAGGTGCTGTGTTTGTTAGATGAACCTTATTATTCACTGCTGTAAATCTGCATTTCCTTCGCAGTGATTGGTTTTACTGTGTAGGTTCATACCGCTCACTACTTCAGGAGCACATCGTAGTGATTTAAACATCGCTAGTAGACAGCCACCGAACATCGTGCGGGCCTTATGTCATGGGACGACATAATATTATTAAAAACGGTGAAGCACGATCTCTTTACCAGGCGACCTAAAGTCGACTCCCAGGTGGCTCAGACACATTTCTCGTCATAACGTTCAGGTAGCCATATTCGCCATCCTGTCCCATTAGATTTGACCTTCTTCTGTTTCATGTTGCCCACTAATTCCCTTGCTGAGTTTCGAACGACATAACTCGCCACTCATCAGCTTCATATCACACAGTCTGTTGTTGATTCATTCACGTTACTGCAACATAAGGTCTTGAAACCAACTTGTCAGACAGTTGGTTCCCTTGTAACTTGCGAAACAACAATGAGCTGTGTAGCAGGCATGTGAAACTCACGCCACCTGTGCCGCGTGTGTCCCGTTCGATTTCTATCGGCGGTCTGCGGAACTTTTCAAAAGAAATTTTAGATTACGGCCCTAAGATTACAGTTTACAAATAAAAGCGATCGAAAAGATAATGTGTTAAAATCGAATGTCAGAGTACATACTGGAATATTTCCGTTCACAGATTTAGAGGAATATTACGTGTCTGATTTTTCAGTAGATGATCGGCGTTAGCCGAGATGTACCTATACTTCTGAAGATCATTATGAAGCACGGCTTAAAAGTGACATGTTTACAAAAAAAAATTAAAAAATGATTAATTGTTCAAATTGAAGTCAACCTTAAAATTGATCTATTCTGTCACTTTAACGATTATGTAATTATTATTATCATCATCATCATCATCATTGTTATCACATTCATGCATCGCATTTACAGTTATATGCCTGAAACAAACCATGTATCTAAGGTAAATAGTGTTGCAGCTGCTTTTACAATTTGTGCTGCATGTAATGTTATTTCGCCCGTGAAATGTGTTTTGTACTTTTACATTAATACGTACTTTCCGTAGTATCTGTGCAGTGCCCAATATGGTTGTTTTTTGTATTTCCTTAAATTTCGTGCTTTCATTGTATTTTGCTCAGGTATTGTGTGGGTGATTCTGAAATGGTTCCAGTCATCCCCTTTATTACCGGTATTACTTTTGCTTTCACATTCAACATGCCCTGAATTTGTTAGGAGGTCTGTATATTTTAAAATATACTCAGTTTCTTTTTTTTTTTTTGATCACATTTCTGTCTCCAGGAATTGCATCATCTATTAACACGCATGTTCTTTTTGTATCCTCACGGATTATGGTTGTCCGGTTAATTGTTAGGAATAGTTCTGTCGGTTCGCACTTGTTGTTTCCATAATATGGTAACCTTGCCTTCATGACTTGTTTCGACTGATTTTGGTACATGATCATGCCAGTGTTCGTTGTCTAATTTTACGCCTATTTTCTTTCATATGTTAAAGTGTAGTTGAGCACACGCTCTATCATATCTCTTTATGTATTGTTCGTTTACCAGTATTGGGGATGCTGATGATGTGGTCCACATTTTCATCCAGTTGTTTACAGAGTCTGCATTGGCTATCTGTTTCTGTTTGTAATATTTTTTCGCATGATATTAATTTGTAATTCCTGATCTTGTAATGCATTTATTTCACTTTCAGTATCTCCTTTAAGATCTCTCCGCGACAGCCATAGGAATTTGTCTTCTTCGTTAATAAGCTGTCTATCCATACTTCTAATATGCTAGTCATGCATTGCCTTGCTTTTCCATTTTTTCTTTCACCACTGTCCTAATTTTGATTTTGTGTGTTGAATGTCTACCTTTTTTGTGTTACTGTCCTCATTTGATAGGTTTAATTCTTCTGGAAACTTTGCTGCCGCTTTAATTGTTAAATTAATATTTGGTTGATTGCTTTCGTTACTGTTAACAATATTTACAAAATGGTCTTCTATATAATTTTTGTTCAAATGTCGCTTCAATTTGCAACAGGCCTCTTCCTTCTTCTTTCCTTTTCACGTATGGTCTATCTATATCAGCTTTTGGGTAATGCATTTTATACATTCTTAGTACCTTTCTAGTTTTCCTGTCAATTTTTCTATTTGTACTAATTTCCAGTTAATAATAACAAAACTGTATCTCAATACTCGAACAGCTAATGCTCCAATTACTGTGATTTTATTATTGCCATTCAACTCGGTTTGCAGTATCATTCTTCATCTCCTCGTGTATTCCTACATCAATCTTTCTTTCATTTGTTGATGTTGTATACCCTCACTTTCTTCAGTCCCAAAGTGCTTGTATGTTTTCCCTGTTCGAGCTCTTGTATTTCTCTGTTGAAATCAGACATTAAGTTTTGTAAGTTTTGTAATTTTCCTCTCTTTAGTACAGTCTTTGCACACTTGTCAAGTCCAATTCCATATGCATATAATCACTGAAGGTTCTGACTACTTACATGTGTTGTTGGAGTTCGTCCTCTGTTTACCTGTCAGCTTCAAATCATTCATGTAAAGTAAATGTGATACTTTTATATTTGTTATGTGTTCTTCATGTTCTATATTCAGCTTGTAAAACTGCTGTGTGGTACGTAGGCGCATACTTGTCTTCCAGTGCTTTAGATCTTTCTTAGCTAAAGATACAGTTTTATAATTAATTCCAATTAAACCTAAGGATTTGATTATCCATCTGTGAGGCACACTGTCGGAGGCCTTCTAATAATCCATGTCATGCGTACATTTTTCTTCGTACTTTTGCATTCCTTTAATCTTGCTTTTGATTTTAGTGGCGGATCTTTGCATCCTTTCGATCCTCTACAGCACTCTTTCTGCTCTTTAGGTATCAGATTTCTGTCAGCAATATATTTTGTATTCGTTTGCTTATGATAAATGTAATGGTTTTGTATACTGTGGGCAGGCTTGTTATAGATTTGTAATATTTTGGATTTTCAGTGTTTTCACCCTTTGGAATGAGCGTTGTTACTCCTGTCGTTGACCAGGCCGATATTTGACCTTACTCCATCAGTTTGTTACAAATGGTTGCTAAATATGTGTGTGTTGCTCTAAGTTGCGTGAGCCAAAAATTTGTTGTTTGATCTCTCCCAGGAGCTTTCCAATTTAACGTCGTGCTTAGTACCTCTGCGACCTCCTTTTCAGATATTGAGCTCCATTCCGTACTGGAATTTTGTTAGCACTGGTTTTTGATCCAGTAAGCTTCTTGATTGTGTTGAACCATTTTTCCAAATATTTCTTTCCAAAAGTTCTTTATTTCGTCTGTAGTTGGTGGTGCATTTTTCGCACTGGTATTTTTCTGTAAGAAGGTTGTAAAATTTCTTGCAGTCAGTTCTACACAGTCCTGTCATAAATTCTGTCCCAAGTATATTGTGACCTAGAAGGAAAATGAAACCGAGCATCACTTTTCGAGCCAAATAATTTATTAGCAATAGTTTTAAGTTTTTATTTATAATAATGCCACTCTAAATGGCTACCCTCTGCCTTGATGCGAGCCTTGAGACGCTGCGCCAACTCTGCTATCACGGCACGCCTCGTCTCCAGGGGGATCTCTGCCGCTGCTTTCACGAGGGATCTCTTCAGACTGTCCAGGTTGTTATGACGCTTTTGTCAAGTCATGTCTTCCAAAACAGCCCACAATTTATAGTCCTGGGGATTGAGGTCTGGACTCCCCGAGGGCCAATCCTCGGCACTGATAAAAGCCTGAACGTTCCTCCGCAGCAACTCCTGAGTCGTCTTGGCTTTTGGGCAGGAACTGAGGCCTGCTGGAAGACCCATTCCTGAGGACTGAAGAGGGTCATGTTAAGCTGTTTCACAACTCCTTGTAGCACGTCCTCTTGATACACTCGGACACCAGTTTCACTCTTTTCTTGCAAAAATGAATATGTGTCACCCCCTGATGGGACACCTCTCACCAAACCATGACATAGGAAGAGTGATGGCATCCCTGCACCCTCAGAATGCACCTCAAGGGACGTTTGAGCATAAATCTTGTTCTGGTTGTAATACTGCTCCTCGATTGTGAAAAATTAATCGTCCGGAAGAGGATGTTTTCGTGCCCATTCTCAGCGTGCCACTGGAGGAGACGCTGTGCTCTTGTCCGTGGGATCTCCTTCAAAGCATGAGTAAGGAGGTGTCCATTTGAGCGGAGGTGCGCTGTCATGTGTAGATCGTCCCTGATGAGGCACGACTTGATTGGGTCGATATGTTCAGCTCTCGGGACATGATCTTCTGTTTCCAGAGCTGATTTCGACGAATCCGCTCTCAGCCCTCACACTTTTCAGACGTCCTGACCGAGCCCTGTCTTCAACACCCAGAGTTCCTTATAACGTTTAATTCCCCAGTAGACGAAACTTCGCGAAATTTTCAATGGTTTCAAGAATTTGAAAATCTGAGAATCTGATTTTCCGCTGTTGTGAAGGGCAATCACAGCCACACGGTTTTCCTTGCAACCCCACTCCATGTTAACAGTGCTAGAGACATGAGCAAACTGCCTTGGCACAAGTACCTGAAGGGTCAATAGTCCGAAAATAACCTACCTTTGAACCCTACCGCCTCATTGTCTCCAGCTGCGGACTACATGAAATTTGAGACAAAACTTATGGCAGGACTATGTACACCTTTTATTTTGATAGTATGGTTTTGTCTTTTCCTGTATCAAAAAAAAATAGTTTCGTCTTTGTTGATACTTTTTGTTTCAGCTGTTAGTCACTTGATCCAAATTCTCCTTCTCTCTGTTATATTTCCTGAGTATCTTTCTTTTCATATTCCTTGTCTTCATGTCATCTCTTTTTCTGCCTAAGCTGATAGATCTTTCCTGATACCATTTATAGTCTCCCGTATGCGTCTAACGCACGGGGGTGTTTTTGGATTGTGATTTGTAGCATCCAGTTCCATTAACATCTTCTGTTATAAGCGTTGCTGCTGCATAGGTAAGGTGATTTATCACAGTCTGTTTCCAATCTTTATCTCTTAGTATCTCCGCTATTGTTTCATTAGCAGTTTCGCCATTTCTTCTATTTTAAACGTACTTTGTAGTTTCTGCTGCTTGGTCCTTTGTTAATTTCTATTTGGGTCACGTAATGTGCACTTCCAATTTTTTTCTTTTAGTGCTCTGATTTCATCCCTTTGTTAATGATTTTCCATGTCGTCTGTTGTTGGTGCTAAATTCTTCTTCTGCTCGCGAGCATTCATGGCACACAATTGTTCTAACTGTTCTCCAACACTTTCTTTTACATGACTTATTTGATTGTCTTACAGTTCCTTCTTTATTTCTTTAGTCTTCATCTCTTATTTTTTGTTCTTCACGGGGGATAGTTATTCTGGTTTATTAGTTCCTTTGCATCTTTGTAGATCCTGAAGTCTGGATTTCGTTGTCTCCATATTTCATACACCTTCTTGTAGTTGTCTGTGAGATACTTTCTGCAATACATATAGCACCATATACCTTCTTATATTTCTTCCCTTGTCCAAGCCATTCTTTGATTTACCTCTGTCTTTTTGGATATATTTTGGTCTTGGTGGCCTTGGCTGTGATTGGGTGGTCCGCTTTGAGTTGCCTCATTGCGGGAACCTTCCTCATCCGTGTAAGTAAACGGTTTCCATTTACTCTTGATTTTTACGTTCTTGGTCTCCAAGAATAGGTGCTGCTCATTTGTGTTTTTGGATTATTTTATTGTTCTTTTCCATCGTCCCACGAGTAGATAGGGATTATATGGTCGGGTGTCGCAGAGCCCCGCTTGCCACACCAACGCTTTGTGAAAATGGGTTCGCCAGGTGCCCGGAGTTCACCGTTCATGGCTTCTAAACTTCCACCTCTGATTCTTCTGGAGTCCTTCGACACGGTTGTTTACACCTTAGAGGCAAGTGTCCCACCTCCGGAGGTTTACTACTGTAGACCTCTGGTCAGCCTTATGTGCAGGGAACTGAATGGTTTTTGCCACAAGTTGCACTGTTGCACACCTGGGTGGGTGAGGACCAATGCAGAGTCAACCCCTTACAAATGTACTGCCTCTGCCATACCCATTGAGTTATTATTATTATTATTATTCAATTCAGTTCCCATTTATTAACGTGTTAGTTCAACAGCGCAATGACCCCTTATAAAATTGCTACAACGTACGCGTAAATGCAACTAGAATCGCATGAACACACACATAACCCACCAAGCAACATAAATATATAAAGATAGATTTATAGAAGAATCAGCGCGTAAATTAAATATTTAAACAGTATTGATAAGACATTCATAAAACAGTAGCATAGACCTACAGTATGTAGAGTAAAGGTAAAGGTAAAGTAATTCCATTACAGGCCTAGACACGCCCTGAGGGTTCCAGAAGGTTGAGGCTCCCAGTTTTCAAGACATTCGGCACATGAAGGTGGTAAGGTTGTCAGCCCTAGGGACCGGCCGCCTTTACCCCCAGGAAATATTCCTGGCACTCATTTCTTTTAGAGGCTGAGTCAACCCCAGGGCCATAGTGCGGCCAGAAGGATTATGTCAATGAAAAATTCCAGTGACACCATCGGGAATCGAACCCGCGACCTTCCGGTTTGTAGCGCAGTGCCGCAACAGTCTGTAGAGTAATAAAATTAATTACAAATAAAGTAAATTAAATCTACAATTCATGTTAATCGTCAGTGAACTAACTACAACGTCAGGTCTGTGTAAGAGCTGTGATTTACATGGTACAAATATCCACATCTATTAAAGCGTTATTCAGAACAAACCTTTCAGTGAAAATACCACTAGATGCACTCCGGCGGCTGACGCCGGAGTGCATCTAGCGCAAGGAAAGTTGCGACTTTTAAGTCAACGTTAAGCAAAGTAAAGCCCCTGGAATTTCGATTCACCACATGAAAGTCGATATTTTCCGAACGCGTGGGGAAAAAGTATTGAAGCACTTTGAACACTAATTTAAAAAACGCGGCTATGTAACACCTTCGGACACTTAAATTTTGAAATTTCATGTACTTTTTGGACATTAACATAGTCATATTCTGTGTTATTGAAAATACGACGATGACAAAGAGATAAGAAATTCAGCTGAATGTGCTCAATCTTGCGTCAGTAGAAGTAATGGAGTTCCACGTAACAGAGACATATTCGGACTTTTACTGTGCATTGTAGATAGGAAAAGGAAAAGGCTGCTCTTAGAATTAACCCCAACAACCTGATTGTCTGAGAAAATATGTAATCTACTTGTGGTGGAAATACAGTTTGGAGTTAGTAACCACTCCGAGATCAATAGTGCCGTCGGGATTCACAAAATTTGTAATCAAGACCGAGTAAGTTGGAGAAAGGAGAGAAGGAGATAACCCTGGCCTTGTTGACGTTGAGCTGCGTAAAGTTAGAAATTCACCATCTACTACGCGACTTGCATCCGACGGCAGTAACAAACTCTCACGAGGAGACTATTGAACGAAAAAGTATGATGCAATCAGCAACGAGAAGGCCACGCCACACAGTGTTGAAATGTAGTGGTCTCAGAACTGATCCTTGTGGTACAACACGTAACACTTCATGTGGTATAGTGGTGATGGTGGTGGTGGTGGTGGTCGCCATCGCCGCCGCCGCCGCCGCCGCCGTCGCCGTCGCTGTCGGCATCATCATCGTCTTGTAATGCTGGCCTGTAGGTAAATTTACGGAGGAAACTAATCTGTAAATTACACAATGCACACGTAAGAGCCACATTCAGAAAAGGAGTTACAAATGACATACTACCACCCACGTACACCAAAGAAGTCTTCTGTGGTAAAATAATGAGACTGAAGACCTTTCTTGTAGAGCGAAGATTATGCCATCGGCAGTTTTCGTATTTGCAATAATGACGGTGATTATGGATATTTGCCACATTACATTGAATTTCACTGGTTATGCTGCCATAAGGTGCTGAAACCATTTTATTGTACGATGAGTGAAATAACC
>Ga0209755_10004526_pt1 | contig 16396 bp, 16 predicted proteins | sample TergutCo191P1_FD_187301 | JGI IMG/M metagenome (GOLD analysis project Ga0209755, IMG submission 187301) | Cornitermes sp. P1 segment gut microbial communities from Petit-Saut dam, French Guiana - Co191P1 (SPAdes) (version 2) | ecosystem: Host-associated > Arthropoda: Insects > Digestive system... | reverse complement strand
GATGATGGGCGGTTTGAGCGTCTATGTGCCCTTTACTGTGACAGCCAGAATGTCGAACACAGGCTCCGCAATAACCACATTTTATGCAGCAGCCTCTGACACAAGCAGCTTGACCGCAGCGGAAAATGCACTGCACACCATGATGATGGGGCGTCTTCGACAGGATGAAGATGCGTTTAGCATTACAAACATGTCCTCGCTTATGGACGCAATGAACAACATCACAGGCATGCTGTCATTATTGCTTGGCGGCATAGCGGCAATATCTTTGCTGGTGGGCGGCATCGGTATTATGAACATAATGCTCGTCTCGGTGACCGAGCGCACCAGAGAAATAGGCATACGCAAAGCAATCGGAGCAAACAGAAGCAGCATTATGGCACAATTTCTGATTGAAGCGCTGATAATAAGCCTTGTTGGATGCATAATCGGCATAATCTTTTCTTGGGGTATTCTGGAAATCGTATCACTGATAGCCGGCGACCTAATCACATTCGGGATTTCAGCAAACGTAGTTATAATCGCAGTAATATTCTCCCTCGCAATAGGCGTCATATTCGGAATATACCCCGCAAACAAAGCCGCAAAAAAGCACCCGATTGAAGCCCTGAGGTATGAAGGCTAAGGAAAATGCGAAAACCAAATCCTGCATACTCTGCTTGCGTATTTTCAGAAACTTCGGCGTTAAAAACGGGATGAAGAGCATGCCGCTACATGCAATTTGATAAACCAAAATGCACGCCGCGCCCCTGTGAAGAGGTCACCCCCCCGAAAAGCCAAAAGACAACCGCGCAAACTAAAGCAGGTCTGATAGACTCGAACCATCCGCTCTATCAAACCTGCTTCAATTATACGCCTTATCTAATTACCCAAATGCAAAGCATTAGTCCTTCAACGCCGCCTGCGCCGCCGCAAGGCGAGCAATCGGTACGCGGAACGGGGAACAAGAAACATAGTTGAGACCAATTCTGTGGCAGAACTCGACAGACGACGGGTCGCCGCCATGCTCGCCGCAGATACCGAGCTTGATGTTGGGACGCGCCTTCTTACCAAGCTGTACAGCCATCTCCATGAGCTTGCCAACGCCGGCTTGGTCAACTCTGGCAAAAGGATCAGACTCAAAAATCTTCTTCTGATAATACTCATCAAGGAACGTTCCGGCATCATCACGCGAGAAACCGAAAGTCATTTGAGTAAGATCATTTGTGCCGAATGAGAAAAATTCAGCTTCCTTTGCAATTGCGTCAGCAGTGATACAAGCACGCGGAATCTCAATCATAGTACCGACAAGATACTTGAGACTGCTGCCCGCTTCTTTGATAAGCGCATCGGCTGTCTTGACAACGATTTCCTTCAAATATGTAAACTCCTTGACCTCGCCGACAAGCGGAATCATGATTTCCGGCAAAATATCCCAGTCGGGATGGTCACTCTTAACCTTGATGGCAGCTTTTATAACAGCCTTAGTCTGCATAACCGCAATCTCCGGATACGTCACGGCAAGACGACAGCCGCGATGACCCATCATCGGATTAAACTCATGGAGCGAGGTAATAATAGCCTTAATATCCGCTACAGACTTGCCTGTATCCTTTGCGAGCACTTCAATATCCTTGTCATTTGTCGGGAGGAACTCATGCAAAGGCGGGTCAAGGAAACGGATTGTGACAGGTCTGCCTTCCATAGCTTCATAGATGCCCTCAAAATCCTTCTGCTGCATCGGCTCAAGCTTGGCAAGCGCCTCTTCGCGCTCCGCGACTGTTTCAGCACAAATCATTTCGCGAATTGCGGGAATACGGTCGGCTTCAAAGAACATATGCTCCGTGCGCGTCAGACCGATACCCTCTGCACCGAAATCAATTGCAGCCTTAGCATCATGCGGCGTATCCGCATTTGTCCTGACCGTGAGCTTCCTGTATTTGTCAGCCCAAGCCATAATACGCCCAAACTCGCCGCCTATGGTAGCTTCGGTCGTTTGAATGGCTTCGCCATAGATATTACCTGTGGTGCCGTCAAGGCTTATCCAGTCGCCTTGACTATAAGCTTTGCCGCCAAGCTCGAACTTTTGCCCTTTTTCGTCAATCCTCAGCGCACCGCATCCGGCAACACAGCAAGTACCCATTTGACGTGCAACGACCGCCGCATGAGACGTCATACCGCCGCGCGCCGTGAGAATACCCTGCGCCGCAGCCATTCCCTCGATATCTTCGGGAGTTGTCTCAAGACGGATTAAAATGACCTTCTTGCCATCATCCGCCCATTTCTTAGCGTCTTCGGCGGTAAAGACAGCATGACCCGTTGCCGCACCCGGCGATGCCGCAAGACCTGTACCAATGGGAGTTGCCGCTTTGAGTGCCGCCGTATCAAACTGCGGATGCAAAAGCGCATCGAGTGATTTTGCGTCAATCATAAGAACCGCGTCTTTATCGGTGATAGCGCCCTCGTCAACAAGATCGCAAGCGATTTTCAGCGCCGCCGCAGCCGTGCGCTTACCGCTGCGTGTTTGGAGCATGAATAACTTCTTATCTTCAATGGTAAACTCCATATCCTGCATATCGCTGTAGTGATTTTCGAGTTTTGCGACTATCTTGACAAAATTATCGTATGCTTCCGGCAGAATATCGCGAAGCTGGTCGATGTTATTTGGAGTGCGGATGCCTGCAACAACGTCCTCGCCCTGTGCATTCATAAGGAACTCACCAAAGAGCTTCTTTTCGCCGGTTGCGGGATTGCGCGAGAACGCAACGCCCGTTCCCGATGTATCGCCGAGATTACCAAAGACCATTTCCTGAACATTTACCGCAGTACCCCAACTACCCGGAATATCATACATACGGCGATAGGAAATCGCGCGCGGATTATTCCATGAACGGAAAACAGCCCTGATTGCACCCATAAGCTGAATTTTCGGATCCTCCGGGAAATCAGAGCCAACCTTAGCCTTATACTCATCTTTGAACTGATTCGCCAGGTCCTTCAAGCAATCTGCCGTAAGCTCAAGGTCTTCCTTAATGCCTTTTTCTTCTTTCATTTCGTCGATAAGCTCTTCAAAATAGCTCTTTCCGACTTCCATGACAACATCGGAGTACATCTGAATAAATCTGCGGTAACAGTCATATGCCCAACGCGGATTGCCGCTTTTCTCAGCCATGACCTCTACGACCTTATCGTTTAGACCGAGATTGAGTATCGTGTCCATCATACCGGGCATTGATGCGCGAGAGCCGGAGCGAACAGACACCAACAGCGGATTATGTTCATCCCCGAATTTTTTGCCGGCAATACCCTCAAGCTTGTCAATATACTGCATAATCTCATTTTGTATTGACTCGCTGATTACTTCGCCGTCCTCATAGTATTTTGTGCAAGCTTCTGTAGTGACAGTGAAGCCCTGCGGAACAGGCAATCCCAGATTTGTCATCTCGGCGAGATTTGCCCCCTTGCCGCCAAGAAGCTCTTTCATTTTCCCATCGCCCTCGGAAAACAGATATACATACTTGTTGCTCATATGGTCCCTCCTAATATTATTGTGAAATTTGATACAGACGCATCACTAAACTACATATAGTCAGCGACACCCCGATGTTACACTAAAATTACACGCCCGACCATTGTATCACATATTTTCTCAAAAGGAATAGGGAAATTAAAAAATGCACAAAAAACTGAAGAAAGATATATAATGAAATAGGCAGAAACGTTTCATAAAAAGAAGAGGTCGCCGAGGACAGCTTTTAGTATTGGAATTTCTTAGGTGACATGGTAAAATGTGAATGCATTTTGTAGCGGTATGGCGGTAATCAGGAATTTGTGCCAGAAGTTCACCGAGAGGAGTGATCATTATGGATTTTGAAACCCTGTGTATTCACGGTTGCAAAAAGCAGTACGACACCGTTGGGGCTGTTGCAGTGCCAATTTTTACATCGGCAACCTACGAGCGCTTTGACTTCGAGCAAGCGGCAGATTTTGAGTATTCACGTTTAACCAATCCCACGCGAGAACATCTGGAACAGACCGCAGCCGCACTTGAGGGCGGACGGTTTGGCTTAGCATTTTCCTCAGGACTTGCCGCCACATCTGCACTTATGGAGCTTTTTTCGCCCGGCGACCATATTGTAGCATCTGACGACCTATACGGCGGAACGCACAGGCTTTTTACCCAAATATCGCAGAAAAACGGCGTAAAATTTACCTTTGCAGATTCAGCCGAAAGCGTTATTGCCGCAATTACGCCGGAGACGAAAGCCGTTTTCCTTGAAACGCCGTCCAATCCCATGATGCAAGTGGTGGATATTGCCGCTGTTGCACAGGAAACAAAAAAGCGCGGACTGCTCTTGATTGTGGATAATACATTTATGACCCCGTATTTGCAAAAACCGCTGGACTTGGGTGCAGATGTTGTTCTGCACTCTGCCACTAAATATTTAAGCGGTCATCATGACGTTTTGGCGGGTGTGCTGGTGCTAAACGATGAAAAAATCAACGAGCGTCTGCGGATAATCTTCAAAACAATCGGCTCGGGACTATCGCCTTTCGATAGCTATTTGGTGATTCGCGGCATCAAGACGCTGCCCGTCCGCATGGAACGAAGTCAAGAAACAACGAAGGTCATAGCAGAGTGGCTCATTACAAGACCTGAAATAAAAAATGTATACTACATTGGATTTGAAAGCCACCCGGGGTATGATATTACCCGCCGTCAGTCAAACGGTTTTGGAGGTATGGTGTCATTTACCATGCGCGATGAAGAAACAACAAAAAGATTATTGGGGGGCGTTAAGGTCATCAAGTTTGCACCCAGTCTGGGCGGCGTTGAATCATTGATAACATATCCGATACTCCAAACCCACGGCGATATACCCGAAGAAGAGCGGCTTGCCAGAGGGGTGGACTCCTGTTTGGTGCGTTTATCCATCGGACTGGAATCTGCAAAAGACTTGATTGATGACTTAACGCAAGCATTGGAGGGCTAAGTTGGTGTTCGATTTTGATAAAAAGATAAATCGCTATGGCACATACAGCATTAAATATGACCCGGCATCAAGGGGGAAACCTGATGATGTTCTGCCAATGTGGGTTGCGGATATGGATTTTCCTGCGCCGGAGTGTGCAACGGACGCTCTGACGGAACTCGCCCGGCACGGCATTTTTGGATACTCCGAGCCGGATGTGTCATATTTTGAAACCGTGCAAAGTTGGTTTTTGCGGCGGTTTAACTGGCATGTTGAGAGGGATTGGCTTGCCATCACGCCGGGAGTGGTTACTGCCATTTATATCGCTATCCGCGCTTTGACGCAAAAGGGCGATGGCATTGTAATTCAACAACCTGTCTACTATCCGTTTGAGAGTGCTGTGCGGAACACGGGGCGAAAATTGCTGGTTAATCAGCTTGTTTACGAGAACGGAAAATACACAATAGACTTTGACGATTTCGAGCAGAAAATATCGCAAGCAAAGCTGTTTATCCTGTGCAGCCCGCATAATCCTGTTGGACGAGTTTGGACGAAGGACGAGCTAACGCATATAGGTGAGATATGTTTCAAGCATAATGTAGTCGTTGTTGCCGATGAAATTTGGCAAGATTTCATTTACGCCGGACACAGGCATTTTGTATTTTCCGCGCTTTCGCCGAAGTTTTCCGATATGACCGTTACAGCTACCGCTCCTTCAAAAACTTTTAATCTTGCCGGATTGCAGCACGCTAACATTTTTATTTCCAACAAAGAACTGCGCCGTAAATTCAAACAAGAATACACGGCTTGCGGTATGAGCCAACCGGGTCTTGCAGGCTTAGTGGCTTGTAAGGCGGTGTATGACTATGGTAGTGAGTGGCTTGATGCGCTTCTCATATATCTTGCTGACAATATGAGCCTCATCAACAACTTTTTGCAGAAACGATTAGAAAAAATTAAGCTGGTAGAACCTCAGGGGACATACTTGGCGTGGCTTGACTGTTCTGCTTTGGGAGTGAATGATTTAGATGACGTGATATTGAATAAGGCAAAGCTGTGGTTAAATGACGGAGAACAATTCGGCATCGGCGGCAAAGACTTCACTCGCATAAACACCGCTTGTCCGCGAGATGTTTTGAAAGAGGCGCTGACTCGTTTAGAATCAGGATTTGCTAAGCTTTGAGAGAGCGAAAAAGTCCATTTTCGACCCCTATAAAGTACCACATCACACATCGCCCTTAACACTTTACAAAGGCTTTTTTGATTGCTCAAACATCTGTGTATTGACAATGTAATTTTATTGTGATAGACCGCTATCCCATCTGCTTCATCAGCAGATACATGATGCCTTTTTGTGCGTGGAGGCGGTTTTCGGCTTCGTCAAAGATTTCTTGTGCGTGTTCTTCAAAGACTTTTTCCGAAATTTCTTCGCCCTTATGCGCGGGGAGACAGTGTTGTACCATACACCCAGGGTTTGCAAGCGCCATGATTTCATCGCCCAAGTGGTAGCCCGCAAAGGCTTTTTTGCGCTTTTCAGCCTCGCCCTCTTGTCCCATCGACGCCCATACGTCCGTAAATATTACATCGGCGTCCTTCGCCGCAAGCTTAGGGTCATGGGTCAGCTCAAATTTACAACCGGTCACAGAAGCCGCAAAATCCAAAACTTGCTTATCCGGCTCATAGCCATTGGGTGTTGCAACGGACACATCCATGCCCATTTTCAGGCAACCGACTATCATTGAATTAGCTACGTTATTCCCATCTCCCATCCAACATGCTTTTAATCCCTTGAGCTTCCCTTTATGCTCGCGAATTGTCATAAGGTCTGCAAGAATCTGGCATGGATGAGCAAAGTCCGTCAGCCCGTTTATAACCGGGATTGTTGCGTGCTTTGCGAGTTCCTCAACTTCATCTTGGTCGAATGTGCGTATCATTATGCAGTCGCAGTAGCGGCTGAGAGTGCGTGCCGTGTCGCTTATTGACTCGCCGCGCTTCATTTGGCTGTTTTCCATAGACATAAATATTGCATGTCCGTCAAATTGAGTCATTCCTACTTCAAATGAAACCCTTGTGCGCGTGGAGTTTTTGGCAAATATCATAATGAGCGTCTTGCCCGACGGAAAATCATGCTTTTTACCGGCTTTTGTCTCGGCTTTCAGCTTATCTGATGTGTCGAGTATAAGTGTCATTTCTTCTGTTGATAAATCGAGTAGCTTTAATAAATCCTTCTTCATTGCTTTACTCCTTCCAAAGTTCTTTTTAAGATCGCCAGCCCTTTATCAAGTTCATCGTATGTGATGATCAGCGGCGGCAACATTCTCAGCGCATCGCTTCCTGCGGTCAATATCAGCAGCCCGTTTTCTATACATGTCTGAGCTATTTCTTTCGGAACCTTGCCGCTGAGAGATATACCCAGCATGAGTCCTTTGCCCCTAATTTCGTTTATAGCGGGTATGTTCCAGCTTTTTATTTTTTCCTTTATATACTCGCCTTTTTTTCCTACTTCTGCCAAGACCTTATCATCCAGTTGGCTCAGTACCTCAATAGCTCCGGCAGCCGCTACGGGGTTGCCGCCGAATGTTGTTGCGTGAGTGCCTGCAACCAAGACTTCGGAGCATTTTTCATTTGCGATTATACCGCCCATCGGCAATCCTCCCGCTATGCCTTTAGCAAAACTCATCACATCGGGGGCGATGCCGTACTGCTCAAAAGCAAAGAGTGTGCCTGTCCGCCCGACTCCGGTTTGTACCTCATCGACAAGTAGCAGTAAGTCTTGGGATTTACATAGTGCGGCTACTTTTTCTACATAAAGCGGCTCAAGCGGCAAAACCCCGCCCTCGCCTTGTACAAGCTCAATGAGAATGGCACATACATCGTCGGTCAGCTCGTTTTCGAGTGCCTCTATAGAGTTTGCCTCAACATGCTTAAAGCCTTCCGTGAATGGGAAAAAGTAGTTGTGAAATACATCTTGCCCCGTTGCCGCAAGTGTCGTTATGGTTCTGCCGTGAAAACTCTGATGGAGAGTTATTATCGTGCTTCTGCCTTTGCCATGTTTGTCAAACGAATATTTGCGGGCAAGCTTTATCATTCCCTCATTTGCATCGGCTCCGGCATTAGCGAAAAAGACATTCTTCATTCCGGTGCGCTTTGTAAGGATATCGGCGAGCTTTGCATAGGGCTCGCTGTAGTAGAGGTTAGAAATATGTTGCAATTTCAGAGCTTGAGAGCATATGGCGTCAACCCACTTTTTGTTGCCGTAGCCTACGGAAGCGACCCCAATGCCGCTTGAAAAGTCAATGTATTCCTTACCTTCGGGGCTGTACAGAGTTGCGCCCTCTCCGCGCTCTATCGCCACATCAAAGCGTGCGTAGGTTTGCATAACAGATTGTTTATCAAGGCTTTTTATTTCATTTGTCGTCATGTTGATTTCTCCTAACATAATCTCATAATTATCTCTTGTGCGTCCGGCAGCCGATATTTAGCTTGAGGTTACACTAACATATCATCGTGCCGGCGCCTTCGTCGGTCAGCATTTCTATTAGAATCGAGTGTGGTATGCGTCCGTCGAGGATGTGTGTTCGCCGGACTCCTCCCATAATCGCTTCAGCGCAGCATTCTATTTTGGGAATCATACCGCCTTCAATGATGTTTTGAGCCATTAAGGCTTCAATTTCATCCGAATGGATTTGCTGTATCAGCGTTTCCTCTTTGTCCTTTTCTCTAAGCACACCACGCGTATTTGTCAGCAAAATAAGTTTCTCGGCGCCAAGAGCGATTGCCAGCTTCGCTGCCGCCGTGTCTGCATTTACATTATACGCAGTCTCACCATCGGCGCCGTAGGCGACTGTTGCAATGACCGGGATATGCCCGTCGTCTATTGCCTGCTCTACAACTTCTGGATTTATATTGACAATATAGCCCACAAAGCCATAATCTTCTCCATCGCCCTTATCCATTTTGACGGCCTCAAACATCTTGCCGTCAAGCCCGCACAGCCCTATAGCACTGCCTCCTTTGCGAACTATTGTCGATACAAGGTCTTTGTTGACCTTTCCGCAAAGCACACTTTGCACAACGTCCATCGTTTCTTTGTCTGTGTAGCGCAGACCATTTACAAAGCGTGACTCCATGCCCAAACGCCTTATCATCTCGTTTATTTCCGGACCGCCTCCATGCACGAGAACAGCATGTATTCCGACCAATTGAAGCAAAATGATATCTTCTATGACAGCGCCGAATAGTTCATCGCTTATCATAGCGTTGCCGCCGTATTTTATTACAACGACCTTGCCGGTGAATTTTTGTATGTAAGGGAGCGCTTCAACAAGGGTTTGTGCACGTAATTGATTGTTGTTCGGCATATTTATGGTAAGTCCTTTCCGATTTGCTCAGATACAAGCGCCAATTTTGCCGCTTGCAGGAGATAAGACTACCTTGCTTCGTGGCAGATATAAACGCCCATCGCAGGGGCATACAGCCTGCGTGATATATAGCTTGACCGCTTATGTCCTGTAGTCTCCGTTTATCTTTATATAGTCGTATGTTATGTCGCAACCCCAGCATGTACATTCGGCATTGCCTGCGCCTATGTCAACTTCAATGGTTATCTCATGCTCTGTCAGTATCTTTTTCGCCGCCGCTTCGTCAAAGTCAACCCCGCTGCCGGCACTGCAAACCGTTATCTCTCCGGCATTTGACTTAAATGCGACACTTACCGAACCGGGATTAAACCCGACGCCCGAATATCCCATAGCACACAGTATGCGTCCCCAGTTTGCATCCGCGCCAAAAATTGCAGCCTTTGTTAGCGTCGAAGAAATAACGGACATTGCAAGCTTTTCGGCATCTGCCTCATTTTGTGCGCCCATAACATGGCATGTTATAAGATGTGTTGCGCCTTCTCCGTCTGCGGCTATCATTTTGGCAAGCCCTATACAAACGGCATTTAACGCATCGGTGAAAGCATCAAAATCCGCCCCTGAAGCATTGATTTCGGCATTGCCGGCGGCGCCGTTTGCCATGAGCGTCAGCATATCATTAGTGGACGTATCGCCATCGACCGAAACTCTGTTGAAACTGATGTTTGTTGCATCAATGAGTGCCTTTTGAATCATTTCTGCGCTTATGGCACAGTCAGATGTCAAAAAAGCAAGCATAGTTCCCATATTGGGATGTATCATACCACTGCCCTTTGCAATCCCGCCAATCCGGGCAAGTTTCCCGCCCACAGTAAACTCCACGGCGATTTCTTTCATCTCAAGGTCTGTAGTCATTATCGCCGAAGCCGCATCTTTTGAGCCGTCATAAGAGAGCTTAGATACAAGCTCGGAAACACCACCTTCAATGACCTCTACAGGCAACGTTTGCCCTATTACGCCGGTAGACGCCACAATTACATCGGTTTCATTCAAGCGAAGCTCCGCCGCAATTGCAGAACACATACGACGTGCATTTTCTTCACCAAGCGGCGCACACGCATTGGCATTCCCGCTATTTGCCAAGACCGCGCGGGCTTTGCCGTCTTTTAGATGCTCCTTTGTGACGCCGAGAGGCGCGGCTTTTACTATATTCTTCGTATAAACAGCCGCCGCCGTACACTCATCATCCGACACTATGAGCGCGAGGTCTTTTTTATCCTTATTTCTTGTTTTCACTCCGACATGCAAGCCGGAAGCCTTAAACCCTTTAGCGGCACACACTCCGCCCTCTATTAACTTCATTGCTTTAATTCTCCTTTTGCCAGTTTTCTGCTATTGCAATCCCAGCATAATTTCCATATTTTGCACCGCTGCGCCCGATGCGCCTTTTCCGAGATTATCAAAGCGGGCAGTTATTATTGTTGATGTCTCGTTGCCGCTGACTGTGAGCTGCATATTATTTGTGCCTACTCCCCAGTTACTTTCCAGAAATCCATTGCCGAGCTTCGGCGCAACTGTTATATAACGCTGACCGGAGTAGTAATCAGCCAAGCATCGCTGTATATCGTTTGCGGTATGCTTACCGAGTAGTCCGTCATTATGCAAAGTTACTGTCGTGGCGATGCCGCTGTAGTAATCATCGACTATCGGGCAAAATATTGGTGCGCGTGTGAGTCCGGATATATGCATTATTTCGGGAATATGCTTATGCATCAAATTGAGTCCATACATCTGCGGCGCATACATTTCCGGTGTTTTCTCATCCTCGTATGCGGCAATCATCGCCTTGCCGCCCCCGGAGTAACCGGTCAACGATATACATGTGAGCGGGGAGTCCGGCGGCAAGATGCCAAGCGCTATCAGCGGATATACCGATGCGATTATCCCGGTCGCGTGACAGCCCGGATTTGCGACTTTCTTTGCGCTCTTGATTTTGTCATTTTGCTCTGCCGATAATTCCGGCAGTCCATATACCCAGCCCACTGCCGTCCTATGAGCGGTTGAAGCGTCGATTATGCGGGTTTCTTCGTTTTCAACTAACGCCACAGACTGACGCGCAGCATCATCAGGCAGGCATAAGAAAACTAAATCCGCTTCATTTATAAGCCTTTTACGCTCAAGAGTATCCTTGCGCCTCAACTCATCAATAAGCAGCAACTCAATATCTTTCCTGCTTTCAAGCCTTTCATATATTTGCAGTCCGGTAGTCCCTTCCCTGCCATCTATAAAAATTTTTGGAATCATGAATCTTTGCGCCTCCAATTTTAATGTGCGGTCTACATGTTCAGCCGCGTGTGAGCCATCTGTCAGTTGAGCACAAGCTGATATGGCCGCTTGCAGGAAGACTATACCATAAGGCAAAGCATAAAGCAAGAAATATTTTGCATAACGATGAATAATATTCAAGATGACCATGCCTCAATAGGGAGGTTGTTCCGTAAATGCGGATGTTTGTGAGCGGAGTTATGAATAAATATGCAACGCACCTAAATATACAGAAGCGCCGCTTTCAAACAACGGCGCTTTTTTCTCAAGGGAATTTCGGTGGAACAATACGTGCTAAATACAAACTTTTTGACGATTGGGGCTTATGGTTTTGTTGTGGGTATAGAGGTTTAAAGCCTACAGATAAAAGGTTTACATGAATATGGGATTTTTCCGATTTTTTACTTTCCCAGGACTTGCCATATTTTCTTTTTAAGTTCCATGCAGGAAACCGCAAGTTCTAAAACTTTTTCATCCGCAGCTCTGCTCGCAAGCACAGCCTCCAGCATTGTCGCGTCCATCTCCATGTATAAGAGATCTCTTTCATCTTTAGTTAATATACCACCCCTGTAATCCGCTTCTATTAACGGCCGTCTGTTAAACAACCTGTGATCTTCAGCACTTAGTGTTTCTTTAATCTGCTTTCGTACATCAGAAAGCGCAATATAGATAGATTTAGTTTTCAATTCATTGTAAGTTTCCTGAGGCGACAAATCAATAAAAGCGAGTCGCACAGTTGACTGTTTCCCTTTTTTTCGGTCACGTTCGGCACGCGACTCTATTAGGTCAGATAGTTGCTGAAGTCTGGGGTTGTCACTATAATCATCGTACAACATTGTAGTGCTCCTTTTCAAGGTGTTGAGTAAACTGTGGGATTATGCGAGTCTTTTGTTATGGTTAATGTATCGATACATAGTAATTACTAATTCAACCCAGAGATTCTGTTTCGGCTTCCTAACCATCGCACACATGTTCTTCTGATGCGCTGTCATCGGTCACATCTGTTGTTCGTTGCTGTAGTTTTTGTTGTATGACTTGCTCTGCCTCTGCTACCGACCAAGATGCTATTTGAGAATTTCCAACAAACAACTCTCTGTGACATTCCATCATAGTAATTTCAAACTGGCTTATAAGAGTTCCCTCACCGCGACTCTCCACATACCTCTGAATCCATATTCTACTTTCCCTGTCATCTTGATTATCTCCCCTCGTTATCAACACTTCAAATGCCCGACTTGGTGGCAAATCATGGTTATTGTAATAAATCCCGGCTAAACTTACCATTGACATTGCAGTATCTTTTATCTCAAGCGAATCTCCTTCATTCTCAGCATTCACATCCATTTTCAACATCCTTGCTGCGGAAACTATAGTTGATAACAGCTCCGCTTTTTCAGATGAGCGTAACGTTCGACTAGCTTCAATGTTACTAATCATCATATTTATAGCAGACGATAGCATCATTGATTCCTCGGTATCGGTATAGTTTAATATCATGTATTCCCTCATGATTGCATTCTCGTCTCTTACGGTATCGTAGATCCGAATTGCGGCAAGTATGATTATGACAATGAAAATAATAAGTATACGAGCTATGGTGGTCTTTTCTTCTCGTGTTAACTTCATCAACTTCTTCCTTCCATCTGCAGCCAGTGTTGTATAACTTGATTTATCTCTGCTATCGACCAATACATTATTGGAGGTGTTTGTCCATCAAACACCTCTCTGTGATATTCCATTATTCTGGTTTCAAATTGACTTATAGGCGTATTTCCACCTCTATTTTCCAAATATCTCTGAATCCATATTCTACTTTCCCTGTCATCTTGATTATCTCCCCTCGTTATCAACACTTCAAATGCCCGACTCGGTGGCAAATCATGGTTATTATAATAAATCCCGGCTAAATTTACCACTGACATTGCAGTATCTTTTATCTCAAGCGAATCCCCTTCATTGTCAGCATTCACATCCATTTTCAACATCCTTGCTGCGGAAACTATAGTTGATAACAGTTCCGCTTTTTCAGATGAGCGTAACGTCCGACTAGCTTCAATGTTACTAATCATCATATTTATAGCAGATGATAGCATCATTGATTCTTCGGTATCGGTATAGTTTAATATCATGTATTCCCTCATGATTGCATTCTCATCTCTTGCGGTATCATAGATCCGAATTGCGGCAAGTATGATTATGACAATGAAAATAATAAGTATACGAGCTGTGGTGGTCTTTTCTTCTCGTGTTAACTTCATCAATTTCTTCCTTCCGTCTGCAGCCAGTGTTGTATAACTTGATTTGCCTCTGCTATCGACCAAGATTCTATTGGAGGTGTTTGTCCATCAAATAGCTCTCTGTGATATTCCATTATTCTGGTTTTAAATTGACTTATAGGCGTATTTCCACCTCTATTTTCCAAATATCTTTGAATTTGCATAAAATCTTCCCTATCGTCAAGATTCTGTCCACCGGTCATCATGATTTCCATAACACGCTCCGGTGTAAACTCTGGAAGATTATATTGAATTCCAGCAAAATTCACTATCGAACTTGGTGTATCAGCTACTCCAACTACACGAAGACCAGTTTGGGTATTAACATATGCCAAACCTAGCTCCAACCTATCTGCGACAGAGGCAAACGCAGTAAATAACTGAGTCTGCTGTGCTGCAGTTAACGCTTGGTTGCTATTGACATCCTTTATCATCGCCAGCACCATCTCCGCAGCAAGCTTTGCTCCTGCAGCCGTTGGAGGGAATGCACCTATTGCTGAACTTATCACCAATTTAAGCAGTTCTTAGTCAGCTTTTGCCATGCCACCTATTATGTTTCCCAGAGTTCCAATTAAATCGGATGAAAAATTTCCGGTTGCAAGTCCAGGAAGTTGAGACACCGCGTATGTCTCCATCTGCCCCATTCTTGGTGTAAGAAATATTATTTCCGGATTCTTTTCACGCTCGAAATTACTCAAATCCAAATATCTATCAAAACTCTGCCATTGAAGTTCACTAACCTCACCTATAAAAGTAATCAACTGCGCACGACGCAAATGAGTTTCCAATGCCAATTGTGCTTCTTCGGAAAATGGCCAATTGAACGTGCGTGCAATGTCAAACTGTGCCATAAAATGAGTATTGACATCCGCTGCAAGCTTCTGCACTAAAGCTTGCCTTCTTGTAGCAAACACATCCTGCATACTCCCGGCAAATCTACTTTGTGCCGTATAAATATCAACGATGTCCTGATAGCTCAAACGGCTATCAAGGTGCAGGGCAAGTAGTGCACGATAGTGTAGTTCTGATTCACTTTCTAAAACTTGATTAAACAAATCACTGGCTGCTTTAGCATTGAACACTCCATCTTCGTCAAACAAGCCGTCCACTATTTCCTGTATTGTCATTATCTCATCTAGCTTCTCCGGCGTCGGCAATACAAATCCACCGGTATCCGGGCATACGCTTACATGTTCAAGCCGCAAAAGCAGGCGGTTAACATTTGTGAATATTTCAGGTATGCCTTCGTAAATTCCGGTAATTGCTGTAATGTAACGTTCTAAACGAGCACGCTTACCTCTAAGTGTATTTAGGCGGTTATTTGCCATCCTAAGTGACTCAGTAAAGAGACCGAATATGTTCACAGCACTTTCGATGCGAATAGTAAACTCTAATTGATGAATCTCTCTATCTATAGAACCTTGACTGTAGTAACAGTGTTCTAGATTATTTGCGGCCGAGAGGTGTCTACGATTAGCCTCACTCATAGCTCTCAGACCATTTGCAAGCTCATCAATCATAGGAAAATGACCTTGTGAAAAGTATTCTTTATTCTTGCTGTACGCTAACCCGGCAAGGCTGCGCGCTGCAAGATAGTTTTGAATAGCATGTTTAAATGGTCGCAGTTGATCTATGATTGATTGGATTTCTTTATTCTGATTTTCTATACTTTGACGGACTAGATGCGGCTCAATAGTTATGTTCACTATTTTATCCTTTCCCAATATCAGAAATTGCTTGGCGATATTGTTTCTCATTTTCTTCTTTTTGAAGGTAGAGTTTTTTCCCTCTCCGTTCTAACTCAGCCTGCTCCCGGTCAAGCTCATGAGTACCTTTTCGGTACTCATGCTGAAAACATACACCAAATTCTTCCAACTCGCACACATCCTCTCTTGCACCTCTCCTCTGAAGTTCGCCAACCGTACTGTCCAAATATGAAGTCATTCGTTTTTTTAGCTCGAACATTTCAGCTCGTTTTTCTTCAAGCAAATTTTTTTGTTTTTTCAAATCCGAAAAATCTTGCTCGTTTTTTCTTCTATTTTCATTATACAACCTCTGCATCGCAAGCTCTTGTCTTTGCTTATCCATACAACGATACCTCATTCGTGATACTTCATTGCGCTTAACTACCTTATTGCATTTGTCGAGCAGCCTCTAAATCAAATGAAATCATGTTATTTGATATAACTGTAATGCTTCTGGCACTGTGTCTGAGCACACTCTGATACCGCTCAAAAATACGACCAACTGTTCTGCCTAAATCGTTGGCTTGTGTAATTGCCTCAGGATTCCCGCCTGTAATAATTGAAAGTCTTACACTTGTAAAACCTCCACAACGTGCAATTTGTTGTTCATGATGACTCGCCTCTTGACTGTTTGCGCTTACAGTAACTCCCATAACCAGCCTCCTGTTACTATATATTTATTGGTTGATGACATGGTATCCAGCCATGTCTTTATCCATCTTGTTGCCTAAGCTGTTAGA
>Ga0209755_10004525_pt1 | contig 16396 bp, 10 predicted proteins | sample TergutCo191P1_FD_187301 | JGI IMG/M metagenome (GOLD analysis project Ga0209755, IMG submission 187301) | Cornitermes sp. P1 segment gut microbial communities from Petit-Saut dam, French Guiana - Co191P1 (SPAdes) (version 2) | ecosystem: Host-associated > Arthropoda: Insects > Digestive system... | reverse complement strand
GCCTTGCCGTTTCCGCATTTGGGGCAGGCGAAACCTTTGGGAAAACGAAGCCCGTACAGGTAACTGCGGCAATCCTTCTCCGTTTGAAACTTTGTCGCAAACTCGTCAAACGTCATGGGGTATTCTAACATGACCTCACTCTGTCTTACATTGGCACCTTAGTCAAGGTAATACCCAGGTGATGGCTTTTCCCGCCGCGGAGGGGCGCGTTTCTATTGGTTTTCAAGGTAAATGGCTCATTTCTACTGAACTCTACGGGGCGCATTTTCGCTGATTTTTAACAGCAGTCGGCGGCCATTCCGCGGAAGTTACCGTAACCGTGGAGTAACCCGTTTGCGTTTTACTCCCGCAACAGACGACGAATCCGCCTTGCCGCGTCTCTCCAAAATGGGGTATATTTTGGACCATGACAGACAACTTGGATGAACCGGAGCGGATTCAAAAACGGATACACATCGTCCGCGGGAAAAAAGTAATGCTGGACAGCGACTTGGCAAGCCTTTACGAAGTGGAAGTCAAACAGCTGAATCAAGCCGTGAAAAGAAACATAAACCGGTTTCCGGACGACTTCATGTTCCGGCTGACCAAAAACGAATTCGCGGAGGTGGTCACAAATTGTGACCACCTTCGAATGAAATATAGGCCCGCCATGCCCAACGCTTTCACGGAACAGGGCGTGGCTATGCTGGCGGCGGTGCTGAACAGCCCAAAGGCGATTGACGTCAACATCCAAATCATGCGGGCCTTTATCCGGTTGCGCAATTACGTACTCTCCAACGACGAGTTGCGCGAACAGATAGGGGACTTGCGAAAACTGCTGATGCTCCACATCGAGAATACCGACGGCAGGCTTTCGGAACACGACAAGGCGATACGGCAAATCGTGCAGGCCCTGAACGGCCTCATCGAGCATCCGCCGAAGACGAAGGCAATCGGCTTTGGCGCGGGTTAAGGCGGTTATCGGCGGCGTATGGACTACGACTGCATTGTAATCGGCGGGGGACACGCCGGAATCGAAGCCTCCCTGGCGACGGCGCGGCTTGGGTTTTCGACGCTTCTGATAACGCAAAACCCGGACCAAATAGGGACGCTTTCCTGCAACCCAGCAATCGGCGGGCTTTCCAAGGGCAACCTTGTCCGCGAGGTGGACGCGCTGGGCGGCGAAATGGCAAGGCTTATCGACGCAACCATGATTCAGTACCGCGTGCTGAACCGCTCCAGGGGCCCGGCGGTACAGGCCCCGCGCGCACAGGCGGACAAAACGGCCTATCGGGATGCCGCCCGCGCCGCGCTGGAAAGGCAGAAGGGCCTTTCCGTTTTCATGGACACCGTCATAGATTTGATAACCGTCGGCGAAGGGCCGCGCCCGGAAGTCGCCGGAGTGGTCACGCGCCGCGGACACAGGATAAGCGCGCCCGCGGTGATCCTTGCCGCCGGAACTTTCATGGAAGGCAGAATCTTCATAGGCGAATACGAGTCCGGAGAGGGAAGGCTCGGCGAGGAAGCCGCAACGGGTTTGGGGGCCGCACTGCGCCGGCGCGGTTTTCCGGTGGGGCGGCTGAAAACCGGAACTCCGGCCCGGATTGCCGGCGACTCTATCGACTACGGCAAAATGGAAAGGCAGGACGGCGAGCCCCCCAAACCGTTTTCCTTCTTTGCCGACGAAATCAGGGAACGCCCTTCCCTGCCCTGCTGGATTACGTACACCAACGTTCGCACCCACGACATAATCCGCACCAACATCCACCGCTCCCCGCTTTTCGGCGGAAAAATAACCGGAGCCGGCGCGCGGTACTGCCCGTCGATAGAGGACAAAGTCGTCCGTTTTCCGGAGCGCGAACGGCATCACGTCTTCATCGAACCGGAGGGACTGCGCACCAACGAAACTTACATGAACGGCGTATCAAGCTCCCTGCCGGAGGACGTGCAGCGCGATTTTATCCGCAGCATTTCCGGCCTGGAGGAAGCGCGCATCGTGCGGCCGGCGTACGCTGTGGAATACGACTACCTAAATCCGCTGGAGCTGTACCCGAGTCTGGAGTCCAAACGGCTTTCCGGTTTTTTCTCTGCGGGGCAGACCAACGGCAGTTCCGGTTACGAGGAAGCCGCCGCCCAGGGCCTTGTGGCAGGCATAAACGCCGCGATGAAACTACAGGGCCGTCCTCCGCTGGTTCTGGGCCGGGCGGAAGCCTACATCGGCGTGTTGGTGGACGACCTTACCACGCTGGGAACCCGGGAGCCGTACCGCATGTTCACCAGCCGCGCCGAACATCGCCTGATGCTCCGCCACGACACCTGCGACACAAGGCTCAGCCCCAAGGCCCGCGAGATTGGACTGCTGGACGACGAACGCTGGGAACGCTTCGAAAAAAAAACCGGGGCGCTGGACGAAATCCGGGAACTGCTGGCCCGGCGAAAATACTCTCCCCCCCCTCCCCCCTCGTCGTTCTTCACCGGAAGCGAACCCCTGGGCGCGAACGCCCTGCTTTCCCACGCTGGCGCGAGCCTGGAACGCTGCCTTGCCGACACGCGCGTAACGCCGGAGGACGTTCTGCCGTTCGCTCCGGAACTGAAAGCGTACCCCGCCGAGTGGCTGGAGCGCGTTCACCTGGACATAAGGTACTCGGGCTATATCGAAAAGGAAAAACGCGCCGTCGCAAAAACCGCCAGAATGGACGCGATAAAGCTGGACCCCGCTATGGACTACGCCGCTGTTACCGGCCTTTCGTCCGAGGCCCGGGAAAAACTGGAAAAGGTAAAACCGCTTACCGTGGGCCAGGCCGCCCGCATCCCCGGAGTGCGCCAGGGGGACGTCGCCCTGCTGATGGTACTGGCGGGCAGGCGGTAGGGGTTGCCGTGCGCCGGGCTTGCCTCGACAATCATGACGAAAAACACGACGGTCAAAGACGGCGCGAGCAAGACGGACGAGCGGTATTTCATCGGTAACCTGCCCTTGGACGTTGGAGTCGCCGGGAAAGGGCAAACGGTATATGATCAGTATGGACTTCGGGCGTTACCTGGATATTCTCATGGCCCTCTGACGGAACCCGACGGCCCGTGTTTGCGCCGGGGATGCGGCAGGTATTTTCGTTCATGCGTTTGTCGTGCGCAAGGCACCGCGACCACTTGACCAAAACCGCGTTTTCGGGGTTAAATAAACTTGGTTCCGGGCAGCGCGTTTTGGGGCGGCCCGGGTTTCATCCTTAACATGGGGATATAGCTCAGATGGTAGAGCGATGCGTTCGCAATGCATAGGTCAGGGGTTCGAATCCCCTTATCTCCACTATGGTTCAAGACGACACTTGGTTCGAATGTAGGGACGGGACAAAGCTGTTTTTGCGGCGGTGGTTGCCCTCCATGCAGACGGAGGCCGTACTGCACGTCGTTCACGGAATGGCGGAACATGCCGGGCGTTACGGGCGGCTCGCGGAGGAACTGTGCGGGGCCGGAATCGAGGTTTGGGCCGCAGACCTGCGCGGACACGGAAAAACGGCGGATAAAAGCGTAAACCACCCCGGGAAGGGCGGCCTACCCGGGCACTGCTCCGACAAAGACACCTTTACCACCGTTACCGGCGACGTACACGAAATAAACCTGGAAATACACAAGGTTCGCCGAGGCGTTCCGCTCGTCCTCATGGGGCATTCCTGGGGTTCGTTCATCGTTCAAAACTATATCGGATGTAAGCACCCCATGAGCGTGATTACCTCAGAGCCGGCGGGCGGGTTTACCGTGGACGGCTGCGTCCTTTCCGGAACCAGGGGGCCGGGCGGCTTTAAGGTAGGGGCGGGCATTCCGGTGCTGTCGGCGCTGGCGTTTTTGCGCGGCCGGCGCAGGGGCTCGTCCATGGCGCGGGCGCTTGTCGACGGCCCCTACAACAGGGCTTTCCGTCCAAACCGCACCGGTTTCGACTGGCTTTCCCGCGACGAGGCGGAGGTTGACGCTTACGTCGGCGACCCGCTCTGCGGCGGGCTCCGTTCCTCCGGTTTTTACCGCGACCTTGCCAAGGGTCTGCGCCGGATTCACAAAAACGAGACCATGGGCAACATCCGCAGGGATCTGCCCGTCTACATTCTAGGCGGAAGCGCCGATCCCGTGGGGGACATGGGCGCCAGCCCCACGGCCCTGGTCAACGCCTACCGTTCCCTCGGCCTGAAGAACATCGAATTCGTTCTTTACCCCGGGGCGCGGCACGAACCCCTTAACGAGACCAATCGCGAGGAAGTTACCGTAAACCTGTTTTCCTGGATTCACCGTAACGTAGCCTCGCGGCCGGGCCGCAATCCGCCGGGCGAAGGGGACTAGACCGACAATGCGATACAGATATTCCACGGGAAAAGACGGCAGGCCCGTAAAAAAAGCGGTGGTTTACACCGACGACGAACACGGCATAAACTTTGCCGACGTGGACGGCGAGGCGGTTGGCGTGGTTCAGCGGCTTAAAAACGCCGGCTATGAAAGCTACGTAGTGGGCGGCGCGGTGCGCGATCTCATTCTGGGAAAAAAACCGAAGGACTTCGACATCGCCAGCGAGGCCAGCCCGGTGCAAATCCGGAGGCTGTTTCGCAACTCCCGCATCATCGGCAGACGTTTCAAGCTGGTTCACGTTTACTTCGGCCCCCGGATTTACGAAGTTTCCACTTTCAGATCGCTGCGGGACGGGCTGACCGGGAACACTTTCGGCACCATAGAGGAGGACGTTCAGCGCCGGGACTTCACCATGAACGCGCTGTTCTACGATCCGGGGCAGCGGGTGGTGGTGGATTACGTGGGCGGCATGAAGGACATTTGGGCCAAACGCGTAAAGCCGATTATACCGCTGGCGACAATTTTCAGGGACGATCCGGTGCGGATGATTCGCGCGGTAAAGTACGCCGCCGCCACCGGTTTCTCCCTGCCGCTGTCCCTCAAGTGGAAAATCAAGTCCCAGTCCGCGCTGCTTTCCACGATTTCGCCGTCCCGCCTTACGGAGGAAATTTTCAAGATAGTCAACTCGTCCTACGTGGCCGGCATAGTGGAGGCGCTGGACGACAACGGCCTGTACGCTTTCCTCCAGCCGGACGCGGCGAAGCTGATGAAGGCGAACTCCCTTTTCCGGAGCCGCTACCTGCAAAGTCTGGCCGCGCTGAACGCCGAGGGTTTCAAGAACCGGCCCGGCGAAAAACTGGGCGCGCTGGTAAACGACTATCTGGAGGACATTACCGACCTAAAACTGGGCACCAGCGAAAACTACAAGGCTACCTACGCCGCCGCGCGGAGTTTCGTGCTGCCGATGAACCCGCCGCGCTTCGAACTGGAGAACGCCGTGCGCCGGTTTTTCGGCTCCAGGGGCGTACAGCTCAAGAAGACCTTCATGATGGACAGGCCCGGAAGCGGCAAACCGCCGTCGGCGCAGGACGGCGCTAAAGCCCACTCCGGCGAGGCCGGGCCGCGCCGCCGCAGGCGCAAACGAAGCCCGCAGTAGAACTCTGTGGGTAAAGCGGCCAATCACATCGAAACGCAATCCGGTTTTCAAACACCGCACGCCTTCACCCGTCTTGTATTTTTCGCTATGCCTTGCGCAAAGGAGTCACCCAAATGCCCTCTCCGCCGGGCAAAACCGTCCGACGCGTACTCACGGATTATGATCATGTATCCGGTGCGGCCAGCCAGGCAAAGTCGTTGAGAATAACGCCGGTGTGGTCGGTTATAACGATGTTGTCGGTTATAAGGCCCTCCACCGCAAGCTGGAGAAGCCTCTGGATTCCCTCTATTACGTGACGGTTCCGGGAAATATTGCTGTCCGGTTCGGGGGTAAGAATAACGCTCGCCGTAACCGGATTCTGGTCCGGCCTGAACAGTTCCTGCCTTGGCCAAACGATGGTTACGTTGGCGTTGTCAACGCCGTCAACGGTTCGGATGTGATCGGTGATCATCTGCGTTTGGGTGCGCTGTCTGTTTATGTCCCGTTCGAAGTCCGTAATCGTCCAGCGGTCCCTGTCGAAAATGGCCCAGGGGTCAATGTTTCTGGGAATAAGGTCTTCCAGGATAAATATGGTTCTGATTCGCCGGGCCGTGGCCTCGTCCGCAACCTGGATAATCCCCGCGGACGTAACGTTGGCCCTTACGCCTTCCTCGTTAATCCTGGTAACAATCCCAGTGCGGGCGGCCTCGTCCTGAATCGGAGCGTCGATAACGGTCACGTAATAGGCAACAGCACCGCCCACAAATACCATATCCTGGATCGCAGTAACGCCGCCTGAAATTACCCCGGTTAGCGGGTTGCCTCTAAACGCGCCGTCCCCCGTGTGCGTAACGCTGTTGGGGCAATATCGACTACAGGCGGAAACCACCATAATCGCCGCCAGGGCGATTCCAAAAACCGGCCTATTCATATACTCTCCTTGCTACACGGTATATTAACATGCCATTTTGCCGGAAGCAACTCAGCCTGACAGACGTTAACGAGGCCATTGACGCGGTAACCGGAAACCCGGCACCGCGTGTCTACTCCGCCGCTGTCAATCCTCGCCCTGGGCCATAGTGTAGCCGGGTTCGCCGTTCAGTTCAAGTAATTTTTCCACATGCATCCATTGGTGAACGGAGGAAACTTTGGTCAGCAGTTCCATAACCTGCCCCGGCGACGCGTCCGCTTTTGCGTCCCGCAGCACGAAGCGGCAACGCCAGTGGTCAACGCAGTCGGGAAAAGCGTCGCCGGAGGGGTAGACCTTCGTGCCCCGGTTTGAAATCATCTTGAGGCGGAAATCGGACGTTTCCGCGATTTTATCCAGACTGCGCCCAAGGGATTCGGCATCCTTCTGCCACTCGACAAAGATGTCCGCGCCGATTACGCGCCTCGATTCGGTTTTGACAAAAACGGGATCGCCGGGCACGTTTGGCATCTTGATGGCCCGATAATCCCGGGCCCGCCATTTCGCGGGTTTCCGACCAAGGTTTTCGATAATCGTTTTTGTATAAACGCTGGTCGGGGTTCCTTTGTCGTAGCCGGCGATGTCGCCGGTTTGGGCCTTGCCTTCCTCGATCGTTACCATGACCGCGTTCTCGATCAGCGCCGCCGCGTCGAATTCGCCGATGTGCCTAAGCATCATAACGGCGGAAAGAATTACCGCGGTGGGGTTAATCACGTCCTTGCCGGCATACTTCGGCGCGGAACCGTGTACGGCCTCGAAAATGGCAACGTCGTTGCCCAAATTCGCGGTCGGCGCAAAGCCCAAGCCGCCCACCAGCCCCGACGTAAGATCGCTGATAATGTCGCCGTTCATATTGGTGGTGACGATTACGTCGTACTGCTCGGGCTTCTTGACCAACTGGTGCGCGCAGTTGTCGATAATTACGTGCCAGGATTCCAGGTCGGGATACTCCGGGGCTATTTCCTCAAAGGTTTTTTTCAGCAAACCTTCCGTAAGCTTCATGATGTTGGCTTTCGTGGCGCAGGCAACGGATTTCCTGCCCTCCGCCCTGGCGAACTCAAAAGCCGTGCGAACTATTTTTTCGCAGCCCTTGCGCGAAATCAGTTTAAGGCACTGCGCCACCCCGGGTGTCTGCATGTGCTCAATTCCGGCATACAAATCCTCCACGTTTTCCCTAACCACGACCAGGTCTACCCCGCGTCCGCTGTAGGGGGTCGCAACACCCGGGAATTCCCGCACGGGGCGAATGTTCGCATAGGTCTCAAAGAGCTTTCGCAGGGTCACGTTCGCGCTTTTCTGCCCAAAACCCACCGGCGTTTCCAGCGGCCCCTTTAAAGCCACGCGGGTTTTCTTGATGGATTCGATTGTGTCGGCGGGAACGCCGGAGGGAATGCCCTGCTTAAAGACGCTTGCGCCCGCATAGCGCTCTTCCCATTCTATATTGACGCCGGCGGCGGCGATTATCCGCACGGCTGCGTTGACACATTCGGGGCCTATGCCGTCCCCCGGGATAACGGTAACCACTCTCTTATTGTTTTGCATTTTGCCCTCCTGATTTTGAGTCGGCTTTGGCGGATTCGGATTTTGGTAGCCGTTTCTATTTGTATACGCTTTGCCGTATTTTGTCAAGGCAGCCATTCAGAGTTTGCGTTTTGTCGCAAATGGCGCATAATGTAGCAAGATGCAACAGGAGGAATTGGCTACGGATAGTGTTGCCGCAAGGCTTTCCGAGCCATTGGCGCGGTAACCGAAAACGGATGCCGGGGCGGGCGGCCCGGTACGCGTCTACTAATTTTGCGATGAATTTCAACAGCCCGGCTGCTCCGGGGCTTTTCTTAGCTCGTCCAGCCTGCCGGTTATCAGCTTTTCGATATCGGCGAGGATGGCTTCTTTCCATTCCGCCTGTTCTTTGTGTACGGGTGGCATGGCGAACAAGTCAATAGTGTCCTTCTCCAGTGCCGTGGCAAGCCGCGCCATCATTTCCGGGGACGGAAAATTTTTACACCCTTCAATCATGGTGACATAGCGGGTAGCAGTGTTTGCCCGTTCCGCAAGTTTGGACTGGGTTAGCCCCAACTCCTTTCTAAAGGATTTGATGTTGCCCGCCAAAAGTTTCCGTATGTTGGTCATATGTACCCATAGGTCATTTTATGCCATTTTAAGTACCCTAATAGGTCTTGACAACGAAACAATAGATCGTTATTATTATGACTTACTGGGTCATTTCTGTGAAGATCTACGGATTTTGAAGCAGCCAATCATGGAAAACCGCAAAACTAACACTTAGTGATTGCCAACCTGTAGCCAGGGGAGGCAACCGCAAGTAAGGAGGCTTCCATGGAAAATAAACTCAAATTTCTCGAAAATTTCAACCAAGCCCATAAAACATCGCCGCGACGATGCTCCGTTACCTTCTTGATAGCCGCGTTTATTGCGGTAGCCGGGCTTTTAATGCTGGGCTGCCCTACTACGGCGGACAACGAACTGCCTGTTTTGACAGGAACGGTAACTATAGAAGGAACCGCGCAAGAGGGCGAGCAACTGACGGCAAGAACAGACCTTAACGGTAGCGGGGTAATGACGTTTCAATGGAGACGGGTAACGGAAACCGGTATAATCGTCATTGGCACAAACAGTGGCACGTATACTTTACAGGCTGGCGATGTGGGTCATCGTATTACAGTAACCGTAACCGGTGCCAATCATAGAGGCTACGTTACCAGCGGGGCGGTTGGGCCCATTGCTCCGGCCGGTGCTTCATGTACTTATTGCGGCGAGTATCTCTGCGTGTGCCCCGGCATTCCGGTGGAGCTTATTGGCAGATGGTACATGGGAAACCAGGCATCCGCCCCGTTCATGTACGAGTTTGCAATCGATGGACGCATCATCACCGCAGCGGGTTATTTTGGGCGCAGTATATCGGTAAGCGGAAACACCATAACGGTTTACGAGAACGGCGCTGCTGTCGGAACAGCAAACTTTACCCTTTCCGGAAATCAAATGACGCTTTTCAACGTATTGGGAACATCGGATTTGGTGCCTGCGGTACATTTTAGGCGCAATATTACGTTTACCGCAATCGCAAACGACAGCGCAAACACGGACAGAATAAACTTTGTCTTTAGTTCCCCGGTTGCCGGGTTAAGGGAGGCCGAAATTTCCGTTGTCGACGGGACCGGTTCGGTAGTGCGGGGTGCCTTGACGGGCAGCGAGAGGAACTGGTCAATGGCGGTTACCGTGGCAAACGCCGGAACCGTAACGGTTTCGGTCAACAGGCCGGGGATTGAAAGCAGAACGGGCTCGGTGACGGTTCACCCCGTTACCTGGACCGCCGCCGCGGACGACGCCATAGCCACAACCGCCATTAACTTTGAATTCGGCATTGCGGTTTCAGGGCTCACTCCAAACCATATTATGGTTGCCAACCATACCGGCGTGGTAACAAGGGGATCCCTAACCGGCGGATACACATCGTGGTTGTTGGAAATCTCCGTTGCAACGGCCGGGGAGGTGTGGGTTTGGATTACCAAACTGGGAATTGAAGGCGGCACAAGACCGGTGGCAGTTGGCAATGCCGCAACGGAGGATTTTACCATCAGTTTTGCGGACTTCCGGGACATGGCGCAGGACATTCCCATTACAGGCCCAACCATTAGCCTTGTGGGTGCCTATCCGCACCCGGCCTCCGCAAGCATTACCGTGAGTAATCCCGAACTGTACGACGCCGATAGCATTAGATGGATTTTTCGCGGAACCCAAATCTCCGGAAGCATGGTTTCCGGTAATTACGGGGAAACCCTTACCCTTGGCCCAAGAATACACGGAAACACGCTGGGGGAAGGGGAACATTTTTTGACGCTGGAAGTTGGCATAAACGGAGTGCCCTACAGCAGACGCATTACCTTTACGGTGGTGCGATAAACAGGAGGATTGAAAATGAGAAACAAATTTACTTTTTGGGGTGCGCTTGTCGCCGGTTCCTTGCTGGTTTTACTTGGATGCCAAGGCCCGTTTGAACCGTACGACGCAACGGAAGCGGACGCCGGGACAGGCACGCTTTCATTGACGATTGGCAGGCAGGGTGTCGGGCGGACGATTATGCCGGAAATCGAACTGGGCGATTTTGTCGAATTTCGTCTTATGTTTATTGCCGGGCCTAACAACGGCAACGGGAATTTTAGCAGAATATGGACCCGCAACGGAAACACGTGCGGTCTTGGCACGGTTTCCGGCACGATCGGGGTGCATGCGGGAACCTGGGATTTGCACGTAACCGCGTACTTGGCCAGTAGCGGGAATGCAGCTCCGCGCCAGGCGGCAAGCGGTATTCTTGAAGGTATCGAAATTGCTTCCGGGGAAACCGTTGACGGCAATGTCAGGCTTTTTCCGATAACCCAGGGCACCGGAACATTTAGCTGGGACATAGACTTTCCCGAAAACGTTGTCAGGGTCGAGCTTGGCATAACGAATATTTCCAATACCGGCGCTTCTGCCGTACCCGCAATAAATTTCAACGTTCCGGACGGCGAAACAAAATGGGCCGGCCAAACCGAATTGCCGGCGGGCCGATATCGCGTTACTTTTACGTTGAACAACGACCGCGGGGAAACGGCGGCGGCAAGCGAAATTCTGCATATCTACCGGAATATGGAAAGCGGTTTTGACGCCGCTTTTGAAGACCGGCAGTTTATCGTCCCGCTGGTGAACATTGTTTTGGACGCATGGGACGGTTCCCGGTGGGACTTTGAGGGGAACGGAATTACGGCCGGGCACTTTTACCTTTTGGATATCAGGGGCGTACATGACGACAATTTTGCAGACGTTATCGACCAGTTCAATGATTTCAGTTCTCCTAACACGGTTCCCTCTGATTTGGACGGTTTGAAAGTGCTGGTCGATGCGGCAATAATCGGCATAGCCGGTACGTATGCGGATTTTCTTGCCGGCGGCAGCAATCATCGACCTGCCGTCGGAAATACGATTCGCGAATTTGCCGTGAACAATTCCCCCGTTAGTTTTGACTGGCCGAACAACCACGGCACTTACGGCTACGGTTTCATAGTGATCGTTGGCATAGGTGTTTATGAAGTGGGAATTGTTTTTGATTATGCCGTTCACTACACTTTGGCCGAACAGCTTGCCAGACTGCGTCTTGACGCGAGAAGCGGCGGCAGGTACGTTATTTATTTAAGCGGCGACGAAGACATTACCCCCGCCCGGGCGGAGTTGACCTTTGCCAACAGAAACAATATCACAGTCACCATTCGCGGCAGCGTACGAAGCGAGATTAGACTTTCGGAAACCGGCTCGCTCTTTACCGTAGGTTCCGGTATTACCCTGATCCTGGACAACAATATTACGCTGGTGGGGCGCAATATTGCCCGTGTTGGCGTAGATAACTGGCACTCGCTGGTATCGGTAAACAACGGCGCTCTGATCATGAATGCAGGGGCAAGGATTACTGACAATACCAGCAGCCACTACAGCGGCGGGGTGCTTGTCAATCGGTATGGCACGTTCACCATGTATGGCGGAGAAATCTCAGGCAATAGCGGGCGGGGCAGCGGCGGCGGGGTGCGTGTTAGTGGCACGTTCACCATGCGTGGCGGAGAAATCTCGGGCAATACCGGCGGCGGAGTGAGTGTCATGGAGGATGGCACGTTCACCATGCGTGGTGGAAAAATCTCGGGTAATACCGCCAACGGCACCACCGGCGGCGGGGTGAGTGTCATGGAGGATGGCACGTTCACCATGCATGACGGAGAAATCTCGGGTAATACCGCCAGCGGCACCGGCGGCGGCGGGGTGCGTGTTAGTGGCACGTTCACCATGTATAACGGAGAAATCTCGGGTAATACCGCCGACGGCTTCCGCGGCGGCGGCGGGGTGCATGTTAGTGGCACGTTCACCATGCATGCCGGGGAAATCTCGGGCAATACCACCACCGGTGTCGGCGGCAGCGGCGGCGGCGGGGTGCATGTTAGTGGCACGTTCACCATGTATGACGGAGAAATCTCGGGCAATACCGCCACCAGGGACGGCGGCGGGGTGCATGTTAGTGGCACGTTCACCATGCTTGGCGGGGAAATCTCGGGCAATACCGCCGGCAGCGACTTCGGCGGCGGGGTGGATGTTAGGGGAGGCAGCACGTTCACCATGCATGGCGGGGAAATCTCGGGTAATACCGGCGGCGGAGTGGGTGTTAGAGGCATGTTCACCATGCATGGCGGGGGAATCTCGGGCAATACCACCAGGGACGGCGGCGGGGTGAGTGTCGAGTGGAATGGCACGTTCACCATGCGTGGCGGAGAAATCTCGGGTAATACCGGCGGCGGAGTGGGTGTTAGAGGCATGTTCACCATGCATGGCGGAGAAATCTCGGGCAATAATACCGCTAACATCGGCGGAGTGGGTGTCTCGGGGCATGGCGTGTTCACCATGTATGGCGGAGAAATCTCGGGCAATACCGGCAGCAGCGACTTCGGGGGCGGGGTGTTTGTCAGTCTGAATGGCACGTTCACCATGCGTGGCGGAGAAATCTCGGGCAATACCGCTAACATCAGCGGCGGCGGAGTGGATGTTAGAGGCACGTTCACCATGTATGGCGGAGAAATCTCGGGTAATACTGCTGGCAACGGCGGCGGGGTGCTTGTTGCTGGTGGCACGTTCACCATGCATGGCGGAGAAATCTCGGGCAATACCAACGGCGGCGGGGTGTCTGTTGACAGGGGCACGTTCACCATAAGCAACGGGGTTATTTATGGCAATGAGTTAGCTTTACCGGAAAACCTTCGGAACATTGGTTTCGCGTTATTTCAACGACTAGGAAGTGTAGCGCACCGCATTAACAATGCCGGCAGTGTTGTTGGTACTTTAAGCTCTACCAATAACACCATACGGGTGGTAAACGGTCAGTTGGTACCGTAATGTTAAGAGGTTGATTTGAGAGCATTGTAAATGCAGAATGGCAACAAGATGTTTCCGGCCAGCCCAAACCTCGTTCAGCAGGGAAGGGAATAACATCGGGAAAACCCGAAGGAAAATGTTGCCAATTTGTATCGGTTCCTGCCCGCAAAGGCAGTTAATATTCCGGCCCCACCGTGGTGGGTATTTATTTAGGAGGATTTTTGTATGAAAAACAGATTCAGACTATTCGGGATTGTCGCGCTTATCGCGCCGGCATTGTTTCTAACGGCGGCCTGTGTAAACCCCATCGTTTCCGGCGACACGCCGGATATGGAGATTGCCGAGGCCCCTCCGCTGCGGGCCGTTCCGCAGCCGCATGACTTGCTTACGCTTCAAAACATGACCGATCCCAATTTCGATTGGGCTCCGCTTATTGTAGCCTCCTACACCACCGGCACGGTAAACAGGTACGTTATTCGGGCGGGGGTCGTCGAAGATACCTTTATCGAAGCGCTAAGCGGTACAAGCCGGTTTACCGGCGTTCCGATAACCATAACGGTAGAGGAGGCTAAGAGCGAGTCTATACGTCGGAACGTCAGAACCGTGAATACCGAGACGGTAAGAGTGCTGGATGAAACAGGCCAAACGGTTACCGTCGGCGGAAGCGCAGGTGTCAGGGGAAGGCTGCTTAACGCCGGCGTCAGTACCTCTTACACGTTCAGCGAAAGGCGGGGGCTGGAAACCGTAACGCATTGGGAGGTTCATACCGAATACGAAACCATTCGCACTCAGTCCAGATGGGAGTCCGTTGCTTTCCACATCGATGGCAACAGGCCCCACGGCTTCTACAGGGTTGCGGTCTATGCCAGAACGGAAATGTTTTTTGTCATCGAAACCAGCCGCGACAGAAGTGCTTTGCTGGACATGAAAATCGTTGCGATCCCCAGCCAGGCCTTTAATCAGTTGGATTTTTCGCCCACCCTTCCCTTCGACAACAGTCCCGTTGTCGAAGGGTCGTTCATAGGCCTTTACGATCATTTTTACCGGAACCTGCCGTATATCCCGTTTTCGGAGCCCCCCGCGCCGCAGTATCGCTTAATTGGCGCGGCCGGCGACAGTCTTGCCTATCGGTTGAACATGTGGAGAAACGTTGCCGGTAATGGCGGCATGTATGTTATCCGGATGAGCGGCAACGAATCGCTTACCCGGGATCAACTGTCGCTGGTGCCGCGCAATGCCGGCAATGCTACTCTTATACTTGAGGGTACCGGCAGCGGGCTTACCGTAAACCTTGCACCCGGTGCGGCAAACAACGGCAGTCTTTTTTCGGTGCCCAGAGGCATTACCCTTGTGCTGGGAAACAACGTAGTGCTGCAAGGCAGGAGCGGCAACACTGCCGCTCTGGTGCAAATAAACGGCACCCTTGAAATGAACGCGGGATCAAGAATTAGCGGTAATATTGGTGCCGCCGGCGTGAACGTTAACGGCGGCGGCACGCTGACGATGCGCGGCGGGATAATTACCGGCAATACCGGCGGCGGCGTGAATGTGGACGGCATGTTTGTCATGTATGATGGAACAATATCCGGTAATCACGCCGGTGCAGTTACCGGAGGTGCTGGCGGGCCGGGTGGTCGCGCTGGGCCCGGTGGCGGTTCCGGTTCGGTCGGTACCCCTACTGCTGACGGCGGCAACGGTTCTGCCGGCATTGGCGGCACTAGACAAACTGGCGGTGTAAATGTAAACGGCACGTTCATAATGCACGGTGGGCAAATTTACAATAATACCGGAGGAATTGGCCTGGGCGGTTCCGGTGGCAGAGGCGGCCTTCGCGGCCCCGGCGGTACCAATCGTCCCGGCAATAACGGCGGCAACGGTTGGCCCGGCTACGCCGGCAACATTGGAGGTACCGGCGGTGTGAGCGTAAATGGCGCGTTCACTATGTATGGCGGGCAAATTCGCGGAAACCACGGCGGCGGCGGTGGTGGCGGCGGCGGGGGAGGAGGCGGTGGCGGCGGCGGCGGCCGCAATGCCCTTTTCCGCGGCGGCGGTGACGGAGGCGACGGCGGTCGTGGTGGCAACGGAGGTACCGGCGGTATCGGCGGTGTAAGCGTGAGCCATAACGGTACATTCGCGATGCATGCAGGGGAAATCTTTGGTAACCACGGCGGCAGTGGCGGGCTTGCCGGTCAGGGCGGGTTTGGCGGCGAGGGTGGCCGCAGTAATTACCGTAACGGTGCTCCCGGCCGCGCCGGAACCAGTGGCAGCATCGGTGCCCGCGGCGATGCGGGTAATCGTTAGAAACACAGTTTTCTAACTAACGCCAGTTCGACGGAGAAAAAGAAACCCCAACCCGCAGTATAATGGAATAAGCAAAAAACCATTGTACTGAAACGGGAGGGGTTTCTATCAACGAGGACATTATAACAAGAATATTCTGCAACGTCGACGATTTCTGCAAGGCACCGGAAGCGCAAACCTGTGGAACGCTCACCATAATAACCCCAGTGGTATTTACCAGCTAGGGCTATTTTGCCGGTTCTAAGGACTCCGTAACGTCTAGGGTTATTGCAATATACCCCGTTGAATAGCGTCTTTCAGAGCCTCCAAAACAGCCCTAACCGATTCTTGATCAAATTTCCCTTCCTCTAGGATTTGATCAATCACCTGCAAGGCATCCCCAGCATGACCTATCCTGACATAGTCTACGTAGCCGCCAAATTGGTTATCCATATCACAAACTGTGTCAAAAGTGCAAAAAATGACAGCGATCGTGATATAATAGCACGCAAGGAAGGGACACATGGATTTCATAAGCGGAGAAGACCGCGGGCAGCCCCTGCTTCTGCCCGACAGCCTTGAGGACTACGTCGGCGAGGACAACCCCGTGCGCGTGACAGACGCGTTCGTGAACGGCCTTGAAATGCACGGACTTGGTTTTAGCGGGGCCGCGCCCAACGACACCGGCCGCCCGTCCTACGATCCAAAGGACATGCTGAAACTATACGCGTACGGATACATGTATCGGGTGCGCTCGTCCCGGAGGCTGGAGACGGAGACGAAAAGAAACCTCGAGGTGA
>Ga0209755_10004524_pt1 | contig 16398 bp, 13 predicted proteins | sample TergutCo191P1_FD_187301 | JGI IMG/M metagenome (GOLD analysis project Ga0209755, IMG submission 187301) | Cornitermes sp. P1 segment gut microbial communities from Petit-Saut dam, French Guiana - Co191P1 (SPAdes) (version 2) | ecosystem: Host-associated > Arthropoda: Insects > Digestive system... | reverse complement strand
TAAAAAGAAAATAGGGTATTCAAAATGAACACACTTCTATAATATAGTAATCGGTAGAATTCTATGAATACCTTATCATTTCCTGAAATTTTGGATAAAGTATGCGCCAGTAAAGCCGTTTCCGCTCTGTTTTCCGCTGTAAAAAGCGGCGAATTTCCAATAGAAATCGAGGGAAGTGAAGGCTCCTTAAACAGTCTTTTAATAGCCAAAACCCGCGCTTTAAGGGACGCTCAGGTTTTTGTCATTGTCCCGCATGAGGACAACGCTGACGATTTGGCTTTAGACCTTAGCGCTTCCGGCGCGCCTGTTGTTAAGTTTCCTTGGTGGGGCGCGGCTCCCTATCGTGAATTGACCCCGCAGGCGGCGGTATTCGGCGAAAGGGCCAAGGTTTTAAGCGACATTGCGCTGGAAAAAAACGGTATTTACATTATACCGCAAAGAGCCCTCCTTACGCCTGTTCCTCCCCGCGATTATATTAAAGATCTGCTTTTAACCATCAAACCTGCTGGGCAATTAGATACGGTTTCTCTCGCTAAAACTCTGGTTTCTTACGGTTACACAAGGGTTCCGCGCGTACAGGTTCACGGCGAATTTGCCTTGCGCGGAGAAGTGTTGGATATTTTCATGGGCGGAGAGGACGAGGCTTACAGGGTTTTATTCGACTTTGACAAGGTAGAAAACATAAAACAGTTTGACCCTGTGCAGCAAATCGCCTCGAGTCCCGCGAGCGTAAATGAGCTTACGATACATCCCATGAAGGAAGTAATTTGGACAGACGAAAGAATCGAAGAACTGGAAAAACGCCTCGCAACTTCAAAGGAATTTTCTGACGCAGGCAAAACAATAATAGATGAGCTTATTTCCAATAAAAGTATAAAAGGCGAGGAAATGTTTTTTCCGCTTGCCTTTAAAGAAACTGAAAATCTTCTTGACTATCTTGGTAAAAATAAAAACACATTAATTTTAATTGACATAGAAAGATTGGAAAATACGCACGAGAGTTTTTTACGCGAATATCAGGGCTTGTATTCAAAGGCGGTGCGTGAATATAAAAAAGAATTTCCGCTTCCCGAACGCCTGCTTTTAAACTATGAAAGCATGATAGAAAGTTACACGAAAAAATCTCTGCCTCTTGTTTCGTTTAGGACAATCAAAGGAAGCCCAAAACCTGATGTTAAACATATAGAGCTTCCAAGCGAACCTGGGCGCAGTTTCTTTGGAAATATTAATTATTTAAAAGAGGAATTTACTTCCTTGCTTGAAAACGACTGGCAAATAACAGTCGCTTCGGAATCGCAGGTGCAGGCGGATCGCATAAAAATGATTTTAGACCCGCATAAATCTCTTTCGATAATGGCGGTTCCTCTTACAGCGGGCTTTTGTCTGCCGGACATCAAATTCATGCTTGTCCAGGAAAATGAAATTTTCGGAAGGCGAAAAAGACCTCCCCGTTCTTTAAAGACTGTGAGATCGAGCCCTATTGATACCTTTGTGGAAATAAACCCCGGCGATTTCATTGTCCATGTGAATCACGGCATCGGGCAATTTAAGGGCATAGAAAGACTCAATTCCCTTGGCAACGAAAGAGATTATATAAAAATTGAATACGCGGGCGAAGAAACGGTCTTTGTGCCTGTTGAACAGCTTAACCTTGTTCAGCGATACATTGGAAACGAAGGACAGCCTCCGCGTCTTGATACCATTGGTTCAAAGAGCTGGGAGAACAGAAAGAACAAGGTAAAAAAATCTGTAGAAGATATAGCGGAAAAATTAATCGAGCTTTATTCCAAACGCAAACAGGCTCAAGGTTTCGCTTTCCCAAAAGACACCGAATGGCAGACAATGTTCGAGGCGGCATTTCCCTTTGAAGAAACGGAAGACCAGTTGCGCTGCATAAGCGAAATAAAGCAGGACATGGAAAGTTTATCGCCCATGGATAGGCTTGTTTGCGGCGATGTTGGTTATGGTAAAACAGAAGTTGCGCTGCGCGCGTGCTTTAAAGCTGTAATGGGCGGGAAGCAAGCCGCGTTTTTAGCGCCTACAACAATTTTAGCGGAGCAGCATTATGAAAATTTCTTGGAAAGGTTTACGCGCTTTCCTGTAAATGTCGCTATGTTATCCCGTTTTGTGGATAAAAGAAAAACAAGAATCATTTTAGAAAAATTAAAAGAAGGCGAGATAGATTTAATTATCGGGACGCATCGTATCATTCAGCGCGATGTTATTTTTAAAAACTTAGGCCTTATTGTAATAGATGAGGAGCAGCGCTTTGGCGTTAAGGACAAGGAACGTCTTAAAGAATTAAAAACAAACGTAGACTGCCTTACGCTCTCCGCGACTCCAATTCCTCGCACGCTCCACATGAGTCTTGTAAAAATACGCGATATGAGCCTTCTCGCGACAGCTCCTCCGGGACGCCACCCGATAGAAACCTTTGTAGAAGAATACGATAATTATCTGATTGCTCAGGCGATAAGGCGTGAGGTTGAAAGGGGAGGGCAGGTTTTCTTTTTGCATAACAGAATAGATACGCTTAAAGAGATACGTATTAAACTGGAAAAACTAATGCCTGAAATTTTAATAGAAACCGCTCATGGGCAGATGGACGCTCAGGATTTGGAAGACGTTATGCGCCGTTTTATTCACGGCGGCTTCCATGTGCTTGTTTCTACTACCATTATAGAAAATGGCATAGATATACCGAACGTAAACACAATTATAATTGACAGAGCGGATATGTACGGCGTATCTCAGCTCTACCAGCTAAGGGGAAGGGTAGGGCGTTCCGACCGTGTCGCGTACGCGTATCTATTTTATCCTGAGCAAAAAGCGCTTTCGGAAATCGCTATGAAGAGGTTACAGACAATTTCAGATTTTACAGAGCTTGGAAGCGGGTTTAAAATCGCGATGAAGGACATGGAAATAAGAGGAGCGGGAAATCTTCTTGGAAGAGAGCAATCTGGAGATATTTATTCCGTTGGTTTTGATTTATACATAAAATTACTGGACGAAGCCGTAAGGCGGCTTGAAGATTCCGGTTTTGAAGCGGAAACAGAAACACTTTTAGAATTGGAATATTCAGGTTTTATTCCCGACACTTACATAGATTCGCCGCAGGAAAAAATGGAAGTATATAAAATGATTGCCGCAATCCGCGAAAAAGAAGACATGGAAAGGGTATACGCGGAATTGCTGGATCGTTTTGGCCCGCTGCCTGATGAAGCGGCTTCTCTTTTAGCGCTTGCCGAGATTAGAATTATCTGTAAAAACCTTTCAGTTTCTTCGTTAAGAGAAAGAGCAGGCAGCGTAAGAATAGAATTCGCCAAAGTAGCGAAAGTAAAAGTAGATAAACTCGTTCAGCTGATGCAAAGGTCAGCAGGGAAGGTAAAACTGGATCCTAAAACCGCGAACGCTCTTATTTTGCAAACCGGAAACATAGGCTTAAAGGAAAAGAGCGAATTTATACGCGAGAAACTTTCGTCTCTCGCGTAATACTAAAATGCGTAACCTGCTCTTATAGAAATCCCCATCTTAAAATCGTTTATTCTGTTAGATTCGTTGATTAAATCAAATAATACAGCGTTTAATTGTAAGCCGGCGTCTAAAAACAAACCGGGAACAACGGTAGTCAGAAATTTAGTTCCTAAATTAAAAGTTATTGGCATCGCGAATAAGTTTTTAAAGACTAAAGATTCATCAAAATCATCATCCTTTTTAAAATATGACTCGCCTCTGTATACGTACGAGTAACCTATTTTTATATATGGCATAAGGCCAATATTTCCTATAGGAACAGAAAAATGATAGCCGTACGTTACTCCAATACTCCAAAGCTCAGAGCTGGCATAATAGAAATTAAGCCCAAAAGTCTTTGATTCGATTCCGGCGTTAATTGCCGCTGGAGCCGCGTCAAAAAGGTACGCGTAACCTAATCCTATCATAAAAGAACTGTCGAGCCTGAGTTTTTCCTTCGCCGCTTTTTCTTTTTCTCTTTTTTCCACGCGGGTTTTATCTCCGGAAGCCGCGGAGCCGAATGTTTTTATTCGCCAGTTTCCGTATTCGCGAATCCATACAGAATTATAATCTTTATTGTTAATTGTAAAAATAACTGTGTATTCTTCGCCTTCTCCTGTTATTTCCTTTACAGACGCTTTAATCGCTGTGCCGCTTCTAATATTATTTTCTATTGTCCACGCGATCGCGATTCCCATTGCCGCTACTAAATCTTCTCTGGCTCTGTCCAGAAAGGTGCGCTTAACGGAGGATGACGCTTTTCTTGACATTTCTTCGTAAGCGTATTCAACATTCTCGCCTATGCAAACAGTGGAAAGAAAATCGGATATATGAGGATAGACAGCCTTGTTTACATCCAGACCTTCCGTGAATTTTTTAAGCTTTTCGTCCAGGGCAGCCCTATAACTTTGCGGATTTGGGTTTAATGAGCTTGTAATAAATGGCTGTAATGTGCTTATGGGTATAGCGTAATTGGCGGCTTGCCTTTGCGCCGCGCTTAACGTATTAATACCGGCGACAGCGTACCCGGATGGAGCGTTTCTTTGCGCGACTAATAAGGGACCGCCTGAGTTACCCATGTCTACCTGAGCCGTGTGCTGTATAAAGGGGCCCATAAGGGTTTCATCAAGTATACTTTTTGGAAACCTTGCTGAAGCATTGGAAATTCTACCGTTGCCGAACTGCCAAATAGGAGTTATACCAAGACCGGGGAAACCCGCCGAAAACACCTCTTCTCCTTCTTCGGGAGCTCTGTTTATAAAAGCCATTCCCTGTGTAACCAAAGGTCTTTCACCCGGCGGCAGCGCCATGATCGCGAGATCGTTTTCTACATCGGTGGCGATAAGACGCAGGTTGTCGATTCTTCTTTTAGTTCCATCTGTTCTTTCAAATGTGATGGACATGGTATGAGCCTGGGCTATTACATGGTTATTGGTAATGACATAAAAATTGCCTCTCGCGTCACTGTATAAAAAACCCGAGCCAAACCCGCCTTTTATAATTATATCTACAATTTTGACAGCGTCGCTGTCTCCCTGTTTTTCGAATTCTTTTTTTATTTTCTCGAACAGCGAAACAATACCCGGATGATAACTTTGATTAATAAGTCCGACATAGTCCCGTAAAACCGAGGCCTGGGCGAAAATAAAGCCAGGGAATGAGAGCGCCAAAATTAAGAAAATAAAAAGCGAACGTTTCATAATAAACTCCTGCAACAAATAATATACAATTATTACAGATAACACAAGTTAATTAATAACTTGTGTTAAATATGTCACAATTAACGTCTGCCCGGCAGACCCGGCAGAACATTTTTAACCGCCTGCTCAGCCTGCTTTTGCGCCTCTTCTCTTGCCTTGCGTTCAGCTTCTTCCCTCGCGGCCTGCGCCTGACGTTCAGCTTCGGCTCTTGCGGCCTGTGCCTGACGTTCTGCTTCATCTTTTGCCTGCGCGGCGGCTTGTTCCGCTCTTTGTGTCGCGTCATCTATAACTTGCCTTACCTGTTGCTCACCCATACGCTGCAGTTCATTAATCTTTCTAGTCAGTTGTTCTTTTGTCTGATCGATTATGGCTCTGTCACCCTTTGCTATATTTATAAGTGTATTAAGCTGTTCCCTGGAAATAAATCTGCCGTCTATGTACTCATTAATTTTTTGACGCAGTACGCGCTCGATTTCCGCGATTGCTTTGTCTTTATACGCGTTTATAATGCTTCGCACAGCGTCTTCGATTAGTTTGGCAATATTTGTACTTAAGCTGAATTTATCATTTACATATTGAATACCAAGATCTACGCTTCCCGCTTTCTGTACAGCGACACCTACAGCTTCCGCTATTGTTCCCCTTGGATCAATAAGCCGCGCCTGATTTACAGCTACTTTCCCGCCAGCCTCAACCTTTCCATTGATAAGACCTTTAATGAATACGTTAAAATCAGTTTCACCTTTAAAACCTTTTATTCCAAGACTGTCAAGCTGGTTCTCAATGCTTAAAGGGAAACCGCTTCCATCAACATTCGCGGTAAAAAGTTCTTTACGAGCGGTTCTAAAATCGGCGCTGCCGTTAAAACCAACAGAGCGGTGTAATTTGCTGCCGCTTTCTTTAAAACCAAGCGCTAATGTTACAGGACCGTTTGCTTTTGAGCTATGTTTTACAAAATCGGGGTCTGAGCTTATGTTTTGAAGATCGAGAGAATAGTTCCAATCTTTATGAGTAAAGTCTGATTTAACAAGACCCAAATAGAAAGATGGATACTGCGTAACAGGGTAGTGAACATCAACGCCCTTAAATAAAACTTTTTTTACCTTCTTTGGTTTTGGAGGTTTTTTCTCGATCGACTGTCCTTTTAATTCTTCCAGTACATTTAAGGCTAAAACACCATATTCCAGATATTGCTCTGCCGTATCTGAAAGCATATCGTGAATAAAAGGTTCTATCGCGGCAAAGGCGGCTCCGCTTCCAAGATCAATATAAGATTTTAAAAGATTAAAATCGTCTGTTATAGAGTTACGCGCGCTCGCTTCAAGGCTTATCGCTGTTTTAATATCGGATTCAAGACTGTTTACAATGGTGTTTACGTCATTAGATACGGCTTGTACCGTTGTAACCATTTTATTAATATCTTCTATCAGTTTTTTCGCGGCTTCTATATCGCGGATATTGTTGACATTCATGTTAAGGAAAGGAGCGGCGTTTGTTTGAATTTCTTTAACTCTTTTTGTTGAGTCATCTACCTGCCTCTGCCATTTAGCGCTTGTTTCGTTATATGTGTTTATCGCGAGGTCGTAAAGTTTTGGCGTATTTAATTTATTAAACTCACTGTTTAAAAGAGCCATCGCGTCAAAATTCTTAAGGTCTATTAAGGGCGGTCCTTCGGGTTTAGGCGGCTTTTCTTTTTTTGGTTTATTTTTCCTTAGAACTAATCCCGGTATCGCTCCTGATGTTTGTCGCTCAGTTCCAAAAAGAATTGTTTCCGCTCTTATTTCCTCAATGTAGATTTTTCCGCGAAGAACAGCGGCAGGTCTTAGTTTTATTTTTGTTAATCCCATTTCGAAAAGATTGGTCATGGGCTTATCGCAATTTGCCACTATAATTTTATTCATTTTTATCTCAAAATCGATTAAAGACAGGCGGAAACCTCGGACTTCTGATCTTGCCTCAAAAATAGCTTCAAGACCTTTTTCCATGGCTTTCCCAAGAAGAGGATTAGCGAAAACAGTAAAGAAAATAAAGAAGAACGCGAATATACTGCCAACAAGGATAATTGGAAAAAGTTTTATCGTTACCTTACGGTTTTCTTTAATATCTTTTAAAAGTTTTTTTAATTTTTTAACATCGTCTTTTGTTAAATTATCGCGAATATAAAAAACTTCTTCGCGTTCTTCAAAACAGGATACAAAAAACTGTTTATCTCCGGGATGCTCAAGAAGTTTTTCAAACTTATTTGTAAATCTTTTCTTTTTTATCGGTTTCCTTAAAGCGCGTGGCGCTTTTACTTTTTTTTCTGTTTTTGTTTCTTCGGTTTCCATGCGGCGCTCCGTCTATTCTTTTATAAGGGCTTTTTCTACTAATCTATACAATGGAAATTTCACTATAGTTTTTACAAGTTTAGATTCCCTGATTTTAGGACCGAGATGGTTGCGGTAAAGAGGTATAAGGAGCATGAAGAGAGCGAAAATGGGTATCCAAAGAATAACTCCGCCCGCTAACCCGCCCATTACGACCGTGTTATTGAATTTTGTAAAGGGCACAAAAGGTAAATTGTACATCGATGTAAAGAAAGGTCTTAAAGACTCGGTATATAGTATCATTTCGCCGAACGCGTGCAATCGATACACGAGAATCGGAGCAAAACATTTTACAATTGCCATACCGAATATCTTTGCTCCGTGATTATGCCTAAAGAAGAATGATACAATAAACAGGACAATCCAGAAAAAATTACCCGCGGGAACTAAACCTAAAAGAACGCCCCAGGCTACACCTGAAGCAACCTGGCTCTTTTTTATATTACCGTTTAAGGCAAGAACTAATTTCGCTATTCCTTTTAACAAAATACCTCTCCTTATTGCTTGCTTAAGACACTCATTCTATGATAAAATGGCATAAATGTCAAATATTAATAAACATGTCGATTTTTTCGATCGTGTTCAGCATATAACAGAGAGATTCTTAACTCGCAGAGCCGGTATTCGCCTCGCTAAGAAGGAAAAGCGCAAAGCAAAGCATCCTGTTTTGGACTGGATTGACGCTTTTATTTGGGCGGCTTGCATGGTTTTACTCGCGAATCAATATTTAGTGCAGGCATACCGTATTCCTTCAGGCTCAATGATAAATACGCTCAATATTGGAGACCATGTTTTAGTTAATAAACTTGTTTATGGTCCTGAATTACTGCCGGGTTTTATTAAATTACCTGGCGTTGTTAAGCCGGAACGCAATAATATTATTATTTTTGAAAGCCCCGCCTATATCTCGCGCGGCACAGTTTTTGACGTAGCCCAGCGCGTTATTTATATGCTTACGCTTTCTCTTGTTGATATTGACAGGGATGAAAAGGGAGACCAGAGAGTTCATTTTCTTATTAAACGCGCGGCAGGGAAGGAGCATGATCGTTTTACTATGGTAAACGGAAATATGTTGGTCCGTTTTGCCGGAGAAGATCGATGGGTTTCAGAAATTGATTACAATAAAAAGCGCGGATGGAATCATAATATTACTCGTCTGTTGTCTGATGAGCAATATCCTCTTCTGCGCGCGGTTGGAAAAGCGGAAGGCTGGTATGAAAAATCTTACTCTCTTTCGCAGAAACTGCTGGATCAAACTTCTCTCGCCGGAGATTTGCGTTATTATGACGGTTTCGCGCGCGGAGAAGCGAGACTTGAAACATTAAGAAAAGCGTCTCCCGAAGACGCCAGGTACGCGAAGGAATTAGCGAAAAGACGTCTTGGCTGGTATATCCCCGAAGGAAGAGTGTTTCCCATGGGTGATAACCGCGACAGCTCAAATGACGGGCGTAATTTTGGGCCGGTCAGCGCGAAAAAAGTTCTTGGAAAGGGTATGATTATTTTCTGGCCGCTGCCGCGAATTGGAGGCATGAAGTAATCATGTTTGACAGATCAACGCAATATTCATATACGGCGCAAAGAAATCAAAGGCATAAAATATTCAAATATATTCTTATTTTTTTTATTTTATATATAGCGTATAACTGTTTTTGCGCGTTCTTTTTTTCTGTCTGGGTTGTTGATAACGAGACAATGAAGCCAACAATTAATAAAAAAGACAGAATTATAGTAACTTCTTTTTTACCTCCCTGGGGACGAAGCGGCGAAGAAGATAGTTATCTTTTTAAAAGAGGAAGCATTGTTATTGTTGATATGGGGCATTATAAAGAAAAATCACTGCCTCTTCGCGTTCTGGATGGTTTTGTAAGGTTCTTAACAGCGCAGAGTGTATCTATCTTTTCTGATGAGGGCCAATATTATATTAAACGCGTAATCGCTCTTCCTGGCGATGAAGTAAGCATGAAAGATTATGAGTTTAAGGTAAAAGCGGCAGGCAGTTCCTACAGTCTTACAGAATACGAGCTTTCACAAAAGCCTTATCATCCTGTTAAACCAAATACTCCCAGCAATTGGGATATTTCTATTCCGTTCTCCGGAAACATGGATACAATTATTCTTGGGCCTAATGAATGTTTTGTAGTTTCTGATGATCGCGGTAATACAAACGATTCAAGAACATGGGGCGTTATTCCCTCTGAGTTAATTACCGCGAAAGCCATTGTAAGATTCTGGCCGCTGACTAAAATAAATTTATTGTGATATCAGCGTCTTTATATATTCATATACCTTTTTGCGATTCTTTCTGCGATTACTGTGATTTTTATTCTGTAAATAAAGATGATTATAAAGAAAACTATATTGATGCTTTTGTTGAATCTTTAATAAGCGATATAAAATATCAGATAACCCAATTTAATATAAATGAAATTCCAACTGTTTACATTGGCGGAGGCACTCCCTCGGTTTTAGGAGCAAAAATTGGCGTTCTTTTAAAAGCTCTTAAATCAATTCCTTTTTTTTCTCCTATTGAGTTTACAATTGAAGCAAATCCTGAATTTATTAATAAGGAATTTCTTGAGATTTGCTTTGAAGGCGGAGTAAACAGGCTAAGCCTTGGAGTACAGAGTTTTAACCAAAAAAGCCGGGATACTGTAAACAGAAAAGGCAGTATAGATAATTTACAAAATGGTTTAAATCTTGTTTCCGGTTTTGGCCGCGATTTTTCCGTTGATTTAATCGCTGGGCTGCCTTTCCAGGATATTTTGGATGATATAAAACGCGTTCTTTTTTACGGCGTTCAACATATTTCTCTTTATAGTTTAACTCTGGAAAAAGAAACGCCATTATATAAAAAAGTAAAAAATAAAGAACTGACACTGCCTGATGAGGAAGAATCTGATCTGCTTTGGCTTAAAGGACGCGACGCTCTTATTAACGCCGGTTTTGAACATTATGAAATTTCTAATTTTGCTAAAAATGGAAAAATATGCATGCATAATACGCGATATTGGAAAATGCGAAACTGGATAGGAGCGGGTCCTTCGGCAAGCGGCACTATTATTAACGGAGAAAGGGCAAGACGCTACACATATTCAAACGATATAGACGCTTATATAAAAGAACCTTTGTTACACACCGCGATATATGAAGAATTAGATAAAAATTTATTATTAAAAGAACGCATATTAATGGGTTTTCGTCTAAGTGAATGTCAGGAAAATTCATTTAAAGAATACATTCCAAAAACGCTCGCGAAGTGGCAAGGAAAAGACAAGATGCTTTTTTTAAACAGTTTTTTACAGGATGCTTTTTCCGAAATTGGTTAAGAGAAATACTTACATCATTGCGTCAGGTAGTCTAATATATTCAGGGCCAGAGACAAGGTAAGCGGAACAATCATTGTTAAAAATATTTTCTTCTTTTGCGATATTTATTAATTCCTGCGCATAGCGTATTTTTTCTTCGTTAAGGATAATAATTTTCTTTATTTCTTCTGTAAATGAATCGTAAAGATGTTTTGAACTGTAACCTGTAAGAATTATTTTCTCTTTATATTTCTTGATTTTATCTGCAATTTGACCGCAATCTCCTTCTTTTTCCTGAATCAATTCTTGATTATTTCTATAAATAGAATAAAAATAAGTATTTTTTCTAGCTTCTATTACAGACAAAATAATTTCCTTTGTGTCTTTGTGTCTTTGTGTGAAACTCTTCTGTATTAAATTTAGAGTTGGAACAGACGCAAATGGAATGGATAAAGAGAGCGCAAGTCCTTTAGCGATCGAATATCCAATTCTTAAACCGGTAAATGAGCCGGGTCCGCCTGAGCAAATAAGGCCGTTTAAATCCTTTGGTTTAAGTCCCGCTTTTTTAACCATGCTGTCTATTAAGTCCATGCTTAACTCAGACTGCTTCATACCTTCTTTTGCTTCTTCATAAAAGATTTTATCCCCATTTGATACAGCGACAGAGAGTATAAAAGAAGCGCAATCAATCGCGAGTAAATTCAAAATAATTCTCCATTCAGCCCTTCAATTTTTACAAGCCTTGATTCTTCTCCTGTTATTTCAAGCGTAATTGTAATGGCACAGGCGGGCAGAGCGTTTGAAATGCGCTCGCTCCATTCAATTATACAAATATTATCTGAATTTAAAATTTCCATGCCGCCTATGTCTTCAAATTCTTTTACGCTGTTTATGCGGTAGGCGTCAATATGATATAAAACAAGTCCTGAGATAAGAGGGTATTCATTAATTATTGTATATGTTGGGCTTGTAAGGTTTTCTGTTAAACTTAAACCTTTGGCAATACTCTTTGTAAGAAAAGTTTTTCCGCTTCCAAGAGTTCCGTTTAAAGCAACTACAGATCCCGCGTTAAGAAGCGAAGCGATTTTAATTCCTATAGCGGCAGTGTCGTCTTGAGAATTTGAAACTATTTCCAGCATTTATTCCGGAAGAGCATGGTTTGTATCAAGCTCGTCGATAAGAGCTTTTAATTCTTTGGTTATTGGGATTAGCGGGCAGTCTACCTTGTCAATGAAAGACACGTTAATTTCTTTCGCGCCCGTGGGTTTAATTTCGATGGAAAAATCTATGCGGTAATTATTCTGAATATTATTCAGCTCCACAACCGCGACACCTGTGTAAAGTAAACGGTAATAAATAGGAACATCTTTTCTAATCATGTCTTTAATACATACTACTTTCATATTATTGTCCTTTTGATTTATTTCCTATTCTTTGCCATATTCATAGACAAAGGCGTTAATTACATTCATGGACCTTAGAGAAACTCTTAAGAACTTAATATGAATTATTGTATTCATACCCATGCGGTTCATTCTTAAAACTTGCCCCAAAGCAGCCACGTTTTCATCTCCCTGCATAAACTCAATTTTGAATCTCGCCCCAACCTGTACCGGGGCTAAAATCTTCATGGAGCAGCCCCCAACCGAAATATCCTGGACGCTGCCCTGTAAGCGGCGCTTATCAACTATAAGACGCTGCTTTTTTTTATTACCTTCAACATACACTAAAAACATATTACATGCAATACTTGTTTGACGTCTTCTATAACGGCGCTGGGAAAGGAAACGAATTTGGTTTGAATGAGCAAGCTGCATTACAGGGTGGCTGTTATAAGTTGTAAATCCTATTACGCGGGTTTCAAAAGAAAAACCTTTATTGTTCTTGGTAAAAAATAAAACTGTTAACCGGGTTCCCCTCTGTATTTTTAGCTGGCTTCCAAGGACGTTTTTAGGCGGTTCAACCAGTATATAATCTCCTTTCGCGCTGATTAAATGGACATTTATCTTATCTTTACCGGTATTTATAATAAAAATCGTGTCGTCTTTGAGCATTTTTGTAGAAGTTACAGAGGATAAGACGCTGTTTTCCAGTAAATTTCTAGTAGAAAATAGAATAGCCAGTTTTCTTTGGGTTTCCGCTGATAAAGTGGCGGCATTCTCTATAACGCGGTACGCCTTCCTAAAATGCCTGTCCAAAAGAACAGGGTTATTAATGGATCTTTCGGGTTCAACTACATCATCCAGTCTAAAGACATAATCCAGCATTTTTGTCTGTTCATGGTTGAGCCCTAATGACCTTGTAATCTTATGAAGCGCGAGAGCGGTCATAAATGAAAAGCCGCCTCCGCCTGAACTTGGAACTCCGCCTCCGCTTCCTTTTTTACCTGAAACACCCGGTTTTTTATTTAATACATTGAGTAAAATTAAACCGCCGACGATTACAACGGCTACTACTAAACCAATAATTAAATCTCTGGTGCTAAAAGTAGGGTCTTCCAGCTTAATCATGGATCCCTGCTGCAATGGGAAAAGCGAAATAAGGTTTATCATTTTTCCTCCTTATCCGCTTTTTCTTTTATATTAACATTTTCAAGAATAGCTTTATAAAGTTCTTTTATTTTTGGAGACGCTTCGTATTCTGTTAAATCCCCTACAAGCACAGAATCGTTCTTTTCGTACGCTTCAAGAAGTTCTTTTAAAATATTGCTGAAATAAGACATTAGTTCTGTCAGGGATTTGTCATCCGTTTGCGGAACATCGGGCGATAAATACCCCTGAGTATTTAACTGCTTTATTAAACGGAATATCTTTTCTGTAACAGCGGAAAAAAGCTGAATGGTCTGCGCCGCGCGAGCGTCTTTCCCGGTTTGAATATCTAAAGGCAGGTCTGTAAGACGAACGCAAATTTCATTTAGTATTGGTTCTAAATTGATTAATTCATTTTTTGGATCGTTGACCTCGCGCTGTATTTCTTCTGTTATGGATAAAAGTGTCTGAGGCGTTACATCGCCGTTAGAAAATACATTGCGGCAGAACGCGTAAAGATCCGGCAGTTCCGATGAAATAAACTGAGCCGCGGCGGTCTCCTGCCACTTTTCGCAATATTTAGATCTGCCTTCAAAATCCAGGGCTTCAAATTCTTTTATATCTTCTATTAGGTTTAAAAGACTCGCCGCGCTAAGTTCCGCAATTACGTTTGTATATATGTCTATGCTCTTGATTTCTTTTACATCTTTTTTAAACGCTTCTTCCAGCATGGAAGATGTTACTGCCTGCCCGTCAATTTTTAATTCCGATATACGATGCCCGGAATTCGAGAGCCACTGCTCAAGACCCGCGAGAACTTCGCCTAAGGTGTTTTCGTTTTCCAGGCTTATATCCAAAGCCATATCATTAATTTTAATATTCATATACTTCGCTACCTGTTGTTACCGCTGTTTTGTCTGCTGAAGTTATCGAGCGAGCTGGACATTTGTTCCATACGCGCGTAAGCAGATTCCATTTTCGCGTATTGCATGCGCAATTCCTGTTCTTTTACCGCGAGCTGTCTATCCAGATTCGCTATGCGTTTTTCATCCTGATTAATGCGTGAATCAATTGTATTTGATTTTAAGGAAATTATACCGCCTGTTTGAATAAAGGGGTTTGTTATCGTGTCTACATTAAACGCGACTCCCGTATCCGCGAGTAAATCGCCGGACGTATCGTTTCCAAAAAGCTCGCGAATTGCCGGTATTCTTGTTTCCAGCGCGGCATCTAAAGTTTTCTCATTTATTTCCAAATAGCCGCGAAGACGCGATACATCGTAGCCTGTGCTTCTGCTCGCGTTGGAACTTATTCCAATCTGCGCTAAGAGAGCGAGATCTCTATCCAGGCTTGTAGGGTAGGGAGCTGTGACCGCTCTTTGAAGATTGTTTTTTAAATTTATTAAGGTGCTGTCCCCGTTAAACGCGCCAAGTCTTTCCTTCATTTGCGCTACTTCGTCCGCGCTTAAGTATGTTAATTCATCAATAATACGCTCGTCTCCGCGGACAGTGGCTCTTGGCATATCGGGAGTTGTGTTGCCTCTTGTGCTTGTAAGTACATTTATTTCTGCCATGAGTCGGTTATAGTTTCCTACAAAATTTATTATCGCTTCTTTTATAGCGTCTGTGTTTCCTGTAACTTTTAATTCAACAGGTTTATCAGAAGCGCCTTTTAAATTCAATGTAACACCCGGTATTAAATCATCGATGTTATTATTCTGTCTTACTATTTCTATGCCTTCCATTGTGATAATAGCGTCTTTGGAAGTGGAAACCGCGTTTACCGGTTTTAAACCGCCGCTTGTTGAATTAGGATCAAGCACATCTACTTTTCCTACAGATACTTCGCGGTGTGTGTTCGCGTTCTCTACATTGAGAGACACAATTGTTTTTCCGCGCGCGAATTCCGCGAGGTTGTATTGTCTTGCCGTAAAAGCGGAAGAGTCGCTTATTGCCGGAAGTTTTGCCGAGCTGCCATCGGAAAAAGTTAATTTTAAAACTCCCATATCGTCGTTGCGCTCGGGAGGAGCGGCTTGAGTTAAATCGGGCAGGGGAGACGATGAAGGATCGTTTAGAATTGTTATTCCTCCGTAGGTTACGTTTCCTGTTGGAATACTTGGTCCCGGAGGCGTTTGAGGGACAAAGGGAGCCACAGATTCCGTTCTTGTCTGTGTTTCAAGACGCAGTACAAGAGGCGAGTCTGAAGCGATTTCTAAATTTATGGGAAGGGAAGCGCTTGAACGCGGAGCGACTTTTAGCACGCCTTCGTTAATCGAAATATTCGAAGCGTTTGGTCCCTCTTTTTTTACGGTGCTTTCTGTTATGTTTATATTTTTTTGGGTGTCATTGCTTACTTCCATCATGCCGATTTTTGTCGCGAGAACCCTCGCGTCACCCAAGAAACCAAGCCTGTTCGCGGAGCCTGTATCCTTCGCTTCGATAAGGAGGGATCTTGTGCCTGTTTGCACAGCGATAAGAGAGGCTCTAATCTTATCTCTGCCTCTTCTGTTTATTATTTCTACAAAATCATTTAAGGTGCCGCCGCGGAAATTAATGGCGATTTCATCTTTGCCTACAGTAAAAACATAATTTCCCGGTTCAATTTTTGCCCTTTCCTCAAGCGGCTGAGAAAGGAAACGATCCGCTGTCGCTACTTGTTTAACGGTAAAATGAAATGATTGTTCGGCTGCTTCTCTTGTAGCGGTCGCGGTAATTACATTCTCGTCTGTGCTTTGACCAATTCTTTCGTTAAAAGGATTTTGAAAAGAGAAGAGAAAACGGGAACTGTCCCGCAGTGAATTAATGCGTCTGCCTACTTCCTGCCAGTAACCTTTTTGAACTTGAAGAGTGTCTACGTTTCTTTGAACTCTGTCGCGGGGAACTTTCTCAAGCTTCATTAGGTCTTCGATGGTTTTCTCGGAGTTAAATCTGCTTTTCACTCCCGGTATATAAACATCGGACATAGACCTAAAATCCCCCCTTTTTAA